>SPJK01041373.1_pt1 | contig 13502 bp, 13 predicted proteins | sample 3741771 | NCBI WGS metagenome assembly SPJK01 (sample SAMN10925997, study PRJNA522277) | cold seep metagenome | isolation source: Elba SIP-enriched marine methane seep metagenome, extraction at timepoint T2 | place: Italy: coast of Elba, Mediterranean Sea | reverse complement strand
TTTCATCTAGCATCTCCTCGTTGAGTAAACCAGGAATCGCATAAATAGACTTAGCATCAATGGCGCTGATCACCGCCTCTGGCGCGACATTAGTAAATAGCGCAATCTTACGACGTTCTTCCTCGGGGATATCACGCTCGGCGCGACATAACAAGATATCGGGTTGAATACCAATTTCTCTCAGTTCTTTCACTGAGTGCTGAGTCGGCTTGGTTTTTAGCTCACCCGCGGTTGGAATCCAAGGCAACAATGTCAAATGAATAAAACAAGCGTTAGTTGAGCCGCTTTCAAAGCCCATCTGGCGAATCGCTTCTAAGAATGGTAGTGATTCAATATCGCCGACCGTACCACCAATCTCCACAATGGCCACATCTGCGCCTTCTGCGCCTTTTTTGATGTGGGCTTTGATTTCGTCAGTAATGTGCGGGATAACCTGTACAGTTTTGCCTAGATATTCACCACGACGTTCTTTTTTGATCACCGTTTCGTAAATCTGGCCAGTGGTGAAGTTGTTTCGCTTGCCCATGCGCTGACTGATAAAACGCTCATAATGCCCCAGATCCAGGTCTGTTTCAGCACCATCGTCTGTCACAAAGACTTCACCGTGCTGAAAAGGAGACATCGTACCTGGGTCAACATTGATATAAGGGTCGAGCTTTAGCATGGTCACCTTGATGCCACGCGTCTCTAGAATAGCCCCCAGACTGGCCGCTGCGATACCCTTACCTAAAGAAGAAACAACACCGCCAGTAACAAAAATATATTTGGTCATAAAGGGACTTGAAATGAATTGCAGACGGGAACTGATTTTACCGCAAAACCAGACTGCCTTAAACCGATTCGTGCAAAAAAACTACTTGCAAAATCACGCAAATTTTGTTGTCTGACGTTTTATCAGGCTTATTTTGCTAGCGCACCATAGCCTTTAAACTGGGTAAACACGGCCTGCATCTGCGCCTCTGTTAACAGCACCGGCTCACCCACTTGTCGTGCAACCAGATATTGCTGACATAATAACTCAATTTCCTGCGCAATATACATCGCTTTCTCAAGGTTAGCGCCAATGGCAATCAAACCATGGTTCGCCATCAAACAGGCCTGCCTTGACTGCATAGCAACTAACACCGCATCAGACAAAGCTTGGGTACCAAACAAAGCATACTCGGCACAGCGCACCGAGTCACCACCTGCGACGGCAATCATATAATGAAAGGCAGGCAAACTTTCTCGCAAACAGCTCAACGCGGAAGCATAAGTACTATGTGTGTGTACAATCGCCTGGCAGTCATCACGATTTCTGTACAAATCCAAATGAAAGCGCCATTCACTTGACGGCTTTATGTCACCCTCATACCGTCCATCCAATGCCATTTTGACCATCATCTCAGGCCTTAAGGCTTTTGGCGCAACACCCGAAGGGGTAATCAAAAACCCATCATCAACACGGATACTGAGATTACCCGAAGTACCCTGGTTTAAGCCAGACTCAAGCAATGCAAGACTGGACAACACCAGTTGCTCACGTGCATTGGTATCAAGCAAACTATCGGCCAATCTGCTGTCCTTGTGCTTTTGCCCAAGCCACTATCGCACTGAATTTTGGCGATTTAGCCGTGTCCTCATTTCGATTGCGCAACAAGCCCCAACTCCCCCATTTAGTCCACTGGCCCATGCTATTAAAGCTACAAATCAAATCGCCACCTGCCTGCTGCCAGTGATTGAGATTTTTGGTATAGATTTCACCCATTCGCGGATCACTATTCGCCTTCACAAACAAGTCTGTCAGCTGCTGGTTATTCTCTCCGCCCTGAATGCCAACCAAATGCTGGCCCGATTCATAAGCGACCAGCTTAATACCATAATCGTTAACAACGGCTTGATGCGCATCAATCGCTTTGTTTGCCTCTGGCAGTGCAAAACGCTTAATGTGTTGAAACAAACGATCCAGTGACCAAGCAGAAACCGCACTTGCTGACACACCATTGTGCTCACGTTCTGATACATTAAAGGGGATATAAGGCGCTATTGCAAACACATCTGCCATCGCAGCCGCGCCCTCTACTGCCAGCATTTTTTCTGCCAACAATGGCATCGTTGCAAAGCCAGACAAGACCTTGATCAAACGCAATGGCGCATCATTAAACACCGCTTGACCGAGCTTAAACATCTCAACCGAGCGCATTGCTGTGTATTGCGCGGCAATTTCGATTGGCGAACCATTAAAGCCCTGCTTATTCCCCTGTGTGACCACATGCGCCGATTGTTTAAAAATCGTATTCCAGGTTTCATTGGAATACTCTAACCACACCGCTTTTTTCAAGTTTGCTTTTACATATTCTAATGACTTTTTAATATAGTCATCATCAGCCAAATGCGGCATGCAACACCACAAATCCGTGTCCAATCGATTAGCTAAATCCACTAGCAATTCAAGCGGCACACCCTTAGTTGTATAACTGGCATCCTCAAGCACAGGACGGTCAGCCCAATGTTGGATTTGTGAGTGGTTAGTACCCATCCAGTCCATCATCCGTAAACAGGCCACGCCCGACCAACGTTTTAAAAAGTCTGGATGCCAGGGATTCTCTTGATAGGTTTTTTCAAACTCTGGACGTAACACCCGAATATTGCGCACATAATTGTCTGGATTAGTCTCTAACAAGTCGAGCCAGAACAAGTTTTTAGTCGCGTCCACAGCCACAACCATCCGACCAGGCGCACTTGAGACCACCTTGCCCATGCTTTGATTCACGGTCAGCTTGCCTTCACCATCATAAAGCACAATATACTGACCACTCGGATACTGACCACCTTCAGCTGATGCAATAATGCGTGTAGCGAAACCATTTTCAGGCAAAGACTTCACCCAGCCATGCTTATCCAACGCCAGCGGCTTACCGCGCCCCCAGCTGGCACCTTTGGTTTGGCTAATCCATTGACGTGACTGCTTAAAAAAGTCAACAAAAGGCTGCTCTGTGCTCGCATCAGTCACACCTGCCAGGTTAATGCCGAGCCGCGGCTTACTTTTAGCTGGTGGACGCTTTGCTAATTTAGCTACACTTCCAGCACCAAACTTAGAGGCAATACCGGCGCCTACAGCGGCAAGCCCTCCCAACAAAACTAATCGACGAGATTTTAAAAACATCTCTGGTTTCTCCCTAGCAAATGTCTTGTTTATTCGTTAATGTCGCAGGCGTAAACACCCCCGCTTCTGTAATAATACCAGTCACCAATTTAGATGGGGTCACATCAAATGCTGGATTGGCGGCTGGCGACCCTGACGGCACAATGGTCACCGTTTGTAAACCATGCGTTTCCGTTAACCCTGTCATCTGTGTAACTTCTTGACTGTCACGCATTTCAATCGGAATTTCGGCCAATCCATCCTGCATCGTCCAGTCAATGGTTGGGCTTGGCACGGCCACGTAAAATGGCACGCCATTATCAGCCGCTGCTAACGCCTTAAGATAGGTACCAATTTTGTTGCAAACATCCCCCGTACGCGTGACGCGATCTGCACCGACTATCACCATATCCACTTCGCTATGCTGCATCAAGTGCCCACCAGCATTATCGCTAATGACAGTATGCGGCACGCCATGCTGCGCTAACTCCCAGGCGGTTAGGCTAGCGCCTTGGTTGCGAGGGCGAGTTTCGTCAACCCATACATGCACACTTAACCCAGCATCATGTGCAGCATAGACTGGCGCTAATGCTGTGCCCACATCCACGGTGGCAAGCCAACCAGCATTGCAATGTGTCAAAACATTCATTACCGCATTATCCGCCTTGTTTAAGTGTGCTTTTCTCGCCTTAATCAATTGCAAACCATGCTGGCCAATGTGCTGATTAAGCGCCACATCCTCATCACAAATCGCCTTGGCTTCTAACCAGGCGGCCTTCAGCCGTTCACTTTCAGGTAAATCAAATAGCGCTGTCTGCATGCGATCAATAGCCCAGGCAAGATTAACCGCTGTTGGCCGACTGGCTAACAATTCTGCCATCACTTGTTTCAGATACCGATCATCAGTAGCTTGCTGTAACGCTAGTGCCACACCATAGGCGGCTGAGGCGCCAATCAATGGTGCGCCCCGTACCTGCATGGTTTTAATTGTAATGATCATTTGTCGGTAGTCCGCGATCTCAACAATTTCAAAGGCAAATGGCAGCTTTGTTTGGTCAATAATGGCTACAACATCACGGCCTGCCTTGTTGATAGGCCAGATAGAACGATAATGGGTTTGATTGACTTTCATAATGTCATTAATAAAGAGAGATGAACTACGCTTGAAACGGTGCCTCGGTAGCCGCCAAACGGGGAAATAAGCTAACCGCATTTGCAGTGGTTTGCGCAATGACAGTGCTCAATGATGTCTGGCGCAACTCAGCCAGCACAGACGCAATTTTGTACAATTGCGCTGGTGTGTTCTGTGTTGGCTTTGCCAACCAGGCAGGCGGCATATCGGGACTATCTGTCTCAAGAACAATGGTATTCAGCGGCAACTCTGTCGCTAAACGACGGATTTTTTTCGCACGATCGTAGGTCATTGCACCCCCAAACCCAAGTTTAAAGCCGAGTTTGGCAAACTGCTCGGCCTGCTGAAAGCTGCCATTAAACGCATGGGCAATGCCGCCTACCACAGGGTGCTCATGCAAACAGTTGAGTACGGCATCAATTGCACCTCGCACATGCAAAATCACAGGCAGTTCATACTCCTGTGCCAGCCTGAGTTGTGCTTTAAAAAAAGTCAGTTGCTGTGCCATATTGTCGCGCGCTACATAGTAGTCCAGACCAATCTCACCAATGGCAATCGGCTTATTAGTTTGCACTAGGGATTTTACTAATTCAAGATCACTGGCTTGTGTCTGCGCGACATACATCGGATGAATACCCAGTGCATAAAAAGCCTGTGGAAAATCAGCCTGCAACTGCATTACATGAGGAAAATTTTGACGGTGAACACCAGGCACGATAATGGCCTGCACGCCTTTGGCAATGGCGGTCTCCATCACCACAGCACTGTCTTCTTTGATTAAGTCCAAATGACAGTGTGTATCGACTAACATGCAATCAGGTATCTACGCTCACGGGGCGTGCTATCACACGAATATCATCACCAATCTTACGCACATCTAATAAATCCAGACTGATCGCTTTTGACATCGAAGTAATGGTTTTAATGGAAAAAATAGGCATTGCATCACTGCCCATCAATTTGGGTGCATAGTACAAAATACATTCATCAATTAAATCACGCTGCAAAAAACCACCGTTCAAGCCATGTCCAGCTTCGATCAACACTTCATTACAACCTTTTTGGCCCAAGGCATCCAATAAGCCAAACAAATTAACGCGCGTATTGCCAGAAGAGTCTTGTGGCAAGTGAAGCAACTCAACACCCATGGCTTGTAATTTTTCGGCATGACCAAATTTATCACGTGCGTACGCAATCGCTACCGGGTATTCATTCAAGTCATGCTCATTTAAGATTTTTGCCTGCAGTGGAATACTCAATTGGCTATCGACAATCACACGCAATGACTGCCTGGCTTCTTTTTCAAGCCGCACGGTCATCACTGGGTTGTCATACAACACTGTACCAATACCAGTAATCACCGCGTCCGAACGTGCACGCCAATGATGCACATCTTTGCGCGCCGCTTCACCTGTGATCCACAGGCTGCGCCCATTGCTCAAGGCAATTTTACCATCCAGACTTGCAGCTACTTTGCAGCGCACATACGGCATATTGGTTTTCATGCGTTTAATAAAGCCAGGGTTTAACTGCTCTGCACTCGCCTCCATCAAGCCAACCTTAACTTCAATGCCTGCGTCTTTTAACGCTTGAATGCCCTTACCAGACACCATTGGATTAGGATCCTGCATGGCCACAAACACGCGTGCGACGCCTGCCTCGATCAATGGGCCAACACAAGGAGGCGTTTTACCTTGATGTGAACAAGGCTCCAGGGTGACATAAACATCCGCGCCTTTAGCGTCGGCACCGGCTTGATCCAATGCATGCACTTCTGCATGAGGTTCACCTGATTTCAGGTGTGCGCCTTCCCCAACGATCTTTTCATCTTTTACCACAACACACCCTACCCTGGGATTAGGCTGTGAGGTATACAATCCTTGTTCTGCAAGGCGCAACGCCTGCGTCATATATGCGTGGTCTTGGCTGCTATAGGTCATCTTTTAGTCACTAATGTGAGGTTATCTTACTGTGTAATAAACGGTTGTCTTGGTCAAAATAAATGCGTAAGCCATGATAAACATGCATGCATTTACCGAGATCATATTCAATGATTGTGTCATCTTCATAACTCGGGCGGCCTAACAAGGCATTGACTGCATCGCGGTGTGCGCCTTGAATCAGAATATTCTCTTTCAAATGATACGCCATATCGCCGCGTTGGCAATCCTGATCAATGGTAGCAAGGCTTTCCATCCATTTTTGCTGACTAAATTTCTCCTGTCCAAACATAATTGGCTCTTTCATCGACCACCAGGTAAAAAACACAATGGTCAAGAGCAAGGTAAGGACTGCCAACCCGATTGAAGCCCAATGAATGAATTTCATTTAACTCTCCAAAAATTTTGCCATAAAAAGCCAGTTTCCAAAGGCTTAAATAGGAATCAATTTACAAATCTTTAATCACGGTATTAAAGTCATCCACATCCGAAAAGCTACGATACACCGATGCAAAACGGATATAAGCGACCTTATCCATCTGCTTAAGCGCGTGCATGACTTGCTCACCCAAAAAACGCGCGGGGACTTCACGCTCCCCCATTGCCAGCAATTGCTGTGATATACGCGCAATCGCCTGGTACACATATTCTGTCGGCACTGGGCGTTTATGTAAAGCCCGTGAGAACGAACACCGCAACTTGTTCTCATCAAACGCTTCTCGCGTGCCATTAGTCTTGACCACCATTGGCAGCATTAATTCTGCAGTTTCAAACGTATTAAACCGTTTATCACAGGCACCACACTTACGGCGGCGCCTGATGGCATCGCCCTCGTCCGTGACACGTGAGTTAATCACCTGTGTGTCACTATCACCACAAAATGGACATTTCAATGGTATGCCTCAACTAAGGATGAATTAACCTTGGTACACAGGAAACTGAGCGGTTAATGCATGCACTTTTTCTTTGGTTGCCGCAATGACGGCTTCGTCTTCTGGCGCATCCAATACATCGGCAATCAAATTCGCCACTTGTTTGGCTTCTGCCTCTTTAAAACCGCGGGTGGTAATCGCTGGAGCGCCGATACGCACACCAGATGTTACAAATGGGCTTTCAGGATCATTTGGAATCGCATTTTTGTTCACAGTAATATGCGCCAAACCCAGTGCTGAATCTGCCGCTTTACCAGTCAATCCTTTGGGGCGTAAATCCACTAAAAATACATGCGACTCTGTACGGCCTGAGATGATACGCAAGCCACGCTCGGCCAGTGCTTCAGCCATGGCTTGTGCATTTTTAATCACTTGTGCCTGATAGGTTTTAAATTCTGGTTTGGCCGCCTCTAAGAATGCCGTCGCTTTGGCGGCAATCACATGCATTAGCGGGCCGCCTTGCAAGCTAGGGAATACGCTAGAATTCAATGACTTAGCAAATTCTTCTTTAGCCATAATGATACCACCACGTGGACCGCGCAAGGTTTTATGTGTGGTTGAGGTCACAAAGTCAGCATGTGGCACTGGGTTAGGGTACACACCCGCCGCAATCAGGCCAGAATAATGTGCCATGTCCACCATAAAATAAGCACCGACTTTTTTAGCAATCTGCGCCATGCGCTCCCAATCAAAGCGCAGAGCATAAGCAGAAGCACCACCGATTAATAGTTTTGGCTTATGCTCCATGGCCACACGTTCCATGTCGTCATAGTCAATTTCTTCGTTTTCATCCAGGCCATAAGCCACAATATTAAACAATTTACCTGACAGATTGGCTGGTGAACCATGGGTTAAGTGCCCACCATGTCCCAAATTCATCCCCATCACCGTATCACCCGGCTTGAGAATAGAAAAATACACGGCTTGATTTGCTTGCGAACCAGAATGTGGCTGCACGTTGGCATAATCAGCGCCATACAAGGCCTTTAAGCGATCGATCGCTAATTGTTCAACCTGATCAACAAATTCACAACCGCCATAAAAACGCTTGCCAGGATACCCTTCTGCATACTTATTGGTTAACTGTGATCCTTGTGCCTGCATCACGGCTGGGCTAGTATAGTTTTCAGAGGCAATCAACTCAATGTGCTCGTGCTGACGCACCACTTCAGCTTCCATCATGCCCCATAAATCGGGATCAGCCTGATCCAGTGAATGTTGATAATCAAAAGGCGCGGCGTTTTGTGACATATTCATCGCTTTCTTTGTGGACTTTAACAAAAAATAATCCGTCATTTTAGCATAGCTCCCCAAAGATTCTACGTTTGCTTTTGTGTATTTGCTCCCCTTGAAAATCACGCCAATGAACCACATCTAACCGTTATAATCAAAACACACACCAACGACAAAGAGAAACCACACATGAAATGGACAGACTCACAGCGCATCGCAGAAACACTCTACGATACTCACCCAGACATTGACCCCAAAACGGTCCGCTTCACTGACCTGATGCAATGGGTTATGGACTTGGAAGGATTTGAAGACAACGAAGACAAATGCGGCGAACGCATTTTAGAAGCCATCCAAATGGCGTGGATTGAAGAAGCCGAATAACGCTGATTTCAATTAATACCATGTCCCGTAACAACCTTATCATGATCATCATCTGGCTAGGCCTGGCTGGATTTATGTACTACCTGATCGATGGTATCCAAAACCCCAACAAGCTCCACACACTGGGTAATGGCAATGAAGTGGTATTAAAGCGCGGGCCCGATGGTCACTACCGCGCCGAGGCGCTCATCAACAATGTCAAAGTCCCTGTGCTGGTCGACACTGGTGCCACAGGCGTCGCCATCTCCCAAAACGTTGCCGACAGACTTGGCCTAAAAAGCATCACAGCCATCACCACCAACACCGCCAATGGCAATAGTGTCGGTTATTTAGTCCGGCTCAAGAGCGTCAAGCTTGGCGGCGTTGAAGCAAATAATGTTTCTGCAATGATAGCGCCTGGACTGGATGGCGATGTGCTACTAGGAATGTCCTATTTGGGAAGAATGGACGTGAGATTATTCAAAGGCGAGATGACAATTAAGCAGGTTAATTAAGCCCTTAGCCTACGCCCGCATTAAACCAAACAAGTTATTTCAAATCATATTGATCCAACTTATACCACAATGATCGCTCACTAATCTCTAGCAACTTGGCGGCTTTAGCCTTGTTACCATTACAAGTAGCGATGGCTTTATTAATCAGTTTAATTTCCAATTGTTTGGTGAGTTCTGGTATCGAATGTGTATTCTCAACACCGACCGCCACCGTTGCATCACTCACACCTGTGGTCATTTCTCTAGGCAGGTGTTTGGCTTCAATTTCGCCGCTGCCTGCCAGAATCGCCGCCCGCTCCATCACATTTTCCAACTCACGTACATTGCCAGGCCAGTCATAATGTTCCAACTGAATCAAGGCTTCTTCGCTCAGCTTGGCACCGCGCTTATTCAAGAAAAATTCGCACAGCAGTTTGATATCGGCACGACGCTCCTTGAGTGAAGGCACGTTAAGCTGAAAAACATTCAGGCGATAATACAAATCTTCGCGCAGCTTACCTTTTTTTACCGCCTCCATTGGGTCTCGGTTAGTCGCTGCAACAACACGGTTATCCAGCTGAATTTGTTTGTTACTGCCCAGCTTTTCGATCACTCCTTCTTGCAAAGCACGTAATAACTTAGCTTGCAATTGCATCGGCATTTCGGTGATCTCGTCTAAAAAGAGCGTCCCTTTATCTGCCAGCTCAAACTTACCTACCCGTGTTTTAACTGCACCAGTAAACGCACCTTTTTCATAACCAAACAACTCTGACTCCAACATCTGCTCAGGAATTGCCGCACAATTGACCGCCACAAACAAGCCATCTTTGCGGTCAGAAGCTTGGTGAATCGCATTGGCCACCAGCTCTTTGCCCGTACCCGTATCGCCCTGAATTAACACAGTCGCTTTTTCGGGCCCGACTTGCGCAATCATTTGTTTAAGCTGCTGCATGGCATCACTCACACCAATCATACCGGTGACCTCAGCCTGGCTTTCGTCTTTAAAATACGTGTTTTCGATGGTCATGCGCTGCACTTCCAGTGCTTTGGCAATCGCCACTTCTAAGACCTCTAAATCAAACGGGCGCAAGATATAGTCAGCTGCGCCATGCTTCATTGCCTCAACGGCCGTCTCTATCTCACCCTGCGCCGTGACAATAATAAACGGTGTGTTATCGCCCTCCTCTCGCAAATGCTTGAGCAATGCCAGGCCACTCATGCCAGGCATGTGTAAATCACTAACAATTAAATCAACCTGCTCTTTTTTTAAGACGGCAAGCGCCGCTCGGCCGTGCTCGGCCGACAGCGGCTCATACCCAGCCTGACGCAAGCTGATTTCCAACAAGCGCCGCATATTCGGCTCATCATCAACCGCTAAAATCCGTTTTAAATTATTATTGTTCATGCAAATGCCTTGGTATTTTTAAATTAAACTGGGCGCCGCCAAGTGGGCTGGTTTGATAACTGATCGAGCCTTGGTGGGCTTCAAGTATTTGCCTGACGATAGCCAGACCGAGTCCGACGCCACCCGCGCGATTGGTAAAAAATGGCTCAAAAATCTCTTTTTGCACGCTGGTATCAATCCCCTGTCCATCGTCCATCACTTCGATCAACGTTTCGCTAGCATCCTGCGACAGTTTCACCAGAACATTGCCGCCAGTGGGCAGCACTTGAATCGCATTCATCACTAAATTCATGATGGCTTGTGTGATTTGGTCAGCATCAATACTCGCCAATATCGCGTCCTCACTGGCTTCATAAGCCAATGCGACCTGCTTTTTATCCGCCTGCGTTTTTAGTAACCCAAGATTTTGTTGGAGCAACACCCCTACATCCGTTGGCACAAAACTGGGAGGCCGCGGCCGCGCGGCATCAATTAAGGTAGTCACCAACTTATTCAGGCGTTCGGTTTCAGCACTGATAAAACTCACCACTTCTTTGCCTTCGGCGGACAAGTCTGGCTCACGTTTTAACACATCAGCAGAAGAGCGCAATATACCCAAAGGTGTGCGCACCTCATGGCTCATGGCGGCTGCCATCTCACCCACCACCGCTAATTTTGCGCCGCGGGTTAAATCAGCCTGCGATTTTTCCAAATCCAGCATCATTGTTTCAAACGCCTCACCCAGCTCCCGCACCTCTGGCGGTCCAGACTGTGGTGGCACAGCATGTGCCTGACCTGTAAAACTGCGGACAAAGTCGGTTAACTTGTTAATCGGCTGCGTGATGGCTGTCGCAATGGGCCGAACAAATAAACCTGCCAACAACAACAAAAGCAACAGTACACCTAAAAAGGCATAGCCCAGCTGATGCACTGGCGCAATTGCCACCTCGTGTAATTTTTCGATGCGGATATGCCACTCGGGAAGATGCCCTTCGCTTTCTAGCTGGCTCACCGCTTTCATCCCGTGTGCGGATTCGATTTTTTGCCAGTTTGGCGTGGTGGCCAAATAGTCGTATTGTTGATTGAATAGCGCCGCGGCTGATGTCGAGTCGGTAGCATGGTTTAATAAATGTGCCACCATCTGCCAGTTAAAATCAACGACCAATGTGCCTAATTTCAAACCTGTTGTTTCATCAAACACCTGACTGGAAATCGGCAGCACACCAGCATTGAGTTTATAAAACACCAGTTGCCGATCATCCAGCGTGGCTTTAAACCAAGGTTCTCGTGGCGGCAAATGTGTCCCCAAATATTTAGCATCGGCAGAGGCTATGACAACACCATTCTCATCCTCAACATACATCGCGCGGTAAATCTCGCCATAGCTTTCAGACAAACCATTTAAAAAGATCGACAGACGCTTATCGATATCATCAATCTTAAGCTCCTGCATGACGGCAAGCTTACTCCACGACTGCACGTTGCGCATGCGTTCATTGAACATGCGTGTTAAGTCATTGGCCAATGCAGCACTGCTGGTTTTTAAATCGCGTTTGATTTCCTGCTTAATCACAGAGCGTGCTTGATAAAAGCTCAGCGCACTGACTAAAATCGCGGGCAGCAAGCCAGCAATCACAAAGGCCAGGACTAAAAGTTGCTTAATCGTAAGTCGTTTTAACATAAAGCGTGTTTAGTTTAAGGGTGAAGAATCATTAGCAAATTAAAGACCACCTGCTTTTTTAACTACCGATATAATACAGCCATCATGAAAAAATTGATGATTATTAGTCTGGCTGCCTTGTGCCAGCTAACCTATACATTACACACACAGGCCGAAGAAAAAACAGACTGGCGCTCCAAGGTTAATCTTGGCATTTACTCCAGCACTGATTTAACCTTTGACCGCGATAGTCAAACGAATGCAGGCATCAATGAATTCAGCTTTTGGCTCAGCTCTAACAATGACAGCCGCTGGCAGTTTTTTAGTGAGATAGAAATCGAAGACCCTCTGTCTTGGAACAATGGCGAAAAATTCAACAACGCTGGCTCAAGCATTAATATTGAACGCCTTTACCTTGATTACAACTTATCAGAAAAGCTCAATGTCCGTGTTGGCCGTTTCTTAACCCCTAACAGCCGCTGGAACTTATTACACGCCGCACCTCTGGTTTGGACCACGACCAGACCCATGGCCACCAACTGGCTATTCCCCATCGGGACTAATGGCATCATGCTGTTTGGCGCACTACCATTCATGGATTCAGCATTTGAATACAGTGTGTTTTCTGAGGTGTTAGAAGACCAAAAAGTCGAAGACCAGGAACTGCGTTTTCAACATGTGTATGGCACTCGGTTTAGCTTTAAAAAAGATATTTCAGAAATTGGCCTGTCGTTTCTATCATTCAGAGAAAAAGACCTTAACCAGAACTATCACATGCTTGGTCTGGATTTCTTCACTTATATCAAAGACATAGAAGTCAGTGGCGAAGCCTTTCACCGGTTAACCAAAAGCAATTCGGACGGCGGGAGCGGTGCCTATTTACAAACGGCTGTCCCTCTGAATCACATTGGCATGCCTGACTGGTTTTGGATTACCAGACTCGAAACGCTCAACCGTCCAGACGATGGAGCTGTCAATCGCTGGCTCTTGGGTGCCACTTGGCGCATCAAGCCACGGCGCTTATTAAAATTTGAGTTCACGGGCGGCGATGAAGCTTACCCAGATGCCCCGCGTGGTTTTTTAACTTCATTCGCGTTGTTTTTCTAATGCGTCGTTTCAGCTTTTTTCTGCCCCTGATGCTACTGGTTTGCACGCTGCCAGCAAACCTGACGGCAGCGCCTGTGGCTAACAAACCATTAGCCATTATCACTGGCGTCAACCCGATTGTCACCCAGATCAA
>SPJK01044911.1_pt1 | contig 13512 bp, 9 predicted proteins | sample 3741771 | NCBI WGS metagenome assembly SPJK01 (sample SAMN10925997, study PRJNA522277) | cold seep metagenome | isolation source: Elba SIP-enriched marine methane seep metagenome, extraction at timepoint T2 | place: Italy: coast of Elba, Mediterranean Sea | reverse complement strand
GACCTGTAAAGGTTAATGGGGAAATCATTATGAAAGAAACACTGAAAAGCTGTTGTCAGGCTATGTTCGGGGGTAATCGCGACATAGCCGCAAGCGAGTTGCCTTATATCTATAATGCACCCGAAAACCGGGGCAATCGTTTGAGCGTCAGCATCAGCGATATCCATTTAACCGACGCCACAGTAGGCATACAGAATCTCAGCGATAGAGTCTGGGAAGCTTTTTATAATACTTTAAAACAACGTTGCACCACCTATTTTATCGATGAAGTCGTATTTATTCTGGACGGCGATATTGTCGATATTATTCGCAGCGGTCACTGGGCGAAAAAAAATATTTATCCCTGGCAACGTGAAAAAGAAGCCGAATTTGCTCAAGCAGTCAAAGAAATCACTCAGGCCGTGTTAGATAAGCACGAACGTTTTTTCAAACTGTTACGCGACCTGGCTACAGACCTGGAAAAAGACACTCAGGCGCATTGTAATGAGCATGAAATGATGACCGGATACCGAGGCATCAAGAAAGAGAATGTCAAAATTGTGATTACCATTGGTAACCATGATAAAGAAATGTTTTGTGTGCAGGATGCCTTAAAAATGTTTTATGAAAAAGGTCTGGGCATTAAACTGGATGCCATTCCCGACTCCGAACGTGAAGCGATTGGCAAAATGTATGGCGATGAATCCATGTTTGCCGACAAAAACACGGCGCCTTACTTACCTTTCTATTATGGCGACACCGGCTTTCGCCTGTTCACCACCCACGGACAATGGCGAGATAAAGAAAACAGCCGAGCGATCTGTGGTAAAAAAGGTTGGTCCGCCAGTGATGGATGGCAAATGGAAAAATGGCAAGCGCTGAAATTCTCGCCTTTTTTTGAACCTTGTTTCGGGGATTCAGTAGCGGCCGGCGTGCTATCTACTTTTATCTATGAAGTTAAAAACGATATTAATGAAAAAGGAAAAACAGACCCTGACATCAAAGCGATAGAAGTGGACTTAAACAGCATCTTTGATGAACTGGATCTTTATCGACCCACTTATTTAGCCTTAACCCGCATATTAGAAGAAACCAAAAGCCTTCGGGAGAGAAAAAAAGGTAATGAGGTTGTAACTGTTATCGAAGAAACCCTGTATAAATGCCTGACCAATTGGTTGGATTGCCCATTTACCCTGGAAACCTCGCCTTTTTTAAGACGTATAGGGTTTATTATTACACGCAAAATTATGGACTGGATGAAAGCCTTCGGACACGGCTTGGAAATAAAGGCTCTCGCTCCTTGGTTGAAAGTTTTAGCTTTCTTCAGCAAACATCACAGCAAAGGCGTCAGTTTTTGCGAAATGCTAAAATTCCCAGCCTTTAAACCGGAATACCGGCATTATGACTTCCAATTACATATCGAAGGCCACACCCATATCCCCTTGCAGGAAGAACTGAATCTATCCAACAAGCCATACAGCGATGAACATAACCCGAACGCCACCTATATCAATCTAGGCACCTGGCGGGATCAAATCGTACCCAGAAAAAAATCCGGATACCGCCGTCGCGGCGTATTGAGAACCTTGACCATTCTGGATTTGAAGCACTATGGCGATGAGGTCAAGGCTTCGACTAAAGAACCTAAGCGGGCTTATGATTATTTCGTTGAAGATGTGGTGATATGGAGTGATTTTAAGGATGATAAGCATCATCAGCGGAAATATAATTCTAAGGTGACTTAACCTTATCTTTACAAAGACCGTCTTGAATCAGCGGCAATGAATTCGCACCCGTTATCCATTTTGATTAAAGAGTGATCAAATATGAGCCAAGAAGCAAGACGACCACTGAAGGTAAGAAATATAAATTTAGCAAAAAAGACGGCTCAGTTTTTGAGCCGGAAAAACGTGACTCCAAACCAGATTTCCATCGCGAGTATCTTTTTTGCTTTTTTATCTACTCTGTGTTTATTTTGTTTCGGATATAGCGAAAACACAAACAAAGGGTGGTTATTACTCCTCGCCGCCCTCTTTATTCAGATGCGTTTGTTATGTAATTTATTCGATGGCATGGTAGCGATTGAAGGAGGAAAAAGCACCCCATCAGGCGAGCTTTTCAATGATATTCCTGATCGCATTGCCGACCCATTAATTTTAGTGGCAAGCGGATATGCGATCAATACGATTACCTGGGGACATGAACTGGGCTGGTGCGCGGCTTTGTTCGCAGTGATGACCGCATATGTGAGAACCTTGAGCGCAAGTATTGGCGCTCCTGTTGATTTTCAAGGACCAATGGCGAAACAACACCGAATGGCTTTGTTGACAATAGCCTGTCTGCTAGCGGCATTGGAAAACACAATCCGGAACAACCAATATTCTCTGCTGATAGCGCTTATTTTGATCATATTTGGCTGCGTTATCACTTGCATTAAAAGAGTGCTTTCCGCCTATCATTATCTGGAATCATAATGATATTTGATGTCCCGCAAAACGCTTTCTATAGCATTTTGGTTATTTTTTTCTTATTGATGACAGCTTCGTTAAGTCGAATATTTCTTGCTAAGAAAAACCCGAAAAGTGATTTCACTGAATTGCGGCAACGTATTCAATCCTGGTGGTGGATGGTATCCTTTCTATTTTCCTGTCTCATTATTAGTCGAACGACCGCTATTATACTGTTCGGATTTATCAGCTTTCTGGCTTTGAAAGAATTCTTCTCGATAGTTCCAACTCGACTAGCGGATAGGCGGGTGATTTTTTGGTCTTATCTTGCCATCCCTATTCAATATTATTGGGTCAGTATTGAGTGGTATGGCATGTTTATTATTTTTATCCCAATCTATTTATTTTTATTTTTACCGGTAAGAATGGTTTTGATTGGTGAAACAAAAGGTTTTATTCGGGCAATCGGCATTACACATTGGGGGGTTATGCTGACAGTCTTTTGTTTAAGTCATATTGCTTATTTATTGGTTTTGCCCGTTAAGAATTTAGATGCGGGCAATATTGGCTTGGTAATTTTTCTCATTTCCATGACTCAGCTCAATGATGTCGCCCAATATATTTGGGGAAAGAGCTTAGGCAGGCGCCCTATTATTCCCAAGGTCAGTCCAAATAAAACATTGGAAGGGTTTATCGGCGGCGTATTGACCATTACTTTAATATCAGGCAATTTCGCTTCTTTTCTGACACCGCTTTCAGCAAATGAAGGCTATTTTGCGGGTTTGCTCATCAGTATCTGTGGTTTTTTTGGTGATGTCGTTATATCATCAGTAAAACGCGACCTCGAAATAAAAGATAGCGGCACACTCATACCCGGACATGGCGGTATATTAGATAGGCTGGATAGCTTAATATTTGTTTCGCCGGTTTTTTTTCACTACATCCATTATGTGGTTTTTTAAATGCCGAAGCGAATCTTAAAAATTTTATTTTTTTTATTATTAATCAGGCCGATTGTGTTTATTGTGATCGGACTCAATATCAGAGGAAAAAGAAATTTACCGCTCTCCGGGCCGACAATCATTGTTGCAAATCATAATAGCCATCTTGATACATTGGTTTTAATGAGTCTCTTTCCTTTGTCGATATTACATAATATAAGACCAGTGGCGGCGGCTGATTATTTTCTATCAAACCCGGTTTTAAAATGGTTGTCATTAAATTGTATTGATATTATTCCCTTAGCAAGAAAGTCTCGTTTTATCAGCAAAGATAAATTATTCCAAACTTGCCATGCAGCGCTGGATAAAGGCAATATTCTGATAATATTCCCTGAAGGAACTCGCGGCGTCCCGGAAGAGATGGGGCGAATTAAGAGTGGAATATTTCATCTAATCAATGACCGGAAAGATACGCGAGTAGTGCCGTTAGTCATGCATGGCTTAGGCAAATCACTACCGCGCGGGGAAGCATTATTTGTTCCCTTTAATTGTGATGTTATTATTGGAGAGCAATTGCCGCTTGAAACTTCAAAGGATAAGTTTGTAGATAATTTATCAACAACTTTTAATGCATTGCTAAAACAGTGTCTGACCCGAAATAATTCGGTAAAATAATTTATGGATGTATTTACGGCGTCTTCTGGAGTAAGTGACTGATATTAAATGTCAAAATACGCTGAGTAGTTACTTTTTTTAACCCCCCCGCTGCACAATCCCCATCATTTTATAAACCAACAACGCAGCAGCAAAATCATAAGCATGAAAACCTTTAATCGGCGCAAATTCCGTAATATCAAAACCGATAATTTGCCGTTGTTTGGCGACTGATTCAAATAAATTGAGAGTTTGATACCAACCTAACCCACCTGGGACGGGGGTGCCGGTTGAAGGAAATATTGCAGGATCAATGCCGTCTATATCCAAGGTAAAATAGACTTTTTCCGGAAATGAATCCGGTAATTGGATGGATTGAACTTGATTTGGAACCAACACATCAGCATCTTGATGATAGACTTGGTGTTGTTTTCGATGCCTTATTTCTTCTTCGCAATAAGCTCTAACGCCGAGTTGATAAAGCGGAATGTCTAAATCGACGATTCGCTTCATGACGCAGGCATGGCTGAGCGGGTCGCCTTCAAAGGCTTCGCGTAAATCGGCATGGGCGTCAATTTGGACAACGCCGAAGTTTTTAATGCCCGCTTGCAGCAAACCTTTGACGACGCCATAAGTAACAGTGTGCTCACCGCCTAAAGTTACCGGCTTGGCTTGATATTTAATGATATTCGCGGTCGCCTTGGCGATGCTTTCGAGGACTTGTTCATCACTTGCTAAACAGTCAATTTGCTTGTGGGTGTAGATGCCCTCATCAGAGGGCTTACTTTGTCCGTCCCATTGTTCTAATTGCCAGGATGCTTGTAATATAGCCGATGGTCCCATTGCCGTTCCGCCGCCATAAGACACGGTTTTTTCATAAGGGACCGGCAATAAATGGAATAATGCCTGTTCAGGATTCGGCTGTTGAATTTCTGAACCTAAAAAAATCGGGTAATGCAATTTGTCTTTCATCATGACAACCGGTTTTTAAAATCTGAATAAGCAAACTCCTTAATCACTTTCAATGCCTCCGTTGCCGAATTCCATATCGCTATCGCGGGCAACCGAACACCATTAAATGTCGTCGTTTTAACCATCGTATAATGGCTCATATCTTCAAAGATAATGCGCTGCCCTACTCTCAATGGTTGTTTAAAACTGTAATCCCCGATGACATCGCCCGCCAAACAGCTTAGCCCTCCTAGACGATAAGTATAGGCCAATTTTCCAGGTCCATCTGAACCGCTAATGTCAGGCCGATAAGGCATTTCCAAAACATCCGGCATATGACAGGTCGCTGATGTGTCCAGTATCGCTAAATCCAGTTGATTCCGAACAATATCCAAAACCTCACTGACTAATACGCCTGTGCCGATGGCTATAGCCTCGCCGGGTTCCAGGTAAACTTGAACATTATATTTCGCGGTGAATTGTTTAATTAATTTTATTAAGGCCTCGGTGTCGTAATCCGGCGCGGTAATATGATGGCCGCCGCCGAAATTTATCCAGGACATGCCGTCAATTAAATGCCCGAATTTTTGTTCAAATACCGCTAAAGTTCGCTGCAGCGGCGCAAAACCTTGTTCGCATAAGGTATGAAAATGCAGGCCGCTGATGCCGTCTAAACAGTCTTCATCCAGTTGCGATAAGGGAATGCCTAAACGCGATCCGGGCGCACAGGGATCATAAATCGCTACCGCGCCTTCCGAATGTTCAGGGTTCACCCGTAAGCCGAATTCAATTTCAGGTCTAAGCAACAAGGCCTGCTTAATCATAGGCTGGAAGCGGCGCCATTGGGCGCAGGAATTAAAAACAATATGATCGGCAAACGTCAGTATTTCTTTTAGATCCGATTGTGGATAGGCGGCGGAAAAAACATGGACTTCACCGCCGTAATATTCACGCCCTAATTTGGCTTCATGTAAGCCGCTGGCGCAGCTTCCGTCTAAATATTCGGAGACCAACGGCGCCAAATGCCAAAGTGAGAAAGCTTTAAGCGCCGATAGGATTTTGGCGCCGCTACGTTCACTAACATTGGCTAATATTTTGAGATTGCGCTCTACCGCCGCTTCATCAACGACAAAACAAGGACTAGGCAATCTAGCCAAGTCCAGTTTTGAAAAATCAGTGAACTGCATCAGAGCAGACTAAATGTATCCAATTCGATCACTTTCCAGGGCAAGCCATAACGATTCATATCTTCCATGAACGGGTCAGGATCAAATTGTTCGATATTCCAAACCCCCGCTTTTTTCCAATGGCCTTGTAAAATCATTTTAGCGCCGATCATTGCCGGTACGCCGGTGGTATAGGAAATGGCCTGCGACTGCACTTCTTTGTAACAATCCTGATGATCTTTAATATTGTAAATATAAACAATCTTTTCCTTACCATCTTTCACACCGCGCACCACGCAGCCGATACAAGTATTCCCTTTTGTTCTGGGACCAAGCGAGGCAGGATCAGGCAGTAAATGCGCCAATAATTGAATGGGGACGATTTGTTGGCCCTTATATTCAATTGCTTCTATGCCCGTCATGCCAACATTGCCGAGCACTTCCAGGTGCTTTAAATAATTATCTGAAAAACTCATCCAGAATTGAGCGCGTTTCAAGCTTGGAAAGTGCTTACTTAACGATTCCAGCTCTTCATGGTACATTCGGTAGATATTATACGTTCCGACATTTTCCGGGCAGGTAAACGTGGCTTTTTTAGACATCGGCGGCGTGCTTACAAATTCGCCGTTTTCCCAATGCCTACATTCAGCGCTTACTTCGCGAATGTTGATTTCCGGGTTAAAATTAGTGGCGAACGGGTAGCCGTGATCGCCGCCGTTAACATCAATAATATCCAACTCATGAATTTCATCGAAATAGTGTTTAGCGACATAGGCGGTAAACACATTGGTCGCGCCGGGATCGAAACCGCTGCCTAACAGGGCCGTCAAACCGGCTTGTTGAAATTTATCCTGGTACGCCCATTGCCACGAATATTCGAATTTTGCGGTTTCCAAAGGTTCGTAATTCGCTGTATCCATGTAATCCACCCCGGCAGCCAGACAGGCGTCCATAATGCTCAGGTCTTGATAAGGCAAGGCGACATTGATGACCAAGTCCGGCGTTTCTTTTTTTAATAAAGCCGTCAATTCAGGGACGTTATCAGCATCCACTTGGGCGGTGCGGATCGGTCTATTTAATTGCTCGGCGATAGCTTTACATTTGGATTCGGTGCGACTGGCCAGCATAATTTCGCTAAACACTTCCGGCAGTTGTACGCATTTATGGGCAACCACGCCGCCAACGCCACCGGCGCCAATAATCATTACTTTAGACATATTTTCTGTTATCTATTTTTCAAAATAGGTTGAACCTTGCAGGTTTTCACGAAAAGCCAGCAACATCTTTTGCCGCATTTCAACGCTGATTTTACCTTCACGCACCGCCTTTTCAGCGGTTCTGCGAAAACGTTCCTGCATATATTTGGTATCGTATTCCACATAACTGAGCACATCGGCAATGCTATCGCCATGAAATTCTTTTACAAAATCAAAGCCGCCATCAGCGTTAATATGAACGCTGACCACATTAGTATCACCGAATAAATTATGCAAATCGCCCAGGGTTTCTTGATAAGCGCCAATCAAAAAAACGCCCAAATAATATTCTTGATTTTCCAATAGAGGATGGAGTTTCAAGGTGCGTTGAATGCCGTCCGGCCTGGAAAAACGATCGATTTTGCCATCACAATCACAAGTAATATCAGCGATAACAGCATCACGGGTCGGTTTTTCGTTCAGTCTATGAATCGGCATTATCGGAAAAACCTGATCTAAAGCCCAAATATCCGGCAACGATTGAAATAAACTGAAATTACCATAGTAAATATCAGTTAATAGCTCCGGCAAGTTTTCCAATTCCGGCGAAAAGCGTTTGGCTTGAGGCAATAATTCAGCAATTTTGTCCAAAACCGCCAAGGTGATATTTTCAGCTAATGCGCGTTCTCTCAGCGTCGCCTGCCCGCGGTGAAACAGTTCGCGGATTTCATCGCGATAATATAAAGAATCGTTATAACACTCTTGTAAATTATTTTCGTTAAGCGTTTTCAATACTGAAAGCAAATTGATCAATAAATCATGGCTGTCTTCGGGTAATTCAGCCGGTAAGGAGCTGGGCTTATGTTCTCGCACATTCAGCACATTAAACAACAGCATTGAGGAATAAGCGACTAACGCCCTACCCGATTCAGTAATGATCACCGGATGAGCAATGCCTAAAGGATCCAGACCTTCCTGAATAGTTTCCACAATATTGACGCAGTATTCATCTAACTGGTAATTCATACTGTGAGCGCTGTTGGTTTGATTGCCTTCATAATCCACCGCTAAGCCGCCGCCTAAATCGAAATAGCCCAACGGTGCGCCTTCGGCAATCAAGCCTGCATAGAACTGACAGGCCTCTGAAACGCCGCTGCGGATATTGCGAATATTCGGAATTTGCGATCCCAAATGGCAATGCAACATTTGTAAACAGTGCAGCATATCCGCTGCTTTTAACTGATCAACAACTTCTAATAATGCATTGGTGGATAAACCAAAAATAGAACGATCGCCGCTGTTTTCATTCCAATGCCCCTCCACCATCGACGCTGGTTTAAGTCGAACGCCCAACAAAGGTTCAATGCCCAATTGATGGGTTCTTTCCAAAATAATCGGTAGTTCGGTCGGGGTTTCCAACACAAAGAAACAAGAGATGCCCATTTGCCGGGCATATAAGCCTAAATCGATAAAAGCGGCGTCTTTATAACCATTACATATGATTAAACCGTCATCGCTGGGTAATTGCGATAAAGCGATAATTAACTCCGCTTTACTACCGGCCTCTAAACCATGATGATAATGTCGGCCGTATTGAGCGATTTCTTCAATAACGTGGCATTGTTGATTGACCTTGATGGGGAAAACGCCGCGATAATGATTTTGATAAGCAAGCTTGTTAATCGCCGAAGCAAAAGCCTCATTCAGTTTTTTGATGCGGTGATCCAGCAGGTTTTCAATACGCAATATCGCCGGCATTTCCAAACCGCGCTGTTTCATGCCTTCGACAATTTCTATGATAGGCGCTGAAACTTTTCCTGAACCGTTTTCAACGCATGCCAGCAATTCTCCCTGCGGATTAACGGAAAAATATTCCAACCCCCACTCATTTACGCCGTAGAGTTCAGCGCCATGACTCGAACGCCATTCAGATTCGTCTACTGCTTCGAAATCAGCCGAAAAAATACCTGTCATATAGCTTAATAATATCCTGTTTTTTAGAGGAAAAAAACAGCGAACTATATTGCTTTTTAAGACATTTGTAAATTAATTTTTTTCAATCAATACCTTACACCCAGTGAATTAATACCAAGCGAACAGTTACATAAGAAGGTGATGTGATTTTCTATTAATTCCGACTGTTATAACGTTCAAAAACCATCATCATCATATCCAGCTCCCCTTTTTCAACATTGCACCAATCTTCAATAACGATATCCTCCAAAATTTTTGCGCCGTTTTCCTGATTTCGCATATTGCTTAAAACGTCTTTAAACTCTGCGACTTTTTCAGATAAATGCGGTGCGACGGAAAAAAAATGAAAGGCAAAATCAGTGGCGCTTTCATCCAGCACTTTGATGCCTTTTTTACTAAACGAGGATAATCCCTCATAAGTTTTTTTCAGCATGAATAGCAAATCCACTTTCTTTTTAAGCAGCATTTGTAATGATTTAATTTCATTGCCTGAAAATTGAAATTGAAATTGTGAGGAATCTATGCCGGTTTCATCACAGAGAAAACGGCCTAATATATAGACAAAACTTTGTTCGCTGGCGGTGACAACCGAGCAGCCGGTAAATTCGGGCAAACTTCTTTTATCATCTATCCGTGAAATAATCACCACTTCATCCGCTTCAGCCTGCGGCCTCAACACCGGCACGAAGCGTTTGTTCAGAATCATTTCGCAAGATTCGAAGGGCTTGGCAAATAACAGATCTATCTCGTGGTCATTGTTGACATCTTGTAACTGCTCAAAGTGAATAGCTTTTTGCAGATTCCTTTGCAAATAGGTGTTTAATAAATACCAACCGGTAAGTTGTTGACCGGATTGCAAACTGGCGACAAAATTTAGTTTATTTTTTTCATTTTTTTGTTGCGGTTTGGTGGAAGCAACAATTTTTTTGCGATTGGCGTGAATCGGCATCTGAGGATTTATTGCTTTATTTTTACTATTTTTTTCGTTATTTACAAAGCGTCCTAAGCCGGTAATTTTAAATAACATGCTGACCATGCGGTTCAGGTTTTTCACTTCCAGGGTGATTTTTCGCTGCTCCCAATCTTCAAAAATCTTCAATAATAAAGATAAGCCCATGGAATTAACCCGTTCGATTTGTTTAAAATCGAGCACCACATGAACTTGTTCGGGTACTTGCTGCAGAATCTGTAGTTCTTTTTCCGCATTGATATCGATAGAGCCTATACATTCAAAATGAAACTTTTTAGCATCGGATGAGACAGTATGAATAGTTAAATGATCAGAAATCGCCATTTTATGCCCTCGCCTTCGCTTCAATCATTGGCGCGTATTCGCTATGTTGGATAAATTGAAAACCGGAAGAAACATCCATATCGATGGGTTTATCTAAATCCCAAAGCGTTGTAACCTGCGTTCTTTGTTGCGGATGGGTGCGAATCTGCATGTAATCCGATAAACGCCACATCATATACAAACCGGCTCCCCCTATTCCTGCCTCAACCCCTGCATCCATTGCTTGAGCAAGTTTTTTCAAAAACACTGATGATGGTAAAGTACCCCAATTATCAGTGATCATTAATCCTAAAACATTATCGCTTAAAGCAACATTAATCCTGACTTCATCAAGTTCACCCAGCTCACGTGATTGGCCTTTTTGATAATACGGCGCGCCTTTACCATCTCGGGGCGCAGCATATAAACTATTTTCAATCATCTCATCTAAAATAACCATCAAAGCTTCGCGATGATCCTCGGAAACTTCTCCCGTATCGGCTAACCAAGAAATGATTTCCTCCATAACAAATAGTTTGTCATCGGTATGGGTTAATTGGAATTGCCGCTGTTGAGGATGCGGAGGCATTAACACATACAAATCATCATCCGGCGATTCTCGATGTTGATTCAGCAATTGATTCCAACCGATTTTCTGACAAAATTCGCTTTGTTTGGGCAATATTCGACAAATACCGTCTTGACTCATTCTTTCCAACAAATCTGCAAATTCGTTTTCTACCGTCAAGACCAAATATTCACGGGAAATCGGCGGTATAGGATGGTCTCCTTTACGATAAAAACCTTCATTGATTCGTAAAATATCACTGATATCATCGTCCTGCCGGTTAGTCTCCGGCGCTACCCGATCGCTATGGGTTAATACCACTATACTGACATCATCGCTAAAACTATCCGTTTCGCAATGCAGAGTTAAGGCCAGCATTAACTGTTCCCTAATGATCTCCGCCTCTACTTCTCCGCTTTCGCTTAATATGTCCTCCAAACGATCATAACCGAACGCTTCGCCGTCAGGCGATTCTTCTTCGACCAATCCATCGGTAAACAGAAACAGCCGATCACCGACCTCCATTTCCAGTTCAATCGCAGAAACAGAGTAGTCCGCTTCGATGCTTTTTCCCAACGGCAAGCCTGAAGCCTCCAACATTTCCCAATGTTGCTGCTGATGCCGCCATAAATAAGGTAAAACATGGCCGGCATTGGCGAATTGCAATTTCCCGGTTCTGGAATCAAGTGAAATACAATTCATGGTCATCAGCAAAGATTGTTGAGCGGTGACCAACATCGTTTCATTGAGTAATTTTAAAATTTCAGCCGGATTAGTGATTCCTTCATGAATTAACGGATAAACCCCGGCTTTCGCCGCACTCACCATGGTGCCCGCAGCAACGCCGTGACCGCTGACATCTCCGACCAACACAATACTTTGATGAGAGCCGATTTTATAATAATCGTAATAATCGCCGCCGACTTCGCTGGATGTCAGAAGATTGGCGTGCCCCTGGATGCCGGGCAATTCAATAATCGGGTCAGGCAGTATGGATTGTTGCAAAGTCGCGGCTAAATTGACCTCATCCAATAAGCGATTACTCAACACCTCCATTTCCGAATGCGCTTTTTGTAAATTCTGTTCAGCCGCCAATCGTTCGGTAACATCGTTACCGGTAATTAAAAACATCGACGGTTTTTTCTTCTTCACATCCAAAATAGTGGTGCTGTGCCAAACAACATTGATCAATTCGCCGGTGCTGACAGCAAACTGGGTTTCCACTTCTTCGGCGTATTCGCTGTCGCCGCTCATCAACTCTGTAAATAAGTCTTGTAACTTTTGCTGATCTCGATCCGGAATAAAAGTCTGGAAAAAGTTTTTCCCTTGCACTTCTTGTGTAGGCCAACCGGTGGTTTCTTCAGCAAATTCATTGAATAACACAACGTTTTGTGATCCATCCAAACCCACAATTAAAGCTTGTGCAGTATTCAAAATATTATCGGCAAATGCTTTTTCGGATTCCGCTTTCAAGGTGCTTTCGCGTAAACGGGTTACTAAAGGTTGCAATAAACTGGAGCCTAATATGCCTAAAATGCCTAAGTTAATAACGAATAAGAAGTTTTGCCTATTCTTAGTGCCCTCCAGCATCATTTCAGTTTCTTGTTTGTAATAACTAGTGGCTCGAGCCAATCCTTCCAATAGAGGCGGGGATAATTGACTTTGAATTTTTAATACCAGCGGATGGTTTTGATGCAGCTCGTCTACCGGTGTTTTTTGTATTGCGCGTAAGGAAGATTGAAATCGTCTCATTAACTGATTAATGGGATAGTCGCCGCCGGTATATAACCGAAGTAGATCTACGGTTAACACCCCGGGTTTTCTTACAATTTTTGAATGACTTTTAATAAAACGGGAGCCGTCTTTCAAGACATCATGAATATCCGCCAATCTGGCCATTTTATTAGCGATGCGTCCCTTTGCTTTGGTTTTATCCTGCTTTCCGGTGGCGGGGTTTAACAAACTGACATCGTAATTGATTGATTCAACAAGAAAGCTTTGCTCCCAACTCAAGGTGATCAAGGTCGCATTACCTTCTTGATCGCGAATATTGTAGATAATGATGAGATAAGTAATACTAATTGTCGCGGCGAGAACAAACAAAACCGTCATATATTGATCCAACATATAACCCACAATTCGCCGAAATAACTCTTGCATATCGCCACCCTTCCTTATGTTTTTGTATTTTCAACTGCATTAGCCGAAAAAGCAGCGGAAAATAACTTTGTTATTATTAATGTTGAGTTAACAGTTATATAAAAACCCTAACACAAAAGATGGTTAGCAGACAAGCTCTTGCAATCTATTATTTTTATTAAGGTTTTTATAGCAACATCTTTTTATTTTAACGATAAAATGAG
>SPJK01013004.1_pt1 | contig 13512 bp, 8 predicted proteins | sample 3741771 | NCBI WGS metagenome assembly SPJK01 (sample SAMN10925997, study PRJNA522277) | cold seep metagenome | isolation source: Elba SIP-enriched marine methane seep metagenome, extraction at timepoint T2 | place: Italy: coast of Elba, Mediterranean Sea | reverse complement strand
ATCTTTGTATTCCGACCTGACTACTCGCCCGAAATGGCGCTCCTCGGATTGTGCTGCCATTAAACGTAGATAATACGGCTCTACCGAAACCTCACGGTAATAACCATGGCGCATGCCATCTTGGTCTGGCAGAGACTGTTTATCGCTTCGGGCGCTATACGCACCTTTTTCTAAAACAGAAAATGGAACGGCCACACTGTCCTTTAGTGCTTTATAGACCGCGCCATTTGCAGCGATCGGCTTCCATTTCAAACTGAAAGTAGAAGCCATAAAGTCATATACCTGCCGCTCCAGCGTCTGTTCGACCATGCGCGGCGCCGTTTTCAAACGACGCAACTTTTTCTCAAGCCCTGCGTCATCATACAGAAGAACATCGCTAAGCAATTCACCGGGTGTCACGGGAATCAAAACAAACTGCAATGACGGCGTGTGAGGCACCGTCCACTCCAGCTTTTTCAAGGTCGTTGCTAAATCCTGATTGGCCTCAACAAAGGCGTACCCCGCCCCCCCTAACGAAGGGATATGAATGCCATGCCCGCGAGAATTCCCCACAACCAAATATTCAAGTTCGGCAGCGCGCATGTTAAATTCAATCAAACGCATATCGCGCGATGAATTAGTCTTCTGTGCATAGCTGCGGTTGATCTTATCGGAGGCTAGATACACCGCCCCATAGACTGCAGCAAATGCCACTACAACCAAACTAAAACTGAAAATAGATGAATTGCGAAGCATCGAGATTTCCAAGAAAAAGTGTCAGGGTGATAAATGTCATTAAGTAGATCAACGACAGAACAGGTCGGCGCTCCGCCACGCGCTCAACATCAAAGGAATGATCTGACCGAATGAGAATATCATTCAATATGACCAAACTTGACAAAACAAGACCGAACAAAAAATGGTGCCCTGTTGTAACATCAGGCAGCGCAAAACTGCCACCTTCGAAACTGAGCGCACCAACATAAATGGCATAAAGTTGACCTAACTCTGTGATCATAAAAAGCGGGCCACTCAACATAAGGAACAGCATCAACGCCCCATGTGAAAACACACGTCCGAACCAAGGTGTATGAGGAATTTTGCGGATCATGGCCGTGGTTGGCCCCCATAACCGCATCCCAACGCCGTGCATCAAACCAAACAATAGAAAATTTGCCGTCGCGCCATGCCACGCACCGATCAGCAGGAACGCCAAAATCGCAACAAGAGAGCGGAATGGCTCATTCGGGAATTTGCGCGCAATCGGAATGTGAACATAATCGATGATCCATCTGGTCAGGGTGATGTGCCATCGTTGCCAGAACCCCGTCAGATTTTTGGCAAAGAAGGGCTGGCGGAAATTTTCTGACAGATTGATACCGATCGCCTTCGCAAGGCCACGCGCGATCAGGGTGTAGGCATAAAAATCCGTATAGACCTGAATCCAGCCTACGGACATTGCCATCCACCCCCAATATCCCGAATTCGGGTCAGAAAATATTTGATTAACCACCGGCCGCAAATTATCGGCAACTGCCAACTTCATAAACAGGCCCCAACAAACCAACACCATGCCCATTCGGAATGCATTAATTGAAAAACGGGGGAAATTGTTCAGTTGCGGCAATAATTTATGGGCACGTTCAATCGGACCTGCGACCAGTTGCGGAAAGAAACTGACATAAAGCAAATAGGTCGGATAGCTACGTTCAGGCACAAATTTCCGGCGATATACGTCTGTCGTGTAGCCCAATGTCTGAAGGGTATAGAACGAAATACCCAGCGGCAAGACATAGGCCCAATATGTGTCATCATGAAATGATGGGCCGACATATTTAAAATAGACCAGCAGACAAATATTACCGATTACAGACGCGGCCATCCATGCCTTGCGCCCCCTGTCGGACTGCCCGTCATGGATCTTGATCGCCGCAAAATAGTCTATTGTTGCTGAAACCAATAACAGCGGCAGGAACGAAATATCCCACCACGCATAAAAAAGCAGACTGGTGCCTAGAATGAAATAGACGGGCACCCGCCATCCGAACAGGGCATACAGCGCAAAGAAAAACGGTGCGAACAGCGCGAATTCAAACGAGGCAAACGACATTAGGGCAGCAACCTCATCAAAGGCGTTAGGACATCTTTTCGGCGATAAAGTGCGACCATACCCGTGATCAAGTTACGTGCCCCGTCAGACGCACGGCGCAGCATCAAAAAGCAAAACAGCCCAATGACCAGCCCCGGCCCAGTGCCGCTAACGAAGCTGTAGGTCATGACAAAAAAAGACAGGAACAAAGCGATATGCGCAAAATAAACAATCGGCGTCTCCTCCCCCCTGGGGGGAAGGGTTTCGCTGTCATCGGCCATCTGACGCGCACTAAACGCGCTGTAGCCGATTTGTGCGACAACAACATAAATCACTAAAACAACTGGTAAAATCGGAAAGGCGACAGCAGCAAAGACCAATGCGATCACAAGGAATATCAGCTCTGTCATGCCCCTTGCCGTACGGAAATAGGCGTTGCGGATCAGGTTGAATTGCCCCTCATTGAAGTCATCAGCAAAAAGCGTATCGGCAAAGTACCGCGCGGCCCTTACTTCAAGCCGGTCCACGATTAAATCGAACACTATGTGTGCCGCAAAAAGGCAGAGCATACCAACACTCAAAACTGCAATCAGTTCTGTGTTGTTGGATAGTCCAAGCGTTGCAGGGGTGATCCAGGTGCTTTTCACACCTGCCGCCATCGTTAGTATTTTGATCGGCAGCAACAGCGACAACATGGAAGCTACACGGGACAGCGCGCCCAGCCCCACCATCAGAACCTGATTCCGTGGTTGCAGATTCCAGAAAAAGCGCACTAGCCGCATGTACCAAACGATATGCGCAATCATGTTTCACCCTTTGGCTGATCGGTGCTGGCGGTAAGTTTAGCATACATACCGCTGGCAGACTGGTGCCATGTCAGCCATGCGATATTATCTGACGTCACATGCACACCATTTTTATAGTCCTCGAGCCATGCCAGCACTGAATTCGCAATATCTTCAGCCGCAATACCTGAAAAATAGGTCGCGTTTTCCCCGGCAGTTTCACGAAACACCGCAATGTCTCGCGCAATGATGGGCAGTCCATACTGGGCGCCCTCAATCAACGGCAACCCGAACCCCTCGCCTTCGCTGGCCATAATCAAACAATCACAGGCACCGTAAATTTGAGCCAAATAGGCATCAGATATGCCGCGCAACCAAAACAGATTAGTGCCCTTCCGTTCATGGTTTTCAAGACGTTTGCGCAGGTCATCAACCATCCACCCTTCATGGCCGACGAATACAAGATTGACGTCATGCCCTTGCGCCCACAATCGGTCAAAGGCATCCAGACACTGGCGGTGGCCTTTGCGTGGCTCCAATGTGCCAACGGCCAAAAAGCTGGGCCGCTCACCCAATGCCGCCAGCATGCCTTGATCAGCATCAGACAATTCAGTGGGCGTCGCAAGCGGCAAAAAATTGGCCCCCAGATGACACCAGTCAAGTTTGGCGCCCCCCAGCTGAACCTTGTTTTCCGTTGCCCATTGCGCCACCTGATCTTGTGTGGTTTGCGACACGCATAGCAATAGATCGGCTGACTTGATGGCCGCACGCAGCCATTGTTCATGCCCGTGGGCCACCGACGCAGGCCACCATTCTGGATTGGTCAGCGGCAAGATATCATGGACCGTAAATGTGATTTGCGCGCCGCGCCGCCGCCAGTCATTGAACAGCCCGCTTTGCGCCGGATTGATAATCAGTGCGTTCAAATCAATCCCCAGGAAAATATCCCCGCGCCGCGGCACGACAATTTCGTCGCTGATCTGGCCGGTTTCATAATCAACATAATGAAAATGCCATAGACCGCTTTTGGCAGACAGCACAACCGGCGCAACCGTGACATCATTGGGTACAATAACCTTCAACCGCTGATAAACAGCATCGACAACCCGTTGAATGCCGGTCAGCATTGCGGCCTGATGGCGGTGCGTAATATCAATCAGGATCAAGGGCGTTTCGCGCTGGGGGACAAGCTCCGCATATTGTTCCGCAGTGCTTTTCTGCAGCAGCTTCAGCAAAAAGGGCAGCCGCACCGCAATCCACCGCAGCGTTGCCCGCAACCAGGGGTGCCGCTTGATAAACGGCTCTACCTTTGAATATAGGGATAACAAACGCATAATGGGTTCTACAAATGGTGACCGGTTGCTGAACTTTTGTTGATGAATGCCGAATTTGATACCAAATGGACATCATTCGCCAGTATTGCTAACTGACGCCTGACATTATCACTCGCGTCGCGCCTAATTCTTGATATAGAAGAAATGATGATGTTTCCACCATCTATCTGCGGCTCTCGCACAAATTGACAGGACATTCCCCCGGTGACCACCGCCCCTAGACCATTTTATCGCGCGGACTTGGATGGTTTCCGGGCGCTCGCATGCGTCATTATATTTATTTACCACGCGGGACTGGAGTTTGTTCCAGCCGCCACATTGGCAGTGGATGGCTTCTTTATCCTAAGTGGGTACCTGCTGGCGAAACACGCATGGTCTGCGCATCTGGATAAGACTTTCAGTTTTGCAAGATATTACCAGAAACGCGCGCGCCGCGTGCTTGCACCGCTCCTCGTCATGCTGCTCATATGTACCTTGGTGGCCTATTGGACATTCTTGCCTGATGATCTGGACCGCTATGCTGACAGCGTCATCGCAACCATCGCCTATATCAGCAATTTCTATATGGCCGCGCAGGTTGACTATTTTGCCCCAGCCGCCGCCGTTACCCCCTTGGTTCACACATGGTCAATAGCAACGGAAGAGCAGTTTTACGTCGGCCTGCCACTACTTTTGCTCAGCCTATCCCTATTAGGGCGCAATTGGGCGAAACCCGTTTTCATCATCCTATTCATTGTGGCTTTGTGGCTTGGGCAATGGACCGCCGATAATATGGGTAGTGGTGCCCATTATCTGTTGCCAGGACGTATTTGGGAATTTTTGCTGGGCATGGCAGTAGGCATGTTTTGGCCCCAAAGCCAACAGGACAAATTTCGAGGCGTTATCTCACAGACAATAAGCCTGTTCGGCATGGCACTTTTTCTGTTCTATATTTTCACCTTTTCATATGAAGCAATCAACCCGCCAAGCTTCAACATGCTGCCGCCGCTGCTTGGTCTATGCCTGTTCATCATGTTCTCGCACCCGCGCACGCTGACCTACCGCCTAATGTCATGGCCCGTGTTGGTCGGCATCGGACAGGCAAGCTATAGCTTCTATTTATGGCATTACCCCCTGTTTGCATTCTGGCGATACCGGACGCAGGAACCATTGTCGATCACGGAAATCCTAATCATCGCCTTAATCATGGTGCCGATATCGTGGGTAAGCTGGAAATATGTCGAGCAGCCGTTCCGCAACACCAAGCAGACCAGCTTGCGCATGTTTGTGGGATGCATGGTCGCGATTGCAGCCCTAACGCTGGGGCTTGCGGTTTATGCCAATCAGACCAAGGGCGATGTTGGTCGATGGGGCGACACTTATGAAACGATTATTGAAAGCCAGACCAAGCCACCAATTATGGCCCACTGCAAATTCCACAAAAATTATGACCAAACTGAGATTGACGCCTGCGTACAATCCTTTGGTAATCGCCCTCACATTTACTTACTCGGCGATTCTCTGGCCAGAGGCTTCAGCCCCAGTTTGCGGGCAAAACTCGCACTCCATAATATTGGGCTGGTGACGCTGTATCACCCCGGCTGCATGCCGTTTGATTTCCCTGCCCCTTTGCATTTCGAGCGTAGCAAGACCTGTATCGCTTTTTTCGAACAGGTTCATGATTATCTAAAAACACGAAATGAACCTGTAATCATTATGGCCCTTTGGCGCGGACATCTTACTGGGCCAAGCTATGACAATGGGCGCGGCGGGATAAAGCTGAAAAAGATGGACCAATTTGCGCCCTATTTGGACCGTTTACCCGAACGCATCCCGTATATCCGCGAAGAAATCAAAAAACTTGCAGCGCAACACCCTTTGATTCTGATTGGCCCAACGCCAGAGGCCGGTTGGCGCGTCCCTGAAAAAGCGTTGCAAGTGCTACAATCAGGCGGCGATATCAATGACATCGGCACCGGATACCAATGGCATAGGGCAAAAACCAAGATTGTGGGTCAGATCCTTGATGACTTACCCTCCGTGATACCGATTATCGACAGCGCATCGCTGATCTGCGATGCTGAATCTGATTTCTGCCCGCACGTGATCAACGGCACGCCCCTATATTATGATCACACGCATCTGGCACGCCCCTATGCAGACATGCTGGCCGACGCAATTGTCGATGGCCAGCTCAAAATTTTACTGCCGCAGCACAGCGAACCGAGCAGATAGTGAAAGCGCAAAATGGCAATTGAGACGATCTATTTGCATGTTGGTGGGGATAAAACCGGCTCAACCTATCTGCAGAGCGTCCTATGCGAAAACCAGAATCTACTGGCCGATTATGGGTATTGCTACCCGCCAACTGTCAGCAGCAAACATCATATGTTGACGACATATTTTTGTGCGGACCCAATGCGACTTGACTATGTCCGCCACCGCGAAGCCGAGATTGATATAAACGATATAGATCGCCAATCGACCCATTTCATCGACGAGGTAAAACACCTTGCGCAGGATGACCGATTGCACACAATGATCCTGTCTGATGAAGGGCTTTTCTCCCTGAATGATGCGGAATTTCGCGCGCTTGAGCAGTTTTTACGGGAGTTGGCCCCGACGGTACGGCCCGTCTATTATCTGCGCCCCTACTATTCCTATGCTATCAGCGCCATGACCCAACGCATCAAGTTCGGCATCCCTGCATGGCAGCGCCACCCCCCGATTGTGCCATATTGGGAACGGATCAGCCGCTTGATTGGGGCGTTTGGCCGGCGGGCGATAACATTGCGTTGCTATGATAAAACCCACTTGGTCGATGCGGATATTGTCAATGATTTCGGCACCCTTGTCTGCATGAACGAAACGTTACTGTCCAGCCTTAACCGTGACGGCAGTCGCGACAACATTTCGTACAGCGCCGCGGCAGTTCAGGTCGGCGATGTCATGACGCGTTTGCTTGCGGGACAATCGGATATTTCTGGCGGTTTGTTTCGTGATTGCTTCGATGCCTATTTCCGCAGCATTGACGGGCCACCAGTGAAACTGACCCCGTATCAGGCGACTGTCATTGACAAAATGACCGCACCTGAACAAGCCAAAATCCTCGATCAATTTGGAATAGACCTGACAGTTTCAACGCAGTTCAAGGAGGCAGCAAAGCCACTGTCTGACGAAGAGGCTGAACAATTGGCACGAGCTGAAATTTCCCGCCAGTTCCCGCAAATGGCATTGCCAACGGCCAGCCCGATCGTTCCGCACGAAGAATCCCAAATAACAGACGCAACCGGCGATATTGTCATGAAGGCCAAAAGCCACCCGAAGCCGAATAAGGCCGGCCAAGTCGCCATTGACATCAGCATCACAAACAGGTCGGCCCAATGGTGGGGCGGCGATATCGCACCGGTGAATATTTCTTATCATTGGCGGGACGATCAGGGCGCAGATGTTGTCTTTGACGGGCTGCGCACGGCGTTGCCAGATGAAGGCATAGACCCCGGCCAGACCCTAAGATGTAGCGCCACAATTGCCCTACCGTCGACAGATGGCACATTTGAACTTGAAATAACTCTGGTACAGGAGTTTTTCGGCTGGTTTGAAACCAAGGGCCTGATCACAGAAAAAGCCCAATTTTGGGTCAATAATGGCGAAATTGGGCCGTTTTCATAACGTCTGCTAACATATTGCTCAATAGTGCATTGCACTATCTATGTAAGCGGGCTATCTGTCATTCTTTGCGCCGTTGGGCCAGCGCAAATTCATCATCGACATCAACAAGCGGATAAAATTGTCCCCAATCATGCGCGTCTTGCACTTTTACAAATCATACTATCCCGACAGCATCGGCGGTGTGGAAAAAGTAATAAGTGAAATTTCTCGCATATCGAGCCGTCATGGCGTTTCGTCAGATGTGTTGAGCTTAACTTCCGATAAAGATCCGCGAGTGATTGAGTATCAAAATCACACCGTTCATCGCGCGCGCCAGACACTTCACATTGCCTCAACCGGGTTATCAACATCTGTCTTTTCAAAATTTCGCGACCTGGCTGCGACGGCAGATATCGTCCACTATCATTACCCTTGGCCTATGATGGATTTGGTGCACTTCGCCACAGGATGCGACAAGCCAAACATCGTGACCTATCATTCTGACATTGTGAAACAGCGCGCTCTCATGCCCCTTTATGCGCCGCTGCAAAAACGCTTCTTGGCGCAAACAGATCGTATCATCGCGACGTCCCAACAATATGCGGACAGCAGCAAAACCCTGCAAACCTTCCGTGACAAGGTAGACGTAATTCCAATTGGTTTGGAAGCTGCGGCCTACCCCCAACCAAATCAAGCCCGCCTGCAAAAATGGAATGACCGCTTTGGTAACACCTTCTTTGTTTTCGTAGGCGTGCTGCGATATTATAAGGGCCTCGACACGCTGGTGGATGCAGCGGCGAACGTCGGAGCGCCAATCGTGATTGTTGGTGGCGGGCCGCTTGAAAAACACCTTAAGCGCAAAGCTGAAAAGCTGAAGCTAAGTAACCTTCATTTTCTTGGGGTCTTGAGCGAGGAAGACAAGGTTGCCCTTATGAAACTTGCCCGCGGTGTGGTCATGCCATCAAACCTGCGGTCAGAGGCATTCGGCGTTTCCCTATTGGAAGGGGCAATGTTCGGCAAACCAATGATTACAGCGCAGCTCAACACCGGCACGCAACATGTGAACAAGGACGGGCTAACCGGCCTTGTGGTGCCACCTAATGCCCCGCAGGCTTTGGCAGCAGCAATGAATCGCCTTGCCGATGATCAGGCCTTGGCAAATCGTTTGGGGCAGAATGCAGCGAAACGATTTATTGAGCTGTTTTCGGGGGAGTTAATGGCCAAACGCTATCACAAGGTTTACGAAAGCCTGCTATAGCCGCGCTAATCCACGTCAAGGTCGGGCCGCGCGCGTTTGGCGCGATCAACATATCCTGACCGCTTCAGCTCCAACGCCTCACCATCATCATAAATGCCGACCGCGTATTGCCGCCCAAAGTCAACACCGACCGGCGATGGCCAATCACCCGCCGTCTGAATAATCAGCCCCGGTTCCTGCTGATATCGCAACGGCTTTTCAGTTAGTTTTCGCGTCGCAATGGCTGTTTGTACAGTAATCAAATCATCAGCACCGTTCAGTGCAAACATTTGTCGTCCGCTATTGGTTTTCAAAAGTGTACGGTCAATATGGAACACATGGCTATCTGTTCCCGGCGGCACATGCCACAGCGCCACGAATGGCCGATCAGGTATTGTTTGGTCCACATCGTCTGCCCCGGCCCAAACAAGGTCCGGCTCAACATCGAAGGGAACAAATGTCGCCAGTATTGGGGTTAAAAGCGCAAAAGCATCATGAACCCGTGTGTCGATTGCGCTGACAGGAATGCGCACCTCGACGCCCCGCCTAAACTGACGCGGCGTATCAACAAACCCCTGTGGACGCGGCCTGTTACTGTCCTGAAACAACAGGGCTGAACTTTCCAGCAATTGCACCGGATAGCGTTGGCGTGCGATTGCGCAACCACCATCATCCGCATGACGTTGCAACGTCACATTCAAAGAATTGCGCACCTTCTGATCGCGCAATGGCAGCGGCATAAGCACAATGTTTTGTTCTGCTGCCTTCAATGTCCGGCTGCCGATAAAGGCACCATTCAGTTCTGCATGAAGCGTATATGTGACGTCATCAGGACCATTGGGCAATTGCACAGCCAACCTAGCCCCTGTCGGCACTACACCGCCAGGCATGTCGGTTAAACTATACCCAACACGCCAATTCTTACGATCAGTGATCCGCGCAATTTCGGTATTTACACCCAATGCCGCGAGGCTTATCCGGTCATTCCCCTCACCAAAATCAGACCGCAGCAAGACCCGTTCAGGGCCAGCCGCAGGTTTTGATGCCAGGGGCACAACCGCACTTGCCAGAAAACGACTGATAGCAATATTTTCAGTTTCAGAAATGGCAACAAAACTTGTCCCGTTCCTATGCCACACACTGATCGGCGCGGACATCGCGTCCTCGTCCGCTGCGACGAATCCTGCCGCCTCCAATTGTGCAGGCACCCCAAACAACAGCGCGCGGCGTCCGCGACGCACATCTACAGACAATTCATTCAACTTCTTATAGGTAACGTCATACCCACTTTGGGCCAATCGCATACCCACCCGAAATGCCGTTTCTATCAGGCCAATATCCGTCTGGTCGTCGCCGAAGGCAATCTCAACTTGTTCCGGCAGGGCGGCCATCGCATCACGCACGGTATGAATTGGACGGTCCAACAAACCCTGCACGCCTGATTGGGGCAACAGGGTGAACACCGCGCCGGAGGACCGTTCATTGTGGCAAACCTCTGCCGACACATCACCGTGCAATTGTAATGAAACCATCAGCTTGCTTGAACGGCGCATCGTTTCAGGCACAGTAAAACTATACTGAACCAGCCCCTGCCCCGGTGCCAACAACCGATCCATAATCCGCTGGCCATTGACCCCTATGCGCAACGCGGCGACGGCATCGGGCGATACATCACGTTCGCCGATAATGTTGAGCTTCAGTTCCTTGGCATAGGAATCGCGCGGCAGGGCAATTTCAAACGACGCGTATGAGGGGAACCCGGAAAGCCAAATCCCTTCTTCATGGTTGATATCCACCAAATCAACATCAAAAACCAGCGGGTCATCTGATACCAAAACACTTGGCGGCTTTGACTGGGCGGACCATGACCGCATTTGCTGCATTGTTGCTGAAACAAACCGTGGCTTTTCCTCAACAACACCAAAGGCAAACAGCGCGATAATCATACACGCGCCCAATCCTGCGATCAGGCTTGCTGCAACAATCCATGTTGACGGGCGGTTCATCTCAAAGCTCTCTCATTAACCTTAATCAAAGTCTCAACATATTGTGTGCCGACGCCAGCAGGCTTTGTTACAGGCGGTCAGGCACAATTTCGATCGTGTAATTATTCCGCGGCGATGCGCAGGTTCGGCGCCGCTTGTTTGTCGCCATGGCCATTATTGGCCCAGTAGGACACGCAGGGAATTTTGCTCAGGTCGCAACGATCTGCGTAACGTTTGGCAATGTTCATCGCTTCATCACACAGGCCGTCATCAAGGGTGATTGGATCAAGCCCCAATTGCAGCAAAGAATTATTGTTCACCACAAGATCATTTTCCTTTGGCTCAATCCGTGGATTATCAACATAGGAAATGCGTGCATCGGTTTTCTTGGCGATCAGCTTGGCAAGGTCACGAACACGGTGGGTTTCAGTCACCTGATTCATAATGCGGACACGTTGCCCAGCCTGTGGCGAGGATTCTACCGCAAGACGAATACAGCGCACCGTGTCCTGAATATGAATAAAGGCACGGGTTTGCCCGCCGGTGCCATGAACCGTCATGGGGTGGCCAACAACTGCCTGCATCAAGAAGCGGTTCAGCACCGTACCGAAATCACCATCATAGTCGAAGCGATTGATCAACCGCTCATCAAGTGCTGTGTCGCTTGTTTGGGTGCCCCAAACTATTCCCTGATGAAGATCAGTAATGCGCAAATGGTCATTCTTGGCATAGAATTGGAACACCAGTTGATCAAGCGATTTGGTCATATGATAAACGCTGCCCGGGTTGGTCGGGTACAGAATATCTTGCTTTATCAACGCGCCGTCATCATTTTCATATTGAACAGGAAGATAGCCTTCCGGAATTTCCAGGCCCGCATCATTATAGCCATAGACACCCATCGTGCCCAAATGCACCACATGGATATCCAAACCACTTTCAACAATAGCAGCCATCATATTGTGCGTGGCGTTCACATTGTTGTTTACGGTATAGCGTTTATGCCATGCCGACTTCATTGAATAAGGTGCCGCCCGCTGTTCTGCGAAATGCACAATTGTATCAGGGCGGAACGACGTGATGGTATGCAACAGCAGCTCATAATCAAGCGCGACATCAAAATGCGCCACTTCGATATGCTTGCCCGAAACGTCCTGCCATGCCTGCACCCGTTCTGACAGGGGCCGGATGGGCGTAAGGGAGTTCACCTCAAGCTCTACATCCATTTTGCGGCGAACAAGATTATCAACAATCAGAACATCATGCCCTGATGCTGACAAATGCAATGCCGAAGGCCAGCCACAAAATCCATCTCCGCCCAGTACAATAACCTTCATGTCACATCCTTTATTTGCTTCACGTTTGCCGTTCGCAAAATTGTGTGCGAACAAAATTTCAACGATTTGCTGTTGGTCAGGGCAACCGCAACTTCACAGCACCCCTGATCTGCAACTCAGCTAAGGGAACTATCCACAAAATCGGTTAACGACACGTAAATGCGCGAGCGAACGCTCCGCCAAATAAGAGAAATGGCGGAATACGAATAATAATGGTGTGATTCAGAAAGGTTCCACACTGCCCTGTCGGGGGACAGTAGCGGCAATCGCCTCAGTGATTGAAACGATGCTTGAATTCAATTCCAGCAAAAGCGGTTATGCCGTCAGCGTCACGAATGGTGATGTTTGACCGGTTGTCGAGCCAACCAACCCCACCAACCAACGCGCCCCCCCAATCAAGGTTACGCCGCAGATCAAGTGATAGGCTCGGCCGGCGGTCATTACGCTTAACGGGGTCAGCAGCAGAAAAATTGTCATCGAATTTTTTCAGCCGATAGCGCGCCCGGACCCGCAGGCGTGTGATGTCATCCAGCCATTTTGTCAGGCGGGCCTCAGGCCCATAATGGGTAAAGCTTGCCCGTGCCAAATCCGCATCGGTCCATTCAGAGAACGCCCCGATCGAAAAATATGATCTATGATCCTCGGCATACCATCGCCGTTCCGCGGCAAGGCGGTACTGCATTTGGTCGAACCCGCGCAATACGCTTTCATTATAATCAGTGTGGCTGACAGTGCCGGTAACGAATACCCGCGACAGCGGTGCAATTTGATAGCGCAATCGCACTTCACCGCGCATCCGGTCGAAATAGTGATCCCCGTCCCTTACCCGATGAGCGAAGTCACCACGAACGCGAACACGAAGCCTGTCCGAAACCTGTTTCCAATATTCAAACTGCGGCATGATCGTAAAGCCAGACAGGTCAGAACGGGCAAAATATTCGCGGTCAAAAAACTGCAATGCAGCGTGATAGCCATCTTTCCCCGACAAACGCACCTTGTAACGAAGCCAATTGTCGGTCTCAAAATATTCATCAAAATCAAGTTTCTGAACCGGGTTGACCTGATCAGCCTCAGACAATGTCAGGTCACGTTCCACAATATTGGTGGAGGTAAGCTCTAACCTTCCTGTGTGTTTT
>SPJK01084986.1_pt1 | contig 13516 bp, 11 predicted proteins | sample 3741771 | NCBI WGS metagenome assembly SPJK01 (sample SAMN10925997, study PRJNA522277) | cold seep metagenome | isolation source: Elba SIP-enriched marine methane seep metagenome, extraction at timepoint T2 | place: Italy: coast of Elba, Mediterranean Sea | reverse complement strand
GCAGGGGGAATCAAGAAAATCAAAGGCCATAGCCCACCTTCTACTTGCTTTAGTTCTTTTGCATTTAATACTCGCATAACTCTAATATTTTAAATTAATGATTACTAAATTGATTTAAACTTCTTCTACGCGATAACGGAATAGTACATGGGCCGGATAATTGCCCCTCCATAGGTACCCTGCAACTCCTGCTGTGATAAGCTGGGGTTCTCAAAACCTACTCGAAACTCTACCGGATACATGTACTCGTATGACTCTCGGTACCGGCAATAGGCAATCGGCGCCCCTAATTCCTTTAGCTCTTTCAGCAAGGCGTACAACATGCTTTGTGAAACACCTAGCTTATTGGCAAATTGTTGCGGACTACCTGTACGTTTAAAACGTATCATCCGGTGCATCCGCTCTACTCGTTCTATCTTATTCAATAAGGACATAGCTTTACAAAATTTGGTACTTGTATTCTCTCACTACTATTTATCTACTATTCAGCTTGCACTAACTGCTAACTGCTAACTGCTAACTGCTAACTGCTAACTGCTAACTGAAAATAAAGTCTACGCAGCCAAATGATGGCGGACATGTTCCGGGAATTGTTTCTCCCAGAGTTCATAATATTTCTCTCCGCGGCTGATCAGCTGTTCGTGATTGCCTTGCTCAATCAGTTTTCCTTTTTCCAGCACGAGGATCTGGTCTGCATCCATGATGGTGCTTAGGCGGTGAGCAATGACAACTATTGTCTTTCCCTCATTGCGAAGCCGCTGCATCACATCCTGTACATAGGTTTCGGAAGCAGAATCGAGTGATGAAGTGGCCTCATCAAGGATTAGTATTTCGGGGTTGCGGTAGATCGCTCGGGCGATGGCGAGGCGCTGCCGCTGGCCGCCAGATAAGTTCACCCCATGCTCGCCAATATAGGTGGTAAACCCTTGCGGAAGGTCCTCTATAAATGACAACAACCCTAGTTCTCGGCAGATAGTGACAATTCGCTCCATATCTGGCTCCGCATCCCCTACGGCAATATTCTCTACGACATTACCGGAAAAGAGGTCCAACTGCTGGGGAACAACACCAATGTGTTGGCGCAGGCTATCGTTAGAGAGGTAGGTGAGATCATAGTCACCAACAAATATCCGGCCACCATTTAACGGATAAAGTTTTTGCATCAACGCAGCCAAAGTAGATTTCCCCGAACCACTCTCCCCTACTATACCAGTCACTTTCCCCTTGGGGATCATCAGATCCAGCTGCTCAAATACTTCGGTACGACTACCATAAGTAAAGGAGACACCTTTGAAGCGAATATCTCCGATCATCGCCTCCTGTAAAGGCATAGTTTCACCCGTTTCCTCGTATTCCAAATCAATAATCTCGAACAAACGATCGGCCGCGATCAGGGCATTTTGGATTGTCTTATTCATACCGATCAAAGAGCTCGCCGGCCCAGTGAAATAGCCGATAATGGCATAGAATGATAGCAATTCACCCGGTGTAATCGTTTGATCGATCACGAAATAGGAACCGGTCCACAACAAGATGATGGTAAAGACACGACTGAGGAACTGCGAAGAGTTTCCAGAGAAAATCGAGTTCATTCCCGACTTAAAGGTCGTATCCAACAGGCTCACAAAGCGCTGCTCCGTTTTCAGGTTAGCAAAATTTTCCAGGCCCAGTTGCTTAATCGTCCGTACGGATGTAATGGACTCTACCAATTGCGATTCCAAATCTGCTGCCCGCTCCATCAGTTGCCGCTCCCGTCGCTTATTCAAAGCGTTGGTAATCTTGTAGACGATCATGTATAATGGAATAATGCAGGCCATGATCACCGCCAACTTCCAATAGTAGGTAAACATCAGTGCAAAGGAAAAGAAGACGATAAATACGTTCACCAAGAGCGTGACGGCTACATCATTGATAAAGGCACGTATTTTCACCGCATCCCCAATGCGGGAGATGATCTCCCCGACGCGCATCGTATCAAAAAAGCGCTGTGGCAATCGCAACAAGTGCTTATAATACCCTAAGATCAATTGGGCATCAATTAATTGACCCGATCGGAGTACTAGTACGCTCTTTACCACGCCGATAAAGATCGTCAGTAGTAGAATCCCGATCATCCCCATACTCAGAAGATTGAGTAGGTTGGTATTGCCATTGATCAGAACATGATCCGTGATCTTTTGTATGTAGATAGAGGTGGACAAGCCCAGTACAGTGTAAATAATAGCACCAAACAGCGCCTGAACCAGCACACTCTTGTGTGGCTTCAGCAAGGCCCAGAAGCGACTAAACAACGAGACCTTTTTATTGCCGGCTGTAAATTCTTCGCCTGGCGCGATCAACATCAAAATACCCGTCCATTGCTCCTGAAACTTCTCCATCGACCATTTCTCCAGCCGTCCAGTCCCCGGATCCATGACCTTTACATAATCCTTCTTCACTTTATACAGTACCACAAAGTGCTGCAAGCGGCCGTTCACGATCACATGAGCGATGGACGGTAAGGGCACTTGGTCTAAGGCATCTTTTTCTGCCCGAACGCCTTTGGCCACAAAACCTAGTTTCTCTGCCGCCTGAATCATACCGAGCAAATTCGTTCCCTTCTGGTCCGTACCCGACATCTGCCGAATTTTGGCAATCGGCAGCTTCAACTTATAGTGGGCTGATATGGAAGCCAGGCAAGCTGCACCACAATCTGTGATATCGTGTTGTTTGATCTTGATACTCATGATTTATTATTTGGTCCTGATCGAAGTTCGATCTGGAGTCGTAGTCCTAAAATCCCTTACTTAAGCCAGCTCACAGGGCTAGCCTGGCCTAACCCTGTGAGGGATCTAGCCAATCATCTACCTGGTCGTAGAGGAGCTGATAAAGGCTACGCTTTGCGATGCTAAAATGCGCGGTAAGCGTCATGCCTTTTTTAATTGTTCCGGTATAGCCACTTTTCAAGCTCAGTTGTTGCTCAGGCAAGCGGCAGCGGACGATAAATACGGGTTGATCCTGGGCAATAACCACATCCTTCGAAATCTCAGCAACTTCACCATGCGCCAGTCCCCACTGATTATGATTGAAGGCGTCTACCTGGAACTGTACCGGCATGCCTTTCTGTATCAGGCCCACATCGCCCGGCGATACGTAGGTTTCCACTAAAAGATCCTGATCCGCACTAATTTCAGCGACCGCCTGCCCGGCTGCAACAAAATTGCCAGGTTGCAAGCCAACGAAGTTGGTGATATTGCCTGCGATCGGGGCCACGATCACGTATTGCTTCCGATCTTCTTCCAAGCGCTGCAATTGGGAATTCACTTCCGACAATTGGTTGTCGTATCGCTGCCATTCCTGTCCCCAGGAACGTTGGTACTGCTCCCGTAGGAGGTCCATACTATTGTTGATCAATTCCAAGTCGTGAATAGCCTGGTCGTATTCTATTCTAGCAATACTTCCACTGGAAAGTAGTTGCTCCTGTCGTTCCAGGGCTTGTTCGGCATGCTGGCGCCGCAACTCGTATTCTGCTCGCTTCTGCAAAAACTGATTGAGCTCCCGTTGCGCCAATCCGCTACTAAGCACCGGAGGGTCGGCAGTCGGGTTCCAACGAGTCAAGGCCGTGAAGTCACGCTGAAGTTCAGCTGCTTCCTTACTACGCTCCTGTGAAAAACGAATTTGCTCATCGAGCGAAGCTCCGTTGATCACCAGCAGCGTATCACCTGCTTGTACGCTCTGATTATTCTCAATGAATACTCCCTGAACTTGGCCGGAAGCGGCTAGCAACAGCTTGTTGTTATCCAGCCCGGAGCGAACCATACCACGGCTTTTCGAGGTGACCTGCACCTGGATATAGGGCAAACTGACTGCCAATGCAACCAGTGCAATCAGTATAGTCAGATAGATAATGCGGCCCGTGCGACTGTGCTGCGCATGCAGCGCCTCAACGGATGGGTTCGCCATCTCGAATGGAAATATTTTTTTGTCCATTTTTGCTTGCTTGTTGGAGGGCATTCGCCCTGTTTCGATAAGAACTTACTCTTGACAGGCAATCAAGCCAAATTGGTTCTCTGACAATTTTTGTAATCAAAGGCTGATAAAAGCCTGACCATCACTCTCCGCCTGAGGCGGACGTTTATCGTCTTCGTTTTTTCCAGCCCACAAAAATTGTCAGAGAAGGGCTTAATTCTGTACAGCCAATGGCAGATTCGCTCGTTCTACCTTAATTGTCACGGCCCAATGCATACCTAATTCAACTACTCGATAGGTACCTGCGCAAAGGCGGCTATGAACCGGACACCCTAACTCTAGCGCAATATCCCAAGGAAGAGAAACAGCTTCTTCGAGTTGGAAGTGACCGTGGCGAAACTGTTTTACCCGACAGCACTCCGATAAGGAGTGTTTAACGAAGTAAAAAACAATGCTACCACTTGTTTGGCCCATCAATAAGGCTTTCGCTCGTTTGCAGCCTTTCACTCCTGCTTTACGTTTCTGCGCCTGGCGATGATTGGCCCGTTCGATACGGCAGATACCGATGCCGTTACATTGTTTGCGTGGTGAACCGAGAACAATCTCTGCGGTGATCCCCACCTGAACTCGACGCAAAGGGTCGGGTTCAGGAGAGGAAAAGCTCCGATACATCATGGGGTCACACTTTTAGTTCTCAGGAGCGTACACTTCGTGGTGAATGCCACAATTGTGTTGGATATACAGCATCGCATAAAGGACATGGCCTCCGGAACAGCACGCAATACATACATAGATGTCTTGGCACATCTGATTGGCAATCACCTGATAGTGGGCAACCGCGTTAGGAATCGCTGTGCTACAATCTTCATACTGACATAGTGGGATGGCAATCCCAGGAGCTAGAGCCCGCCCGTCAGCTTCTGCTTCCGTGGCAACAAATTGCCAGTGATCACCAGCAGGGCGCTTTTCACTCCAGGTAATTGTTACTACCCGACGGCCACGATCATCAGTGATATAGGCATCCTTGCCAATTTCGATCGCCGAAAAGCCCGATACATCTACCTGAGGCATTTCATAAGTGCCTAGGTTTGGTGTCACGGTTGGGATTTCCGGATCATTACCATCCGTCGCTGTTGGATCAAAGGGAAATGGCGTCTGTCCGGCTACTTCCGGCTCGTTAACAGGACTCTTCTCTGTTAATACATCATCTTCAACAGTTGGTGCCACATTATCTTTCTGGCAAGCGATAACTGCAAATAAGAGTGCTAATACAATACCTAGTTTTGTTATAACTTTCATGTCTACTACTTTTTAAGCAACTAATTAATTACGTTTGTGTTACAAATCTGCGGGTAAAATCAATGCCAACCACGGACGCACTCGGCACATTTCACCCCCTAAAAAAAAGCCCGCAAACACCCACTCCAGTTAAACAAACCATTAGTTTTTAGCGTTTTAGGTCTATCAAAACAATAACGCGACATTCTTTTTGATTCCATTCCCTGGCTATTGTGATTTGAATTCTATCGACTGTATTAGCAAACAGATTCAATCCAAACGCCTATGCAAGAGTTAATTGAGTTATCCTCAATCATCACGAAGAAGAAATTGATGAAACTGTCCATACTAGGGCAGTCTGATTCTAAACTGGATCACTTTTATGAATTACTGGCAGGCAGCCAGGTAAAAACCGATGACGAAGCGGCCAAACAACTCTACCAGAAGACAGGTAGCCACTCTCCCTATCAAAAACTAAAGAGCAAACTCAAGAATCGCATGGTAGACATGCTTTTCTTGATTGATGTCAATCAGCCGATCAATAATAATGCGGGCCGCGCTTACGAAGAGGCCTGGCGCCTGTGGGCCGCTGCCAATCTTATGCTTCTAAAGGATGCCATGATATCGGGCATTGATTATGCGGAAAAAGCCATGCGCCTGGCGATTAAGTATGAACATGCCGACCTGGTCGTTCAAATCGCTAAAGTCCTCCGCAAATTTTACGCTACCCGAATGGGAGACGAGAAGTCCTTCAACTACTATGATCAGTTGTATAAGAACTATACTAAACTATCGCAGGCCGAAGCACAGGCCGAAGAGTGCTACGAGCGCATTATGATGCTGGCCGTTAAGGAAAAACCTACGGGGCAGGAGATCAGTCAATTAGGAGAAAATTTTTACCGGCAACTAGAGCCCCTGCTGGACCAGCACAAAACCTTCACCATCCATCGCTTTATTCGCTATATTCAGGTTACTTACCTCTTGAATGCATGTCAGTTCGAAGAAACTATCGAGGCTAGCCAAAAGGCACTCGATTTTTTCTACCAGAAGGAGTTCAATCTAAAGAGTACCATTATCGGGTTCCTACAGCACCAGCTGGTGTGCTACACACAACTGAAGCAATACGAAGAAGGTCGGAAAAAACTAAGTGAGTGCTTAGAACTATACGATGATTACAATGGATATGGCTGGTTTAAGATCATGGAACTTGGCCTTATTCTCTATTTCCACAGTAAGCATTACCAAGAGGCCTATGAATTGATCAAGGAAGTGCTCGAACACCCCAAGTTGCGTTACCAGGATATGTATACGCAAGAGAGTTGGAAAATATACAAATCCTATGTGCACTACCTGGTCTTTATCAAGAAAGTCACTCCTGCTGAGGATGACAAGCAGTTCAATAACTTCCGCCTTGGCAAGTTTTTGAACGAAGTGCCTCTGTATTCCCGCGACAAGCGGGGCATGAACATTCCTATTTTGGTCATTCAAATTTTGTTCACGATCGCTATGAAGCGCTATGACCAGGCTTTCGATCGTATCGAAGCAATTGAGAAATATACTTCCCGGTATATCCGCAAGGATGACCACTTTCGGAGCAACTGTTTCATCAAGATGCTTTTGCAGATTCCGGTGGCCGGTTTTCACCGTAGAGCCGTACAACGCTATGCCGAAAAATACCAAAAGAAACTCTTCTCTCAGCCGCTGGAAATTGCTAACCAACCACACGAAATTGAGATCATACCATATGAAGAACTTTGGGGAATGGCCCTGCAATCGCTTGAACTAAAGATCACGAGTCTGACGAGGGTATAGGGGATAATATTCGTCATAAAATAAAGAAAGGGGCTTGTCTAACTGCAAGCCCCTTTCTTATTCTTGTTTTCGATCTCACCTACGGTTTGAAATCATCCGTTCCGATCGTCTTTTCAGTAGTGGGTTTATTTACTCCCTTTCCTGGTTTTTGGTCAACGGTACCTACTGAAATATTAAAAAACAATAATAAAGCGATAATGAATTTAGTGAACATAACTACTACAATTTTAAACTAACTAATTACTAGAGCTATATGACTTTCAACACCTCAAAGATGGGATAGTCTTGGTACACTCCGGAGGACAAAGAAGCTGCTACTTTCCCTTCAAAAATGCCTTTCCTCAGCAAGAAAGCAATAATAAAACCCTGGCTTACAGGCACATAGCATACGCGGATGGTATCAATTACTATTTGGCAGAACGCTCAAGTGGCGATGTAAATGCTCCGTAAAAAATATTTTTGCCAAATATTAATCCACAGTTTATTCTAAACGTCAACTATTATTCCCAATCGCCTGCCTCCCTGGCTTGCGAAGTCGCCCGCAACCCGGGTAGAGGAACGCTAATCAAAGCGAAGTACATTTCTTATCTTACCCAAGCAACAAAAAAGCTATGACGCGCTTATTGTTTGGTCTATCAATCGACGACGGAGCCCTTCCCACAAGGACTGCCCCTACGGCAGGTGAGGTTCAATTAGGTCCAAGAAGGCTGCTGCGATGGCTCGAAGCCGGGCTAGGCCTTAGCACCCCCAATCAAGACATCGAATACCTGAGAACAGAGCAGTATCGGCAGCTACTGAAACGCTACCTCCGAGATCATCCGCATGCTTTTTTCGCTCCTTCTTTTGCTGCGGATGACCTTGCCACCGCCGCTGACCTGCTTTCAAGGCGAGATGAACTATTGTCCGGCGGCTGGTCCTTCGCCCTTTCTACTCAACTGCCTGTTCGCCTACAGGTCATGGCCGAACTAGAGCACTTACTTCGCAACACTCCTGAGCTGGAATTAAGTGCAGGGCACGCTGATCGCCTGGAACGAGTCATTGAGCAGACTCCGCGGATAGCTCAATTTCTAGATCACGTGCAACTCTGCGATCCAAAGGAGATTCTTCCACCTATCTGGACTCGTTTATTTGGCGCTTTCACCAAAGAGGGTATTACCGTCTCCGCTGCTGCTGAGCCTTCCTTGGGGGGGCAATCGGACTTGCATTGTTTTCAACAGTTTCTGCAAGCGAAGACATCCGGTAAGTTGAAAGCAGATGGTAGCCTGTTACTACTGCGAGGCTATCGAGAAACGCATCTCGCTGCTTATCTAGCTCAATTACTCAAAAAGAACCCGGGATTTCAGCCCTCAATATTGGTCAATCGCCCCACTCCTACCCTAGATCACGCCTTTAGCATGGAGGGCTTGCCGGCATTAGGTATCCCTAGCGCTTCACTGGCTCGGCCCAGCTTGCAAGTATTGAAACTCGTCACCGTCTTTTTGTGGGAACCCATCGATCCTTACAAGATAATGGAGTTTGTTTCCCTCAGTGTTAAACCCCTCGATGATGAGCTCGCACAACGAATCGCAGCACTACTCGCCGATACCCCGGGCCTTTATTCCGATCGCTGGTTTGGGATGATCAATCAATTTTTTGACAAAGATCTACCGGAAAAAGCGGCTAAACGCGGTGATATCGACCCTACTGCCATCCGAAGGGAGTTCGACTTCTGGTTTCGCCGCAAGCGAGTAGACAGTACGCATGAAAAAGTAGAAAAAAGACATGTCCGTGAAGTTTATGAATTCTTACGGATCTGGGCGATCGACTTGAATAGAGAACGCAGCGATGATGCGGGCACCTTACTGGCCCTTGCTGCTCAGGCGCAAAAAGTTGTTGACCTGCTCGACACGTTACCGGAGTTAAATCTGGATTACCTCGAACTGGAGCGAATTGTTCGGACCATATATGAGTCGACGCCAATCAACTATCAACCGCCGGAAGCTGGTCATTTACCCATTTCTTTCCGGCCAGGCTCAGTACACGCTCCGGTGGAGCAGCTGGTCTGGTGGGATTTTGTGCAACAGGAACCTGATTACTTCTTCTCCCGTTGGTATCAAGCCGAACGCGATGCCCTCGACCAACAAGGAGTAGCGCTAGAAGGGCCACGGCAGCAAAATGATCGCTTGGTATGGCAACGCAAACGCCCCGTTTTGTGGACGCAAAAGCAGCTCATCCTGTGTTTACCCAACTTCAGTGATGGAAGTCCAAACTTACCCCATCCATTGCTAGGAGACCTGGAAGCTTCTTTTGAAAACCTGGAAGCCATCACACTGCATCTGGAAAAAGGGACTTGCCCACCTTGCTGGGAAAATGGCTTCCAACTCCCCGGTTTCATCCAGGAAAAAGCGAAACCACTTGGCCAACCAACTGCTTTCGTACAGCTGGCAAACAAATATGCTTTCGATCAACGTACGGTGGAAACACCAACAAGCCTGGAAACGCTCCTGTACTACCCCTACCAGTGGGTGTTGCGGCACCAAATCCGCCTGCGGCAATCAAGCATATTAAGTGTCCTCCAGGATAATCGACTGTTTGGCAATTTAGCTCACCGCTTCCTGGAAAAACTCATGCGTGCGAAGGGCGATGCGGAGTGGGATAGGGGGCAGGTGGAAGCCTGGATCGCCTCCGAAGAGCAATCGCTTCTGGAAAAAGAAGGGGCTACTTTATTGCTGTATGGCCGAGAACCAGAACGAATCTCCTTTTTAAAGCACATCAAGTATGCAGCTTGGAGTTTAATCGACCTCATCCAACGCAATGGCTGGACGGTAGCAGCAACCGAATTGGAAGTTGAAAATGTCGTCGGCCCGATCCGCATTAAAGGCCGTGCAGACCTCGTGCTTGAACGAGGCACGGAACGGGCAGTGATTGATTTAAAATGGCGAGGAAGTGGTCGATACGCTGCTGTACTGCGTAATGAAGAAGATATTCAACTAGCTCTATATGCCTATTTGCTAGCTCCGGACGACCAATGTACCCACACCGCCTATTACATCATCGAACAAGCCAGGATGCTTGCACGTAATACGCAAGCCTTTGAGCAAATTCAAGCCGTTCAGGAGGAAGTGGATCACCGGGAGGTTTATCAAGCTATGTACGAAAAGATCATTCGCACTTATAAGTGGCGCTTGCAGCAATTATCACAGGCCGAGATTGAGTTGCGATGCGCTCGTACTCATGAGGAACTTGAAGATCACTATGGGGAGGCACTACTGGATCTATTAGAAATGAAACAAGAGGATGCTCGCTTTGACGACTACCGGGTACTTATCGGGGCAGTCACCTAAGTGCTAACTTATTTGAGTTTGTATCACAGTCGCCGGAACAAAAAAGACAGTCAACGAAGCGCTGACTGCCGATTTTGACCAAGCCTGCTTTCCGTTGTGCTCCGGACATAGCAGTTGGTCAACTACGGCTTCCCCGCCGTTCTTTTTGTTCTTCTTTAAGATGATCCAGTTCGCTTTCTAGCCAGCCATTCAGGTCACCGTACCAATCTAAATGTGGCGACCAGGTATTGCATCCCCCATGGCGGGGTACGCATTGTATTTTTTCCCATACCCGCATACAAGAGGGGCATTGTCCTCCTGTTCTGAAAACATCCCACGTGTGCCCACAAAGGCACTTCCAGTACGCTCCGCCATCTGGTTTCCAGTTGCAGCTAGGACAACTGATCGTTTGATCTTTTTTCCTCATGTGAAAGCCATTTAAAAGTAGATTTGCAATGCTTGGGTTTCGTGGGCCTAACTTGCCCTTTGTTTCCTTCTACGCAAAGCATCTTCTTTTGTTCCGCATGAGACAAGAATTTTCCGGCGCTAATCTGGGCAGATTATTCCCTAAATAGCTGCACTTTATCGCCGATACGAACAAGACCGCCCTGGATTACTCGAGTGCAGATTCCGCCGTGTCCCCGCATGGCGTTATAGCCCCCGGAACCAAGGTTTTCCTCCATCCTGGAACAGGGCTCACATGGACCGGTCATTTCGAGAACAGCTTCGCCGATTTGCAAGCGCCGATTTGCAAAGGACAAGAGGTTAATACCGCGCACCACGATATTCCGACGCGTTAGTGAAGGGTCGATTGATCCTTTGTTTAAGATCGCAGCAACCCCATCCAGGTGTTCCCCCTGTATAAGAGTCACCTGCCTGTTTCCGCTACTCCCTTTATAGTGGTCACCGATCAACCCAGTCTCCACACTCACTTCTACTTCACTTACAGCGGAAAGAGGTTGTTTCTTTTCAGAACGTAAACCGATCCACTCTACAGATCCTTCTTGTGGTAGCGTATCGATCATTTCTCTCAGTGGGGAGGCCATAGTCTAGCTATTTTAACGATGAGCAATAGCCCGATTAGCAGCGAGCTATCGAGCGGATTCGCAAATGTAACAAGGAATTCTTCCTTCTCTGACAATTTTCGGAAGCCTGCTCAAGTCGCAGGTCATAAGCGTCCAGCTCAGGCCGAGCGTGTTGGACAAGGCTTTAGCAGGCATTATTCCGTAAAATTGTCAGGAAAGGAAATTTTTCAGGTAAATTAAACCTCTCGCGGTAAGAGAAGTCAAAAAGCAAAACCAATTACCTCAAATTACCAACAAATTAAATTTGCTATGCGAACCACTTATGGCTTTCTATCCATGCTATTTTTATTGAGCACTCTATTCGTGGCCATACCAACTCAGGCTGCACCTGCGCCAACACCTATTCTGGAAAACGAAGCTCTTAATTGGGAAAAACTCGGGCAGCGCCGGGTCAACTATGGCCTCGATCGCGACGAGATTGTCGTTACTGCCCGAGAAGGGCGCTTTACCCGCCTGCAACTGCGTGTTCGTCGTGCCGGACTCAACTTACATCGTTGTGTTGTCCATTACGCCAATGGTGATACGCAGGCTTTGCAAATTCGTGAAGACATCAGGGCCGGTGGCCAAACACGCGTTATCGACCTACAGGGCAACCGTCGTATCATTACTAAAGTCGTCTTTTGGTACGATACCAACAATCGGGCAAACCGCCGCGCGATCCTAGAATTGTGGGGAAGACATTAGTCAGTTTGACAGTGGGCAGTGGGCAGTGGGCAGTGGGCAAAATACTGCATACTGCCCACTGCAAGTTGCGCAGCAACGAACTGTAAACTGCTAACTGCTAACTGAAACTACTTTACAATACGTCGATAGGAGCGACTGATGGTAGGAAACTGAGTAAAAAGGTGTGGATGCTTATCGTAATACTTCTTAATGCGATAGCGCAGATTATCGGTATTCTCCAAGCCCATCGCCATCGCAACATCTTTCTTTACCCTATTCTTTGTAATGAGCAACTGCTCAATTTTGTCAAGGTCGATCAAGGCGTGTTCTTCATCGATGGATTGAGCCGCGCGGATCGGGCCATTAGCCGAACCCAGAGAACTACTACGATCTGACAGTGGGAACGCGTTACCGCCATTGATAATTTCTGTCGGCAAACAATCAACATCTATCCGGCGCTTATCCTGAATCTTCGCTCTTAATTGCATCGAGCCTACGGCATTCTTTAGCTCCCGGATATTCCCTACCCATTGATAGGAAATTAATACATCAAGTGCCTCTCTGTCCAGGACTTCATCAAGGTCCTCCACCTGGAAGTAATGTTGCAATAAGAGTGGAATATCATCTCGCCTTGCGCGAAGCGGAGGAAGATCGACAATAATCGCTTTCAATCGTTGAAACAGATCTGCTCGAAAACGCCCGGAGGCGACTGCTTCATCCAAATTGCGGTGTGTGGCGGCCACCACCTGTACATCTAGTTGGAGGTCTTGGTCAGAGCCTACAGGGCGAATCAGTTTTGTTTCCAAAAAGCGAAGCAACTTGATTTGAATATTCTGGTCGATATCACCAATTTCATCCAACATCAAGATTCCGCTGTCGGCTTGCTTAAAGTACCCCTCCATATCTCTGGTGGCACCGGTAAATGCGCCTTTCTTGTGCCCAAAAAGGGTACTTTCCAATAGGGTATTCTGAATAGCTGATAGGTTGATCGCTTGGAATGGCCGATCCTTCCGAGCCCCTTGCGAATGAAGGTAACGCGCTGCCACTTCTTTGCCTGTACCCGTCTCGCCAGTAATTAGCACTGTTACATCTGGCTCTTCCGAAACCAAGCGAAGGATACGCTTAATTTCCTGGATTTGAGGCGAATGACCAATAAAGGGAAACTGATCGGTACTGGCTGCTCGCATCCTGCTCACCTCCGCCCGCAGCACTTCATTTTCCTGCTTGAGTCGGCTATCCTCAATGACGGACACAAACTTATCATGCCAAAAGTCAAAGTCAAAATCATCTTTGACCAGAAAATTCCGAGCGCCCTTCTTCATCGCTTCTACCACCGTATCAATCGATCGATCGGCCGTCACAATGATAACCGGCAATTGGCTGTACTTCTCGGTCAACTTTGGGATGATTTCCAGTCCTTTCTTTTGT
>SPJK01053078.1_pt1 | contig 13524 bp, 10 predicted proteins | sample 3741771 | NCBI WGS metagenome assembly SPJK01 (sample SAMN10925997, study PRJNA522277) | cold seep metagenome | isolation source: Elba SIP-enriched marine methane seep metagenome, extraction at timepoint T2 | place: Italy: coast of Elba, Mediterranean Sea | reverse complement strand
AGCAAAACTATGCAAAAGATCCAGACTTGACCGTACCCACTGAAAGTTGTCAACCGCCGTCCAATAGTGTCCGGGCTTGGCGTTCCATGCGAAATGTAACAGATGTGTAGGCTGAACCGCTTCAATCAGTGAACCAGCTGCGCCTTCTTGCAGTAAATTGATTTCATGCCATCGCAAAGAGGCAGTGGATGATTGACGCTGTTGAGAAACCGCATGAACCTCAAACCCCTGCTCGATCAATAGGGGGATACAGTGCCTGCCTACAAACCCGCTTGCTCCCGTTAACAGAACTTTTTTCATCATTAATATCTCACTGCCACAAAAATTGAGCCCTAAACTAAAGCGGGAATTCCAGATCGATTAATCAACGCTCAATTCTGGTACTGCAGTTACAAACTGTCCCCCCCATTCACGAATATAACTGAGTTGATCAGTAATTTCACTTCGTAGATTCCAGGGCAGAATAACCACATAATCCGGCTTGGATTGCTGAAGATAGCGCTCATCCACAATCGGAATTCGGCTGCCGGGCATAAATTTGTTCTGTTTGGAAGGATTGCGGTCAACCACATAGGAAATAAAATCAGGCCTGACCCCGGCATAATTCAACAATGTATTTCCTTTTGCTGCCGCTCCGTAAGCTGCAACCGTATTGCCCTCATTGCTTGCATTTAACAAAAAAGCGAGAAAATCATTTTTCACCCTATCCGTCTTTTTTTGAAATCCATGATAATAGTCACGTTGTTGCAATCCTGCATTCATTTCTTTGAGCAGTAGCTTTTCTACATTCTCCGTGATTGCCCTCACACCCTGGCCGGTTCGTTGTGCAAAGACCCTGAGGCTTCCTCCATGCGTGGCAAGCTCTTCCACATCAAAAACCGTCAACCCATTTGCTGAAAAGACACGCGTAACTGCAGACAGGGACAGATAGGAAAAATGTTCATGATAAATAGTATCAAACTGGTTTTCGGCGACTAAATTCAACACATGGGGAAACTCAAACGTCGCCACACCATGAGGTTTAAGTAATTTTTCAAATCCAGCGACAAAATCATTGATATCAGGAACATGCGCCAATACATTATTTGCCGCCATTAAATCGGCCTGCTTTCCCTTGGCGACAAGCTTATTCGCTAATTGCACGCCAAAAAATTCTTCAATAATCGAGATACCTTTTTCCCGGGCTGCTGCTGCAGTACTTGCGGTAGGCTCAACTCCGGTACAAGGGATATCCATCGCATTAAAATATTGCAACAGATAACCATCATTGGCCGCCACTTCAACCACGTGACTGCTTTCATTTATTTGCAACCGCGCGACCATCGCTTCAGTATAACGCTTGGCATGCGCAAGCCAGCTGGTCGAAAAACTACTGAAATATGCATATTCCGCGTCAAACAATTCGTCTGCCTGTGCGAAGTCTTCTGTTTGTACCAACCAGCATTGATCACATACTAAAACAGAAAGAGGAAACCATTTTTCCGGCGCATGCAGACTGCTTTTCGTCAGGTATGCATTTGAAGGCGGTGCGCTTCCAAGATCCACTAATGAAAGATCAAGCTCGGCACCACAATGGCGGCACTTCATAATTCGACTCCTTTGAATGTATCATTGAGGAAAGTATGTGATTGGTCACGCTGGGATAGCCCAGTCACTGGTTGCGGCCACTGTATCGACAAGCGAGGATCCTGCGGGTGCAATCCACCTTCACAATCTGACTGGTATGCAGCCGTATGAAAATAAAGCAATTCACAATTGTCTGTCAGCGTTTGAAAGCCATGCGCAAATCCTTCAGGGATAAGCAGGGTTTTATGGTTTTCATCAGTGAGTACTACTGCATGCCATTGCAGAAAAGTCGGCGAGCCCGTTCTCATATCAATGGCCACATCATATACTTCACCCGCAATACAGCTGACCAGTTTGGTTTCTGCATGCGGCGGGTACTGAAAGTGCATGCCTCGTAAGGTATGTTTTTTCTCAGTTAATGTATGATTAATTTGCACAATCGTTTTATCTTGCGCAAGGACGGGGTGTAGATCATTGGCACAAAACAAGCGTTCCAAATAGCCTCGTTTATCGCCAATAGGTTGTCTTTGCAGAACATTTAATCCTGCTATTTTGGTCGCTTGAATATCAAACCGGCTACTCATGATGCGTTCGATGTCGCTTCATAGGCATGAATCTGGGCAAGACTGATTGTGCTCATGTCTTCTCCCGCCTTCCATGCTTGGTGCCATTCCAATGTTTTATCCAGAGCCCAACCGATGTTCCAGCGCGGTTGCCATTGCAGTTGAGACTTTGCTTTGGAGCTATCCAGTCGTAATGAATTAGCTTCATGAGGTTGCTGCATAGCCTCACTGCACCAACTTGCCCCAGGCACTTTATTGCAAAGATATTCCACAATCCATTTTACTGACTGGGCATCCACTTGTTCCGGGCCAAAATTCCATGCATCAGCGGCATTATCCCGCTCTTCAAACAAGGCTTGCGCCAGCAGCAAATAGCCTGATAAAGGTTCTAAAACATGTTGCCAGGGGCGTATTGCATTAGGAAAACGAATAGACAATTCCTGCCCTGCATCTAATGCGCGTAAAAAATCCGGGATAAGCCGGTCAGCCGCCCAGTCGCCGCCTCCGATAACGTTGCCAGCACGCGCGCTGGCCAGGTGAATCCCCTGGTCAGCCAAGAAAGACCGGCGATAGGCTAACGTGACCAGCTCTGAACATCCTTTACTATTGGAATATGGATCAAAGCCGCCCATTGCTTCATGTTCGCGATAAGGCCACACCCACTCTCTGTTTTCATAACATTTATCGGTCGTAACATTTACTACCGCCTTGGCGCTTTCTCCTTGTCGTACAGTTTCCAACAGGTTTACCGTACCCATCACATTAACGTCATAGGTTTCCACCGGATCGATATAGGAATATCGCACTAAAGGCTGCGCAGCCAGGTGAAAAACAATCTCGGGTTGTGCCTTGTCAAAGGCGTTACCTAGCTCTTCTCTTTGGCGGATATCAGCAATCGTACTGCTGGCTAATTTGTCTTCCAACCCAGTGACTGTATACAAATTAGGATCGGTTGGAGAAGGAAGAGAATAGCCATGTACTTCAGCGCCCATATCTATCAACCAAAGTGCCAACCAGCCTCCTTTGAACCCGGTATGCCCGGTCAAAAATACTTTCTTATCCTGCCAGAAGGAGCGATTCATCACCACACCTTCCAGGGGGCCTTAGCCGAGGACCACAATTCTTCCAACAACGTCTTTTCTCTGAGTGTATCCATTGGTTGCCAAAAACCATCGTGCTCAAAAGACATCAACTGCCCTTCAAGGGCCAGACGCGTCAATGGTTCGGACTCCCAACTGATCTCGTCCCCGGCAATAAATTCTATACATTTGGGTGACAAAATAAAAAATCCGCCGTTGATATACCCCCCATCTCCTCGCGGCTTTTCGGAAAAACCTAAAACCTGAGACTCTTGAATTTTTAATGCACCATATCGGCCGGGCGGCTGAACTGCAGTCACGGTTGCCCATTTTCCGTGTTGTTTATGAAATTCTATTTCACGACTAATATCAACATCCGACACTCCATCGCCATAGGTAAAACAAAACATGTCTTCATCCTTGATATAGTCTGCAACGCGTTTCAAACGCCCCCCAGTCATAGTGTCTTCCCCTGTATCCACCAACGTCACCTGCCAGGGCTCGGCATTCCGCTGATGAACTTCCATTTTATTGTGTCGCATATCAAATGTTACATCCGACATATGTAAGAAATAGTTGGCAAAGTATTCCTTAATCAAATAGCCTTTGTAACCGCAACAAATCACAAAATCATTGACCCCATGAGCTGAGTAGATTTTCATGATATGCCACAAGATTGGTTTACCTCCAATCTCAATCATAGGTTTTGGCTTCAAATGTGTTTCTTCGGAAATGCGTGTACCAAGTCCACCTGCTAGTATTACCGCTTTCATATTATTTTTGTTGATCAATCAATCTCGAGGATGTTGAAAATTTATAGTGTTTCACTCGATACATTCTTATTATTCTTTTCATAACCGGCGAAGCCAAAGTGTGCTGCACTTTAGGTATTATTGAACATTGAAAAGATAGCGAAACACTCCCTGAAAAATGGATTTTATCCCTCTATGGTGCATAGCAAAACTCAGCAACTTCTTGTAAAAATCTATTTTAAGTTTGACAGGTCTAAGTTTTAAACCAAGCTTTAGGCTGTATTCCAAGCCTTTGGTACCAAAAAGCTGCCATCCGAACATATTATAACAATCCTCTTTTGATAGCCCCCATCTTCTTCCAGCCAAAGCATAAAAGTATTCAGAAAAGTCATGCTTTGTTTTTTCTAACTCTCCACCTCCATATGCATCCGTACTATATCCTCCTTCCCTGTAATGAACTAAAGGATGAGGATAATAAGCCGGTTTAAGCCCATTCATGAGCAATTTCATCATCAGATAATTTTCTCTGGTTTTATGTTGAGAGACAAATGCATCTGAAGCGATAATCAAAGACTTTTTCACTAGCATTGTTTGGTGGACAATCCCCATACAACTGAACACACCATAAAGCGATGTAGGAAACGTGTATTGCGATTGATCACTCCTGATAATTGTCGCATCTGCATAAAACCAGTCTACGCCGGTTTTTTTGATTAAATCCACTGCAATACTGATGGCATTTTCATTACAAAAATAATCATCAGAATTCATAACATTTATAAACTCACCCGACGCGAGAAGGATGCCTTTATTCATTGCATCCCATATCCCTTCATCGGGTGACGAAAATATTCTGACCGACGCGTGATTTTCGTACTCTTTAAGCAGCTCTAGAGTCCCATCCTCAGATGCTCCATCAATAATCAAGTACTCCAGATTTGGGTAGGTCTGCTGTAATACCGAGTCCATACACTGCCTTAGCATGTCAGTACGGGCGCTTTTTACAATATCCTTAACAATCGTGATGACAGTCACTCTCGGCAGCGCATCATCACTCGGCTTTGATATTGAATCGCTATTGCGATGTTCCTGGTTCATTGTTGCTTGATTTAATCTACAAGCATTTAAAGTTTCGTTGGAAAAATGCTTGCCTATTCCATGCAGACCACAGGGAAGAATCAAATCTAATTGCGTATCACGTATTTCATCGAGATTTACTTCTAATGCAAATTTCGCTGCAATTTTAGGAGGCGCTACATTCAATGATTTATCCAATAATGCATATAAAACACTAATCATGACATCTTCATATACATTATGCTTTTTTTGAAATGCGTCAGCATCAACCCAAATTGATTTACAAATATAAAGATATATTCGAAAAAGATCATAGCGTTTGTTCAACAGCAAAAAAAAGGCACCTTGGAGTGCAAGTAAATAATTTGGATTCTTTTTAAAGTTCGAACACAGTTGTAACATTTTGGCCGTTCGCCTGAGACAAAACCCGCCATTACCTCCAACAGGAGAAGCAAGTTGCCAGATATTGTGACAATCTTCTTGATCTGGAAGAAACAGTGGAGCACCCACATAATCGTATCCACTCTTCATCCATTGATTTATCTCATCTCTAAACACCCAAGAATCCAAATGGCAAATTAAGACATACTCGTATTGCTTAAACAACGTATAAAACTCTGCTGATAAGGCCATGGTATTGTAATTTTCAATTGACCCTAAAAAGCCTGGCCTCAAATTAATAACCTGAAGATTTTGATACGTTGCTGAAAGCTCAACATAATATTTTTTATTTATATCAGCGGGCAACAATATATATACCTGCCTTTTTTCAAATACTTTTAATGTGTTTTCTAATGATTCCAGCTCCAGAGGATCACAATCTTCTTTATGCGTCGGTATCAAGATTGCGCAATCATGTTCAGCCGCTGTGTTGATTTGCATTTTAGCTTCTTTTATTGGCTACAAAGTTTTCCAGGCAAAAAAGGATAACTTCCCTTTTTGAAACAGGGATTCATTTTTAAAAAATCTGCATTGGTTGTCTGTAATGAGTTCATTTTGTCTGAACAAATGACGAAATACCCCACTATTCGGCCACTCTGATTCGCAAAATACATTGCCCCAATAATCAACAACGACCGCTTTTTGATTTAATCGCATCACCCTATGGGTAAGAGAATTATCACCACTTTCAAACAACCATGCATCCATTTTTGACTGAATGGACTCATTTTGTGTTAACTCAACAAAAATCTTTCTGTCTATCGCAAATGCATTTGATCTGATATGAGGGTTTGGCGATTTAGGAAAAGAAGGGGACAAGATAGACATACTTTCATAGGAAGCAGTGCACCCGACCAGACCAATTTGCCTGTCTTCAAGGGGCTGGATTAATTTTTTTACCCATTGATCAGCACATATTTCAGAATGTGTATTCATAAAAATGCAGCGGTCTTCGGTGATAAGCCTGGATGCTTCTACATATGCGCCGATATCGTAACTCTTGTCTTCAAAAACAAAATCTTTAAACGGAACGTCAATTGTCGCTTTTATATTCTCAATATCTTGACCATTTTGAAAACCTTTGAATATCACATAAAGCGTATGGTCGTGACCTGATTGAAACGTTTTATACGAATGAATAAATCGTTTAATTGAGTGACACTCTGTTTCCTCGGTACCTCTCGCAAGATAAATGACAGCCACTGATTGTTTAATCGATGCAGACGAGCTCAGCAAAGATGATTTTCGCACGAGTTTCTTGATGCGCTGATTCAATTCATTCTTTAACGAACCTAAAATAAATAACCCAAATTTCACCCCGTTAACTAAAACTCTTTTCCGACTCTCAGTTTGAGGGATTAAGTCACACATATTTTGAGTCATCGAACTCAACAAGCGCAACGGTGATGTTATTTTCCAGCTTAACGATTGTTTAATAATCACTAGGTCTGACTCAAGTGATTTAATGATCGATTCCTTATGTTGTAACACAGCCTGTAACTTCTTAAGGTTACCTTTCTGCTCATTAATCATTTTTTCTGCTTCTTCGATATACGCCTGTTTTTCAACAAGCGCATCAATATACGCTTTGTTATCGATATCAGGAGCAATCGTCCAGGCCCGACCACTTTGATCTGGCGCACTATTGCATTGCCCATGCAAACTCAAATGACCGGACACTACCAGCTCAACTTGTCCTGCAATGCAGTGAGGGCCAAGAATATTGTGCTCTGGTGTCCTTTTTCTGATCACACACATCGAATTGATAAACTCAATAGAATGTAAATGCTGCAATGCGTCTGGCGATAGGGAGCAATCGTATTCATCAAAAAAACACTGCAAAACATCTGTGGATTGAGCATTATCCCCCCAATGTTCGCAATTCAATACATCTGCCAATGCCTTAAAAAAAGCCACAGAAGAAAGAGGGTTATATAGCCCTCCAGAGTATTCTTGCCAATAGCTGCAATGTAAATCTTCTACTATAAAAACTCCGTCATCTTTTAACACCGCGAAATAATGGCAAAACGCTTTGATAATATCAGCTGAAGTATGAGAACCATCATCAATGATAATGTCAAAAAAAGGGGATTCATTGATAATTGACTGGAATGTTTTTTCCTGGGTTGCATCCCCGATAATCAATTTTATTTTAGGGTCACTGTAAGCTATCTTTTGGCAATCTGGATTTACATCACAACCGGTTATTTTTTCCGCATGCGTAAAATACTGCCCCCAGATCGCCAGCGACCCTCCATTCTGAACACCTATCTCTAGCAAATGAACAGGCTTCTCTCTATACGTCAGAAACAAACGGTCATATTCATGTAAGAAAAGCTCCCATTTGTCCGACACATTCCCCTGATGAGTTTGGTAAAGAGCTTCAAGATTATTCATTGTATTTTGTAACATTCTTCTACGTAACCTTCTCGAGTCCAACTCTTAAATCGGTATATCCGTTCATACCCTGTCGATTGAGTAATAAAATTATTAACCGTCCGTGGTGCGAAACATTCATGATTATTGCTAATAAAGTAACTGCGTGTAATACGCTTAATTTCATTGAGATAGGTGTGGATGAAATTGTCTGTCATTTCAGGCATCCCGTCTTCATTAACCGCTATTTCAACGCTTTTTGCATCTTGATTTAAACATGCCCAGTAAGGAAGGACATTAATTCCACCTGCCCGAGGAGACTCACCATATAAACAGACATTCTCTTCGCCTACAGCATGAATGAGGAAATGACCTGATAAGATACAGGTGACCGGTAAATCAAAAATTGTGTAGTTTTGGCATCCAAACCTTTTAGAATATAACGCAGTTAAACCAATCCCCGCCCCAAACTCACACACACCACCTTGAGTTTTATTTAAGACCGATATACGGGATGCCATATACAATGCATTAATATGCCTATAGTGGAACACACCCTTGGCAGTCTCCAATCCATCGGTATGAATAACACCCATGGGAGGAGAAATATCTATCCCCAGTGCTTTTTCGATTGCAGCAACCAACCCATCTACATCGGAAAACAAATTATCCCCCCAAGGCCCCGTTTCCGGGTTCTCTGCTTGAAGTACCCCAAGATATTCAGCCAGGCACACCAACTTATCAAGATAGGTTAATGCCACGTGTTGAGGCTCAAGGTTTCTATTATATCCATCCATTGACGTGGATATACCTCCAAACCAGGTATAAGCAGTCCCGAAGTTATCAAGATATTCGGCTAGCAATTCGGCATCTTTTTGAGCTAGCGCATCAAGTAGCCCAGTTAATTCTGAAGAAATCAAGCCAGACCACAAATCATCCCCCTCTCTCTGCAAAAGCGAGTTTTTTTCATCTGTTAAAGCCTTATGGTACGCAGCTAACAAACGCTCTGCGACTCGAATTCTATTTTTCTTTTTTTCGCATTGATATGAAGTTAGAGACATCTGGGGAAGTGGACTTTTTACAGGATGGGAAAGCAGCCTTTCAGTCAGAAAGTCTTCTTCTTTACTGAACAGCCCAGGAGAACGCGAGTGGTCGATCAATTTTTTTAAGTGATTAAGCTCTTCATCCTTATTAGAATACTCTGACCGGAGTTGTCGATGAAACTCTTCATACCGTTTTACCCAAGGAAAAAGAAGAAAAAACGACTTCAAAAATTCAGGCACGATCACATCCCATATGAATTTTATCAAAACGAATTCCAACCAGCCCCCATCTAATCCGACTGGATGAAACCGTCACTACAAGCGCATCATGCAGCCAATGGTGTTGCACATGTTCATATAAATCGCCATTTGCCAACGCAATATTAACCGTATATTGACCATTTGGAAGCATGGGTAACCGAAATTGAAACTCGGCCTTAAAATCCTGCCCGGCATTAACCCGCACTGGACACATGGATGAATAAGGCAACGTATTTTCACCAAACAGATCCTGACCCAAACGGTCACGCCATAAAAACCCAATGATGGGTTGATCCAGAGACTCTATCGCCTTTGCCCTCACCACCATACGCACATGCTCTCCCCCTTCAAAACTTGCCGCATCAGACCCATCCAGCTTTTGTAGAGAAACTTCGTTAATATAGGCGCTCCCAGTCTTCCAGCCCCGGGCTTCCTGTAAATTATCCTGCACCTCCATCAGAGAGGCATAATCAACAGCAAGCTGAGCCTTTTCATTATCATCCCCGTCTTTCTCAGAACGCTGTATGTCCTCCAGCGCAAAATCATCGCCATAATCCTGTTGTAATGTATCCTGCAGATAATTTTCGGCAACAGTACTGGCAGCCCCAATTTGCTGAACTTTTCCGCTAGACAACCAAATTGCCTGCTCACAAAGATTCTGGACCGATGCCATATCATGGCTTACAAACAACAACGTGCCATTCTGTTTAAATTTACGGATAAAGCGCATACATTTTTGGGTAAAAACAGCATCGCCGACAGACAACGCTTCATCCACAATCAAAATATCTGCATCGACATGAGCAATCACCGCAAACGCAAGTCGTGCATACATTCCGCTGGAATAGGTTTTAACCGGTTGCTCGATATATTCACCAATATCGGCAAATGCAGCAATCTGATCAAATCGCGCGTCAATATCTTGATTGGCAAGCCCCAGGATGGATGCATTCATATAAACATTTTCCCGCCCGGTAAACTCAGGGTTAAACCCCGACCCCAATTCCAATAATGCCGCAACACGCCCATTTACCGCCACCTCTCCCATGGTTGGGTGCAATGTGCCGCAAATGATTTGTAGCAGCGTGGATTTACCTGCACCGTTTCGCCCAATTATCCCGAGCGTGTCGCCCCGACGCACCTCAAATGACACATCACTCAATGCAGAAAATTCATGATAATAAGGTTTACTATTGCGACGCCCAACCATTCGTTTGAGTCGCGGGTAAATTGACTGCTTCAAACGATCTTGAGGCTTGCTGTATATCTGATAAATCTTGCTCAGATTTGATACTCGAATCGCGACGTCATCAACCTGTATCGAGTTAGAGGACATCAGCAAACCCCCTTCTTGTTTTTTGAAACCACCAAAAGCCAACCCACATAACCAACAAACTGACAGCACCGTATAATGCAAGCCCTTGCCAATCAGGCAATTGTCCATAAATGAGGACAGCTCTTGCCTGTTCAAGAATAAAGGTCAGCGGATTCATCATAAGGACAATATGATATTTTTCTGGTAAGACCGATATGGGATAAAAAACCGGCGATAAAAACAGCATCACTGTTGTCACCACGCCGATGACCTGGCTGACATCACGAATGTACACGCCCAGCGAAGCAAGAATCCAGGCAAAGCCCAGGGTAACGATCAGTAATGGTAGAGCAACCAGAGGGATTAATAAGGCTGTCCAAAAAACAAACCCATTAAGAATGACAAAAGCACCTAATAAAACAAACACGCTGACAAAAAAGTGAAATAAAGCCGTCCCAAGCGTGACAATCGGTAGGACTTCCAATGGAAAGATGACTTTTTTTACATAGTTGACATGACTGGGAATAAGACCGGGAGCGCGATTGATGATCTCTGAAAACAGGGAGTGAATAATAAGCCCAGCAAACAATACAACGGCGAATTCAGTATGTCCTTCTTCACTACCTTGTCCCCACCTTGCCTTAAAGACAACGGAAAAGACAAACGTATAAACGGCCAGCATTAGAACAGGGTTAAAAAAAGACCACCCCAAACCAATCAAAGACCCTTTATATCGTCCAGCAACATCTCGTCGAATCAGTTGCGCAATTAAAGAACGGTGCTGAAAAATACTGCGAACAAGACCAACAAGAGAGACAGAATGCTTGGTAATTGGGTTCATGCAATACGACGCGGCTCCATTAAATTGACTTCAAACATCATTAATATCATGACTAACTAAACAGTTAATCTCACCTCATTCCGTATCGTTCATAAAACCATTCTCTGCTTACCATAACTCAATTATAAAAAAATCACAGAGCGATAGATAGTTTTATCTCGTGCGCAACAAATATCAATGCTTGAGTAAATCGACCTCTTCAACATTACTTTCATCGATCCTTCAATCTTTCAAAGCTCAATTAAATTTAATGGAAACCGCTTGTTAGGATGGCGGAGAGTGAGGGATTCGAACCCTCGATACGTTGCCGTATACACACTTTCCAGGCGTGCTCCTTCGACCGCTCGGACAACTCTCCTATAATTTTACTCCCAACTCACTCAGCAAGACCGCACCAGGAAAGGGACGGAGCCCGCCAATGCGTACTCGTTGTTTCGGCTCATCCTGATCCGACCCCCTTACGGGGTGCCTGTGGCAACCCAGATTGTTCCCGACAATCTGGTCGACCGCTCGGACAACTCTCCGGAGGATTCAGCGAATGCTGAAAGGCCGATTAAGATACTGTATTTGTTAACACATTGCAAACAATGGCAGGAAATTACTGGTGCAGCGCATCCAGTTCCTCCCAGCGGGAGAAGGCTTGGTCCAGTTCCTGTTCCACTTTTTCCAGTTCCGCCAGGGTTTCGCCGGTGGCTTCGGGTGCTTGTTTATAAAAATCTACATGGTTGATCTGCTCATTCAACTCGCCCTGCCGGGTTTCCAGTTGATCAATCAGGTTGGGCAGCTGCTCCAGTTCGCGCTGTTGTTTGTAGCCGAGTTTTTTGGCGGGCTTATTGTCTTTGGTTTTGTCCTTTTTTACAGTTTGTGCAGCTTTAACGGCGGCGGCATCCTGTTTTTTCTTTTCTGTTAGTCGTGCCCAGTCGGCGTAGCCGCCGATGTATTCATTGACGGTGCCTTCGCCTTCAAATACCAGGACGCTGGTGACGACATTATCCAGAAAGGTTCTATCATGGCTCACCAGTAATAAGGTGCCCTGATAATTCACCAGTTTGTCTTCCAGGATTTCCAGGGTTTCCAGATCGAGATCGTTGGTGGGTTCGTCCATGATCAGCAGGTTGGCCGGTTTGGTAAACAAGCGTGCCAACAGCAGGCGATTTTTTCGCCACCGGACAGACTTTTAACCGGCGAACGTGCGCGCGCCGGAGCAAACAGGAAGTCACTCAGATAAGACATGACATGGCGTTTGCTGTCGCCGATGTCCAGGAACTCATTACCGTCGGCCACGGAATCCACTACGCTCATTTCCGGATCGAGCTGTTCGCGCAGCTGGTCAAAATAGGCGACTTGCAATTTGGTGCCTTGTTGCACACTGCCGCTGCTGGGGTCCAGTTGTTGCAATAGCAGTTTTAGCAGCGTGGATTTTCCCGCGCCGTTAGGCCCCAGCAGGCCGATTTTATCGCCGCGATCAATTAATGTAGAAAAGTCTTTGATGATGGTCTTGTCGGCATAGTGAAAACTGACGTTTTTGGCCTCGATCACTTTTTTGCCGGACGCTTGGCCTTTTTCCATGGTCAGACGAGCACTGCCTTTAACATCGCGTCGTTCGGCACGCTCGGTACGCAGTTTCTGCAAGGCTCTCACTCGGCCTTCATTGCGCGTACGACGCGCCTTGATGCCTTGCCGTATCCACACTTCTTCCTTGGCCAGTTTTTTATCAAACTCGGCATTCTGGCGCGACTCTTCTTCCAGTGCAGCGGCTTTGCGACGCAGATAATCATCATAACTGCCCGGCCACGACACCAGATTGCCGCGATCAAGATCAATAATGCGGGTGGCCAGTTTTTGCAGAAAAGCACGATCATGAGTGACAAATAACACCGCGCCTTTGAAAGCCAAAACCTGTTCTTCCAGCCAGCTGATGCTGTCACAATCAAGGTGGTTGGTCGGCTCGTCCAGCAACAGAATGTCGGGCTCGATCACCAGGGCACGGGCCAATGCCACACGCCGCTTCCAGCCACCGGACAGGCTGTTGACCTTGCCATCGGCAGGCAGGTCTAACTTGTTGAGTGTGGTTTCCACCCGTTGCTGAAAATGCCAGCCCTGGTCGGCTTCCAGTTGTTGCTGGAGCTCGCCCAGGGCGTTGAGTGACTCTTCACTGCCATCCATGTGATTGAGTGCTTCGTGATATTGCATAATGACATCACCCAATT
>SPJK01017679.1_pt1 | contig 13525 bp, 13 predicted proteins | sample 3741771 | NCBI WGS metagenome assembly SPJK01 (sample SAMN10925997, study PRJNA522277) | cold seep metagenome | isolation source: Elba SIP-enriched marine methane seep metagenome, extraction at timepoint T2 | place: Italy: coast of Elba, Mediterranean Sea | reverse complement strand
TTGCATGAATAATGATCCACAATGGGCATCAACTCTAGCAAGTTGGTGTAAATAATTTACACTCGGCCAAGTAAAGGCTGCCTGACCACCTGATTAGTATATTCACCGCCAGGGCCATAGGCATCCGCATTTGTATCGCGGCCACGGAAAATACTCATTGCGCGCTGCACATATTGACGGTTAACGTTAACGATACCGCCATTTAATTGATTTTGTTGCCTGCATGCTTCAGCCATTTTTTTCAATTGAGTTAACACCTTTTTCAACATCTGGCTTTGTTTTTCTGGCTGGTTTGAAATGAATGCTGATAGGCCTGTTTTGTCAGGATTGAATCCAACACTTTGTAAGATTACTTCACGCTGCTTGCCTAGTAACTCCAGCTGCATAACAAGAGGCTGCTTCTTTTCAGAAATCTCATTCACTTTATCGATATCAGCATCAATCAATGCTTGTCGCTCAAGTTTAAGCGACTCAAGTAAGTCAGCGGAGGTTTTGTATTCGGCTTGTAATACGGTAAATAATTGTTGCGCTTGTCCGGCCATTGGCCTCACCTTGATTAATTAGAACTGTTGTTCAAAATCAATCAAGTTTTGTGCCAATTTACCAGAATCAACTTTATAAGAGCCATCTGCGATTGCAGCTTTAATGGCATCAACACTTTCCTGATTTACAACAGAAACGTCAGCAAGGTTTTGCTGAATAGTTTGTAACTGTGTTGCAGCATTAGTAAGACTAACAGTATCTGCTGGTGCTGGAGTATTAGCTGGAGCAGAATTACCATCAGCTACACGACCTTTAGCCGTGTCAACGCCACGCGGTGTTACTGCGTTTTGATTCACTGATTTTATATTGCTGATTTCAGCCATTGTCTAATTCCTAATTGCTTCTGACTACTACATCGGCATTGATAAACAAAACTTGAACAAAAAAATTAATTTTTTTAGAATCAAGTAACTACATCGTCACTTTCACAACGCCAGCAGACTCAACAATGCCCTCTACGATACGTTTTGAAGACAAATTTTTGACTTTTACGCGTTGTCCTAGTGCTGCACTAGCCAGAGCTTTACCGCTCATTCTGACTTCCATTGTACCTGCTTTGGCCAATAATGTGATGACTTGACCACGAGCGACCACTTTTTGTGACTTCAACGCTGTTGGCGAAATCACTACGCCCATTGCTAGTGGATATTTTAATTGTTGCCCAAGCACTTGCTGCTTAGTCTGAACAAAACCTTTACGCATTTGGCTAATATCAACCGTGGTTAATTTAATATCTTCAGCTGTCAGCACATGGCCCGAGCCTAATGGCTTTGTTGCAACCACTGTCTGCTTGAATACTTTAATATCCGCCTGAACATAGACCGTCCAAGGAACTGGGCCATAACATTTAACCCCTATTGTTTGTTTACCCATACCAATCGTAGTTTTCTTGCTAAACGCCATCAGTTCAGAAGAACACGCAGCCATATTAAGCCGCTTATCCAACTGTGAAATTGACACATGTGCTGAGCCAAACTTCATTTGTGCTTCACTTAAAGCATAAACATACGCCGCTTGCTCAATATCTGCCAAGGCTTGTTTTGCATTCACATCAGCACTTAATAAGCCCGGAATAAGCAAGCACATGATTGCAAAAAATGAATAGATAGTTTTCATCATCAAATTCCATAATTCGTCATAAAAATGACCTTTGATGATATATGAGCAAAATCCATGCCCTGCTGGTTTAGATATAAAAAAGGCACCCTAAGGCGCCTTTCTTTTTATTGGCTTAAACCTGTTAAATCAGGCGGCATTGGAATCACATTTTGAGACTCTACAACCGTATCTGCTTTAGCTCGCATTAAGTTGGTTCCAACGAAACCACCAAAACGATATACCCAGCCATCAAACTGTTTATTCAATTTAGCAACTTCTTGCTTAACATCATCAGCTGCAAGCAATACACCAGCTTCCTGAATATCAGCAGGCGCTTTCTGTATCAGTCTTTCATCAAACTCAGCGCTTAACTGAGTGTAATAAAAGCCATCAATGAATGAGGTTTTTGTGGTCACTTTTAAGCCATCAAACGTAATAAACTCAGCGGTAACGACTTCTGAATCACCTCGTGAAAATTCATTTAAAGGCTGAACATCTTCCATCTTAAGTTGGAATAAGCTGCCCGCCATATCATAGCCAAGCTGTTCATATTTAAATGTCGTTTTATGTAAAAACTCAGGTAAACCAAACTTATCTTTTTCACCAAGGTTGATTAACGTCAATGTCTCACCGTTAGGTTGGATAATGTTCAGTTGGGCTATACGTTCTCGGGCAACATTAACGACTTCACTCTTAATCCAGTTCAGCATCACTGGATTAATATTCAAATAACCCTCTGCTAACCAACTACGTTCTTCACCCATGCGACGCACATAAAACTGTCTAGCGCCTATATTATTAGGAATTTGACGCTCTAACCCCAAGATAATACCTGCAACCGTCTTGTCACCGGCTTTTAAGGTTATTTCAGTTGAAGATCCACCTTGCTCGGCACCTTCGACACCAAGTTGCATATAAAACTCAGGCTGATCTGTTTTACGCTCAAGAATTTTTGCTTCAGAAATATCAATCAAAGCACGCTTAACTAAATTGAAATCAGCCGGGAAATTCCAGCGTTCTTTTATATACCAGTCTTCGCCTTCACGATACATAGTGAAACGGTCTTCAAGACTAGTGAATTCAATCGTATCAACGTCATTTAACTGCTCAAATAACTCAGGATACAATACGGCATAATCATCACCAGAATCTTCCTCAGTTTGCACAGTAATTAACATCAGAACGACCATCAGTACCGTTACAATAAATAAGACCGTTAGGCTATTTAGTTTTTTTGTCATAGTTTAAAACCTATCCTATAAGCTGCTGACATCAACACCTTAGTGCTGATTACGACCTTTTGTACGTTTACGAACACGCATCCAGCCACTTATCACGGCAATAACCGCAATTAATATTGGCACTAAGCCAATATTGAAGAACTTTAATTGCGTATCTAGATCATCAATTTCTTTTCGTAAATCACCTTGAACATCACGTAATTGTTGTTGTGTTTTGTTCATCTCTTGGCGGAATTTAGCTATTTCTTTTTGCTGCTCATCATTCAGAATCTGCTCCCCACTACCACTACGCTCTACTTGCATACGAGCAATACGTTGTTGAGTTTCTTTCAGCTTCTTCTGTAATTCACGCTCTTTAGTGCGAAAACGCTGCTCAGCATCACGCTGTAGGTCAATCACCAAATCAAATGGACGACTGTAGCCAACTCGTGAACGAATGCTGATTAACCCTGTGTTGTCCGTCATGTCGTCTATCGCATTAGTCACAAAGTTAATGTTGTCTGACTTATTGAAGTTAACTTGTTGCCCATAAAAGTCTTGGATTTGCACCCAAAAACGATCTTGCAACATATCAACATCAGCGACAGCCACTACATCAATAGCTTGTTTAGAGTCATTGCGATGGAATGGCATAGGCTTACCATCTTTACCATTAAAGCCTTCTGGGAACGCAGATTTTGCATCGCCTGTTGCTCTAACAATGATCGGGTAATCTTTGGTGCCAGCAATATACTTTGTAAATAAAGCCATCGGATCATTTCTAAACTGAACCACGCGCTTATTCACTAACATCGCTTCGTTACTTGATGAGACTAAAGGCACAACTTCAGTCGTTTTATCATCCAAGGTATTGAATAGGCCTGTTGTCGCCATTTCCAAACGTTTCAGATGATTGGTTATGGTTTGAGACGTATTGAATTGATCATCGCCAATCGCCTGCCACAACACATAATCAATCGCTTGGTTATTAGAACGCGCACCGAAGTCCACTTTCATTGCTGTTTTACGGTCAGCAATTACGTCTGCTCTTGAACGCTCAAAGCCCCATTGATGGAATAATTTCTCCATATTGGAACTACGATTTGCAACCATCGCAGCCATTGGATTATCTGGATCACGTTCTGGAATATCAATTTCTGCGTATGGATCAACGAAGGCGATCAATTTACCGCCATTAAGCACGTATTGATCAATCGCATATAACGCTCTGTCTTGAAAGTCTTTTGGATGAATAACCATCAACACGTCAACGCTTGACGGAATACGACGCACATCGTTTGGCAATACTGAAACGTTATACATCTCACGTAACTCATTCATGAAAGCCCAAGGTTTAGGGCCATCAGGTGATGGTGTTTCACCTTTCAATGGGTCATATTGCTCACCATCAACTGGCAATGCACTCATCACCGCAATTGACTTACGCTCAGCACTCGATAACTTAAACAATAATTTTGTCAGTTCGTATTCAAGTACATCTTCTTTTTCTGGATGGAAAAATGAAATTGACTCAACACCGTCTAATAAATTAGTCCCTGCCAAACCTAAATACAGAGGATCCGGCTCACCATCAATTGGCACCGCTTGTAAGCCGTAATTTTTAGCACGTTGCTCATGATCTGAGAAAGGCTCAGGGTTGATAGTGATCAAACGAATCATGCCATTCGATGAACGTTGATACTCCTGCAATAACTCTTGCACACGCTGCGCATACGCTTTCAAACTTGGTAAAGCCTGTGATACTTGCTCACTATAATAGAAGCGCAGTGTGATTGGCTGTTCTAAGCCTTCTAAGATGTCTAATGAACCATCAGATAAGGTATATAAGTCATTTTCAGTTAAATCAACACGCGCCGATTTTAAATTGCCATTCAACACAATATTAAATGACACAAATAAGATAATCGCTAACACCAAACCTGTGGTCGATAAAAGATGTTTATTCATGCTGCAAACTCCTAATCGGCCTTACGGGCGTTAACAATGATGGCATTAGCAAAGAGCCAAATCACAATAACCGCCAAGAAATATAAGAAATCACGCATATCGATTACGCCTTTAGAAATGGCGTCAAAGTGCGTTAAAAAGCTAAATGAACTGATCGCTTCAACAAGGGGAGCTGGTGCCCAACTGCTAAAGAAATCAAGCACGATGCCATAACCACTTAACACAAAGATTAAACTGACAACCAAACTCAACACGAACGCGATAACTTGGTTTTTAGTAGATGCTGAAATACACGCACCAATCGCTAAAAAGCCACCCGCCATCAATAAACTTCCGATGAAGCCTGCGAAGATAACGCCGTTATCTGGTGAACCTAAATAATTCACAGTAATCCATAATGGGAAATTCAGTATCAAAGCCAGTCCAGTAAAGGCCCATGCGGCAAAGAACTTGCCCATAACGGCTTCTAATACAGAAACAGGTAACGTCATTAATAACTCGATTGAGCCACTTTTACGTTCTTCTGACCAGAGGCGCATCGAAATAGCCGGGATCAGTAAAATATATAACCATGGGTGCATTGAGAAGAACGGATATAAATCGGCCTCACCACGTTCAAAAAAGTTACCTACGAAGAAGGTAGCAAAACCTGCTAGTAACAAAAATATAATGATGAACACATAAGCGACTGGCGTTGCAAAATAGCCATTAAGCTCGCGTTTCATAATGAACCAAATATTTTGGAAATTCATTGCTTATCGACCTATTAACTATTAATTGTGATTGTTCTAAACACTTCGTCTAAACGACCATGTTCAGGATATAAAGAATCAATTTGCCAACCTTGTTCACGAATTGCTTGTGACAATTCAGCAGCAATTAATTGACCATCAGCAGGATAGACTCTAAAGCCTCGTTTGCCTGCTAACTGCTCTGTTTCTTTAACGAAAGCTAATTGTTTCAAGAAAGCATCAAACTTAGCAGCATCCTCTGTCACCACATCAACACACACGGCATTGTGATAACGCGACATAGCATCAAGCTCTTGCGGAGTACCATTAAACTTAACTTTACCGTTAGCGATCACCACATTGCGGTTACACAGCGCATGTACTTCTTCAAGGATATGAGTCGAAATGATGATCGCTTTGTCATCTGACATCTCATTAATCAACATGCGTACTTCGTGTTTTTGGTTTGGATCCAAACCATCGGTTGGTTCATCCAAAATCAGTACAGGTGGGTTGTGCAAAATCGATTGAGCTAAACCAACACGACGCTTATACCCTTTAGATAAGGTTTCGATTGGTTGATACATAACATGCGTGATACGTGCCCGTTCTGCTGCTGAATCAACCGCTTTACGCTTTTCAACACCACATAAGCCTCGTATGTCAGCAATAAACCTTAAAAAGCTATCTGGCGTCATATCAGCATAAGCTGGCGCACCTTCAGGTAAGTATCCAAGGTTAGCTTTAACCGCAATTGGGTCTTGCAAAACGTCATGGCCACATACCTTTACTGTACCTTTAGTAGGTGTCAAAAAGCCTGTAATCATTTTCATTGTTGTAGACTTGCCCGCACCGTTAGGCCCTAAAAAGCCTAGCACTTCGCCTTTTTTAACAGAAAATGAAACGCCATCAACAGCCTTAATTGCGCCGAAGTGTTTGGCTAGATCATTGATCTCTATTCTCAATGTCATATCTAAAGCGTCCCCCGCTTCACCGATTTTTGCAAATCGGCAATTATTCATAGGTTACCCGGTACAAGTCAAGTTAAAACAGGAACAAGTTCCCGTTTGCTTTGTCATAAAACCATACTGCAAATACGTTATACTCAAACTCACTAATCGTTAACACAGAATCTATTCATGGCATTTAAACAACTTATCGACAAAAGCCGCGACGCTGCATGGGTAATATTTGATAGTTTCAACTCCCCATCAGAGCGAAATCGAATCTATCGCTTTTTCCTTGTTTTCGTTGGCACATTGCTGATCTTTCTGCTGTTATTAACGCTATGGTGGAACCAAATACCTGATGAATTTGATCCTTTAGCCGCTGCATCAAAAAGAGCCACTGACAATCAACAAGCGATGGTTACTGGTTACACCTCAACTGCAACGCTAATTGCGATTGCCGATAACCTACTACAAAAGCCTGGCGGTTATCTCAGCAACGATGTTATGCCTCCATCGGTATGGATGGACAATGTTCCGAATTGGGAGTTCGGCGTATTAACACAAATTCGAGATTTCTCACGTGCATTACGTAATGACATTAGCCGTTCCCAGTCACAATCACTAGAAGATAAAGACTTGGCGATTGCTGAACCGCAGTTTAACTTTGATTCTGAATCATGGTTGTTTCCACCCTCAGAACAAGAATATCAAGATGGCATTGACGCCTTAGAACGTTATCTCGCTCGCCTTAGTGACAGTGATGAAAACAACGCTCAATTTTATGCGCGCGCAGATAACTTAGTGGATTGGTTAGCTATTGTTGAGAAACGCCTTGGTAGTTTGTCACAACGTTTAAGTGCGAGTGTTGGCCAAGTACGTATTAATACAGACTTAGCAGGCGATCCTGCTGCAAATCAATCAACACCCGCCCCTGCTGAAATCATTACCAAGACACCATGGACTCAGATTGATGATGTGTTCTATGAAGCAAGAGGTACGAGTTGGGCCTTGGTGCATTTATTGAAAGCTGTCGAACATGATTTCAGCGATATTTTGCAAAAGAAAAATGCATTAATAAGTCTGCGTCAGATTATTCGAGAATTAGAATCGACTCAAGAAACAGTGTGGAGTCCTATGATATTGAATGGCAGTGGATTTGGGATGTTAGCTAATCATTCTTTAGTGATGGCCTCTTATATTTCAAGAGCGAATGCAGCTATCATTGATATTAGAAGCTTATTGAATCAGGGGTAACGTCAATCTTGTTCACGAGCTAGATTTTTTGAGACATGTCGAGATAAAGCAAGACTACCTAAAAAAAACGGGGCAAATAAGAACATAACAGACGATACCGCAACTTCTTGATTCGCGTTACTACTGTTCGGTGGCAAAAACGATAACGATAATGCCGCAGATGACAGTGTAATCAAAAACAAAAATGAAGCGAGAAAGAACATCACTTTTTGCATTGCCATACTTATATCTCCATAACCAAGTATTAACTTGTTCAACTAAATAATCAGTCCATGATAGTGAACAAAAGCATCGTATAGATATTGTACTTAAGTACAGTCCAACGACTTGTTTACAACTGCTTCACAAAACGCTTACAAAAAAGTAATGCCCTGATGGCTAAACTAGGTTTAGCCATCGGACAAGCAAACTTATGCTGCTTTTACTGCCTTACGACGAAGAGCAACAAAACCAACTAAAGCTGGGGCAAATAACAATGCTGCTGCAGGAACAGGTACTGCTGATACTGATGCTTCAACCGTGTATAAAGCACCAGAAACTCCAATAATCAGTAACTCAAAGACTTCATTTGCTTTCGCTGTCAACAAATAAGAGGCAACTGCACCACCCAAGCCATCAGCTATGAAAGGTACTACGATAGAACTTGAACTCGGTGTTTTACTCTCAAAGCTAAAAGCGATCTTTGCAGCTGCAGGTAAGGCTGTCACTTTCAGGTTTATTTTACCATCAGTGTCTGAAGATAAGTCATATAAATGAACAAATGGACCAAATGGAGCACCTCCAAGTGAAACAGATTCACCAGAATCAGTAACTGTAGATCCAGGACCAAATGTCAAAAGGTTCAAATCATTACCTTTCAGAGTTAAGGTCGCGGCACTAGCACTTAAAGAAAATAAAAACATCGCTAAAAATAGCATTACTTTTTTCATAACTTTTCCTAAACATTTAAGTAATGCAACCCGGCTATCTTCTCTGAAGACCCGTGGCTTTCCGTCCCTACCTTGCAATAGGTTTGGCTTAAATTCACAGCGTAATGCTGTGTACTGTAATCGCTCATTCAGCCAACGCACGAATGGCTGACCGTAATGTTAAGCCGCAAAAAAGTCAGAAAAATGATCAAAATATTATTGTTTTGTTAAACCTACTTAATTATCAATTAATCTTCGTTGTTAACATCCGGATAAAAAAGCTGTTGACCCGATTTTTTAAAATCAGCAATGATTTTTTGCCCTTGTTTACTGGTGATGAACTGAATGTATTTTCCCGCCAACGGGTAGTTAACGAATTGGTGCTTTTCTGGGTTCACTGCCATCACGTGATAGGGGTTAAATAAGGCTTCATCGCCTTCATAAACAACATCTAAACTCATTTTATCGGCATAAGCGATTTGAGTGCCTCGGTCTGTTAAGGCATAAGCTTGCTTTTCGTCTGCAATTTTAAGTACTGCTCCCATCCCTTGACCTGCTTGAATATACCAACTACCTTGAGGTTGAATAGCCGCTTGCAGCCATAAAGATTTTTCTTTTTTGTGAGTGCCTGAATCATCACCACGTGAAATGAAGTCAGCCTTAGCATTTGCTATTTGACCTAATGCTTCAACAGCTGAAGTCGCTTTATCTAAACCAGCTAGTTCAGTCTCTGGTCCAACAATCACAAAGTCGTTATGCATTACCGCTTTGCGATCAATAAAATCACCACTTTCAACATATTTCAGTTCGGCGGCAGGTGCATGGACAAACACCACATCAACATCACCATTGGCACCAATTTTTAATGCCTTACCCGTACCCACGGCTATAACGTCCACTTTGACACCATACATTTCCTCAAACACCGGATGCAAAACACTGAGCAATCCAGAATTATCGGTACTGGTGGTGGTTGAAAGCTTTAAACGTTCCTGAGCATGACCAGCTAGGCTAACGGTCAGAAACAGGCCAACTAATAAAACACGTAATAAATTCATCATTATTTCCTTCATTAAAATGCCCACTGGCTGCGGACTTGGAATAAACTTGGTTCGCTATTATTAAAACTACCGCCTTTTACATCAAGTACATCGACATAATTGGCTGAAAAACGCAGTGATGGTGTCGCAAACCAATTCACTCCAACCGTTAGCGAGTCAGCTTCACCACCATCAATATCGCTATCGCTTAAATCAATAGTGCTGTAACGCAATGCTAATTCCCATGCACCAATGCCACCCTCACCGACTATCGATTTTGGCGTAATGCCACCAAACTTACCTTTTTTGTAGTTTCGTGATTCACCAGTGAAAAAATAGCCAGCTTGTGCATACCACGCATCAAAATTTACATCATCAGTACCTGCTCGGTTTACATCAGTTGTGATGTATTCAGCTTGTGTCGAAAATGCCCCATTCACATAAGCAACTTCAAAACCAAGTTTTAGTACATCCTCAACATCACTTATGCTGCCCGTATCGACGATATTGATGCCTGCGACATGAGTTTCTGGCTGAGTTTTGAACTGAACTGAACCTGCCGATTTAGTATCTCGGTAATTCGCACCTAAACCTAGATGAAGTACGTTACCTTTTGTATTCATCGGAGACCATGTCGCTCTTGCTCCAAGCCCCCAGTCTTCATCTTCACTTCCGCCTTTGGTGCTCACTGAATCACCAAAAATACCCGCGGCTAAACTCCAATCTTTGTTGGCAGTATTTGTCATAAAACCAATATGACGCCCTGCTGCAAAGGCAGTAGTTAGTGAACGCTCAGTAAATGAAACAAACTTAGAACTAGTCTGTTCTTGTAGAGAAAAGGGATCCTTAAAGTTACCCACTTTCAATGTCGTATCAGCAAATCCTTTATAGCTTAAAAATGCATCTTTAATGCCTTTATTACCCGTGCTGACAAAATCATATTGCAGTTTATAACCCCAATCGTGGTACATAGAACCTTGTAAATATAAGCGTGCTCGACGAATTTCGGTGCCGTTTCCTTGGTCAGCATCATTACTATAGGCTGCGGCATCAGCTTGTACTCGACCACCTAATTTAGTGCTGAATTTATTATCACGGCTTTTTAGGGATAGGGCACCTTTATCAAATTTCACATCAACGTCATCAGTAACTTGTTTCGCTTGCGCTAACTGTTCTGTCAGTTGTTGCTGTATTGCTGCATTCTGAGTTTTAGTTTCATTTAGTTCAGCCATTAACCGCTCATATTGTGCGGATGACACCACACCATTTTGTTTAAGCATATTGAATAAAGTTTCAATCTCAGAACCGGCATAAACCGGTTTAACTAAACCGAAAGCGATCACTGTTGCCAGTGTTGTCTTTAACAATTTCATGTTCCACTCCTAATAAATATGAAATTAAATACATATTTAAATTATGTACAAACCTATTTTATAAGGGTTTAAATAATTAAAAAATATGATTAAATATGCATATGGAAATTCACTTTGATTTAAATTGGCAGATCACACTCCAAGCTCAACACAAGCTTGATCCGGTTTTATTTTCACTTCTGAAATCAATTGATGAGTTAGGTTCGTTAAAGCAAGCGACCGATCAGATCGGCGTATCGTATCGGTTTGCATGGGGATTATTAAACAAGTGGCAAGACTTACTCGGTCAGCCCTTGGTTGAACTTGAACGCGGCCGAGGCGCTCGCTTAAGTAAAGTAGGTCAAACATTACTCAATGCAAAAAATCAGTTAGATGCCAAATTTTCACCTGAACTCGCTAACTTTGCTAACCATGTTAGGCATGACTTAAATGAGTTGTTATCAGGTGAAACCAATAAAGCGCTGACTATTTTTGCTAGTCATGGTCTCGCAATAAATAGTTTGAGGGAACAACTAAGTCAGCATAACGATTTTCAGCTTGATCTTCACTTTCATGGCAGTATTGAAAGCTTAAATGCTATGCAAAAAGGTCAATGTGATATTGCAGGTTTTCATATCCCTGAAGGTGATTTAGGCAGAAGCCTACTCACTCACTACCAGCACTTACTTGACCCTACTTATTACCAACTGATTCATGTTGTTAAACGTAATCAAGGGCTAATTTGTTCACCACACTACGAGCAAACGCTATCAAGCATCGAAGTTCTAAGTAAGTCAAAATTACGCTTTATTAATCGCCAGACGGACTCTGGTACACGCTTGTTATTTGATCAATTATTAACGCAATCAAATATACAACCGGCAGATATCAACGGCTATCAACATGAAGAATTCACCCATATGGCGGTGGCTGCGATGATAGCCAGCGGTGCAGCCGATGTCGGTTTTGGCATTGCACCTATCGCAGAAAAATTTAATTTAGGGTTTGTGCCGATGGCCTGGGAACATTATTGCTTAGCAATACCCAAAACACTACTTGAAGATCAACGAGTAAAGGCGATGTTGAGTACGCTTAAAAGCAGTGAATATCAGCAACAGCTCACTGCCTATTCTGGCTATACCTGTGATCGCACAGGCCAACCAGTAAAGCTAACTGAATTAGTAAGCTAAAGCTCTCTAACCCAATGACCAGACTTGCCGCCTGCTTTTTCTAATAAGCGAATATCCGTCATAATCATGCCTTTATCGACGGCTTTACACATATCATAAATGGTCAGCAAAGCCACTTGCACGGCAGTCAATGCTTCCATTTCAACTCCCGTTTGACCACTGGTATTCACTTGAGCTCTACATTGCACTGCCGACTCATCAGCTAATAGTTGAAAGTCTAAGGTCACTTTGGTTAAAGCCAAAGGGTGACATAAAGGAATGAGGTCTGACGTTTTCTTTGCAGCCATAATGCCGGCAATTCGTGCGATCCCCAACACATCCCCTTTTTTATGGCCACCTTGTTTAATTAACTCAAACGTCGACTCCAACATATTAATTTGACCTTCAGCCACCGCAATACGTTTTGTCACTTCTTTGCCGCCGACATCAACCATATGGGCTTCACCGGCTTGATTAAAATGAGTTAGCTCAGACATAAACCATCTACCTAAAAAAATGTAGGCTAAACCATAAACCTATTCATTAAGAAGTCAAATATGCTTGCTAAATTAACAATGCACTATTGAGTTAATAAGCTGACATTAATTTGAAATTCACCACTATCAAATGTGACTGTTTTACAACCATCAAAGACCAAGTCACCACGATTTTCATAGAACTTTGGCGGTCGCACTTTTGGTGTAAAAACATTTTCCAATTGCGTATATACATGTCCAATTAGAGTATTTAAAAATTCACACACTGCATCAATCCCAAGCTCATCCATCTCCACGATGTCCATTTTTAAAAACTTAGTGCCGATATGACAAGCATGCTCTTTTGACAGACTTAATACCAAGCGATAATTGACTTGATCGGACTCAATATCTTGCCCCCAAAACAATAATTCTTGCTCTTCATTGCTTGATAAATTTTCTGTTACAGCAACGGTTGAAACCCCAGTTTTAACTATACGGGGATAAAACCGAGTAAAAATCTCATTGATAATATTAATGTTTTTACCTAGCTGCCCGTCATTAAACACATGTTCTACTTCTGCAGTGAAACGTTTGACATAGTCTTGATGCAGTTTTAACTGCTCGCTAACTTGCTCTTCACTCAGATAGTTGTTTTCAACTAAAATTTCACCTAAGTATTTTCTCCGAGATCGCTGTTCACTTAATAAATCATCAACCTGTTCCGTACTCAAAAAACCTAAGCTAATTGCAATCTGTCCGAACTGCTTATCTTGTTTATGCTGTTCAGCATTAATCTTTTCTGATTGTGTTGTA
>SPJK01008794.1_pt1 | contig 13525 bp, 10 predicted proteins | sample 3741771 | NCBI WGS metagenome assembly SPJK01 (sample SAMN10925997, study PRJNA522277) | cold seep metagenome | isolation source: Elba SIP-enriched marine methane seep metagenome, extraction at timepoint T2 | place: Italy: coast of Elba, Mediterranean Sea | reverse complement strand
GGTTGGATGCCTTGGGATTATGCTGCAAATGCCGGCATTGTAAAAAAATGGGCTGACAAATACGGCATCGAAATTGATGTTGTGCAAATCAATGACTATGTCGAGTCAATCAACCAATATACGGCTGGCCAATTCGATGGCTGCACCATGACTAATATGGATGCCTTAACTATCCCTGCTGCGGGTGGTGTCGACTCTACTGCCTTAATCATCGGTGACTTTTCGAATGGTAACGATGGTGTTGTCTTAAAAGGTGCTGATAAATCTGTTGCAGATATTAAAGGCCAAAACGTCAACTTAGTTGAATTATCTGTCTCTCATTACTTATTAGCTCGTGCCTTAGATACAGTGGGTATGACTGAAAAAGATGTGTCCGTTGTGAACACCTCAGATGCTGATCTAGTTGGTGTCTTTAGCACTTCAGATGTGACTTCAACAGTGACATGGAACCCTTTATTATCAGAAATAATGACCATGCCTGAAGTATCTAAAGTATTTGATTCAAGTGATATTCCTGGTGAAATCATTGACTTAATGGTCGTCAATAGCGATGTACTTGCTGACAATCCTAAATTTGGTAAAGCATTAACAGGTGCTTGGTACGAAATCATGGCCAAAATGGCAGCGGGGGATGAAGAAGCACTAACTGAAATGGCGATCGCTTCTGGTACTGATTTAGAAGGTTATAAATCTCAATTAGCTGCAACAGAAATGTTCTATGACGCAGCGAATGCGGTTAGCTTTTCTGAGAGTGCTGACTTACCTGAAACGATGAAAAAAATCAGCGAATTCTCATTTGAGCACGGTATTTTAGGTGATGGTGCACCTGATGCAGATTTCATCGGTATTGCTTATCCAAATGGTGTTGTAACTGGCGACAGTGGCAATATCAAACTGAGATTTATTGCTGACTATATGAAAATGGCAGCTGAAGGCTCACTTTAGTTATTGAATGAATCATGGGCTGCTGATTGGCAGCAGCCCAACTTTATACTAAGGAGCCGATAGATGAAACGATTACTGAACCAACATCCTAGTAAAGTAGTAAAAGTACTATTAGGCGTTATTCCTTTTATAGTGATGCTGGGTTTATATATCTACGCATCAAATGAACGCCTTGCTGAAAACCCAAATGATAAATTAATGCCGGGTATTTCCAGCTTTGTATCAGCAATGGACCGCATGGCTTTTGAGCCAAGCAAACGGACAGGTGAGTATTTGTTTTGGGTAGATACCGTAGCCAGTCTTGAGCGTTTAGGAATGGCCGTATTGATTAGTGCCTTGATCAGCTTAACGGTTGGTATTTTAATTGGCGTTATCCCTAAATTACGAGCGACCGTTTCACCGATAGTTATTGCAATTTCTTTGATACCACCACTAGCTATCTTACCTATTTTGTTCATCATTTTTGGACTGGGTGAGTTATCTAAAGTAATGCTGATTGTATTGGGTATCACACCGTTTTTAATCCGTGATACGCAGTTGCGAGTGATGGAGTTACCCGAAGAGTTGTTAATTAAAGCGCAGACCTTAGGTGCTAATACATGGCAAATTATCGTCCGTGTTGTATTACCACAAGTATTACCGAAATTGATTGATGCCGTTAGGTTGAGCTTAGGTTCTGCATGGCTATTTTTGATTGCAGCAGAAGCGATTTCTTCAACAGAAGGTCTGGGTTACCGAATCTTCTTAGTTAGACGTTATTTATCAATGGATGTGATTTTGCCTTATGTGGTGTGGATAACCATTTTGGCCTTTGCGATGGACTTTATTTTACGCCGTATTTCTCGTTCGGCTTTTCCATGGCAGAAAGAGCACTAAAAGGGGGCTGAAATGAGTTTAATACAACTAAAACATCTATGGAAAGAGTATGGCGACAACGTCGTTTTAGAAGATATCAATATTGATGTTGAAAAAGGCGAGTTCGTGACCTTGGTCGGTGCGTCTGGCTGCGGTAAAACCACCTTTCTCAAATTATTATTGGGTATAGAGTCGGTCAGCCGAGGTGAATTGTTATTACAAGGCGAGCCATTACCGGATGAGCCTGATGCTAATCGAGGCATCGTGTTTCAACGTTATTCGGTTTTCCCACATCTAAGTGTGGTCGAAAACGTGATGTTAGGTGATGAATTAAAAGAATCACCTTTATTGGGTCGAACCTTTGGTAGCAAACGTCAGCAGATCCGTAAGCGTGCTGAACAAATGCTGGAACGGGTTGGCTTAGGCGCTGCGATTAATAAATATCCAACAGAACTGTCTGGTGGTATGCAACAGCGTTTAGCGATAGCTCAAGCATTGATTAAAAATCCGAGCATCTTACTACTTGATGAACCATTTGGCGCATTAGATCCGGGTATTCGTGCTGATATGCATAATCTTATTTTGGATATTTGGAAAGAAAGTAAATTAACCATTTTCATGATTACTCATGATTTAAAGGAAGGGTTTCATTTAGGTACCCGCTTACTGGTATTTGATAAATATCGGGTTGACCCTGATTCACCTAATCGTTTTGGTGCAACCATCACTTACGACATTCCGGTGGGTCAACAAGAGCCTGACATTTTAACTGAAATCGAAACAAACAATGCTTTGCTTAAAGAAGAGCAAATGAAACTGAAACTGTGAGGAACATATGAGTCAAGATATTTTATATGAAGATACCTTGCCTGGCGGTGCCCACTGGTCAATGCTGATAAGAAAGGGCACTAGCTTAAAACTGATTGATCAACAGGGTGGGGCAAACCTAGCCATGTTGATGTACAACCCAAGCGAGAAGTTAGAACGTTATAACGCACCTGACAGCTTAAAGTGTCAGCACACGTTTAAGCTGACTAAAGGCCATTGTCTGTATTCAGATATGGGCCGTATTTTCTGCTCAATTACTGATGACAGCTTAGGTTGGCATGACACAGTGGGTGGTAATTTGAGTGATGCATTAATGCATACCAAATGGGGTGAAAAGAACTATCAAGATCATCATAACGACTGGACGATTAGTGGCGATCACGCCTTTATGGTCGAGTTGGCTAAGTACGGACTTGGTAAACGAGACATTGCAGCGAACCTTAACCTATTTAGCAAAATTGCTCCCGATGCTGAGGGTAACTTAAGTTTTGTAGAAGACCATAGTAAGGCCGGTGACTTTATTGAACTGCGTTTTGAAATGGATACGCTGGTGATTATGCATACCTGTCCACACCCGATGAACACGGCAGCAGATTATCCGAAAAAACCAGTGACTTATCAGTTGAGTTTAGCTGAGCCTGTTGCGGAGGATGATTTATGTATGAACTCATGTGCTGAGAACAAACGAGGTTTTAAATCGAATGCCTTGTATCACATTGGTCATAACTGCTCTGAAACAGGAGGCGTGCAATGATTAAGCAAAGCACATTAAACCCTGAACAGGCGAGCTATAGAGAAACCGTATTAGCCGGTGATTACTGGATGCAGAAAGTCTCTGCGGGGCAAACGTTTCGTATTCTTGACTTAGAAGGCAATCAAGCAGCTGATACCTTGTTCTTTAATGCCGATGATACCAGTGAGCGCTACAGTGCGATTGACACCATTCGAGAGCAGCAAAATGCCTACTTAACAGCGGGTAGCAAATTGATGTCGAACCTTGGTCGCACCATGTTAGAGATTACTGCTGATACCTGTGGTCGTCATGACACTTTGGGCGGTGCTTGTGCCACTGAATCAAACGCCATTCGCTATTCATTAGAAAAGAAATGTATGCACGCTTGTCGTGATAGCTGGATGTTAGCGATTGCTGAAAATGAACACTTTGGTGTTAGCAAACGCGATATCAGCCACAACATTAACTTTTTTATGAATGTGCCTATTACCGAAGACGGTGGCTTGACCTTCGCGGATGGTATTTCTGGTGCCGGTATTTATGTGGAAATGAAAGCGGAAATGGACGTGATAGTTCTCGTTTCGAACTGCCCACAATTGAATAACCCATGTAATGCCTATAATCCAACGCCTGTTGAAATTTTGATATGGGATTAACAAGCAATTGCTTTGCTATGAGACGACTCAACCTTAACGGGACGACCCACTAAATATGGTAGTTAAACATGTTTAAAAAAGTATTAATTGCAAATAGAGGCGCCATCGCTACACGAATCATTCGTAGCTTGCATGCGATGAATGTGGCAGCCGTTGCCGTGTATGCAGAAGCGGATCGCGATTCATTACATGTGATGAATGCGGATGAAGCATATAGTTTAGGTGACGGCAGTGCTGCTGAGACTTATTTGGATCAACAAAAGATATTGGACATTGCTTTAGAGACGGGGGCAGAGGCAATTCACCCCGGCTATGGTTTCTTAAGTGAAAACCCTGAGTTTACCCGTTTATGTGAACAAAACTCAGTGGTGTTTTTAGGGCCCACACCAGAGCAAATGGAAGCCTTTGGCCTTAAACATCGTGCCCGTGAGTTAGCACAACAAAACTCAGTACCCTTATTACCGGGTAGTGAGTTATTAACCTCGCTGGAAGAAGCGGTCAGAGTATCGGCGAGTGTTGGTTATCCGGTGATGTTGAAATCAACCGCGGGTGGCGGCGGTATTGGCATGATGCGCTGTGATGACGAGCAAGCCTTGCGTGATGCCTTTGAGTCAGTAAAACGACTCAGTGCCAATAACTTTTCAAACGATGGCGTCTTCATCGAGAAATTCATCACCGCTGCACGACATATTGAAGTGCAAGTTATCGGTGATGGTAAAGGACATATATTAGTTTTAGGTGATCGTGATTGCTCATCACAACGCCGTAACCAAAAAGTAGTTGAAGAAGCACCAGCAGCAAATATTCCTGATGCAGTTCGACAATCGATGCATGAGGTTGCTCATACCTTAATGTCAGCCATTGCGTATCGCAGTGCCGGTACAGTCGAGTTTGTTTATGACATGTTAACCGATGAGTTTTACTTCCTAGAGGTGAATACACGTCTACAAGTTGAGCATGGTGTGACCGAGCAAGTGTATGGCGTTGACTTGGTTAAATGGATGATTGAAGTCGGTGCTGGTGAAGCGCAATTACCAGAGAGCGCACCTGAGCCAAATGGTCATGCTATTCAAGTACGTATTTATGCTGAAGACCCATATAAAAACTTTCAACCTTCATCGGGTTTATTAACTCAAGTTGAGTTCACCGATGATGAATCAGTGCGTATTGATCATTGGATTAAAGCCGGGCTTGAAGTGTCACCGTTTTTTGACCCGATGTTGGCAAAAGTCATCAGTCATGCAGCTGATAGAGAGCAAGCACAACAAAAATTACTCAAAGCCTTAGAGGATACGAAACTCTATGGTATTGAAACCAACAAAGAATACGTCAGCCATATCTTGGCAGATGAGGTGTTTTTAGCGGCTAAAGTCACCACCCGTTATTTAGATAGCTTTGCCTATCAGCCGCGACGTATTGATGTCTTGTCTCCCGGTACCTTGACCACAATACAAGATTATCCCGGCCGAAAAGGTCATTGGGATGTGGGTATTCCACCATCTGGGCCATTTGATAATTGCTCATTCCGTTTAGCCAATAAATTACTTGGTAACGATGCGGATTGTGCTGGACTAGAAATTACTTTGGCTGGACCAACGCTAGAGTTTAGTTATGACACGTTTGCCGTGTTAGGCGGTGCCGATCTTGATGCCAAGCTCAATGTTCAAGAGCTTGCGATGTGGCAAGTATTTGCGATTAAAGCAGGTGACAAACTGACAATTGGCCGTGTTAAAGGGGCCGGTGCACGTAGTTATTTAACACTGAGTGGCGGTATTGATTGTCCACATTATTTAGGTTCACGATCAACCTTTACCTTAGGTCAGTTTGGTGGTCATGTTGGTCGTACTTTAAACACCGGTGATGTGTTGCATTTAGCTGCACCAGTACAACAGCCAAGCCAACAAAGCTTACCTGAAGCGTTAATCCCAGCGATTCAAAACCATTGGGATGTGAAAGTTATTTATGGCCCACATGGTGCACCAGACTTTTTAACCGAAGCTGATATTGAAGAATTCTTCGATGCTAAATGGGAAGTGCACTATAACTCTAGCCGTACAGGTATTCGTTTAATTGGTCCTCGTCCAGAGTGGGCGCGTGCTGATGGTGGCGAAGCGGGATTACATCCATCCAATATCCATGATAATGCCTATGCAGTTGGTACCATTGATTTCACTGGTGATATGCCAGTGATTTTAGGTCCTGATGGTCCTTCATTGGGCGGTTTTGTGTGTCCTGCAACAGTCGTGACTGCTGAACTATGGAAACTAGGCCAACTTAAAGCCGGCGATACGTTGAGCTTTATTCCTGTGTCGATGGATACAGCTGTGGCTTTGGAAAAAGCCCAAAACAGTGCGATTGAGTCATTGCGAAAAACAGTGATTGAAGCACCACCTGTACCATTGCAATCCCCTGTTTATGATCAAATCCCAGCGCAGGATGGTTATATCGCTGTCACCTACCGCGTTGCGGGTGATCATTATTTGCTGGTTGAATATGGCGAACAAGTTCTAAATATTAATCTACGTTTCCGTGCTCACGCTCTCATGTTGTGGCTGCAAGACAAAAAGATTGACGGTATTTTTGAGCTAACACCGGGTATTCGATCTTTGCAGATCCACTACAACAGCTTAAAGCTTAGTGTTTCAGAATTAATCACGATTTTGAAAACGGCTGAAGCGGAATTAAAAGATAAAAAGCAATTAGAAGTACCTGCTCGTATTGTTCACATTCCTTTGTCTTGGAATGATGAAGCTTGTATCGAAGCATCGAAAAAATACATGCAATCGGTGCGAGAAAATGCACCTTGGTGTCCCGATAATATTGAGTTTATTCGTCGAATTAACGGCCTAGACTCTATCGAAGATGTGAAGAAAATTGTCTTTGATGCTAACTATCTTGTTCTCGGATTAGGCGATGTTTATCTAGGTGCACCTGTGGCAACACCGGTTGATCCTCGTCACCGTTTAGTAACCACAAAATATAACCCTGCAAGAACGTGGACTGCCGAAAACTCAGTCGGTATTGGCGGTTCGTATATGTGTGTTTATGGCATGGAAGGGCCGGGTGGCTATCAGTTTATCGGTCGTACCTTGCAAATGTGGAACCGCTATCAACAAACCGATGCCTTTACTAAGCCTTGGTTATTACGCTTCTTTGACCAAATCAAATTCTATGAAGTCAGTGGTGAAGAACTCAAGCAAATTCGTCGTGATTTTCCACATGGTAATTACCCAATCAAGATTGAAGAAACCACTTTTGATCTGAATAAGCACAATGAATTTGTCGAGCAAAATCGAGACAGTATTAATCAGTTTAAAAAAATGCGTCACGATGCGTTTGAAAAAGAACTACAACATTGGAAAGACAATGGCTTGTTGCATTTTGATAGTGAAAGCGCAGGTGATGATAATCAATTAGAAGACGAGTTGTTGGCTGACAATGAACTGTCGGTAGACAGCCCAATGAACTGCAATATTTGGAAAGTGGAAGTCGAGGTCGATCAACAGGTAAAAGAAGGCGATACCTTAGTGATATTGGAAGCCATGAAAATGGAGATCAGTGTGACTGCGACGCAAGATGGCGTGGTTAAATCAATTCACCGTAAAGCGGGTTCGCAAGTAAAAGCCGGTGAACGTTTAATTGTGATGGAGGTGGCTTAATGGATATCAGTAATTTAACCATGACCATTGCTGAATTAAAGCAAGCTTATCAGCAAGGCCAATTTACCCCGAAGCAATTGATAACGGCTTTATTAGCGAAAGCTGATGATTATGAAGACCATAATATTTGGATCACTAAACTTAGTATTGAGCAGGTTCAACCATACTTAGATCGTTTGGAATCATTTCAGCTAGAAGATTTACCGTTATATGGGATACCTTTTGCGATAAAAGACAATATTGATTTAGCGGGTGTACCAACGACTGCTGCATGCCTTGATTTTAGCTATACGCCGGAGAAAGACGCACATGTCGTCGCTAAATTGATCGAAGCAGGTGCGATTCCCTTAGGTAAAACTAATCTGGATCAATTTGCTACAGGCTTGGTTGGTGTGAGATCGCCAGAACCATGGGGGCCATGTAGAAACAGTATCGATCCAGAATATATATCGGGTGGTTCGAGTTCTGGTTCGTCCGTTGCTGTGGCACTGGGTTTAGTTAGCTTTTCTCTGGGGACGGATACTGCTGGTTCAGGTCGTGTACCAGCGGCATTTAATAATATTGTTGGTTTAAAACCAAGTAAGGGCTTATTTAGTACTTCTGGTTTAGTGCCTGCTTGTCGAAGTATCGATTGCATTAGCATTTTCTCACGCACCACAGATGATGCGAGCAGTGTGTTTGAAATCGCAGCTGATTTCGATCCAAGCGATGCATTTGCAAGACCAAATACGGATACCAATAAATCGTACGGTGCGATTGAAAATCCGAAGTTTTCTTTTGCAACACCGTCAGAGCAAGATCTGAAGTTTTTTGGTGATGACGCTGTAGAAGCTGGCTTTAAACAAGCCGTTGAAACACTTAAAGAGCTAGGTGGTGAACACCACGAAATCGATTTTTCAGACTTTATCACCGCGGCAAAATTATTATACGAAGGCCCTTGGGTAGCAGAACGTCGTGTAGCAACACAAGGCGTTGAGCATGAGTCGATGTTGCCGGTGATTAGGGATATTTTAAATAATCAAAAATCAGCGACAGCAGATGATTTATTCAGTGCTCAATATAAACTACAGGCCTGCTATCAAGCGGTTCAACCCTTGTTGGCAGCGTGTGACTTTATCGTAACGCCAACAGCTGGAACGATTTATACCATCGAGCAAGTATTGGCCGACCCAATTCAGTTGAATAGTAATTTGGGCTATTACACCAATTACATGAATTTATTGGACTGTACTGCCGTTGCTGTCCCAGCAGGCTTTGCTGAAAACGGTTTACCTTACGGTATCACGCTATTTTCAACGGCGTTTAACGATATGAAATTATTATCGTATGCCAACTTGTTCCAGCAATATTTGCAATTACCATTAGGCGCTTCACAGCTTCCATTACCAAGCTCAGATACTAATCGCATTGGCGTTCAATCACATATTGATTTGGTGGTGTGTGGTGCTCATATGCAAGGGCTACCACTTAATCATCAATTAGTGGAGCGAAAAGGGAAGTTTGTTAAAGCAGCAGCAACTTCAAAAAATTATCGTTTATTCGCATTAGCTGGTGGGCCGCCACAAAGGCCCGGTTTGATTAGAGATACACAGCAAGGTGAAAAAATTGAAGTGGAAGTATGGTCACTTCCGACGGCGACATTAGGTTCTTTTTTAGCCAATATCCCAGCACCATTGGGGTTAGGAAAAGTACAGCTGGATGATGGTGAATGGGTCACAGGTTTTATTTGTGAACCCTATGTCATTGCGTCTGCAACAGATATTACGGATACAAAGGGGTGGCGTAATTTTATTTGATTTTTATGGTTCGCTGACGACGGCGATACATTAAAAATTTTTGTTTTATAGGCTTAAGGATTTTGGTCTATCGATTTTGATTATGGAATTAAAAACCGGAGATTAATTAATGAAAAAATCAGTTTTAGCACTGTTAGTAACATCATCACTTTTTTCTGCACAATCAGCATTAGCTGAAGGCGCATTTGATGCAGATAATTTTAGTGCAAATATTGCCATTACATCTAACTACATTTTCCGAGGTGTTAGTCTGTCTGATGATCACGGTGCAGTAAGTGGTGGTTTTGACTGGGGTTACAATGGATTTTATGTCGGTACATGGGCAAGTTCAATTTCGGCAGTTGAAACAGAGTCTTTTGAAATTGACTACTACGCAGGTTATACAGGTGAAGTAGGGGCTTTCGCATATTCAGTTGACTTTATTTATTATGATTACCCTGGTGAACTTGAGGATGGTAGCGCTGATGATATTGGCGATTTAGCTTACTACGAGTTTGGTGGCTCTTTAGGTTATGCCTTTGATGGTGACTTAGAACCGTTTTTAGGTGTTTTAGTCATGCATTCTCCAGAATTTTATGGCGATACAGACGAAGCGACAGCCATTGAAGGTTTCTTGGACTTAGCACTACCAAATGAATATGCATTAGGTATTTACTATGGTACACAAGAGCTAGAAGAAGATGTCCATGGCATTGATGGTTATAACTATTATGGTGTAAACCTAAGCAAAACATTTGGTAAGTTCGACTTCACATTAGGTTATTCTGATACAGATAGTGATGGTGAAGAATGGGCAGGTGATAGCAACAGTGAATTAGTATTTACTGTATCTGCTGCAATCTAGATGTCAAAAGGCCCTAAATAGCATTTAGGGCCTTATGCTTTAAATCTATATCAATAGTGTGTAACTTTGACATCAATTTGAAAACGCGTATAGTGTCCGCTTTTACTAAGATTGCTTGCTAATTCACAGAAGCAAGTTAATGATGATTTTTTGAAGGCGCTTTAGCGCTTTTTTTGGTTTTTAAGGCCCTTTGTATCGGCCACAACCACGGATAAGATAACGATGATTTCAGTAACACTTCCAGACGGTTCAGAACGTCAATTTGACAACCCAGTTTCTATTTTTGATGTCGCTGCTGATATCGGTACAGGCCTAGCAAAAGCGGCCTTGGCTGGTAAAGTCGATGGCGAGCTTGTCGATACCTCATACGTGATTGAGCAAGATGCTGACGTTGCTATCATCACTGGGCGCGATGAAGAAGGTCTAGAGGTTATCCGTCATTCTACGTCTCATTTAATGGCGCAAGCGGTTAAGCAGCTTTTCCCGGAAGCTCAAGTGACTATTGGTCCAGTTATTGATGATGGTTTTTACTACGACTTCTCGTATAAAGAAGGTTTTACGCCTGAAGATTTAACTAAAATCGAAAAACGTATGCAGGAGTTAGTCAAGCAAGATATTCCTGTGGTACGTGAAGAAATATCGCGCGAAGAAGGGATTGAAAAATTCCGTGCGATGGGTGAGGAATACAAAGCTGAAATCTTGGAAGCGATTCCTGAAGGTGAAACCTTGTCATTATATGGTCAAGGCGACTTTACTGACTTGTGTCGCGGTCCTCATGTACCAAGTACCGGTAAATTAAAATCATTTAAATTAATGAAGTTGGCTGGCGCTTACTGGCGAGGTGACTCTAATAATGAGATGTTACAACGCGTTTATGGTACTGCTTGGGGCGATAAGAAAGAATTAAAAGCGTATTTGCATCGTTTAGAGGAAGCAGAAAAACGCGATCATCGCAAAATTGCTAAGAACTTAGACTTATTCCATTTGCAAGAAGAAGCCTCAGGCATGATCTTCTGGCATGACAATGGCTGGCGCATATTCCGTGAAGTCGAAAATTACATTCGCGATGTATTACGCAATAACGATTATCAAGAAGTACGCACACCGCAAGTTGTAGATCGCGTGCTTTGGGAAAAATCAGGTCATTGGGATAAATTTGGAGACATGATTTTCAGTACACACTCTGAAAACCGTGATTACGCTGTCAAACCAATGAACTGCCCGTGTCATGTTCAAATCTTTAACCAAGGTTTGAAGAGTTACCGCGATTTACCATTGAGAATGGCTGAGTTCGGCTCATGCCATCGTAATGAGCCATCTGGTACTTTACACGGCATCATGCGTTTACGTGGCTTTACACAAGATGATGCGCACATTTTCTGTACGGAAGATCAAATCCAGAGTGAAGTCTCTGCATTTATTGATTTATTACAAGAAGTCTATGCTGACTTTGGTTTTAATGAAATCATTGTGAAATTGTCGACTCGCCCTGAAAACCGAGTAGGAAGTGATGATGTATGGGATAAAGCGGAAGCCGCTTTAGAAACTGCATTAAATACCAAAGGTCTAGACTGGGAATTACAGCCAGGTGAGGGTGCATTCTATGGCCCTAAGATTGAATTCTCATTGAAAGATTGTTTAAGCCGTGTTTGGCAATGCGGTACGATTCAAGTCGATTTCTCAATGCCAGGCCGTTTAGATGCAACATTTGTCGGCGATGACGGTAATAAACAAACACCTGTTATGTTGCATCGTGCCATCCTTGGATCTTTAGAGCGATTCATCGGTATTTTGATTGAAGAGTACGCCGGTTCATTCCCAACATGGTTAGCGCCACACCAAGTTGTAGTGATGGGAATCAGTGAACATCAAGCCGAATATGCCGAAAAAGTTGCAAAACAATTGCAAAATAAAGGATTTAGAGCAGATCTAGACTTGAGAAATGAGAAGATTGGCTTTAAAATACGCGAGCACACGCTCCGCCGCGTCCCATATTTGATTGTCGTTGGGGACCGCGAAGCACAAAATAATGCCGTTGCAGTGCGCACCAGAACAGGTGAAGATCTTGGTGCCATGTCTCTCGATGAGTTTATTTCTAATCTTGACGCAGACATTGCTCAGCGCGGCCGTAAAACTATAGAGGATTAAAAAAATCGCTACTGATGAAAAAAGGCTGAATGGTGAAATCACAGCCAGAGAAGTTCGTTTAACCGGTGTTGATGGTGAGCAATTAGGTATCGTTCCTTTAGCTCAGGCAAAACAGCTAGCAGAAGAAGCAGATTTAGATTTGGTGGAAATTGCCCCGCAGGCAAAACCACCAGTGTGCCGTATTATGGATTACGGCAAGTATTTGTTTGAAGCAAACAAGCAGAAACAGCTTGCGAAGAAAAAGCAAAAACAAATACAAGTAAAGGAAATAAAATTCCGACCAGGGACGGAAGAAGGGGATTATCAGGTAAAACTACGCAACCTGATACGTTTCTTAGAAGATGGTAATAAAACCAAAGTTAGTCTTCGTTTTCGTGGGCGTGAAATGGCTCACCAAGATCTCGGTTTGAAGTTACTACAACGAGTAGCTGAAGACCTAAAAGAGATGTCGGTGGTCGAGCAGCACCCTAAGAAAGAAGGACGTCAAATGATTATGGTTTTAGCGCCGAGTAAAAAATAATTTTAATTTAACGAATGCGGAGTTCGAAATGCCAAAAATTAAAACACATAGTGGCGCAGCAAAGCGCTTTAAAAAAACGGGCAGTGGTAAATTTAAACGCTCACAAGCATTTACTAGCCACATCTTAACTAAGAAGAGCACAAAACGTAAACGTCAACTTCGTTCTACGTTAATGGTTTGCAAAGCTGATCATTTGTCAGTTCGCAAAATGTTGCCGAATCTATAATTAAGGAGTGGACTAATGCCTAGAGTAAAACGCGGTGTAACCGCACGTGCACGTCACAAAAAAGTAATCGCTCAAGCGAAAGGTTATCAAGGTCGTCGTAAAAACGTATACCGCGTTGCTGTTCAAGCAGTAACAAAAGCGGGTCAATACGCGTATCGTGATCGTCGTCAGAAAAAACGTCAATTCCGTCAATTATGGATTGCACGTATTAACGCTGGCGCACGTGAATGCGGCTTATCGTACAGCCGTATGATTGATGGCTTAAAGAAAGCAGCGATCGAAATCGATCGTAAAGTGCTTGCTGACTTAGCAATG
>SPJK01068400.1_pt1 | contig 13529 bp, 8 predicted proteins | sample 3741771 | NCBI WGS metagenome assembly SPJK01 (sample SAMN10925997, study PRJNA522277) | cold seep metagenome | isolation source: Elba SIP-enriched marine methane seep metagenome, extraction at timepoint T2 | place: Italy: coast of Elba, Mediterranean Sea | reverse complement strand
GGTCTTGAGTGGCCTCGCCGTCTCCGGCGGTATTGCCATCGGTCCGTTGCATCCCATCGATACCGGGCAGTTCGGTATCCCGGAATATGATTTGGCGGTGCGGGACGTTGAAACAGAGACCGCCCGATTTGATACCGCAATTGTTCGTGCCCAGCGGGAGGTCCGCGTCCTTCGCCGCAAACAACGGAACATGCCCGCCGGGGCGGCGGAAGAACTGGGATACATCCTGGATGCCTATATGCAGATGCTGTCCGGGTCTCGCCTGGTTCGCGGGGCGCGGGCGCGCATAGAAAGCAAGCGGCAGAATGCCGAAGCGGCGATGCGGGATGAGATGGATCAGATCGCCCGCAGTTTTGAGGCGATTGCGGATAGCTACCTCGCCGCACGAGCAGAGGATGTCCGTGAAGTCGGGTGGCGTGTGATCCGCATCCTGACCGAAGACCGCCGCAACCCCTTCACCACGATCCCAAAAGGCGCAATCTTGGTGGCGGAGAGTTTCTCCCCCGCCGACACGGCGCGTATGGACCCGCGAAAGGTAGCCGGCTTCGCCTCCGTTCTCGGCGGCGCACAAGGGCATACGGCAATTCTCGCGCGCTCTCTCGGCCTACCCGCGATCCTCGGTGTTTCGGGTATGAGCCGCTATGCCGAAACGGGCGTATCCGCCATCCTGGACGGGATGGAAGGGCGGCTGATCCTCAACCCCACCCCCGACACATTGCGCCGCTTTAAGGAACGCGCACAGGAGCTCACCAAGGAACGCCGACGGCTGGCAGCACTGCGCGACAAGCCAGCGCAAACAGTCGACGGAGAGACCATTTCCCTGGCCGCGAATGTCGACCTGCCGGGTGAGGCGGATGTCGCACGGGTGGCCGGCGCCGATGGAATCGGGCTCTTGCGGACGGAATTCATGTTTATGAACCGGGACAGCATCCCCGATGAAGCGGCCCAGGTTGAGCAGCTCTCCGATATCGTCGCGAAAATGGAGGGGCGCCCGGTTACCATCCGAACCATCGATTTGGGTGGGGAGAAGATGGCAGAAGCGTTGGGCGATACCTTGGACGGGGCAACCAATCCCGCCCTCGGCCTGCGCGCAATCCGGCTGTCGCTGAAGAAACCAAAACTTCTGGAAGCCCAGCTTTGTGCGATCTTGCGGGCCGGCGCCGTCGGGCCGGTGCGCGTCCTTCTGCCCATGGTCACGACACCTGGCGAAGTGCGGCAGGTGCGCGAGGCCATGAAGAAGATGGCCAAACGTCTGAAGCGGCGCGGCGTGCCCTTCGCCGACCCGCTACCGCCGCTCGGCGTGATGATCGAAGTGCCCGGCGCCGCTCTGGCTGCCGATGCCCTGGCCAAGGTTTCGGACTTCTTCGCCATCGGAACGAATGACCTGACCATGTATACGCTCGCCATCGATCGGGCGGATGAGCAGGTTGCGCATCTCTACAATCCGCTGCATCCAGCCGTCCTGCGCCTGATTGAGTTCGCTGTTCAAGCGGCCCTGCGGGCCCGGATCCCGGTCAGTGTATGTGGAGAGATTGCCGGTGATCCGTTCTACACGGCCCTACTGCTGGGGCTCGGTGTGCGTGATCTTTCTATGTCCGCTCCCTCCCTGCCCAAGGTCAAGCAACGCATCCGCGCCCTTGAGCTTTCCGCAGCCGAAGCGCGCGCGCGCATGGTGATGGAATCAACGGATACCGGCCGCATCAAAATACTCCTGGACGACCTGAACCCAATGAACGGGTGAAGGGACGCTGTGTCAGTTTCTAAACCGGCGCACCGGTCCTCTGGCGACAGTTCTCGCAGCTACACAGACCATTCAGCTCCGGCATTCCCCGCAAGATTATGTGCAATGCACCACAGCAGCAGGTCGCATGCCATTCATCATTTTGGTCATTCTCCATTAAAATCGCCCCACCTTCATTTCATCGCAACAACTGCAAGAAGTGCATTTTCATACAAGATCGCCCAAATCGGTAATCAATAATTTCGCTATATCGACCTTTCGCGTTCGGATCGTTCTTTCTTCAGAAATGCATCATTTAGGACTTATACCCGCCGCGCAGTGCGCTCTATATTGGGTAATATTATTTCAACATAGCGAACTTTTATTGCGCCGCACACTTCATGCGGAGCCGATGTGGAGGACAGAATGGTTGAGGTCAAATCGAGTATGGAAAGCAGCTTTTTCAACTCACCGCATTTCGACGATCACGAACAGATTGTCTTTTGCTGTGAACGCGACAGCGGGCTTCATGCCATCATTGCCATTCATAGTACGAAGCTTGGTCCAGCCTTAGGCGGATGCCGGATGTGGAACTATGCGGCAGATGCCGACGCCATCGCCGATGTGATGCGCCTGTCGCGCGGCATGACCTATAAGAATGCCTTGGCGAACCTGCCCTATGGGGGCGGAAAGTCGGTCATCATTGGCGATGCGCGCCGCCACAAGACAGCCGATATGATGCGCGCCTTGGGCCGCCACGTTAACTGGCTCGGGGGACGCTATATCATTGCCGAAGACGTCGGGACCAACCCCGATGATATGGCCATGATCGCTGAAGAAACCCCGTCCGTTCGCGGCGTTCGTGGGGTTGGGTTTGACCCATCGCCTGCCACAGCCTTTGGCACATTTTGCGGCATAAAGGCAGCGGTTCGCGAAAGGCTGGGTAAGGAGGATCTGCGGGACGTAAGAGTGGCCGTCCAAGGGCTGGGCCATGTTGGCTTTGATCTCGCCCGTCAACTTCACGAAGCCGGGGCGCAAATGACCGTCACTGACATCAATGACACGGCGGTGGAAAAAGCCCGCGATCAAATGGGGGCACAGCCGGTTGGGCTTGAAGAGATCTATGCTGCGGAAGTCGATGTCTTTACCCCTTGTGCGCTGGGTGCCGTCATCAATGACGCGACCCTGCCACGCCTGAAAGCAACGGTGGTTGCGGGTTCTGCGAACAACCAACTGGCCGAGGAACACCATGGCGATGCGCTGGCATCCCAGGGCATCCTTTACGCCCCCGACTATGTCATCAATGCGGGCGGCGTTATTCATATTCATCACGAAGGCCCGCATTATGATCGGCGGGAAGCCTTCACCCATGTTGGAAGAATTGCGGAGACACTGCAGGAGATTTTCTCCCTTGCCCATAAGGACGGAATTGCGACCCATCATGCCGCCGACAGACTGGCCGAAGCGCGATTGGCTGCATAAAATTTTGGGATGAACATAGATCGGTATCAGCTTCGCCCAGCGCGACCTCAAGACCTGCCCGCCTTGGAGCAGCTTTATCGGGCTGCCTTCCCGGAGGAGGATTTGATCGGAGTGGTCAGGGACCTTTCCATGGAAGGCATCGCTGCGGTCTCTTGCGCCGCCTGGGATGCAGACCGCATCATCGGTCATGTGTTCTTCACGGGCTGCACCTTTGAGGGGACCGAAGGCAAACCTGCCCTGCTGGGTCCCATTGCCGTCGAGGAGACATATCGGCGCCAAGGCATAGGGGCAGCTCTTGTGCAGGAAGGCTTCCGGTCACTCACAGCGGACGACGTTACGGAAGTCTTCGTACTGGGAGACCCCGCGCTCTATGGCCGATACGGTTTTACCCCGACGCCTGTCGCGACGCCCTATGCGATCCCGGATGAATGGCAACCGGCGTGGCGGTCAAAGACACTTGGTGATGCAAGCCGGGCAATGAGTGGCACACTTCTGGTCCCCCCAGCGTGGCAACACGGGGATCTTTGGAGCGGTTAAGCCCCCTCTTCATCCACCCCTGAATTTTGATCCGGGCTTCCACGGTGGGTTATTGCGCCGACCTTCCCCGCCGCGGTGCTGAGGAAGATAAGAGGGCCAATTCCGACAAGGACGATCATCAACGCCGCCAGGGACGATTCCTCCAACAATTCATCGGACGCGAATTGATAGACATAGGTTGCCAGGGTCTCAAAATTGAAGGGCCGCAACAACAAGGTCATTGGCAGTTCCTTCAGGACATCAACCGCGACCAACAAGGCAGCGGCAATCAGGCTGCCTCGCAATAACGGCAAGACGATCCGGTGAATATTGGCCCGGAAACTGCGACCCAGCACCATCCCAGCTTCCATCAGCCGGTTCGGAACGCGCTGCATACCGGCATTCACTGTTCCATAGCCAACCGCCATGAAACGCACGGCATAGGCAAAGATTAGCGCTGTCGTCCCAGATGCGAGAAGCGAGATTCCTAGCCCCTGTTCCAATCCGGCGAAGACGATCACGGTGCCAACTGCCAGAATGGCGCCGGGCATCGCATATCCGCAGATCCCCAAATAGACCAACCCCTTAAGGAAGGTCCCGCCGCGATAGGCGATAACAAGATTGAAGAACAAGCCGATCGACACGATGACCGCAACAGCTATCGCCGCAACCTGTAAACTGTGCCAGGCGGCAAGGCCGATTGCGGCATAGTCGAAGCTTCCCAGTCCTTTCATTACGAAATTCGTCAGAACCCCCACCGGAAGGATGAACCCGAGGATCAACGGCACAGCACAAATCCCGGTCATCAACCAACCGCGCCAACCATCGACTTTCATAACAACTTCAAATTTGTGCTTGGAAGAGGTTTCGTGAAACCGCTGACGGCGACGCGCATAGAGTTCCATCAGCAGCAAAACCATTACGAACAGGAACAATACACCCGAAAGCTTGGCCGCCCCCGGAAGATTGTTCAGTCCAAGCCATGTGTTGAAAATACCAAGCGTCAGGGTTTCGACGGCGAAAAATTCAACCGTTCCGAAGTCAGAGATCGTCTCCATCATCACCAAGGACAACCCAGCGACAATGCCCGGACGGGCTAATGGCAGGGCCGCGCGGAAGAATGGACTTCGCCCGTGCAGGCGGCAGACTTCAAACAGGGACGACGGTGTATTTTGAAAGGCGGTTCGGGTCGTCAGATAGACATAAGGATAGAGCACAAAGGACAGCACCGCGATGGCCCCGCCCAAGCTTCTGATCTCCGGGAACCAATAATCGCGTGCACTGCGCCACGCAAAAATATCACGCAACAGACCTTGGACCGGCCCCGCATATTCCAGAAAATCCGTGTAGGTATAGGCGATGATGTAGCCCGGCACTGCAGCCGGCAGCAGCAAAGCCCAAGCGAACAGGGCTGATCCGGGAAATTTATAGCGGCTTACCAGCCAGGCACTGCCAACACCGAGGGTCAGTGTACCCGCCGCGACACCCAGCATTAGCATCAACGTGTTCGCGACGTAACGCGGCAAGACGGTTTCCGCCAGATGCGGCCAGATATCCCCGCCATCGCCCATCGCGACCCAAAGGATGGCTGCCAAGGGCGCAACGATGAACAAGCCAATGAGGAATACACCAACCGCCCACGGATCCAGCAATCGAGCCAATGCCGCAAAGGCACCTTCGATCGTCCCAAGTTTCAGGTCACTCGCTCGAACCATGTAATCCTCAACAACTCGCAAACAATTCGCATTCTCACTTGACGTGAGAATAACTCGCAACTAAAAACTCACCTTGCGAACAAGTCGCATTTTCATACCCAATCTGGACAGAGGAAACCAATGAAAAAAATCCTGCTCAACAGCGCGGCCGCAGCAACGTTAGCGCTTTTCGCGACAACGGCATCCGCCGACAGCAACTTTTATGGTGGATTTCCTGTCACCGTCAAAGGCTACAGCGGTGATAAAACCACCTCTGTTTCTTATACGGGCCAGATCGCGCGGCAAACGCAGCATGATTCCTTGAAGAAACTGGCCGGCAAGGGCAATGGATCCCCGAACCCGGACCTTAAAGCCCAGATGATGAAATATTATGAGGGCAAGGATTCCGGGCCGATCATCGCTCCGAAAACCAAAGGCCCTTTCAAGATCAAACAGACAGAGGTTGGCCAGATCAGCAAGGGCAGCAATCTTGCCGGCAAGACCTATAAGGGCGCCATCACCGGCATGCCCAATGGGATGACCGGACCCGAGCTGGTTGCCTTCTGGATCGACAAAGCCTCTGCGGCCAACAAGGGTGTCGATGCCGCCAATGGCTACAATTATCCTCAACTGATCTCGAAGTTCCTGATCGGGGCCGTCTTCTACAACCAGGTTGTCGATAACTACCTCGACGAAAACTTGGCTGCGGACACCAAGCCAAATGACAAGCCTTACAAAGACGGTGCCGCCTATACCGGCAAGGAACATTCCTGGGATGAGGCCTTCGGTTACTTCGGTACGCCGGCGCATACGATGGACCTGACCGCACGTCAGATCTATGAGATCGCCAAACAAGGCAGCAAATCGGATGTACCGGAAGATGCGTTGAAACTCGCTGACCACAATGGCGACGGTGTCGTCGATCTGAAGACCGAAATGGTCTTCCAGCCAGCCTATTACGCAGCCGGCTTCGATAAAGGCGGCAAGACGGATTATCTGCATAAGATCACGGGCGCCTTCCTGGAAGGGCGCAAACTGATTGCCGCCGCGAACGGAGAAGCGCTTTCCGACGACCAGAGAAACACGCTTCGTGGCCATGCAGCGACGATTGAGGAAAACTGGGAGAAAGTCCTGGCCGAGGCGGTCTTCAAATATGCCGGATCCGCTTATAAGGACCTCGCCAAGATTCAGTCCGCCCTCGACACGAATGCGGAGATCTCCAAACTCACCTCCAAATACATCAAACATTGGGGGGAGCTGAAGGGCTTCAGTCTCGCGTTACAAGCGGGTCGGAAAAACCTGGGGGATACCGCGGTTCGCCTGAACCGTCTGATCGGTGCCGGCCCGCTGCTGCCGAATGTCAGCCAGGTCGTCGATATCGATTCAAAAGGCAATTATGTCCGCGATCAAAGTATCGGGATCGGCGAATACATGCTGCATATGTTGAAAGTCCAAAAGCTGATGGCGGATGCATATCGCGTGAAGGCGCGTGGCAACGACCAGCTCAGTGACCTGGAAGCCCTGACCGATGCTCTGTCCGACGGTGACAGCGCAGAGAACGATTGACCTGGACGGAATGACAGGGATGGGTGTAAACATCCATCCCCAAGTTCCAATCCACCGGTTCCATGCTGGATTTTTTCTTCTCCTATACCGACAAAATTACCGGGGCCGTCTTCGACCCGTCCAAGCGCATGTTTGTAGGATATCTGGCAACCGCGATTGGATTGGCTCTCCTCTATTTGATATTTTCGCGCGGCCTGTCGTTCCGTCAGGGGCTTTCCGCCGTCTTTTCCAAAAAAGTCATCTGGCCTCCGTCGAGCCAAGCCGATCTAAAGATATTCGCGATAAACCAAGCCGTTATGCTGGGCGTCGCCCCCCGCTTGATCTCCCGCCTCGCCCTCGCCACGTTGCTGTTCGAAGGCCTCCATCCGTTGATCGGTGGTCGGCCGATCCTACTGGACCAAGCGCCGGTCTGGGTAATCGCGTTTCTCTACACGGTGACGCTGTTCCTTCTGGACGATGCGACAAAGTATCTGCTGCATCGTTGCCTGCACCGGTGGCCGGTTCTCTGGGCCTTTCACAAGGTCCATCATTCTGCCGAGACCCTGACGCCACTAACCGTGTTCAGGACCCATCCGGTTGAAGGTATCCTATTCGCCCTGCGCTCAACACTCGTCCAGGCCAGCGTGATTGCCGGCTTCGTGTTCTTCTTCGGCGGGCGGGTGGAGTTGCTTTCAATCCTCGGCGCGAATGTGTTCCTCTTCGCCTTTAATGCGTTGGGCGCCAATCTTCGGCATTCGCATATTCCGATCCGATATGGACGCCTGATCGAACATTTCTTGATCTCACCAGCCCAACATCAGGTCCACCACTCCGCAGCGATGCGACATTTCGACCGGAATTTCGGTGCCGTCCTGGCAATCTGGGACTTGATCGGTGGGACGCTCTATGTGACGAGGCCTAAGGAAAGAATCAGGTTCGGACTATCAAACACGATCAGGCCGCATAGCCTGCAGGCTTTGTATCTAACCCCTGTCACCGATGCGTGGCAGGCGGTGCGGAACAGCGCTTCGAAGGGAAGTATCATGACGAAGACCATAACGGCGTTCCTCACTGGCCGTTTGACGTCCAGATCGACAAAGCACCTCGCCGGCGCAATTGGCCTGTCCCTGGCTATCGTTGCCGCAGGTATCGGCCATGCGATGGGGGGCGAGCTGAATATCTATTCCCACCGCCAACCCTTCCTGATCCAACCCTTCATCGATGCCTATCAGGAAGAAACCGGCACCCAGGTCAATATCGTCTTCGCCAAGAAAGGCCTCGCCCAACGGCTTCAAGCGGAAGGGGAACGCAGTCCGGCAGACGTGGTCCTGACCGTCGATATCGCGCGCCTGCATGTCTATGCGGACAAAGACCTTCTCGCGACCGTCAACTCGCCAATCCTGGAGAAAAACATTCCGGCCCATCTGCGCGATCCGGGGAACCGCTGGTTTGCCTTCTCAAAACGTGCCCGGATCATCGCTGTCTTTAAGGAAGCTGAAGGCAAGGAAGGCCTGAAGCGCTATGAAGACTTGGCCGGCCCGGATTGGAAAGGGCGTCTCTGTTCTCGCCCCGGCAGCCATGTCTATAACCGCGCGCTTCTGGCATCCATGATCCATGCGCATGGGGAAGCGGAGACGGAGGCCTGGGCGAAAGGTGTCGTTGCAAATCTTGCCCGTCGTCCGCAGGGGAACGACCGTGCCCAAATCAAGGCGATCTTTGAAGGGCAATGCGATGCAACCGTTGTGAACAATTACTATATCGGCAAACTCGCGAACTCTGAAAAAGCCGAGCAGCGTGAATGGGCCGCAGCCGTTGAGCTGATCTTCCCCAACCAGGATGACCGTGGCACGCATATCAATATCTCAGGCGGCGGGGTCGCGAAGCACTCCAAGAACAAGGAAGAGGCCATTCGCTTCCTGGAGTTCCTGACCGAACAAAAAGCCCAGGAACTTTATGGCGCGGTTAACTTCGAATATCCGGTAAATCCGGCGGTCCCGACACCCGGTTCGCTCAGCTTCGGTGGTGACTTCAAGGAAGATACCATGCCGATCTCAACCATCGCCGATCTGGCGCCGCTGGCGCAGCGGATCATCGATCGCGCAGGCTGGTAAGACTGCAGACTAGAAGGGCAAGCTGTCGGCGTAGAGCCAATAGAGCAGACCACAGCCGAGGATGATCCGGTAGAGGACGAAAATCCCGAAGCCGGCGCGCTTCAGCCATGACATCATGAAGATGATCGAGACCAGCGCAGTGACAAAGGACAGAGCGGCGGCAATCGCCATGTCGACCGTCACCGCCAGGTTTCCGCTTTGATAGATGTCCCAGCCGATCAAGCCGCCTGCTGCGATGATCGTCGGAATGGACAGCAAAAGAGAGAACCGCGCCGCTTCTGCCCGTTCCATGCCGAGGAAACGCCCCGCCGTCATTGTAATGCCGGACCGGCTCGTCCCGGGAATGAGGGCCAACACTTGGAAGCAACCGATGGCAATCGCACTGGGCAGCCGGATATGCTCCATACGCCGGATGGTCATGCCGACGCGATCCGCGACCCATAACAGCAGACCGAAGCCCAGGGTTGCCCAGGCAACGATGGCAGGGTCACGAAACCAGGTTCCGATATAGTCCTTCAGAAAGAACCCCGCGACGAGGACGGGGATTGTCGCGATGATCACATTGCCCAGAAGACGGGCTTGATCCCCACCGCGTCCGGTCGCAAGCCGTCCGGCGCCCACGATCATCCGCCAGATATCGGCCGCGCAATATATAACGACAGCCAACAACGATCCGACATGGACGGCGACATCCATCGCCAGTCCCTGATCCGGCCAATCGGTCATCTGACCAACCAGCACGAGATGACCGGATGAGCTCACCGGCAGAAACTCGGTGATCCCCTGAACGATCGCCAATACCAATATATGGTGGAACGCCACCTTTACCCCCTCACGATGCTGTAGGATCATACCACCCTCATCAAGTGCTCGCACCCGGAAATTCGTGAAAATTTTTAGTCCTGTTTTGAGACTACATGGGAATCTCGCGCCCGTACTCAAACCAAGAAATGCGCACCATCAGATATCTTCGGAATAATATTGGTCAGTTCTACTGTCCTATTTGGTGATTTTTTGTTGCGGATAATAGGACAACCCAGTATGAGACCCATCGCAGATGGACTGGCGAAGCTTTGGACTTCGAGTGGAGGGTGCGGCATGACGACCGACAATATGCTGAAATTTGTAGAGCGAGCGCAGGCGACGCCAGATAAGCGCGACGCCCAGTTCCGCCGCGCCGACTTCGGTGAGATCTATGAGCGCTATGCCACGAATGCCGCTGCCGATCAGGCAGGACGATGCAGCCAATGCGGCGTTCCCTTCTGTCAGGTTCACTGCCCCTTGCACAATAACATTCCCGACTGGCTGATGCTGACGGCTGAGGGCCGGTTGGAAGAGGCCTATGAAGTCTCCAGCGCGACCAATACCTTCCCAGAGGTTTGCGGACGCATCTGTCCGCAGGATCGGCTGTGCGAAGGCAATTGTGTCATTGAGCAATCCGGCCATGGCACCGTCACCATCGGGCAGGTGGAAAAATACATCACGGATACCGCCTGGGATCAGGGCTGGGTTAAGCCGATCTCTCCACCGCGCGAGCGCCCGGAAAGCATCGGTGTCATTGGTGCCGGCCCCGGCGGCCTTGCTGCCGCAGAACAACTGCGCCGCAAGGGCTACAAAGTCACCGTCTATGATCGCTATGACCGGGTCGGTGGCTTGCTGATCTATGGCATTCCGAACTTTAAACTCGATAAGGACATTGTGCTGCGCCGGACCAAGTGGCTGGAAGACAGCGGTGTTACGTTTGAGCTGGGCGTGGAGATTGGCGATACCCTTCCGTTCTCTGAGTTACGGGCGCGTCACGATGCGGTGTTGATTGCCACCGGAGTCTATAAGGCACGAGAAATGAAGGCGCCGGGCATGGGATTGTCCAATGTCTTCCCGGCGATGCGTTACCTGACGGCTTCCAACCGAATGGGTCTTGGTGACACTGTCCCTGACTTCACGGACGGAACCTTGGATGCTAAGGGCAAGAACATCGTCGTCGTGGGCGGTGGTGATACGGCCATGGACTGTGTTCGAACCGCTATCCGACAGGGTGCCAAATCAGTGCGATGTCTGTACCGTCGCGACCGGGCGAATATGCCGGGTTCTCAACGCGAGGTGCACCATGCCGAGGAGGAAGGCGTCGAATTCCTCTGGCTAACTCAGCCGGAAGCTTTTGTCGGCGACGATGATCAAAACCTGACCGGCGTGCGTGTGGTGAAGATGCGCCTGGGACAGCCGGACGCGACGGGTCGTCGAACACCGAAAGAAATCGAAGGCTCCGCCGAAACGCTGGAAGCGGATATCGCGATCATGGCTCTCGGCTTCGACCCGGAAGAACTGCCGACACTGTGGAATGAACCAGCGCTGCCGATCACCGATTGGGGTACCCTTTGGGTGGATCACAAGACCGGAATGACCTCGATGGACGGGGTCTTCGCCGTCGGCGATATCGTGCGTGGCGCCAGCCTTGTCGTCTGGGCGATCCGCGATGGCCGCGACGCGGCGCAAGGCATTCACCGCTACATCCAGAATGAAAAAGCGGCCGCCGCCGCTGCCGCCGAGTAAGGACCGAACAATGTTCAAACCGGACCGCGGCAAGCGAATGGGATTGGTAACAATCCTAGCTGTTATTACTGTCTTTGGCGGATTTGGAACTATGGATGGTTTCTCCAAAAAATCGGGGGACAGCCTGATTGTCCACCCATTCGATTGGGAAACAAAACCGGTGCTCTATCTGATGGCCGCTACTATCGCGATAGTGTTGAATTTTTTCGCCTGCGCATTTCCCGAACACGCCACACGATGGGGAGCGCGAGCCTTGACCGTCGCACTTCCGACCCTTGGCATCGCCAGCCTTTTCTATTTGCGCGGCGCTGAACCTCTGTTCTGAGGAGTTAATCGATGACCGATATGACCAACTGGATCAAGAACTACCGCAATAACGCAGCAACCCTTTCCCAGGAAGGGATGTATCTGCCGGAGACCGAGACCGCGAATTGCGGCGTCGGCATGGTGGCCGCTATCGACGGTAAACCGAGCCGGGCGGTGGTTGAGCGCGCCTTCGAAGCGCTTAGTGTGTTGTGGCACCGGGGCGCAGTTGACGCGGATGGCAAGACCGGTGATGGCGCCGGCATCCATGTGCAAATTCCCCAGGACTTCTTCAAGGAACATATCCGCCGGACCGGTCACGATGTCGGCAAGGGTCGGTTGGCTGTCGGCATGGTCTTTCTGCCGCGAACGGATTTGGGTCGGCAGGAGCGGGCTCGTCAGATCGTCGAAAGTGAGATCATCTCCCTCGGCCACCGGATCTATGGTTGGCGCCAGGTGCCGGTCGACGTGTCTGTCATTGGGGAGAAAGCCAATGCAACCCGTCCCGAAATCGAACAGATCATGGTTGAGAACGCCCGCGACGTCTCTGACCAACAGTTCGAAACTGATCTCTATATCATCCGGCGCCGGATCGAGAATCTGTTCTCCCGGGAGAATCTGACCGAAAGCTATATCTGCTCTCTCAGTTGCCGGTCGGTCATCTATAAGGGCCTGTTCCTGGCGGAACAGCTGACCGCCTTCTATCCGGATTTGGAGGATGATCGCTTCGAATCGAACTTCGCGATCTATCACCAGCGCTATTCGACCAACACGTTTCCAAGCTGGTCGCTCGCCCAGCCGTTCCGCGTGCTTGCCCACAATGGTGAGATCAACACCCTGACCGGCAACGTCAATTGGATGAAAAGTCACGAGACCCGGCTGGCCGATCCCAGTTTTGGCGATTACGTGGAAGACATCAAACCGGTCGTCCAGCCGGGCAGTTCGGATTCCGCCGCCCTGGACGGGGTCTTCGAAGTCCTGGTCCGCACCCAGCGGGAACTTCCGGAAGCAAAGTCGCTGTTGATCCCAGAGGCCTGGGAACAGAGCACCCATGTACCGGCAGCGCATCGCGATTTCTATCAATATGCAAACGGTGTGATGGAGCCCTGGGACGGTCCGGCTGCGATCTGTGCCTATGGCGGGCGCTGGGCGCTTGCCGGGTTGGACCGGAATGGTCTGCGCCCCATGCGCTATTCCGTCACCGGCGACGGTATGCTGATCGTCGGGTCAGAAACCGGCATGGTGAAGGTCGATGAAACCACGGTCGTGGAAAAGGGCCGGCTTGGTCCGGGCGAGATGATCGCCGTTGACCTCAAGAAAGGCCGCCTAATGAAGGATCGGGCGCTGAAGGACCATGTCGCAGCGCTGAGCCCCTTCGGGGAATGGGTGAAGAATATCCGCAATCTGTCCGATCTGCCCGGTCATGGTGCCGGTGTCAGCGGACGGTTTGAGAAGGATGAGCTTCGCCGCCGGATCATCGCTGCCGGCTGGTCGATGGAGGACATGGAATTGATCCTCCAGCCGATGGCGGAAAACGGGAAGGAAGCGACCGGTTCCATGGGCGATGACACGCCCGTAGCCGTTCTGTCCAACCACTACCGCGGTCTG
>SPJK01067827.1_pt1 | contig 13529 bp, 11 predicted proteins | sample 3741771 | NCBI WGS metagenome assembly SPJK01 (sample SAMN10925997, study PRJNA522277) | cold seep metagenome | isolation source: Elba SIP-enriched marine methane seep metagenome, extraction at timepoint T2 | place: Italy: coast of Elba, Mediterranean Sea | reverse complement strand
GTTATTAAAACAGCGCTTTATCGGCTCCGGCCGACATCCCGCTCCCTCCCAACTCTCCGGCGCGAAAGCGTGCGGACCCCTCACCCTGTTTGAAACCCTGCCAGAGATTGGAGACTGCCATGTCCCGTACCCGCCCGATCGACCCGCAAGCGCCGATCACCCCGAAAAACCCCGACCTGACCACCACGCAAGGCGCGCTGATCGGCGATTGCGTGCATTATGAATGCCTAGCCCTGAAAGGCATTCACGAGGCCATGAACCAGCAGCTCGCCAAGGGCGACAGCAAGGCCGCCATCGCCTCAGCCGAAATCCTGCTGGACCGCCTCAAGTCCAGCTGGCTGGCCGATGCATTGGGCGAGCTGAACGAATATTTCCGCGATGACGAGTCCAATGTCCGCCACGACATGGTGCAGACCCTGCGCGACATTGCCCGCATGCTGGACGGTGAATTCGGGGAAGGTCTCGAACCGGGTTCCTATACGCGCGATCCCGACGAATATCACGACCTGCTCAAGCAGGCGAAGAAACAGGCAAAGGCCGGCAAGCGGAGTCTTTATGTGACGATGTGAGGGAGGAGCGCGAGAGCCGGGCCTGCCCCAATTTGTCATCCCTGATGGACGCCCCGCAAAGGCGGGGCGAAAGTCAGGGACCTAGCTGGTCGCAACCACATGGGTCCCCGTCTTGCGTCCGGCCTTCGCCGGACATCCAACGGGGATGACAAGGTGTTTGAACTCTAACCCGCGGAGCGCGAGGCCTTCTTGCGTTCGTGCTCTTTCAGGAAGGTCTTGCGGATACGGATGGTCTGGGGGGTCACCTCGACGAGTTCGTCGTCATTGATGAATTCCAGCGCGTATTCCAGAGTCAGCTTGATCGGGGTGGTCAGGACGATGTTCTCGTCCGTGCCCGAGGCCCGCATATTGGTCAGCTTCTTGCCCTTGGTCGGATTGACGATCATGTCGTCATCGCGCGAATTCACGCCGATGATCATGCCTTCATAGACCTCGACGGCGTGGCCGACGAAGAGCTTGCCGCGCTCCTGCAGGTTGAACAGGGCAAAGCCCAGCACCTTGCCGTCGATCATCGACACCATGGCGCCGTGATGGCGCTGGCCGATCTCGCCGCCGGTCTTGGGGGCGTAGTGATCGAAAGTGTGGAACATCAGGCCGGTGCCCGAGGTCAGGGTCAGGAATTCCGAGCGGAAACCGATCAGGCCACGGGTCGGGATGACATAGTCGATGCGGACCCGGCCATGCCCGTCCGGCACCATGTTCTTCATCTCGGCCTTGCGCTGGCCGAGCTTCTCCATGACGCCGCCCTGGTGATCTTCCTCGAGGTCGACAGTCAGGCTCTCATAGGGCTCGCACTGTTCGCCATCGATTTCCTTGATGACCACGCGCGGACGGCCAACAGCCAGTTCGAAGCCTTCGCGGCGCATGGTCTCGATCAGGATGGACAGGTGCAGCTCGCCGCGTCCGGAGACGGTGAACTTGTCCGGATTGTCCTGCTGCTCGACCTTAAGCGCCACATTGTGGATCAGCTCGCGCTCAAGGCGTTCCTTGAGATTGCGCGAGGTCACGAACTTGCCCTCGCGACCGGCGAACGGGCTGTCATTGACCTGGAAGGTCATCGACAGGGTCGGCTCGTCGACGGACAGGAGCGGCAGGGCCTCGACATTGTCGGGGTCGCACAGCGTGTCGGAGATTTTCAGATTGTCGATGCCGGTAAAGGTGATGATGTCGCCAGCCTGGGCGCTTTCCAGCTCGATCCGCTCGAGACCGTGGAAACCGAAGATCTGCTGGACCTTGCCCCGGACCTGGCGGCCATCGGCCTTGGCCACGGTGACAGGCTGGTTGCGGGCGACCCGGCCACGGGCGACGCGGCCAATGCCGATCACGCCGGTGAAGGAGGAGTAATCCAGCGCCGAGACCTGCAGCTGCAGCGGGCCGTCCAGATCCACGTCGGGGCGCGGCGTGTGGGCGGTGATCATCTCGAACAAGGGCTTCATGTCGGTGCCGATCACGCCCGCCTCATTGGCGGCCCAGCCCTGCAGGGCGGAGGCATAGACGACCGGGAAGTCGAGCTGTTCCTCATTGGCGCCGAGACGGTCGAACAGGTCAAACGTCTGGTCGACAACCCAGTCCGGGCGGGCGGAAGGACGGTCGGCCTTGTTGATCACGACGATCGGCTTGAGACCGCGGGCCAGCGCCTTCTTGGTCACGAACGAGGTCTGCGGCATCGGGCCGTCAACCGCATCAACCAGAAGGAGGACACCGTCGACCATCGACAGGACGCGCTCGACCTCACCGCCGAAATCGGCGTGGCCGGGGGTGTCGACGATGTTGATGTTCCAGTCATTCCAGGTGACGGCGGTATTCTTGGCCAGGATCGTGATCCCGCGCTCTTTTTCCAGATCGTTGGAATCCATCATCCGCTCGGACACATTGGCCCGCTCGCCCAGCGTACCGGACTGTTGCAGCAGCTGGTCGACCAGCGTGGTCTTGCCGTGGTCAACGTGCGCCACGATGGCGATATTGCGCAGCTTGTCGAGGGACGCGCTCATGATGTCATTCCTGTCGTGAAAAGGCGCGCCCTCATACGCTGTGAGGGCGGGGCTGGCCAGTGCTTATTCCGTGCGGTGGCCGTGAAAGTCGAAGATGTCCGTCCGGCCCTGTCAGTTATCGGCCGGCGGCCCGGACGGGTCGCCAGGCGGCGGTGTCGATGTCGGGACATAGCGGCGGGCTTGCGAAGCCCGGGCCGGCGGGTCGAGGAAAACCCGGATCAGCTCGGAGCGCCGCAACAATCCGCGAATGCCGGAGGTCACCAGCGACAGCACAAAGATGAAGTAGAACAGACGCCAACCCCAGCGGGTCGCCGTGACCTTGATCTCGGCCAAATGGCTGACAGAGACGAAATACCATTCCGGCCCGGCAATCCGGCTGAAGGCGACCAGGAACTCACTGCGAGGCGTTCCGACCACGCCCCGCGGACGTGGGTCGTCCCGCAGCAGGTCCATGATCTCGACCGGGCTGATCCCGAAGGCCCGGGCCTGTTGCAAGGTCTGGCCACGGGCTATCACATTGCCATCGCGATCGAACACCAGGTTGACCCCGCCTGCCGGTGGCGCCTCGAGCGAGGAGGCCAGGTGTTCGGTCATGTCGATCGAGGTGCCGAAGGCGCCCATCAATTCGCCATCGACCCGGATCGGCTTGCGACAGGCCGTGGCCGAACGCTCACCACCATCGGAATAGACAAAACGCGACAGGCGGGTGCACTGCATGGCGCTGTCGGGATTGGTATCCTGGCTGAACAGCTGCGGGTCTTCGTCGGCCTGAAGATTGAAGTCGGCGGGCGCCTCATAGCGATAGAAGGCGAGCCCGTCCTCGCGATCCGGGGCGAAGATAACGACGCGCCGGTCGGGCGTGAAATAGTAGAGACTGGAAAACTCGCCCAGATGAGACTCGCCGAAAGTACGCACCACATTGAAGCCGGCCATGTAGCGGCGCTGCTCCTCGGGGGTCATCAGGACGCCGTCGCCCATGAAAGCCCCGATCCCGAAGACATAGTCGGCGCCGGGCAGAACACGGCCGTTGAACAGGTCGGGATGGCTGCGACGTGTGCCATCACCAAAGGGCGGGAAAAGGGCGTCGAAATCGTCGGTGATTTCCTCTGCGTCGATCAGGGCGTGGCGACGCAGGAAGGCCTGCTCAGCGGCCTCGGTCAGCACCCGGGCCTCATCAAACAGTGTCTGCTCGCGATCAGCCCGGACGCGGATATAGGATTGCAGCATCTCGGCCCGCGCCGTCGACAGCGACGACATCAGGATATTATGCGCGGCCAGCCCCGATATCCCCGCGAACATCGCCGAAAGCAGGACATGGACGAGTATGATGATTGCCTGACGCACGTCGGGGTCCTTTGTCGAGCGCTCCCTATACACCGGGAAGGCCAATTGTCGGGTGATATTTGATGAGAGGGTCTCAGCCCAATCGATCAGCTTCGGGGATGGAATTGGCCAGTCGCTTGACCAGAGAGCAGAACGCTCCCTGCTCGCCCGCGTCCATCATCCGGTTGCCGGCGAGGGGAACTGCTTCCACCGCCTGGCGCAAATGCGCATACACGCCCTTACCCTTGGTGGTGAGGTAAAGATGGCTGACCCGACCATCGGCCTGGGAGGCCCGCCGCACGACCAGGCCTGCCTCCAGCAGGGCCTTGGTGGCCCGCGAAACAATGCCCTTGTCCATCGGCGTGACGTTGACGACCTCGACGGCTGTCCGACCCGGCGCCTCGGCGATCGCTGCCAGGACACGCCATTGCGACAGGTTGAGGCCTGCCTCGCGCTTGACGATAGCCGATGTCAGACGGGCAATCCGGTCGGCCAGGACCGTGACCTGATAGGGCCAGTAGTCGTTCAGCCGGATCGCCTCAAGCCCACTATCAAGAGGCAGGCTTGCAACGCTTTCTTCAACACCCAGCGGGTCTGCCGTCGACCTTGCGTCCGGCAGCGGGAGATCGCCGGCGGGCTGGCGGCGGGATTGCGATTTGGTCGAGCTCATGAAGTCATAGTAGTTGCAATCACAACTTGACGCAATAGCAACAACCAAGGTAATCAAGGGGTCAATCGACAACGGCACGCCGCCGCTTTGACGCCGGTCGCGTCACGCTGGCGTCCCCTCACCTTCGCTGGAGACAAGACATGGCCGACCTGTTTGAAAACCCGATGGGACTTTGCGGTTTCGAGTTTGTTGAGTTCACTGCGCCGGAACGTGGCGTGATCGAGCCGGTCTTCCAGGCCATGGGCTTCACCCATATCGCCAATCACCGCTCCAAGGATGTCGAGCTGTGGCGCCAGGGCGGGATCAATTTCCTGATCAATTACGAGCCAGACACTCAAGCCGCTTTCTTCGCCAAGGAACATGGGCCCTCGGCCTGCGGCATGGGCTTTCGCGTCAAGGACGCGGCCCAGGCCTATGACGAATGCCTCGAGCGCGGCGCCGAGCCGGTCATGACCGAGCCGGGCATCTCCGAGCTGGTCATCCCGGCGGTCAAGGGCATTGGTGGCGCTTCGGTCTACCTGATCGACCGTTTCGAGGACGGCAAGTCAATCTATGATATCGACTTCAACTATCTCGACGGCGTCGACATCCACCCCGAAGGCTGCGGCTTCAACGTGATCGATCACCTGACGCACAATGTCTACAAGGGCCGGATGGACTATTGGGCCAAGTATTACGAGGACCTCTTCAACTTCCGCGAAATCCGCTATTTCGACATCAAGGGCGAATATACCGGCCTGGTCTCCCGCGCCATGACGGCACCGGACGGCCTGATCCGCATCCCGCTGAATGAAGAGAAATCCGACGCGGTCGGCCAGATCGAGGAATATCTGCGCGAGTACAAGGGCGAAGGCATCCAGCACATCGCCTTCTCCTGCGACAATCTCATTGAATGCTGGGACCGCCTGAAAAAGGCCGGCACCGAGTTCATGACCGCGCCGCCGGAAACCTATTACGCGATGCTGGAAGATCGTCTGCCGGGCCATGGCGAACCGACCGAAGAGTTCAAGAAGCGCGGCATCCTGCTCGACGGCACCACCGAAGGCGGCCAGCCGCGCCTGCTGCTGCAGATCTTCTCCGGCAAGGCGATCGGTCCGATCTTCTTCGAGTTCATCCAGCGCAAGGAAGACGATGGTTTCGGCGAGGGCAATTTCAAGGCCCTGTTCGAATCCATCGAACGCGACCAGATCGAACGCGGCGTCATCAACGCAGCCGAGTAGGAGGACAACATGTCCGTCAACATCAAGCGCATCCATCACGTCGCCTATCGCTGCAAGGACGCGAAAGAGACGGTCGAGTTCTACCAGCGTGTCATGGGCATGGATTTCAAGCTCGCCATTGCCGAGAATGAAGTCCCCTCGACCAAGGCGCCGGACCCCTACATGCACGTCTTCCTGGACGCCGGCATGGGCAATGTCCTGGCCTTCTTCGAACTGCCCAATTCGCCGGAAATGGGACGCGACGGCAATACGCCGGAATGGGTCCAGCACATCGCCTTCGAAGTCGAGGACATGGACGCGCTCCTGGCCTCCAAGGCCCATATCGAGGCGGAAGGCCTGGATGTGCTCGGCCCGGTCAATCACGGCATCTTCAAGTCGATCTATTTCTTCGACCCGAATGGCCACCGTCTGGAACTCGCCGCCAATACCGGCACTGACGAGCAGATGGCCGAACTCAAGCGCGTCGCCCCGGCGATGATCGAGGAATGGAGCCAGACCAAGCGCGCGCCCAAGCACGCAGCCTGGCTCCACGAGCAGGACTAGCGACCCCAAACCCGCTGGACCTGTCATGAACTCTCGCCCCGCCTGCCCAGGCGGGGCGTTTTCTTTTCCCGATGCCCTGGCTCGACCGGGCCACGCGTCTGCTTGCCTATTCTGGCAATATGGTCAGGATGCGACGCAAGCGCCGGGGGAAATCGGAACAGATGTTGGGATTGATTGCCGAGTTGCGCCGTCGCAGCGTGTTTCGCGTCGCCGCCGCCTATCTGGTGGTCGCCTGGCTGATCATGCAGGTCGTCGCCACCATCGGCACCGCCGCCGGCCTGCCCGACTGGGCCGACAGCCTCGCCCTGGTCCTGCTGCTGGCCGGCTTCCCGGTCATTCTCTTCATCGCCTGGGCCTTCGAACTCTCACCGGACGGGCTGAAGCGAACCGGGTCGGCTGACGAGGCCAGCCAGGTCCCGGCCGCGGGCATGCCCGACTATGCGCTGATCGGCGCATTGGTCATCGTCGCTGTGATCGCAGGCAGCCAGATGCTGACCCGGCCCGGCCAATCGGAAATGCCGATAGCGGACGCAGGCGCGATTGCCGACGGCATCCCCAGTGACAATTCGATCGCGGTCCTGCCCTTTCTCGATCTCTCGCCGGCCGGTGACCAGCAATATTTCTCGGACGGGATTTCCGAGGAGATCCTCAATGTCCTGGTCCGGATCGAAGGGCTGGACGTCACCTCGCGGACCTCGGCCTTCCAGTATCGCAGTGATACGATGGGCGTGCCCGAGATCGCCGAGCGGCTGCGGGTTCGCCACGTGCTGGAAGGGTCCGTCCGTCGTTCGGGAAACACTATCCGCATCACCGCCCAGCTGATCGATGCCCGGACCGATGTGCATTTATGGTCGCAGACCTATGACCAGTCGCTGACGGCGGAAAACCTGTTCGCCATCCAGGACGAGATCGCCAATGCCATCGTCCGCGCCCTCAGCGAGGTTCTGGACATTCAAGCGCCCGAAATTGCGGTCGCACCGCTGACGGACAATGTCGATGCCTATGATCTCTATCTGCAGGCGCGCGACCTTTTCCATCGCCGCACCGATCTCGACGTCGCCGCCGATCTTTTGGCACAAGCCGTCGGGCAGTCACCCGATTTTACCGCAGCCTGGGCCTTGCGGGCAGCGATTTCAAATGTGCGGGAGTCCCATGGCTATGGCCCCGAAGCCGGGGTGGACCAGGCGGCCCTGACCGAAAGCTATGCCCGGCAAACCCTGACGCTGGATCCAGACAATGCGCTTGCCATCGCAGTCCGGGCCAGCCATCGATCGCAGCGGATGATATTCCAGCGCGAGCCGGGCGACATTGGCTCGGTTCTCACGGACCTGAATCGAGCGGCAGCGCTCAATCCCCACGACGCCACAATCCAGAATTGGCTGGGCATGGGCCGGCTCTTTATCGGCGATCTGGACGGTGCGCTGTCAAGCTTCCAGACCTGCGTGCAGATCGAGGCGCGGTACGGAGCATGCGCCGAAAATTACTACGACACCTTGGCGGTCATGGGCCGGACGGACGAAGCATTGGCGGCTATGGAGGCCAATCTGGCCAACGGGCTGAGCAACCCTAATTGGATCAACTTCGCGGTTCTGGCGGAGAAAGACGAACGGCTCGCCTTCCTGATTTCGGCCAATCATCCCTGGGTATTGCCGGGCTTTCAGCGCGTCGGGGATATTTACGATGCCTATCAGACCCCCGATGCCGACCATTCAGAACTGCTGCGCGAAGCGCTCGACCACATGCCGCCAGGCGACCGTGACCACCCCGCCTTGATGTTATCGCTCTTGCTCATGCCGCTCGGCGCGGAAGACCTTCCGGTCTGGCCGGGGTCGATCTGGCAGCCGATCGCGTCACGCTACCGGCAGACGCCGACCTTCCACCAATTGATCCGGTCCAGCGGCACGCTCGACTATTGGCGCGAGCACGGTTTCCCGGATATCTGCCGGCCGGTCGGCGCTGATGACTTTACCTGTGACTGACCCTGCAGGAATACGCGGTGTCTGGCGGCCCGCCCTCCTCTATGCCGTCGCACTGGCGCTCGGGGCCTTCGCGCTGGAATGGCTGCAATACCGGTTTTGGGCCCGGACGATCCCGCTCGAAATCATGATCGGCCTGATCGGCGCCGCCTTCGCCGGGCTGGGCGTCTGGGTCGGGATGCGGCTCACCCGCCAGGCGCCCCCGGCGCCCTTTGTGCGCAATGAGGCGGCGCTGAAGAGCCTCGCCATCACCCCGCGCGAACTGGACGTTCTGGAGGCCCTGGTCAGCGGTGAGAGCAACAAGGAACTCGCCCGCACGCTTGGCGTCTCGCCCAATACGGTGAAGACCCATATCGCCCGCCTGTTCGACAAGCTGGGCGTCACCAGCCGCATCCAGGCGATCGAGACCGCGCGCGATCTGCGCCTGATCCCCGCGGCGGGCGATGTCACCGCCCCCCAGGCCCGGTCAAACGGGTGATTTCGTCACAATCACCCATCGGGGTGACGACGCGCGGCGCGGGACCGGCAGTCTGGACCGGTCCATCAAACAAGGAGGCGCCCGACCGGGCGATATCGACATCATGACCCGCATCATTCTCGTTTTCGGCAGCATCGCCGGCAGCCTTGTCGCCCTCTTCCTGATCCTCGGCATGACGCTGCTGGCCGGGTCCGACGGCGTTGGCTCGGAAGCCATCGGTTATCTGGGCATGTTGCTGTCGCTGTCCATCATCTTCGTCGCCATCAAACGCCATCGCGACATCAATCTGGGCGGGGTGATCCGTTTCTGGCCGGCCCTGGCGCTGGGCCTTGGCGTTGCCGCCCTGGCCGGTGTTTTCTACGTCGTCGCCTGGGAGATCTATTTCAACGCCACCGACCGCGCCTTCATGGAGGCTTATCTCAGCGGCCAGATCGCCGCCCGCGAAGCCGCCGGCGCGACCGCTGCGGAACTGGCGGCCTTCCGCGACGAGATGACCGCCATGATGGAGATGTATGGCAATTGGTGGTTCCGCCTGCCGATGACCTTCATCGAGATCTTCCCGATCGGCGTGCTGGTCAGCCTGATCTCCGCCGCCCTGCTGCGCAACCGCAAACTCCTGCCGCACCGCGCCTGACCCGGCCGCTCGCGAGCGCAAACCCGGCGTCCGTCAGCCCTGACGGGCGCCCGCCCTGCGATCCGGGACGGCAAGTATCGTGGTCCCGCTTTTGTAATCAGGGGTTTTGGTGCAGTGTGCGGCTCAATCCAGGGGGGATTGCGCCATCATGATCAACAGCTTGCCCAGTGCATTGGATATCGCGAAAGCGATGGGCGGCGCATGAACGCCTTCCTTACAGAACTTCGCCGTCGCAATGTCTTCCGCGTCGCCGCCGCCTATCTGGTGGTCGGCTGGTTGCTGATCCAGGTGACCTCGGTCGCCAAACCGGCTCTGCACCTGCCCGACTGGACCGACACGCTCGTCTTTTTCCTGCTGGCCCTTGGCCTACCCGTCGCGCTGCTGCTGGCGTGGGCGTTCGAGATGACGCCGGAGGGCATGCGCCCGACGCAAGCCGCCGAAAGCCCCACCGGATTCCGGCCGCTCGGCGGAACGGATTTCGTCATCATCGGCCTGCTGGCTGTTGTGATCGCCATGACCGGATTCCAGCTCGTGACCCGCCCGGATTCCGCCCCGATCGAAGCTTCCTCCGGTGAAGCCATAATTCAGGCGCCGGCCGATGCCTCGGTCGCCGTCCTGCCCTTCGCCGACCTCTCGCCGGCGGGTGACCAGGCCTATTTCGGCGATGGCATGGCCGAGGAAATCCTCAATGTCCTGACCCGGGTCGACGGGCTGCATGTCGCATCGCGCACCTCTGCCTTCCAGTTTCGCGGCGACACCACGGGCATCCCGGATATCGCTCGCGCCTTGAATGTCCGCCATGTTGTGGAGGGCTCGGTACGCAAGTCCGGCGACCAGCTTCGCATCACCGCGCAGCTGATCGATTCCGAAGGCGACCGTCATCTCTGGTCCGACACGTTTGACCGCCCGCTCACCGCGGAGAACGTCTTCGCCATCCAGGATGATATTGCCAACGAGATCGTCCAGGCGCTCTCGCAAGCGCTGGATCTTGACGGGCTGGAAAGCGTCGCCATCGAATCCGACACCACCGACCTTGATGCCTATGACCTGTTCCTGCAGGCTCAGGCAATCTTCTTCGCCCGGTCCTCGGACAATGTGCTGGAAGGCATCTCGCTGCTCGAACGCGCGGTTACCGTCGACCCGCGCTTTGCCCGGGCCTGGGCGCTGTTGGCCGCCTTCAATTCGGTCACACCCAGCTGGATCGACACACGGGACATGGACCGCGACTTCATCGCCCTTGCCCAGGATGCGGCTGACCGCGCTACAGAACTGAACCCCGCCCTCGCACTGCCCTACTCGATCCGATCCAACCTGCTCGCCGCCTCGGCTGACTGGGAGGCCGCCATGGCGCAGGCCAATGCCGCGGTCGAACGCGAACCGGAAACCGCGAACGCCTGGTATTTTCGCGGCGGCATATCTTTGGATGTCGGACAGTTCGATGCCGCCGCGGCCGACTACCAGACCTGTCTGAATATCGATCCGGCTTATCATATCTGTCGGCGATATCTCGCCTTTGCCGAGCTCTACCGCGGCAACACCCGTCGCGCGACAGAGCTGTTTGCCGAGGGCGTGGTGGCCGGGCAAGAGTCCCTTTTGTCCGTCGTAGCCCCGGCTTATTTCGCCCTGGGCAACGACCAGGCCGGTCTCTATTTCATCGCCTATATGACTGCGGTTGCAGACACGCCTCATCTGACCGAAGCACTCTATCGCTACTACACCGACCTCGACGCGACCGATGCCGAGCTGGAGGCGATGAGCCGTCAGTCCTACGTCGCCCTGCACGGCTCGCTGGAGGGTTATCAGCGGGCCGAACTCGACTACTGGGTCGCCGGCGAGACGGTTTTCAGTCACGTGGAACTGTGGAGTCCGCTCGTTCCGGAGCGCTTCCGGACCGAAACCCGTGACAGATTTTCAGCGACACGGCGTCAGGTCTTCATCGACTGGGGCCTGCCGGCATACTGGCGGGCGAACGGTTTTCCCCCGCAATGCCGCCCGATTGGCGCAGACGATTTCGAATGCGGCTGGATCGAGGATCCCGACCTGCCATGAACCAATTCCTCACAGAACTCCGCCGCCGCAATGTCTTCCGCGTCGCCGCCGCCTATCTGGTGGTCGGTTGGCTGCTGATCCAGGTGACGACACTCATCGAGGCGCCGCTGAACCTGCCCGGCTGGACCGATACGCTGGTCATCGTCCTGTTGGCACTGGGATTGCCCGTCGCGCTTTTGCTGGCGTGGGCGTTCGAGATGACGCCGGAGGGCATGAGGCCGACCGCCGCCGTGCCGGAGGGCGAAAGTATTGCGCCGCAGACCGGTCGCCGGATCGATTTCGCCATACTGGGCGGGCTGGCACTGGTCGCCGCACTGGTCGTCGGGTCGCAATTCATGCCGTCCCGACAGGTTCCGACAGCCGCCGCACCAGCGACCGTGCCGCTCGACGCCCGCTCGGTCGCGGTTATTCCCTTTGCCGCCTTCTCGACCGCGGAGGAAGACCGTTTCTTCGCCGATGGGCTGACCGAGGAAATCCTCAACTCGCTGGCCGCTCTGCCCGACCTGCTGGTGACGTCACGCACCTCGGCTTTCCAGTTTCGTGGGGACGACCTGCCCTCGATCGGCGAGATCGCGGCCCAACTCGGTGTCGCCCATGTCGTCGAAGGGTCCGTGCGGCGCTCGGGAAACCAGGTGCGCGTGACCGTGCAGCTGATACGCGCCTCGGATGATGTGCATTTGTGGTCGGGCACCTATGACCGGGTGCTGGACGATGTGTTCGGCATCCAGGAAGACATCGCCGAGAATATCGCCGCCTTGATGGGCGTGGCGCTGGACGACCGCTTGCGCGAGCGGTTGCGGCAGTCCGGCAGTGGCAATGTCGAGGCCTTCATCGCCTATCAGCGCGGCTATGAAATCATGGCCCGCCATCACTTTATTGACGCGTCCCGCATGATCGAGGCGGAACCCTATTTCGAGCGGGCCACCGAGCTCGATCCCACCCTGTCCCAGGCCTACCTGCTTCAAGGCGACTATTACGCCCACGCGATGGTGGAGCTGCTGGTCGAACCCGGCACCTTCCAGGCAGCGGAGTACGCCGCGCTCGCTGCCGAGGCTGAACGCCTGATCGCAGCGGCCAACGCCAATGCCGACGATCCGGATCGATTGTTGCTGGCTCGCGGCGAGCAGATCTTCTTCTCCGACGACTGGACCGACGCAGCCGAGGTCACCGACCAGATCTTCGACCAGACGCGCTGCCTGGACAGTAACTGGGCAACCAATCTGGCCTTGCTGGCCAGCCGGTTCGACGACTTTATCGACAATGATCTCCGACATCTGCGATGCGATCCGCTGGCTCACCAGACCCGGTTGCTGACGGCGACCATCATGATGCACGCCGGACGCGCGGAGGAAGCGGTGGCGCATGTCGAATTTCTGGAAGCCAACAATTATGTGAACGCCTTCCTTCGACCCAACCTGAATCTAGCTCTCGGTCGCCGCACCAGCGAGGCTGATCTTGCTGCCTGGCGTGAAGAGGATCCGGTCAGCGTGCGCCTCTTCGAGATTTCCCAGGCGTCCTATTTCGATGACGGCGAAACCGCCAACCGGCTCGCCGCGGAAACCTTGGCCGATCCCGATCTGCCGCTTGGCACCCGCCTCATTGTCAATGCGTTGATCGGCAACCGGGAGGGCGCCAACGCCGCGGCTGCACTGATCGACGCCCGCCCAACGCCCGGTCTGCCGCTGATGCTGGCCGTCGTGGGCTGCAAGTGCGGGGCCCCGTTCGATATCGAAGCCACGCCGAATTTTCAGGCCCAGATGGAGGCGGCCGGCTTCCCCTGGCCACCGCTCTACGGTCTCGAATTCGCGCTGAAAGATGGGTGAGACAATGACCACAAGACCGACCACCGACCCTGACCAGACGTTCCGCGCCTCGCTGGACCTGTCCAACGCCTTCGCCGGGCAGATCCGGTCAGCGGGCGCTGAAGTACTGGCCCGGCTCGTGCCCGAGCTGGCCCCCTATCATGCGACCCTGCACCTGACCGGAAACCGTCTGGATCTGGCCGGCGACGAGGCGGCGGTCCAGATGCTGCAGGAAGTCGTGCAGACCGCCGCCGAAGCCAGTCAGGACGGCGCC
>SPJK01023436.1_pt1 | contig 13529 bp, 16 predicted proteins | sample 3741771 | NCBI WGS metagenome assembly SPJK01 (sample SAMN10925997, study PRJNA522277) | cold seep metagenome | isolation source: Elba SIP-enriched marine methane seep metagenome, extraction at timepoint T2 | place: Italy: coast of Elba, Mediterranean Sea | reverse complement strand
GTTTTGAAGGTGAGATTGAGATGGCCGGGCACTACCCTAATCTGTCTGCTTTTTATCAGAAGTTGTTAGCGCGTCCCATTTATTCAGATACTCAACCAGAGCCAAAGTAATACGCTAATGAATTACTGCTACAGCGCCCGAGTTGGCGTCGTATGTTATGTACTGAGAAGGCGATGTATTGAAAGTATACTGGCACCGATTGCCACTGAAATAGACTGCTAGAAAGTCCATACCTAGTGATCTTGATACCGACATAGATCTCGCTGTTAGTACTGAATTCCAGACATTCTCACAATCAGATGCTGAATCCATTTGCAAACTTCCACCTCGAGACGTAATCCCCCCAATAAATAACAGGACTTAGAAGTAGAAAATTTTTATAATGTATTTAAAGGAAATTTTCTATGAAATCATCAAGATTAAGTGACCAACAAATCATTGGTCTTTTAAAGCAGCATGAAGCTGGGGTATCGGTGTCGGATATTTGTCGTGAGCATGGTATTGGTCAAAGTACGTTTTACAAATGGCGGGCTAAATTTGGCGGTATGGATGCTTCGATGCTGTCACGCATGAAAGAACTTGAAGCAGAAAACAGACGTTTAAAGCGTATGTACGCAGAAGAAAAGCTCAAGGCAGAGATAGCGCGTGAGGCCATCGAAAAAAAGTGGTGAAGCCATTGCAACGTAAAGCAATGGCGTTGCGAGGTCGTACAGAATTTAGTGCCAGTATTCGCTTACTCTGCCAAGTCTTCTCGATCAGCGAAACCTGCTATCGTTACGAAGCCAAATTAGCCAATGAGAATGCATTGATTGCCGACTGGCTAATCCGCTTAACGACTGCTAATAAACGTTGGGGCTTTGGTTTGTGTTTTATGTATTTGCGCAATATCAAAGGCTTTACGTGGAATCACAAGCGTGTCTATCGCATTTCAAGCGTGAAAGACCCGATCCACTGAGTGTGCCGATAGCCATCAATCAGGTCTGGTCGATGGACTTTATGAGTGACTCGTTGACGAATGGCAGAAAGCTCAGAACTTTTAATGTGATTGATGACTACAATCGAGAAGGCTTAACGGTAGAGGTAGATACATCACTACCTAGCGAAAGAGTAATTCGCGCTTTGGAACAAGTGATTGAGTGGCGAGGTAAGCCTGCTGCCATTCGCTGTGACAACGGACCTGAATATATTAGCCAGACACTGGTTGATTGGGCCAATGACAACAAAATCACACTGTTGTATATCCAGCCTGGAAAACCGAACCAAAATGCGTACATTGAAAGGTTTAACAGGACAGCACGACATGAATGGTTAGATATGCATTTGTTTGATACTGTTGAGCAAGCACAATTGCTCGCCACACAGTGGCTTTGGCAATACAATAATGAAAGACCTCATTCGGCTATTGGCGGGATACCACCAAGGCAGTTGCTGGAGGCAGCTTAGTTTCTACTTTGAAAGCCTGTTAATTATGGGTGGATTACGGAGAGTCTGCAGGTCATCCATTGCTGTTAACTGATAGGCCATTGTTTGGCACGGTGTCAGCATTCGGAATAAAGTTTAATTTTGCAGTCCTGCGCCCATCTACTAACCGTTTCATATGCACTTGATTGACATCTGCTCGCAGTGCGGCTCCAGCGCTGATAAAGGTACTGTTATTCGCGGTCTAGGTTAAGTTGATAAACTTTGGTAAGGCAATGGCTGCAAGTATGCCTACGATGAGGATGATAGCAATTAACTCAATGATTTTAAAGCCATGATTTTTAGAAAATAAAATCATCTTTATCATGCATTAAGCCTGATAAGCTAGTTTTCTTACGCATCGATTCGCGCTTGTTGAGACGCTGTTGGGCTGGACCTGGGAGGTCGGTGAAACGGATCACATCTTTGTCGATTAAGACGGTAATCAAATCTTCCAGTACACGGACGAGTTGAATGTCACTCTCGCGAAAGGCAGAAACGTTCTCAAGTGAGTGCTCTAAAAAGTGGGTGTATTCTGGCGCATCATTATCAATTTCAACCCAGTTGGTGTCAGGTTGAATGTCTGGGCTGGAGGCGATGATGTTGCCTTGGTCATTTTTGAGAACGTATGCCATGTTTTTCTATTCGGTTAATTCACTAAAATTTGGTGGATTCAACTGATAGTGTAAAACTTGACTAGCGTTAGAGAAGCAATAAGTAGATGGTTAAATGCTCTTTAACTTGTGGTTTTAGTTTGTTTCTACAACCAGTTTAAATCGCCTCGGTAATAATCCCGCCGCCTAAGCAAACATTGCTCTCATACACCACTGCAGATTGGCCTGGTGTTACCGCCCATTGCTTTTGACCAAAGTGTACTTCGATTTCATCTTCACGGATAGCATCCAACTCGCAAGGTGCATCAGCTTGGCGATAGCGCGTTTTGGCAGCATACACCCAGTTGGTTTGTGGCGTTTCTGGGTCTATCCAGCTGATTTGTCCTGCCTTGAGAGCATCATTGAGTAACAGTGGGTGGTCATGACCTTGAACGACGATCAGCTCATTTTTGTCCATGTCTTTACCAGCGACAAACCATGGTTGTCCGTTGCTGTCTTTGCTGCCGCCGATTTTTAGGCCTTGCCTTTGGCCCAGCGTGTAATACATCAAACCTTCATGCTCGCCAACCACTTTGCCTTCTGGCGTGCGCATTTCACCAGGTTTGCGTGGTAAATAACGCGCCAGAAACTCCTGAAAAGGGCGCTCGCCGATAAAACAGATGCCTGTTGAATCTTTTTTTTCCGCATTAGCAAAACCGGCATTGCGTGCCATTTCGCGGACTTCACGTTTGAGGTATTTACCTAATGGAAACAGTGTTTTAGATAATTGTTCTTGGTTTAAGCGATATAAGAAGTAGCTTTGGTCTTTACTACCGTCATCGGCTTTCATTAGTTGGTATTTGCCTGGCTTGGTTGGGTTCTCGCGTACTTGTGCATAATGCCCGGTGGCAATCTGGTCGGCACCCATGCTCATTGCGTGGTCAAGAAAAGCGCGAAACTTAATCTCGGCGTTACATAAAATATCTGGGTTAGGAGTACGACCTGCCTCATACTCACTTAAAAAGTTTGCAAACACGCGGTCTTTATATTCTTTGCTAAAGTTTACCGCTTCGATATCAATGCCGATTTGTTCTGCCACTGATACTGCGTCAATTAAATCCTGTTTGCTGTTGCAATACTCATCGTCGTCATCATCTTCCCAGTTTTTCATAAACAGGCCAGTGACTTCGTAGCCTTGCTCTTTAAGCAGTAGGGCAGTCACAGATGAGTCAACGCCGCCAGAGAGCCCGACGACAATGTGTTTTTTGTTTGCTTTGTTTAAGTTCATAGACGTTATTTTACGGTGAATTCAATCGATTGACCAATGGGCGGGTTTAGTTTTCGTTCAGGTGTAAGATGGCTTCAAGTGGAAAGGATTGACCTTTAAGGTAATCTTCGCAACAGGTGATCACTTGTGGACTGCGCATCAGCATGGGGTTTGCATGCATTTCATCTATTGTCATCCACACACTACGAAGAATGCCGCTGTCTAAAGGTTGTTCTGGCTGGTGGTCGCTAACTGAGCCAATATAGGCAAAGCGCAGATAGGTGCTGTTGTTGTGCTCATGTTTCCAATGGTAGATGCCTAACAGTGCTGAGGGGGTGAAGCGATAAGCAGATTCTTCTTGGGTCTCGCGAATCACTGCCTCTATTAGCGACTCATTGTCTTCTAAATGCCCGGCAGGCTGGTTAAAGCGATTGCCGCGGTCTGTTTCTTCTTCGATTAGCAAAAACTTGCCTTTTTGTTCGACAATTGCGGCCACTGTGACGTGCGCAGTCCAACGCGGGGATTTTTGTGTGTTGCTCATGTTAGTTACCACTTTATCATCCAAATCTGATGGCGCCATGGTACTATGAAATTTGGTTTTTTGTCGTTCAATGTAGTTGTATTAGGTGTTTAAATGAGTTTTTTGCAAGAACAAGGGTCAAAGCTAGTTTTGGCCTCCAGTAGTCAGCGACGCGTCACGTTACTTAAACAAATTGGCGTCGAGTGCGATGTATTCCCGGTTGATATAGATGAGTCAGTATTTGAAAATGAACAGGCCAAAACATATGTGATGCGTTTGGCTAGACAAAAAGCAGAGGCCTGTCATGCCAAAATCGATGATGAAAGGGCACATTTACCTATCTTAGCGGCAGATACAACAGTGGTGTTTGCGGGTAAGATTTTTGGTAAGCCACGTAATTCAGCCCATACAATTGAGATGTTGCAAGTGTTATCAGGGCAAACACATCATGTGCATACGGCAGTGGCGCTGATGTATCAGAACGATTTGCATGTGATGGTGTCAACGACAGCTGTGGATATGATGTCGTTATCGATCGCGCAGATTGATGATTATGTGCAGACAGGAGAGGATGCAGGTAAAGCTGGCGGTTATGCAATTCAAGGCTTAGCCGCGACCTGGATTAAACGGATTGATGGTAGTTACTCTGGTGTAATGGGCTTACCACTCTATGAAACCGCAAGCCTATTGAGGCGCAATGGTTTTTTAAAATAATTAAATATAAAAACAACAAAGCGAGAAGCAATGAGTGAGGAAATCTTAATCAATGTGACGCCGCAGGAAACGCGGATTGCCATGATGGAAAATGGCGTGTTGCAAGAATTGCAAATTGAGCGCAGTACAGCGTTAGGTTTGGTTGGTAATGTGTATCGCGGTGTGGTCTGTCGTGTATTGCCAGGCATGCAGTCTGCATTTGTTGAGATTGGCCTGCAGCGCGCAGCATTCCTACATGCGGCGGACGTGATTGGTTGCAATGACCCTGATAACCCCATCGCGATTCAAGATGTCTTGCATGAGGGACAAAAGGTCATTGTGCAAGTGGTTAAAGAGCCGATTGGTACTAAGGGGGCACGCTTGACCACGCAAATTAGTATTGCAGGTCGCTTTTTGGTCTACTTGCCACAGCAAACGCACATCGGTGTATCGCAACGCATTGAGAATGAAGATGAACGCCAGTTTTTAAAGGATCGCCTGCTAAGTTTGTTGCCCGAGGCGCATGAGGGTGGCTATATTATTCGTACGATGTCAGAAGAAGCCAGTGATGAAGAGCTGTTGGCGGATATCGAGTATCTCTATAAAACCTGGACCATGATTAATGAAACCTGTCACTCAGCCCCAGAGCGCTCATTAGTGTTTCAGGATTTAAGTCTGCCAGTGCGCGCCTTGCGAGACGTGTTATGTCCAGAGACTGAAATGATTCGTGTGGATTCATCTGAGACCTATGAAGACATGGTGACTTTTGCCAATCAGTATGCGATTAATGCCGTTGAGAAACTGGTGCACTATCAAGGCGAGCGGCCTTTGTTTGATTTATATAACGTCGAGCAAGAAATCGAAAAAGCCATGTCGCGCAAAGTTGAGCTCAAGTCTGGCGGCTATTTGATCTTTGACCAGACTGAGGCCTTGACCACCGTGGATGTGAATACTGGCAGTTTTGTCAGTGGTAAAAACCTATCAGACACAATTTTTAAAACCAACCTCGAAGCGGCACAAACCATTGCACGTCAGCTGCGTTTACGTAATCTGGGTGGCATCATCATCATCGATTTTATCGACATGGACGAAGATAGTCAGCGTGAGTCAGTCCTTGAAGAGCTCAACAAAGCGGTTGCCTGGGATCGCGCACGTGTGAATATCAATGGGTTTACACCACTGGGGCTGGTCGAAATGACACGCAAACGCACACGCGAAAGTCTAGCGCACATGCTTTGTGAGCCTTGTGAAGCCTGTAAGGGTAGGGGCGAGCAAAAAACGGCACAAACCGTATGTTATGAGATTTTGCGTGAACTGTTGAGAGAAGCGCGACAGTTTAATGCCAAAGAGCTACGGGTCATTGCTTCGCCGAAAGTGATTGATATGTTGCAGGACGAAGAGGCGCAAAGCCTCGCACAGCTATCTGATTTTGTCGCGCGGCCTATTTCCTTGCAGAGTGAAGTGACGTATTCGCAGGAGTCATTCGATATTATTTTAGTGTAATTTTAGAACACTATCTATTAACAGCCTGAGGTGATTTCAGAGATGACTGGTGAGCTTCCCGGAAGTTGTGCTTGCGCATAGTTCACGGAGCAGTTTGCAGGGTCTGGCGCACCATCCAGTGTGAATTTCGTATTATATTGATCGGGTAATGTAGCAGTAAAGTCACTGTAGTTGATTAAAATATCAATTTGCTTGCTGTTAACATTGTCACCAGCATCTGGGAAGTCATTAGAGAACTGTACTGCCACGCCTTGCGTATTCAATGTATTAGGCCATACGTTTGCACTATCACACTCCTGACGCTTTAACTGGCAGAGGCCATGCCATTGAAAGGTGGTTGTTCTAACAGCAGCTGCTAGCGCGTTGACTGCTGAAACACGAGCATTGCTACTCACATTAATGAATTTTGGCAAGGCTATGGCAGCGAGTATGCCTAAAATGGTTATGACGATGATTAATTCGATGAGTGTAAAGCCGCGTGTGCTATGGGGTAGTTTATACATTTATCGTGTGCAAGGATGATTTACTTTTCCCTCCACTATAAATTAAAAGGGCGCTTGATAAAGCGCCCAAATAGCCTGCCAACTCAGCTTACTTAACTTTTTTGGCGAAGTAAACCATGACTCCTATGATGACTATACAAATAAAAACGAAGGTGTAAATACCTGTTGAACCAAGAAAATCCATTCTAAACTCCCCTGCTATTCAAGTGTTATCGTTAATCATAAACAACACATTCAAGCTTAACAGCATTGAGTCAGTTTGTATATTGCTCCTATCGATCCCGTGTATTAGTTTTTAGCGCTGCGCATTAGTTTTAATAAGATGGCATCTAACTGGTTGGACTGTTGCAAAAATTGATAAAATTCTTGTTCTGATTTATCCAGATTTTCCACTAGTTTCTCGACGCTATTATTTGCCTCCATCAAAGACTCTGCACGTTTATCCAAAGCTGACTTATGCGCATTGATTTGTGTTTCCAGTTCACCAATGACTTGGTTTAACCACTGGGTACATTCGTCTTTAGTTTCTTCAAAAATCTGTTGGATGCTGATGCCAAGTGCCGAGTAGAATTTGCGAATCACATAGCGTTTTTCAGTCAAAATGTTGAGTGGATCACGACAGAATTTATCTGTCTGGATTTCCAACTCTTGCATCTTGTTTAAGAATCCACTCATATCTAACTCTTTAGCCTCAGTTTTTTCAAAGCCGTGTTTGCTCCAGAATAACTGGTACAGATTATCAGCACTTTCTTTAATGACGACTGCTTCTTCGGTGATGTCTTCGGCCAAATCTTTAGCAAGGCCAGTGAGCGCGCGCATATTACGGTTCAAGCCAATCGTCGTCAAACTGTCACCAATTTCTTGTTTGGTATCATCCAGAATGCTATTTAAGTGACCAATGCTTAGGTGGCGCAATAGCTTGCTGCCAATACGTTTGATTTTGTCGCAGCCTTGATTAAAGGTTGCTACAGAGTCCTCATAACGCTTACGTTCTGCCACGACGTTTGCCAAAATGTCACGCGAGCGGTCACGGTTTTGGTTTTGCAGCTCTCTTAATTCAGCAATCTGATCTTTGATATTCGTTAGGCGCATCTGCGAAATCTTGCGCGATCCACGAATCATATTGGAGCATTCCGAGATAATGGCACGGCCTAGCACTTCATGCTTGGCATCGACCAGCAGGTTAGCCAAGGCAGTTTCTAATTCTTCAAAACCACTTTTTGCCAATAGTTCTGGATCGTTTTTGATTTTGGCAATCAATGCTTTTTGTGCAGAGACAGCAAATACGTTGTCAGGTGCTACGCCTAACTCTTCTGCAGTGTTGTTCACTTGCTTTTGAATCAGTGCATCCACTTCTGCTTCAGTTTCCAGCCCATCCCAAAGTGTATCAATTTTGTTGAGCAGAACCATCTGGTGTTGCGCGCGTTGGTTCACATACTCATTCCACATACTCATGTCTGACTTAGTCACGCCAGTGTCAGTGGCAGTTAAGAACAGCACAGCATGCGCGTTAGGGATGATGCCAAGGGTTAACTCTGGTTCAGCACCCATGGTATTTAGACCTGGGGTGTCAACGACAATTAAGCCATCTTTAAGCATTGGATGCGGGTAGTTAATCAGTGCATGACGCCATTGAGGAATGTCAACTGAGCCTTTTTCGGCCAGGCTACGTTTCATGGTGGAATCGCTTTCATCCCAGAAGCCCATGTTTTTGGCGGTGTTGAGATCTACAGATTGCGTTGCCACCAGCGCTTTAAGACTTTCTTTCATCACATCAGGTGAGGCAATGTCTAATTTTACTTTTTTCCACAGATTGGGTTTGGACTTTAGTGCTGATACCGTTTCGTTAGTATGACGTGTATCCATTGGCAAGAGCTTGATGCACGGCTCGTCATTCGCATCCCAAAAAATCTCGGTTGGACACATGGTCGTGCGGCCTGGCTCACTTGGTAGCAGTCGCTGCTTAAAGTCAGCAAAAAATAGAGCATTGATGGTTTCTGTTTTACCACGAGAAAATTCAGCCAAAAAGGCCAGCACCAATTGGTCTTTTCTGAGTACTTCTTGAATGTCTTTCAGGCGCTGTTGTTGACCTGGCTCAATCAAGTCAGCCTGGTGTAACCAGGTTTCATATTCCTGCACAGTAGCAATGAGTTTTTCACGCCATTGTCCATACTCATTGATCTTAATCCCCAGTGGTGATTGTGGTGCAGGGTTGCTGCGTGTTTGTGTCGTAAGTGTCGTGTTCATATTGACTAAAACTCTAAATACTGTGGAGCAACTGCAATTCTAGAGGTAGCAAGACGGTGGTCAATATGAGCTGAGCAAGAATGATAAAGACTAAGGGGCTTAAATCAAACTGACTCACTGTAGGAATGAACTGTCTAAAAACCTGAAGAATCGGTTGCGTTAAATTGTCTAAAACGGGTGCAATCGCTGAGTGCGGGTTAATCCAGCTGAGCACAGCTTGAATTAACACAGCATACATAAAAATGCTTAAACTCGTGGCGACCAGACTAACGAGGGTCGCCAACAGGGTTGAAAACCAAATGCCACCGCCTGCTAATGTAAATGGGAAGCCTTTGAGCAGTAGCGTAATCACCTTGAGTAAATACTGGCTGATTAATGCTAGTATCAACGAAGCTAGGTCAATTTTTTTTATGCCGAAAAAATTAACGCGGGCGAGCAATTTGCGTATGGGTAATACGGCAAAATTTGTGATGCCTGTAATCAGCTGCGCAGCAGGGTGCTGAAAAGGCACGCGCGTGAGCAAAAAGAAAAAACGCAACAAAAATGCAAGCGTCAGCAAGCCAAAAAAGGCGGAGCATAAAAATAACATTGCATTGTTGAACATGGGTTAATTTTCCTACTTTAAAATGGTTAACTCACTGGCGCAGCTGTCATGACTGCGAGAGCTGGTCGCCTAATACTACGGATTGTGCAGCTGCGGCTTGTGCCGCTTGGTCAAAGATCGCTTTAATGTCTTTGTCTGCTAATACTGCCAAGCCTTTTTCTGTCGTGCCACCTTTAGAGGTGACTTTTTCTCTTAATGTGGCAACAGGGTCTTCACTGGTTGCGGCTAGTTTGCTGGCACCTAAAAAGGTTTGCAAAGCCAGCTGGCTGGCTTGTTCAGCGGATAAGCCTAGGTTGATCGCAGCTTCTTGTAATGCTTCGATACAATAAAACACATAGGCTGGCCCGCTGCCAGAAATCGCCGTTACTGCATCCATTTTTGTCTCATCACTGACCCATACGGTTTCTCCCACCGCCTGCATGAGCGCTTGTGCTGCTTGTTTCTCTGTTGTAGAAACATCAGATAGTGCGAAGAGTGCAGAAATGCCAGCTTGTACCTGAGCTGGTGTATTGGGCATCACACGAATAATTTTTGTATGATTGCCTAACCAGTTAACAAGCGTGTCAGTCCGAATGCCTGCGGCAATAGAAATTACCAGTTGGTCTTTGATGCTAGGTCGAATCGTCTCGCAGACAAGCTGTAAATGCTGCGGTTTGACTGCCAGTACAATGACTGACTTTTGCGTTGCGGCTAATGCATTGTCACTGACTGCTACACCATAGGTGTGTTGTAGTGCAGTGCGCTTGTCAGCCGAAGGCTCAATCACTAGAAAATCACTGAGCTGGCTGCCGTTTTGTTGCAAGCCTCCAATAATTGCGGTCGCCATGTTGCCACCGCCTATGAAAGCAACGCTGTTTGTTAAATCCTGATCCTTCATCATTGGTCCAGTGGTTATTGTTTGCAGACATTATTCTATACTGTTACCAACTGTAATATTATACCTGTGAATATTAATTTTTTATGTGCGGGCGCCAAATATTTTTGAGCCGATTCGTACCATATTTGAACCTGCTTGAATCGCGATGGAATAGTCATTAGACATCCCCATTGACAGGGTGTCTAGGTTAAAGCCTTTTGCGTTTAATTCATCAAACTGTTTTTTCACTGCGGTAAACTGAGCTGCTTGTTCAGTTAGGTCATCAGTGGGTGCAGGAATCGCCATCAACCCGCGTAACTTTAGCCTTTCAAATGATGAAAACGCGGTGGCTAAGCCTTCTAATTCACCGATCAAAAGTCCGCTTTTGGTGGTTTCATTACTGATGTTGATTTGTATGCAGCATTGCAAGGCAGGCAAGTGATCAGGGCGGCCATCATTCAGGCGTTTAGCAACTTTTAGACGGTCTATGCTATGCACCCAGTCAAAGTGTTGGGCAATCGCTTGCGTTTTGTTGCTCTGGATTGGGCCGATAAAGTGCCAGATAATGTCCAAGTCAGTGAGGGCTTCTTGTTTAGTCAGACATTCTTGCAAGTAGTTTTCACCAAAATGTGTTTGCCCAGCGGCAAAGGCCTCACGAATCTGGCTAGCTGGCTTGGTCTTGCTGACTGCGATTAAGGTTACGGTATGAGCGACATTCAGCGCGTCAATTTCGACCTGGATTTGCGCTAAGCGCTCGGCAATAGATCCTTGCATAGCAATGAGTAAGTAGTAGTAAGAAGTTAACTAGCAACAGCAAAATCGCTGTTGGTGATAAGTAAAGCATTATAACAGGAGCATTGTGTGGATATCTCGGACTTGCTGGCTTTTTCAGTGAAAAATAAAGCCTCGGATTTACATCTATCGGCGGGACTGCCGCCGATGATTCGTGTGAATGGTGACATTCGTAAAATCAATATGCCGCCAATGAGTCATGAAGATGTTCATAAGATGGTTTATGACATCATGAATGATGCGCAGCAAAAAACATTTGAAGAAACACTCGAATGTGATTTTGCTTTTGAAATCCCTAATTTATCTCGTTTCAGGGTTAACGCGTTTAATCAGCAACGCGGCGCTGGCGCAGTGTTTAGAGGTATTCCAACTAAGATTCTGACATTGGAAGCGTTAAAATGCCCGCCCATTTTTAAAGAGATTGCCAGGTATCACAGTGGAATTGTGTTGGTCACAGGGCCAACTGGTTCTGGTAAGTCGACTACGTTGGCGGCGATGGTTGATTATGTCAATGAAAACCATTTTAAGCATATCTTGACGGTTGAAGATCCTGTGGAATTTGTACACCAGCCTAAAAAATCGCTGATTAATCAGCGTGAAGTCGGCTCTCATACTAACTCTTTCAGCAATGCGCTAAAAGCAGCATTGCGTGAAGATCCAGATGTTATTCTGGTGGGTGAGATGCGTGACTTAGAGACGATTGAACTAGCATTGAGCGCTGCAGAAACAGGTCACTTAGTATTTGGTACTTTGCACACCAGCTCAGCAGCCAAAACGGTTGACCGTATTGTTGATGTGTTCCCAGCGGCGGAAAAAGAAATGGTACGTGCCATGCTGTCAGAATCACTGAAAGCCGTGATTTCGCAAAACTTGCTAAAAACGAAAGACGGTACAGGGCGTGTGGCGGCACATGAAATCATGATTGGTACGCCTGCAATTCGTAACCTGATTCGCGAAAATAAAGTCCCACAAATGTATTCAGCCATCCAAACTGGTCAGGCGCTTGGTATGCAGACAATGGACGCCTGTTTGCAAAATTTGATGAGAGAGGGGCAGATCAGTGTGGAAGAAGCCAGAGGTAAAGCAGCGAATAAAGACAGCATTAGTGTATAAGCGCTAAGCAAGCAGGATATAAATGATAGACCAAATGAAAGCACAGCACTTTGTCTTTGACTTATTAAAGCTTATGAAGGCCAAAGACGCCTCTGACTTATTTATCACGGCAGGGTTTCCGCCTGCGATGAAAGTCGACGGAAAATTGACACCCATCAGTAAAACTAAACTTAGTGCAGAACAGACGAATGAAATCTGTTTTGCGGTTATGGATGAAAAGCAGTCTGCCACTTTTCGTGCAGAAAATGAATGTAACTTTTCGATTGGATTGCCAAGTGTTGCGCGTTTTCGTGTCAATGCGTTTATTCAACGTGGTTCAGTTGGGATGGTCTTTCGTACGATTAACTCAGTCATTCCAAAAATTGATGATTTAGGCTTGCCTCTTGCGATTAAAGAAGTTGCGCTAATGAAGCGTGGCCTGATGATTGTCGTTGGTGCGACTGGTTCGGGTAAGTCGACGACACTGGCTTCAATGGTAGATCATCGTAATACGCACTCTCATGGACACATTGTCACGATAGAAGACCCCATTGAATTTATGCACGACCATGGCAATTGTATTGTGACGCAGCGAGAAGTAGGTGTGGATACTGACAGTTGGCACAATGCACTTAAAAACACCTTGCGGCAGGCACCTGATGTAATTTTGATTGGTGAGATTCGTGATCGCGAAACGATGGATTATGCCATTGCATTTGCCGAGACAGGTCACTTGTGTATGGCGACGTTGCATGCCAATAGTACAAATCAGGCCTTAGATCGGATTATTAACTTTTTCCCTGAAGAGCGTCGGCATCAATTGTTGACAGACCTTTCTTTGAATGTTCGATCCTTTATTTCGCAAAGGCTGGTCCCCAAGCAGTCTGGTAATGGTCGTGTAGCAGCAGTAGAAGTGATGCTAAACTCTCCACTCATTTCTGACTTAATATACAAAGGCGACGTCCATGAAATTAAATCGGTGATGGCTAAATCTCAACAGTCCGGTATGCAAACTTTTGACCAGGCTTTGTTTGATCTCTATGAGGCTGGAGATATCAGCTATGAAGAAGCGCTGAAAAATGCAGACTCACAAAACGAAGTCCGTTTAAAAATCAAGCTTGAAAGCAAACGCGCTGGAGACAAAGGTGATGATGCTGCGATTGAGGAAATGGGAATTGTTTAGTAAATATTGTTTTGATGCTGAATAGCTAAACACGATCAACAAAAAAGGCCGAATCAATCGGCCTTTTTTGTTGTGCTATAGGGCTCTAGTTACTCAATTGCAACCTCTGCACGTCTAGCTTCACGGTAATTGCCATTACCTTCAACATTTTGCGGCTTTCTTAACTCAATTTGTGCTTCTGGCACACCAACTGATAACAGGTGGCGATAAACACTTTT
>SPJK01087454.1_pt1 | contig 13531 bp, 9 predicted proteins | sample 3741771 | NCBI WGS metagenome assembly SPJK01 (sample SAMN10925997, study PRJNA522277) | cold seep metagenome | isolation source: Elba SIP-enriched marine methane seep metagenome, extraction at timepoint T2 | place: Italy: coast of Elba, Mediterranean Sea | reverse complement strand
GTATTCTGGGGCGTTAATGTGCTTAAGGAAGTCGGTGAGTTTAGGGTGAGCGCCCACCAAGAGTCGCCCGGAACTATCAATATCTATATTGTCGATGCCGGAATCTATCTGGATTTGTGAGTTTTCAGAGAGATGCCCCTGAGCGCCGATATCGTGGACAAAAACTACTCCAGTGATAGTTTCGGCTACGTAGAGTTGTTTGCCGTCATTGCTCACCGCGATGCCATTGGCATAGTGCATATCGTCGACTTCTAAGTGGGTGCTTTTGCCATCGAAATAGAGCACCTGGCCGGAGCCATTATAGGTGAAGTCTTGTAGCGCTTGGCCAGGGCCTCTTTTAGCATCGTGATCGTTTCCTGCGTAGAATTTCCTAGGGGCTATAGGCATCACGTCGTTTAGACTAATGAAGAGGTCTGATTTAATAGTTTCGAGATGCTTTAAACTATCTTCGAGGATCTCGAAGATTTCGACTACGTCGCCTGCATCCCGGTGATTGATAGCGAACATTAAGGAGCGCTCGCCGTCGACATGTATACCAAAGCCATGAGGGCGGAACTGGCCATTGAGGTCCATGGGCAGAGCTGAGGCGCCTTCGTCGATCCCGGGACGAAGGCGGAAGATGGCTCCTTGAATCTTACCGGTATCGGACCGCCCTCTGAGGAAGTCTCCGTCGGCTCGGCGGTCGTGGGAAGTGATGTAGACAAATCCCGTACGTGGATCGATGTCGATATCCTCGGGCCCGGGAATCCCGCCAATTTTGCGGCAGTTGACCTCAGTGTTTGCCGGCAAATTTCGGAACACTCCCATTTTGGAGCCGATGAAGCCGAGGTAGCCGACGAGGCCCAAACTTAGGGCTATGAGGGCCATATGGCGGGTTTTCATAAGAATGCTGTACCAATTGCGACCCGTTGACACACCCCTAAAAGTTTGACGTTAACGTAAAGTTCTGGAACCCTCGTTAACAACTTGACCTTAACGTAAAGGTCGAGTCAGTAGAGGTCGCCAGTGAACCCAGCCTTGCCCACAGTGTCTGCTTCCACCGAAGAGACCCAGTGCCACTTACGTATCGGTGATCTTGCTCGCCGGGCCAATAAGAGCACTCGCGCGGTCCGTCTCTATGAGGACATGGGTCTGCTTGGCCCTGCGACGCGCAGCGATGGTGGGCATCGCTTGTATTCTGGTGATGCTCTGCAGCGGCTAGAATGGATCGATAAGCTCCAGATTCTTGGCCTTTCCCTCCCTGACATCAAAGGATTTCTCGACGACCTCAGCAGCGCAGAAGGCGCCCCCGGAGCCATGAATAAGGTCCGGGAGATGTTCGCCGATAAGCTCGAGCAGGTCCGCAATCAAATCGAGAGCTTGCAGCTGCTCGAATCGGAGCTTCAGGCCGGGCTCTCCTATCTTCAGTCTTGCTCGGTTTGCTCCCCAGCCACAGAAATCCAGGCATGCGAAAGCTGTGGCCGACCCCACTCCGTAGCGCCGCCCCAGCTCATCACTGGCATCTATAAGAGCGGCAAAGGAACAACTCCATGAGTCTCAAGTTTCCCATCTACATGGACTACAACTCTACAACTCCCGTGGACCCACGGGTTGTGGAGGCGATGCAGCCCTATCTGACTTCCCAGTATGGAAATGCCGCTTCCCGTTCTCACCAATATGGTTGGGTAGCGGAAGAAGCGGTGGAATATGCCCGCGAGCAAGTGGCTAAACTCATCGGAGCCACTCCATCAGAGGTGATTTTCACTTCTGGGGCCACCGAGTCCAACAACCTGGCTCTCAAGGGTGCCGCCCATATGTATGGGATGACCTGGGCAGAGAAACTATTGCTGGATACTTTGGCTAAGGGCCACAAAGACGGAACTATCCCAGACGCCGTCGATCGGGTTCCTGCTAAGTATGGACGAGTAGATCTGGATGCTATCGCAGCTTCCGGCGCCTTTGAGTTCTTCAAAGACAAAGGCGATCACATCATCACCGTCGAAACTGAGCACAAAGCTATCTTAGACAGTGCTAAGCGCCTCGAAAAAGAGGGTTTCCGGGTCACCTATCTCAAGGTGAAACCCAATGGTTTGGTCGACTTGGCTGAGCTAGAAGCGGCGATTGAGCCCAGCACTATCTTGGTCTCAGTGATGTTCGCCAACAACGAGATTGGTGTTTTACAGCCGGTAAAAGAGATCGGCGCTCTGTGTCGCAAGAACAAAGCATTGTTTCACACTGATGCGGTGCAGGCCGTGGGCAAGGTCAATGTCGATGTCAACGAAATGAACATCGACATCATGTCCATGTCTGGTCACAAATTCTACGGCCCCAAGGGTGTGGGCGCGGTCTATGTTCGTCGTCGCCGCCCTCGCGTGCGCTTAGAAGCGGTGATCGATGGCGGTGGCCATGAGCGCGGCATGCGTAGCGGAACCCTCAATGTTCCCGGGATAGTTGGCTTTGGTAAAGCTGCCGAGATTTGCCAGAAAGAACTATCTCAAGAGCAAGAGAAGCTAAATTCCCTGCGCGACCGCTTCCTGAATGCACTCAAGGCCGAACTCGATGAGATCTATCTCAATGGCGACGAAGAAGCCCGAGTTCCTGGCAATGTAAATGTCTCATTCGCTTATGTAGAGGGGGAAGCTTTGATGATGGCCATCAAAGATGTGGCGGTTTCTTCGGGTTCCGCTTGTACTTCCGCTTCCTTAGAGCCGTCGTATGTATTACGGGCTCTGGGCGTAGGCGACGAATTAGCCCACAGTTCCATCCGTTTTGGCATTGGGCGTTTTACCACCGAAGAAGAAGTCGATTATGTGGCGAAACTGGTGATCGAGAAGGTTCAGAAACTTCGCGACATGTCGCCGCTGTACGAGATGGCTAAAGAAGGCATCGACCTTAATAGCATCGAGTGGACCGCCCACTAAACTATCTGGAGAGCAACGACCATGGCATACAACGATAAAGTCATTGATCACTACGAAAACCCCCGCAACGTAGGAACCTTGGACAAAGAAGATACCAGCGTTGGTACCGGTCTGGTGGGTGCACCTGCTTGTGGCGACGTGATGCGCCTTCAGATCAAGGTTAGCGACGACGGAATCATCGAAGACGCTAAGTTCAAGACCTTCGGCTGCGGTTCAGCTATCGCTTCTTCCTCCTTGGTGACCGAGTGGGTGAAGGGCAAGAGCGTTAATTTTGCTGAGGATCTCAAAAACGAAGAGATCGTTGAGGAACTAGCTCTTCCCCCAGTGAAGGTGCATTGCTCCGTTTTGGCTGAAGATGCCATCAAGGCGGCAGTGGCCGATTGGCGCAACAAGAAGAAAAGCGTCGCTGAACAAGCTGAATAGTACGGAGGACATCTCATGGCTGGCTTAGACATCCTACAACAGGCTTCAGAGGCAACAGGCACCGTTGAGGTGACTGCATCTGCGGCCAAAGCGATTAGTAAGTATCTGGTAGATAATGGCGCCGTCGCAGGCTCCGGACTGCGCATTGGTGTTCGCGGTGGTGGTTGTAGTGGTCTGCAATACTTCCTGGACGCTGATGAAGCCGCCAAAGAGTCCGACCACATTATCGAAAAAGACGGGGTTAAAGTATTTGTAGACCCCAAGAGCCTGCTTTTTCTGCAAGGCACAACCTTGGACCATGTCACCGGACTCATGGAGTCTGGTTTCAAGTTCATCAACCCTAAAGCGGCCAAAGGCTGCGGGTGCGGTGAAAGCTTTACGCCCGCCTAAAATCTCAAAAATCATGGCTGATTGTTGGTCTTGTGGCGCCGAACGTGGCGATGCCACTTTCTGTTCCTGTGGGCGTATTCAAGCGCCATCCCCTAAAAAGAACTATTTTCAGATCTTGGGCATGGCGCCGGCGATGAAACTCTCCCGCCCTGACTTAGATATTGCTTTTCGCACCCAGAGTAAGCAGGTGCATCCAGATCGCTTCAGCCAAGAGTCCACTGTGGAGCGCAAACTGGCTCTGCAGCATACTGAGCGGCTTAATCACGGCTACCGAACCCTAAAGGAGCCTCTTTCTCGGGCCCAATATCTATTGGAACTGGCTGGTGTATCCCTTGAAGCTCAACAGAAACAGCCGCAAAACCCTGAGTTTTTGATGCAGATGATGGAGCTTCAGGAGCAGGTTGAGAGCACCAAGGACGAAGAAGGCTTGGAAGAGCTGCTGCAAAGCAGTAAGCAACGGTACAACCAGCTTTTAGGGCAATTGAGCGGCTTTTTTGATCAACAAGAAGGCACTTTAAATGAGACCCAAGAGGCGGTGACCGAGCTTCGATACTATCGGCGTTTGCTCGATAATATCGAATTTAGGCTCGAGGATATCTAGGCATGGGATTGTTGCAGATTGGCGGAGGCGCCAAGGCTAAATGCGCGGGCAGAGTTGCTGGCATCGACTTAGGTACCACCTATTCATTGGTATCTATCGTTCGGGAGGGCACTCCAGAAGTATTACTCGACGAAGAGGGCCGAGCCACTTTGCCTTCAGTGGTCTGGTTTGGTCCCGAGGGTCAAACCGAGGTGGGGCATTCTGCTCGGGAAAAAGCAGCTGAAAGGGCCCAAGCAACTATCACTTCGGCCAAACGCTTTATGGGCCGCGCCCAGGTTGAAGCCCAAGATAGCGAAGAGCTCTCTGCTTATCATTTCGCCAGCGACGTCGATGAGCCGGTGGTTTACTTCCAAGTCCAAGAAGATCGCCGCGTGACCCCCATGGAAGTATCTGCCCAGATACTTAGTCGGCTCAAAAAACGTGCTGAAACGGCCTTGGATGGACCTCTCGATGGGGTCGTGGTCACCGTCCCCGCCTACTTCGACGATGCCCAGCGCCAAGCCACCAAAGATGCTGCTCGCATGGCCGGACTTACCGTTTTACGCCTTCTGAATGAGCCTACTGCCGCTTCTTTGGCTTATGGCTTGGATAAGAAGAAAGAGGGTCTGTTTGCCGTTTTTGATATGGGCGGCGGAACCTTCGACATCTCCATTCTCAAGCTCGACGATGGCGTCTTCCAAGTACTAGCTACCGGAGGCGACAGTCGCTTAGGCGGCGACGATTTCGACCGAGTTTTGGCAGAGCATTTCCTCGCTGAGCAAGGCCGAACACCTTCAGAGGTAGGTTTAGAAGTTGCAGCAGAGAGTTTGGCAGCTGCTCGTGCTGCCAAAGAAGCTCTGACCAAGTCTAAGAGCACAACTATCCAGATAAACGGAGAGAACTATCCCCTTAGTCGTGAACAATTCGATGAGATAGTTAAACCGGTTCTCAAGCGCCTCAAAGCGCCGGTTCGACGCGTACTCAAAGATATTGGCGTCGAAGGCGAAGAGTTAGATGGCGTAGTTTTGGTGGGCGGCTCCACTCGCGTTCCCGTGGTTCGTAGCTTTGTGACCAAACTGTTTGGTCAAGAGCCCCTAGCCGACTTGGACCCCGATCGTGTGGTGTCCATGGGCGCCGCAGTGCAAGCTGATCTTTTGGGAGGCGAAGGGGCTGGCGGCGATGTCTTACTATTGGACGTGCTGCCGCTATCACTAGGCATCGAAACTATGGGCGGTGTGGTTGAGAAACTATTACATCGCAACCAAACTATCCCCGCTAAGTCCGCCCAAGAGTTCACCACCTATGCCGACAAGCAGACCGCCATGGATATCCACGTTGTCCAAGGCGAGCGGGAGATGGTGCCTGATGCGCGCTCACTGGCCCGCTTCAAGCTCTCGGGCATCCCGCCTATGGGTGCCGGCATGGCCAAGGTACAGGTGACCTTCAGCGTCGATGCCGACGGTATCCTCGACGTCTCCGCCGAGGAAAAGGAGAGCGGCGTGCAGGCTTCGGTGGAGGTCAAACCTTCCTACGGTCTGGACGACGCCACGGTGGAGCGGATGATTCTCGACTCCTTTGCCCACGCTCATGATGATGTCGAGGTGCGCGTATTGGCCGAGGCTCGGGTGGAGTCGGAGCGCATCGTCACCGCTTTGGAGCAAGCGCTAGCTGCAGACGCTGGCTTGCTGCAGGAGGTCGAGTCAAAGGCCCTCAATGATGCTCTCTCGGCCCTCAAAGAGGCCGCAAAGGGTAAAAATGCCCGCAAGATTCAGGAGCTGAGCCAGAAGCTGGATGAATTATCTGCGGAATTCGCCGTTCGCCGGATGAACCGCTCGATAAACGAGGCTCTCTCGGGGCAATCCGCGCAGTCTTTAGGGTGATCTCCCTCCCACGCTTGAAGCTAATCCCTTACCGAGCGATCATGGTGGCTCATGGCGGGTTGCACCAAGGGTCGGCTTTTCTTCATAGCTGCGCTGTCGCTATTCACCAGCTCCAATCAGGCTTACGCGGGAGATAGTTTAGATGTCCGCGGCTGGCTCGACCGGCCGGGCGTCAAACTATTAGCCGTCGAGTTTTATGCCACTTGGTGCAAGCCGTGTATGGAGGCAGTGCCACGCTGGAAAGAGCTGCACGAAAAGTATCGCAAAGAGGGGCTAAGGCTGGTGGTGGTAGCTACTCAGGACCCCGAGGCAGGCTGCGTCAATCCCGGCTGGAACCCCGATGAGATCCTTTGCGACGATGATGGCAGCCTCGCCCGAATGATGGGAGCGGGAGATAGATTGCCAGCGGCCTTTCTATGGTCCTGGCAAGGCAATCTATTAGTTCGTCAGGGCCACGTAGACGAAGTCGAGGCCAAGGTGGAAAGCTGGCTCACCAAAGCCCCCCGCCTGATGCCCAATGTCCAGCCGGTCCCCAAAGGCGCCGGTATTTCCAGAGCAGCCCTTCAAGACCTTATCCGCAACGAACTACAGCGCTCCAATAAGATGGTTATGGTGGCCACGGCAGAGGAGCGAAAGCGGCTAGAGAAGCTTAAGAAAGATAGTTTGAAGCTACGTTTTGACCAGAAGAGTAACTGCGAAATAGGCAAAGAGCTTTCTGCCAACTCAATACTCGATGTCCGGGTTACCAAAGGTCGGCGGAAGCGTCTGAGACTATCTATGCTTTCAGCTGAGCGGGGCTGCTTGGTAGCCAGCGCCTTGGTGGATTGGAACAGTCAGCGCCCGGAGAGTTCGGTGGGGGAGGCCACTGCAGAACTATTGCAGAAGCTGAGACCGCGCATTCGCATGCCGAGAAGGGGCGGAGGCAATGGTGCGTCTGCTCGGCGCAGATTTAGTGGCTCCGATGAAGAAATCGGCGAAACGCCGGGGGATTGGGAGCCCCAAGCAAGCGGAAAACGAGCGGTTTTGAGTCTGAATTCTCAACCTCCTGGTGCAGTGGTGATGATGGATGGCGAGCTTCTATGCCAGAGCACCCAAGGCGGCTGCAGCCGTACGGTTAGCCAAGGCGTGCACATGGTTACAATGCAGAAGGAACGCTATTTCAAGCGGACCGAGCGCATCCAGGTTAATGGCAATACTAAGCTTGAATGGGAACTGAAGCCTAAGTTTGCCTGGCTCAACATCCGCAGTGAACCCCCAGGTTTGGAGGTAAAGGTTGATGGCCGCTCAGCAGGAACAACGCCTTTATTAGATTACGAAGTAGATTCGGGACGGCATGAAGTATTGGTGCATGATGCCTGCTTTTATGACAAAGGAAAGCGGTTAACTATCAATACTGGCGAGCGAAAAGAGATAGATGTCGCTCTCAAGCCCAAAATGGGGGCTTTAGATCTTTCTGCGGTGGACCAAAAGAATAACTCCCTAGCAGCCGAGTTATATGTGGATGGCAAACGCCTAGGCGCAGTTCCGGGAATCTATAAACTACCTATCTGCACCGAAAAAATTGAACTCCATCTCGATGGAAGCCTCGCCCATACCGAGCGAGTTAAAGTCATTGAGCGTAAAACCAGTCCGCTGACGGTGAGAATAGATAGAAGCCGGCCCAAGGTGACTGCCGGTAACAAGATTGCGCTCTATACCAATAGTTCCCATGTGGATTATCGCCCAGGAACTAAGAATTCCGAGGGCATGGGCATGCAGAGCACCCTGAAGAAGCTCGGCTACTCGGTCAATAACTTTACTAGCTTCACTAAATCGGGACTAGAGCGCGCACTTGATAACAAAGCTGCTTTGGTGGTGCCTGATTTGGAGAAGGCCAAGCCTTATCTAGATAGTAGGACCAAGAGCGAGCTACGTAAATATGTACGCCAAGGCGGTAAGTTGGTGATGGTTATCGATGAGACCAAAAAGTATAACGCTTTCGGCGTTCTCAAAGATACTTTCGGCTGGAAACTCAAGAGTAAAGATGCCGCTGGAAAAGGTACTTTGGTCAGAAATGTCGCCGACCATCTAGGCTATAAGGGGCCTTATACCCTGCCTAAGAACAACGATACCGATGTTATCGAAAAGAATAGTTTCCCTAAGAAGGGAAGGGCCATCTACCGAGATAGTTCCGGAAACATCGTAGTCGGCGCTATTCCTTATGGTCGAGGCATGGTGGCCATCTTTGGCTGGGATTGGTACGACAGCAAACCAAAAGGAAAACTCGACGGTGGTTGGCACCGGGCGCTCAAGGGCGTACTTGAGTTAGATGCAAGCCGGTGGGGGCCTGATGTTCCTGGCGGCAAAACTATTGGCAGAAGCCCAATGGTGGCCTTCTACAATAATAGTAGCCACATTGATTATCGCACCTCCGATAAGATGTCCGAGGGGATGTTACTTAAGGAGTCGCTCAAGAGGGGTGGCTTCAGCATTCGCAAGTTTAGCAGTCAGGGGGCCTTAGATAGGGCGGTTGATGGTCTCAATGCCTTAGTCATCCCCGATATGGAAAAGGGACAGCTCAAACCCACCACCGCCTTCAAATCACGTCTGCGTCGATTTGTGAGTGAAGGCGGAAACTTGGTGGTACTGATCGATGAGATCAAGAAGCAAAACTCCCTCAAACTATTAAAAGACGTCTTTGGCTGGAAGCTTACCGCTGCTGCAGAGCCCAGCGGAACTATCCGGCTTTATAGTAGGGCAGCAAGTCGTCTAGGCTTTAACGGTCCCAGTACGCTTCCTAAAAACAACGATACCGACGTACTCAAGGCCGGTACTATTCCCTCTTTTGCCAGGGTGCTCTACCAAGATAGTGCCCAAAATGGCGTAGTGACCGTTTTTCCCTTTATTCGAGGAAGGGTCATCGTCATGGGATGGGATTGGTATGATGCGAAACCCAAAGGAAAGCTCGATGGCGGCTGGAATAAGGTTCTCTACAATCTATTGGGTAAGTCTCAGGGGCTAGGTGAGGGTGTTTTAGGCGCGAGCGTGGCGGGAAAGAAGGTTTTGATGTTCAGCGATAGTAGTTTGGTAGACTATCGAGTGAATAACAAAGGTGCCGAAGCCTCGAACCTCGAGCGTACAGTGCAAAAGATGGGTTATGTCACCAAGAAATTTGCCAAACCCACTATGTATAAGCTCAAGTCTCTTTTGTCCGAGCATAAGGTAGTTTTGGTGCCCGATCTCGAAAAGAGCAAAGCGGCCAAATGGGTTGAGGGGCTCTCGAGTAGTAAGATTCGTAACTTCAAGGACTTTCTTAACCGAGGCGGACAAATGGTGGTCTTCCTGGACGATATCGATAGATCGGCTGGTGTAAAACTCACCAATCGAATCTTGGGCACGCGCTTAAAGTCAGTCAAAGATGCCTCAGGGAAGATCAAACTCAAGTATAGCGGCATGTCAGCGGCAGGTCTTTCGGGGCTACCTTCAAGTATCAAGAGTAATAACGATACCGACGTAGTGCTCAAGTCGAGTTTGCCTTATTCAAAAAGCAGGTACACCACGCTCTATGCAGATAGTTTGGGCAATCCAGCGATAGTTCTTCTCAAGCAAGGCAAAGGCCGGATAGTTCTTCTTGGTTGGGACTGGTATGGAGCGCGTCCAGTGGGGAACTTAGATGGCGGCTGGATTAAGGTCCTTGATAAACTATTATACCAAGCCACAAATTAGTTGTTCGCTTGCTCAATGGGGTTGTCTCTATCTGCTGATAGATAGTGAATTTGGTGATATAGGGCCCAGAAGTAATCTCCGATAGGTTATTGTGAGCAAGAAACCTTCTCACTCTAGCTCAGCGAATTTTGCGTTTCTCTGGTTTATCCCCTCCGAGATGAGCAGGAATGATAGTTTTGTATTAGTTCTGGGAGATTCTCATCTCAGAGCTGGTGTTCTTTTTCCGCTTATGTTCAGCCTGAGCGTTCCGAGAAAGTTGGTACCTGTAACAGGGTCGTTGTTTGTTCCTTTTTGAGGCGTTGGGCCCCAGCATTGAGGTGGCTGTTTCGCCGGAGATCTAGGTCTTGTGAAGGGGCCCGATCAAACTAGCTAGGGGCAGACTCTCTTGCATAAATCCCGTCCAAGCATGCAGCGGCGCTCCAGTTCGGTGGGGCGACGCTCAAAAAGCTCTCCCAGGCTCCCGTTCGGCAACGATGAGCTGGTGGGAAGCACCTTTGGCCGCTACCGAATTCTCTCGGTGATCCAGCGCGGCGGCATGGGCGAGATCTTTCTGGCGGAGCTGGTGGATAAGGGCATTCGGGTGGTGCTCAAGCGTCTACTTGCCGACCACGACGATGACGATCGCTACGTGGAGATGTTCCGCCAAGAAGCGGAAGTAATGTCCCAGCTGGACCATCCCAACATCGTCAAGGTGCTGGATGTGCCCATCATCGATAGCAAGCAGTGCCTGGCCATGGAGTTCGTGCGCGGCCGCAATGTGCAGCAGGTGATGCGGCGCTGCCGTTCGATGGGCTCGCGGATGGATGCTCGGATCGCAGTCCACATCATGAGCAAGGTGCTCAATGGGTTGCACGAGGCTCATAGCGTACGCCTGCCTGATGGCTCGCCGATGGATCTGGTCCATCGCGACGTGAAGCCAGGCAATGTGCTGGTGTCTTTTGCAGGCGATGTGAAGATCACCGACTTCGGTATCGCCAAGTCGAATATGCACTCCCGAAACACCACTGTGGGGGTGGTGAAGGGCACCACTCGCTATCTATCTCCCGAGCAGATTCGCGGCGACGCCGCCACCGCTCGCTCCGATATCTTCTCCTGCGCCTCGGTCTTGGTAGAGATGCTCACCGACTCACCGCTCTTCGACCGGGGCTCGGTGGCACCCACTCTTTTGGCGATCGTTTCTGGAGAACGAGAGCCGGTGGAGAAGCTGCTGCCTTTTCGCGCGCCGCAGCTGGTGGACGCCATCGAGCGTGCCCTCTGCCTAAGGCCTGAAGACCGCTACGCCACCGCCAAAGAATTTCGCCAGGCCCTAATGGCCAGTAGTCGGGTGCTGGGAGCCCGGGTCCGAGACGATGATGTGGGCTCCTTTCTTAGGCAGCTCTTTCAAGGCACCGACGATGTGCTCAATGAGCAGCAAATCGCCCGAGCGCGGGGGCTACCTAACGCCGAATTCACCTATTTGGTTGAGGTAAACGACCCCATATCCTGCGGTCCTAAAGACCAGCACGCTCCTGAGGTGAAGGCGGCTCGGGCTGCCATGCAATCCATGGCCCATGGTAGCAAACCGCTGGTTGCCGAGCACTTTGGGCACACCCCCTCGAGGCCCATGCCTCAGATGGCTCCGCCGCCTTTACCAGATCCTACCAACATCACCGGGGAGACCGTGGCTGCGGTGGTGGCGACCGTCCAAGCCGCGGCTCAGCAGCCGGTGACCTCAGACGAACAGCTTTTTCTGGAGCCGGTGGAACTCGACACTGGTGCGAAAGCTCTGCCGCTAGCAGCTATCTCTCCCATCCCACCACCAGAAGTCCTAGCCCCAGCGCCGGTACCCTCGACCTCACAACAGAGTCAGATTAGCATTCCTATCCCCAAGCTTCCCTCAGTAAAGAAGGCCCTTCCTTATGTAGTGGGCGGCCTCGTAGGTGCCTTGATCACTTCTTTGGTTTTTGGATTGTCCGCAATGCGTACCGAACCCGCGCATGCAGGAGAGAAGAAAACTCAGATGGAAGAGAAAGAAGGGGGAGGGGAGAAGCAGGTGGGGACTAGTAACGACCGCCGAAGCTCAAAGTAACGTCGGAGGTACCTTCTTCAGGGCTATCGAAGAGGGGAGATACCGGCGAGTGAGCATTGCCATCGCTGTTACGAATCACGTTCTGGAAGGCGTTCACGGACAGGGTGGTGGTGAAGTAGCGGTTGATACCGTAGCTCAAGAACACTGAGGTGTTACCAAAGAGGTTATTGGCGAACTGGCCAGGCTTCGCATAAGGCGAGCTGCTCACTGCTAGGTTGGCATCACGGTTAATGAAGCTACCTGAGCTATTCTTTAGGCCTGCAACCTCATCTGAAGGACGGTGTCCCACGGGCGTAAACAAAGCGTAGCTAGCGCCCAAGGTGAAGCCTTTGAAGTTGTAAGAAGCGGAGATGGAGTTGAAGAGGAAGTACTCCATGTTCAGAGCACCAGTGAAGCATTCAACGCGGTCTGCAGCCGTACAGTTACTTGCGAAAGCGGCGCTGTTGGCGTGTCCGCCCAGCTTGTCAGCGTCGGTGCTTACGGTACGGGCCCGAGCACCTACGTGATAGCCAAGGCTGGCGTTGTAACTGGCGAAGAGGCTACCAGGGCCGACTTTCTTACTGAAAATGGCGCTACCGCCTGCGCGAAGGGTCATCACGCGTCCCATAGATTGGGAGACCAAAGACACGGGCAGGCCGATGCCGCCGTTGAAGTTGAAGGTGATGCCGGTGAGCGGCTCTTTCAAAAGGCTGATGGCCACCACTGAGATGCGAGGGTCAGTGAGGTTGAACTGGTTGGCAGAAGTGTTGCCCAAGCCTGGCAAAAAACCTTCGTCGATCGCCTGGCTCATACCGATGCTTGCAGCGAGCAGCAAAGGACCACCGCCGAGCTTAGGCAGCAGACGGTAGGAGGCACCAACGTTGGCGCTCCAGCCTGCAGCAGCATCAGGGTTGGCTGCGAAGGTGGAAGAAAACATCGAGATAGCTACGCTACCGCGAACATTCCAAGCCTTGGCCTTGGCCAGCGCTTGAAGAGCCATCGGACTTCCAGGAGGGAAGTCATTGATGTTGGTCTTCTTCTTTTTGCCCTTGCCGCCAGGAGCAGCTTTGCCCGCAGCAGCGGTTGCACCGGCCTTGTCGGCAGGAGCAGCTTCTTTTTTGGTAGGAGCAGGGGCGGGAGTCGCTTTTGCGGCAGCCGGGGCGGGAGTCGCTTTTGCGGCAGCCGGGGCGGGTGCCGGAGCTGCGGCGGGTGCTGGTTCGGCCTTCGGTGCAGACGCTGCAGCAGGCGTCGCTTCAGGAGCGGGTGCTGGTTCGGCCTTTGGTGCAGGCGCTGCAGCAGGTGTCGCTTCAGGAGCAGGAGCTGCTTCCTTCTTCTCTTCCTTCTTTTCTTCGTCCTTCTTGTCAGCTTCAGTCTTAGCTGGAGCTTCCTTAGCCTCCGTCTTGACCTCTTCGGTCTTCGGTTTGGCCGTTTCTTCGGACGTTTCGGTTTGTGCCATGGCCATGCCAGGCAGTGCGAGCACGATGCTGGCGATGCAAGCGCGAGTTAGAAGCCCATTCATCCAGGTTCCTCCCAGGGCGTGACAGGCAGATGATCATGCCGAAAGTCACGCGTACGCCCACCTCTGGCAGGCGAGCAAATGACATAC
>SPJK01031197.1_pt1 | contig 13547 bp, 9 predicted proteins | sample 3741771 | NCBI WGS metagenome assembly SPJK01 (sample SAMN10925997, study PRJNA522277) | cold seep metagenome | isolation source: Elba SIP-enriched marine methane seep metagenome, extraction at timepoint T2 | place: Italy: coast of Elba, Mediterranean Sea | reverse complement strand
CGACGGCGCTGTGCATCGCGTGCGATCCACGCCCCGACGAACAGGTCAAACACGAGATAATGGGTCCACCCGACGAGAAGACCGTTGGGATGATCGAACAGGGCCTGCACGCCTGCAAAGGAGAAGCCCGCATCGGGATGCGCAAGGCCAAAGAACATGGAGCCGATCAGGAGGGCGCCATAGATCGATCCCATCAGCACGGGCCACAGCATCGAATGGACCAGCGCCTTGGTGATCGGCGATTTCGGCAAGACGAGCAGCAGCGCCCAGGCCGGAACGACCAGCGCATTGATCAGATTGTATCCAAGTTCCCAGCTCATGATTAATCGCCTTTTTTCTTGTCGTCGGGGGTCATCCAGTCGGTGAACTGGTCCCAGTCGATCCAGGTTTTCTTCTTGCGTCGAAGCTGTTGCCAGAAGCGGCGGCGCTCCGGCGTTGGCAACGGTTGCAAGTTCTCCAGGAACGCTTCAGCGACGGCTTTCCAACTATAGCCCTCGGCGTAGGTCCGGCAGGTGTCACGATCAAGCTCGAGGCAGGCTTTCGCTCCGGCTGCGAGATCGCCGCCCACGGGCGTGATCGTCCCGGCATTTGATCCAGGGATGACGTCTTTTGGGCCGGTTGCCTCATAGGCCGCCACTGGCGTGCCTGAGGACATCGCCTCCAGGACGACCAGCCCAAACGTGTCGGTCAGGCTTGGGAACACAAACACGTCGGCGCTGGCATAGAAGACGGCGAGATCTTCGCCGAACCGCGCGCCGAGAAAATGGACGTCCGGATACTTCTTTTTCAGGACCTCCAGCGCCGGCCCATCGCCGACTACAACTTTCGAACCCGGCAGGTCGAGCTCGACAAAGGCCTCAATATTCTTTTCTACCGCAACCCGGCCGACATTCAGGAAGATTGGCCGCGGCAATCCTTCAAAAGGATCATCGTCTGCACCCGCTTCGATGCGGCGGTCCGGATGGAACAGCTTGGTGTCGACGCCGCGCGTCCAGGCGACGAGATTGATGAAGCGTTTGGCTTTCAGTTCCTCGACCATGCTCGGCGTCGGGACCATGACCTTGCCGGAATATTTGTGGAACCAGCGCACGAAACTGTAGCCTGCGCTGGTCGGGATCGGCAGTCGCGCCGAGACATATTCAGGAAAGCGTGTGTGATAGGCGGTGGAGAAAGGGTGTTTCATCTTCAGGCACATTTTGCGGCCGGCCATGCCAATGGTGCCTTCGGTGACAAGATGTACTGCGTGCGGTTCAAAAGCCTCGAACCGCTCCTTGATCTTGCGCTCCGCAAACAGCGCCAGTTTGATTTCCGGATAGGTTGGCAGGGGCATGGTGTTGAAGCCGGCGCCCGGATGGATGATCTCGAACTCATGGCCTTCTGCAGACAATTCGGAGATCACGCGCTGCATGGTGCGTACAACGCCATTCACCTGGGGCTCCCAGGCATCCGTCACGATCATGATGCGCATGCGCAGCTCCTCATCGCCCCATTACATCGCCCCCATGGCAACAGCACAGAGTTGTAGGGTTCAGGGCGGAGGGCGTAAAGCAGGCGAGTGATGGAAACTGCGAAAGCGTCTAATCAGTTGCCGTCACAGGGCGTGAACGCGAAATGTCCCGGGCTGCTATCGTCGGTCTTGGAAATGGTCGCGTTCAAGCGCTGACCGTCCCGCCAGTATTTGATCTTTTGCGGAAAGTCATGTGCCGGATTGGCGAACGTGATGCTGCTCTCGGTCAGTGTGGTCGCCGTGAAAGGAAACGGGCCTTCGCCGCGTGGATAGGCATTGAAGACCGGCATCGGGGCCGGATCGATCCGCATCTGCTCAAAGAAGAGGGCGTGGCCATCTTTCAGCACCACCGAATAGCCAAAATAATAGCCATCCTCGGACGCGGACCAGATTTCACGGGTGACGCCATCATCGCCTTGCCAGCATCCGGTCAGCCAATCGAGGCGATTAGGATCGGCTTCCTCGGCCTGCGCGGCAGAGGCGCAGAGGCCGATAAGGCAAAGACTGATGAACGTTCGGATCATGTTTTTCCACGTGCCGCCAAGGTCAGGATCGAACCTCGCCTACCAAATATAGTGTCTTTTGCCGGGCGACGGAATCAAAATTCTAGGGCTCGTTGATTCGTTACGATTCCGATCTTTTGGACGCTCTATTCGGGACAATTATCAAGACGTCTCGGGACAAATTTTTTTTGGAAAAATGCAGTGCAACCAAACCCCTAATTGCGACGGGGGCGGAAGCTGCGAATTAACCAGTTATTAACCACTTATCCACCGTCAAAATGACGTATTTGAGACAGACGCTGTTGACCTCGCATTAACCTTATAGGCACTATATGTTGTGTGAGGGCTGATTTGAAACACCGTATATGGCGGTTTTCAGGATAAACCCTATATATGATGGGCCTTATGCAAGGGGTATGAAGAACATGGCAGGCACGGGTAACGCGACACTCGCTAAAGACACGGAAACACAGAACGCACAAGCCGGTGCGCCGGACTTGCGAGTCGTCCCAAATATTGAGGTGGATCGGTCGCGCGATGCGCTGCTGACCGAGTTTGGCAAAGTCACGTTGGAAGATCGCTATCTCCTGCCAGGCGAGTCCTATCAGGATATGTTCGCCCGCGTTTCTGAAGCCTTCGCCGATGATGCCGACCATGCCCAGCGCCTGTATGACTACATGTCGAAGCTTTGGTTCATGCCAGCCACGCCCGTGCTTTCGAATGGCGGGGCCGATCGCGGCCTGCCTATCTCCTGCTTCCTGAACCAGGTTGGCGACAGCCTCGACGATATCGTCAATACCTGGACCGAGAATGTCTGGCTCGCGTCGAATGGCGGCGGCATTGGCACCTATTGGGGCAATGTTCGCTCGATCGGCGAGAAAGTCGGTAATAGTGGCCAGACCAGCGGCATCATTCCGTTCATCCGCGTCATGGATAGCCTGACCCTGGCGATCAGCCAGGGCTCACTGCGTCGTGGCTCGGCGGCTTGTTATCTGGATGTCCACCACCCGGAAATCGAAGAATTCCTGGAAGTACGCAAACCATCTGGTGACTTCAACCGCAAGTCCCTGAACCTGCACCACGGAATCAACATCACCGACGCTTTCATGGAAGCGGTGAAGAATGATGACGAGTTCGAGCTGCTGTCACCGAAATCCGGTGAGCCGCTGCGCAAGGTCAATGCCCGCAAGATCTGGCAGAAGATCCTCGAACTGCGCATCCAGACTGGTGAGCCATACTTGCTGTTCACCGATACAGTGAACAATGCCATGCCCGCGCACCAGCGCCAGCTTGGCCTGAAAGTGACCCAGTCGAACCTGTGCTCGGAAATTACCCTGCCGACCGGCATCGACCATAATGGCGAAGACCGCACCGCCGTGTGCTGCCTATCATCTCTGAACGCTGAGAAATTCATGGAGTGGAGCAAGCACGAGACCTTCCTCGAAGATGTCTATCGCTTCCTCGACAATGTGTTGCAGGACTTTATCGATCGCGCACCGCCGGAAATGGCCCGCGCTGTCTATTCGGCCAAGCGCGAGCGCTCGGTTGGCCTCGGCCTGATGGGTTACCATTCTTTCCTTCAATCGCTGAACCTCCCAATGGAGAGCGCGATGGCAAAAGTCTGGAACGAGAAGATGTTCAAGCACATTCGCCAGGGCGCGGATGCTGCGTCGGTCAAGCTCGCGAAAGAACGCGGCGCCTGTGAAGACGCTGCCGAAGCCGGCATGATGGCGCGTTTCAGCCACAAGATGGCCGTCGCCCCAACCGCGTCGATCTCGATCATTTGCGGCGGCACAAGTGCCGGCATCGAGCCGATCCCGGCCAATGTCTACACGCACAAGACGCTGTCTGGCTCGTTCACCGTCAAGAACAAGCATCTTGAGACCGTTCTCGAACAAAAGGGTGAGAACACTGACGAGATCTGGACCTCGATCCTGGAGCATGAAGGCTCTGTTCAGCACCTCGACTGCCTCGACGAGCACGAGAAATCGACCTTCAAGACCGCGTTTGAAATCGATCAGCGCTGGATCATCGAGCATGCTGCCGACCGCACGCCTTATATCTGCCAGGCACAGTCTCTGAATGTCTTCCTGCCAGCCGATATCGATAAGTGGGACCTGCACATGCTGCACTGGACGGCCTGGGAAAAAGGCGTGAAGTCGCTTTATTATTGCCGATCCAAGTCCGTTCAACGCGCCAGCTTTGCTGGTGCCGACGATAAGGAAGTCGCGATGGGCGGCATGGACGTGCCGAATACCGACTATGACGAATGCCTCGCCTGTCAGTAAAACGCATGCGGTTCTGAATTGAGATAACCCCGCCAGAAATGGCGGGGTTTTTTTGTGGGGCAGGCCGGGGTACGGATTAGGTGTCTTCACCAGGCGTTGGCAATGGTATCCGCAGCTGAACAAAACCCAGCGCAAGCTAGAATAATTGATTGATTGGACTATGAATGAGTGACACGGAGCGCCGGCGTTTTTCAGAGTCTGGATATGTTCAATTTCTGACGGACTCGTAATCGGGATATCTACATCATCACAGCACCAGACCGATCAACCGAGTCCTTGAAGCGGGCTGAAGAACACAAAACGAATGGGCAGCATGCTCAAGCAATAGATCTTTGCCTGAACGTCCTCTCCGATGAGCCAGAAAATGACCAGGCGCTTTTCATCCTGGGCTCAACTAAACTTGCGCAACGTCTCATTTCACCGGCGTATGAATTTTTGCGTCGAGCTGTCGAGCTCAGCCCGTTGCCAACTGAACGGACGATGCAATTTGTCACGGTGTGTCTCACGCTCGGAAAACTGGAAGAGGCGCAAGATTGTTTGCGTGAAGCCATAAAATTGTCGCCTCGATCGGTTGGACTGCGAATTCATCTCTCGACCGTCTCGTTGATGAGAAAACAACCTGAAGAAGCGCTTTCAGCCGCCCTAACCGCGTACGGCTTGTCACCTCGAAACTATCAGGTTCATATCTGTTTAGGTTCGGCCCAAATAGCGTCCCAAAACCCGATTGAAGCCAAATATCACTTCATCCAAGCCCTTGAGCTGAAGAGCGATTCCACAATTGCGATCATTAACTTGGCTCAGATCGCACTTGTTGAAAACAGATTCGACGATGCGATCGATCTAGTTGCCCGCGCCGAAAAGCATGGCGCGTTGGACGAAGTTGGTTTGATTACACGCGGGCGCGCTCTTGTCTTTTTGGGGCGCGCTGACGAAGCGATTGATCATCATGCGACGTTCAACCGGCAAACCAACGCGTTTGTTCGTATATCTGTAGACCTGGTTGAAGCTCTGCTTAGTTTTGGCGATGCAGAACGCGCTATGGCGGTCTCTGACAATTCACTGCAGTCCAGGCCAAATAGCCAACGCCTCTTGAGGCAGCGCGCGCAGCTTCAGATATTTTTGGGTGACGACCGAGCGGCCCAGGAAGACCTGAAACAGATCCTCTCACAAGATCCTCAGAACACCGGCGCTCTCATCATGCTGGCATCCTTAATCGAACATCACGATGGCGCGGAAATTACAATGCGTATTCGAGATCTAAGCCGACAGTCTGATCTTTCTGCAGCTGAAAGAAGCGCTATCGATTTTTCGATGGCGAACGTGCAGAAGGCATTGGGCGACACGCAAGCCGAGATCTCCTATTTGCATAGTGGCAACAAATATCGAAAGCAGGATCTTCAATATTCAATCGAACAAGACGTTGTCATTTTTGAAGAAATTCAGCGCGCCTTTGAGCGGGTTCGACATGAACACCACCGATTCGATCCTCCGGAGACCCGACGCCAGCCCTTGTTCATCATTGGCATGCCGCGATCGGGAACCACGTTGGTCGAGCAAATTCTAAGCGCACATTCGAACGTGTTCGGAGCAGGTGAATTGCCGTGCTTGTCGCAGGCGATGGATCAGCATGTGTTGAACGTGCATTGTCGAGACCAAGACGATGTTCCGGCGCTGCCGTGTTTGCAGCAGATGGCTGAACAGTATTGCAAATACATTCAATATATGGGGGGCCATGAGGGATATGTCGTAGATAAGCAACCGCTCAACTTCCGATTTCTAGGCTTTACCAGACTGATGTTCCCGGACGCGAAAATCATTCACATGAACAGAGATCCTCGCGCAGTGTGTTGGTCGATTTACAGGCAAAACTTTGTGGGTCGTGGAAATGGCTACGCCTACAACTTGGAGGACATTGCTCGGTATTATCGGATGTATCTGGATATGATGGAATATTGGCGATCGCAAATGCCGGATACGATGTTGGAAGTTGGATACGAGCGATTAGTGGCGGATCCCGAAACGCAAGCAAAGAAGATTTTGGCGTATTGCGACCTTCCTTGGCAGAGCCAGTGTTTGGACGTCGAACAGAACCGTCGCGCGGTAAAGACGGCGAGCATTCGCCAGGTTCGAAAACCGATTTATACGGGCAGCAGCGATGCGTGGAAGAAATACTCACCGCACCTGGAGGAGATGCTCAGTCGCTTGAAGAGCTTGGATGTGCCGCTTCCGGACTAGCACCCCTCCCATCGTCTCGTTGTATCCGCGCTTGATCCAAAGCAGGCCGTGGGAGCCGACGGTCCATAGCGGCACACGCTCAGCCCTGACGTCGTCATAGCCGCCGATCCACGCCGTTCTCGCTCCAAACAACAAAAAAACCCTCTAGCGACAGTCCCAAAAAGACCCGCCAACTGTTTCAAAACTAGACGAAATTTTGCGCGAATTGCCGGTTTTTCTATCTGAATCGTCTAAAAAAGACCCGATTCCTCGGCAAATATGAAAATAAATAGGCGGCCGATTAACTTTGTTTCACGGGATTTATTACCTCTGGATCGATAGTCATTGTGGGCAAAGTCACATTTTTGTGAGATCAAAAAGATTAATGGGATTGAGAGCGGACGAGATGATGGAGTGGAATCGTTCATGCTAAGGTAAGGATCAAAGGTCAGGCTCGGGGGCGTAGAGTGGAGCAGACCTATGAGAGGCTTGGGAAAGATGATTGTTGCAGGCGCATCATTAATAGCCGCTATGTCGTGTCATACCTGTGTTCACGCACAGGAGAATAACGGCTTCGAAATTGACAATGCGACGATTATCGCCGCGAGCCGTTCGCTGGGCGAACAGTCGCGCACCCGCGTGAACCTGGTCTATTCCGGAACCTTCTCGCAAACTGAAACGTCTCGTCATTTTGGCTTTCAAGTGCCGCAGGATACCGATCTCGCGTTTGGCGTTGACGCATCGAAATTGCTCAATAGCCGGCGGCTCTATTCAAGTGCGATCATGACCGATCTTGCCGCCAATCGTGTCGAGGCCAGCTTCTCGCCGGTTCCGCGCGAGCAGAAACAGATCTCCGCAGAGCTCGCCCTGTCGGCGCCGGCCTCACAGACCGGTCTCGGATTTGACGTTGGCATCGCGCCGCGTGTGGAAATTACCCGCGATGGTCGTTTCGAGTCTCGCCGCTTCGGGGGTGAAGTTCGGATTGGTCAAAACTTCGATAAACGCGGCAAAGAAGGCCCTGAATCAGGGTGGTATCTGTTTGCCGGAGCGGATGGCGAAGCCCTGGTCTGGGAGCCAAACCAAACGGGCAATGTCTCGTCAGGCGAAATGGCGCTGCATGACAAGGTCACGGTAGGCGACATTCAGGCTGGCGTCTCGATCCAGCGCGGTCTCGGCCAGCTATCGTTCAGTTATATTCGCCGCGAGGTCGAATATAGCGACACAACTTTCGGCACCAGTGAGAACGAGGACTTTGCGGGCGTGAGCTTTACGATTAGACGCTGACCTCATGGTTGTTCACACATTGATAAGAGCCGCCGTTCTGGCGGCTTTTTTTATGCCTGTCGCCAACGCGCAGGAAGAAGACCCGGTCGCGATGAGCGCCGGCGTCTGGTCTTTGACATCTGAGAACGATTTGTTCGGCGGGACAGATCGCAACTACTCAAATGGCTTGCGGATCGAGCGCGTCCGCCCAGCCAATGAGATCATGCCGGGGCTGAAATGGGTGGCCGATCGCATCCCGGTTTTGGATCTGAAACGGACTGAACTTCGACAAGGGTTTGCGCTGTCACATACGATTTTCACACCGGAAGATATCGAAGCCGAAATCCCTGATCCGACCGATCGGCCATATGCCGGCTGGCTCTACGCCTCGGGTACAGTGGTTGGCACGACACGGCTCGGCCCGAACCAGATGGTGCAGGATGTATTGCAGCTCAATCTCGGCGTTGTCGGTCCGTCAGCGGGCGGCAAATTCGTGCAGGAAAACTGGCACGACCTGATCCAGGCGGTTGAGCCTCGCGGCTGGGAGTCGCAGCTGAAAGACGAGTTCGGGATTGAGATCACGGCCCAGCGTCTGCGCCAATATGAAGGGCCTGCACTGCCGTTTGATCTCGAGACCGACTATGCCCTGCATGGCGGCATTACGCTTGGCAATGTCCGCACCTATGCGGCGGCGGGCGGCATGGCGAGGGTCGGCTGGGACCTGTCGTCTGATTTTGGACCGCCGCGCATTCGTCCGGCGCTGGCCGGGGCAGGGGTGTTCACGCCGGGACAGCCCTTTGGCGGCTATCTGTTTGCCGGGATCGAAGGGCGCGCAGTCGCCCGCGATATGTTCCTGGACGGAAATCTCTGGCGCGACAGTCCGCGGATTGAAGATCGCCGCGATTTCGCTGGCGATTTGCAATTCGGGATTGCTTTGCACCAGGGCGATGTGCAGGTCGCCTTCACCTATGTGCACCGGACGGAAGAGTTTGTCGCGCAGTCCGGGCCACAGCGCTATGGCGCTGTCTCGATTTCGATCGCGCGGTAACGGTGCGACCTACGGACTATGACGAGAGACAAAGCCTCGCTCGCCGCTGAGGCCACCAGACCGCTAAACGTGCGCTGCGTTCACGGTTTAGTTCAGTGATTGGTATGAGCTTGGATGGCGGAAACTCTGCGTCTTCAATCCCGCGTAACTTGGCTGCGCCATGCCTTGCCAGCCAGCACGGTTTAGCTCGTCCGCCATACGGGCCAGGCGGGCATCATTGCAATACATTTCAGCGCCGAGCACGGTGATCTGCTTGTAGGTCTCTTCCAGGTCGCTCCAGTCCAGCGTCGTCATTTGATCTTCCGGGATATGAGTCTCAAGCGCCGCATAAAATCCGTCACTGCGCTCCGTCACTGGCCGGGTCCGAACGAAGCGCCACTGCTCTTCATCAATCCGAACCGGTTTTCCGTTTGAGTGGATCAGTAGAATGTCTGATCCTCGGCTGTAATAGTTGGCGGTTGGAAAGGAAAAACTGACACAGACAATGAACGCGGTGTCAGTTTCGATAGAGAGTGGAACTTCGATCGCATCGCGCCAGTTTTGCATCGTAATGCCGCCGAGCGATGTTTCACCTGTGCCGCGCAGCAGGTAGCTTCCCGTCGAGACCATATTCGCTGCAACGGCGAGCGCTGCCAAAGAAAACACAATCCGCTTCGGATTCACATACGCTATCGCTGCCCCTGAAAGGATGGCGCTTCCGATGGCGACCGGCAGAATGGTGCGTTCCATAAAAACCGGCGTGTGGAAAAACCCAAATCCCCAAATCAACAATGGGAAAATCGCGATATGCGAAACGCCGATCACCAGCGCTTCATGGTTTCGGCGCAAACAAGCCAAAGTACCAACCAAAATTACACCAATGGCAATGACCACTCCCAAGGCGGTCGATCGGTTCGGCAACGCGACGATAGCTGTCGTTTTGATTGCTTCGATCGGGCCCGCTTGATGAAGCCACCCGAAATCACCGGAGGTTGCCAGAATCACCGACAGCCATGGAATCCAGCCGATTATGACCGGTAGGTTGAGCAGGATCAGTTTGAGCGACGTTGAAACGACTCGTTGCGGTGTAGCGACCAGAGCGGCCACTGCTATGACCAGATTCGCGAACAGGATGTAAAGTACGGCGGTATTATGCGTGTATAATGCGGCAAGAGCCGCCGCGTAATAGAGACCAATCCAAATGACGATGCTCTGAATTTTTCCGTCCGCTTTGATAAGGTCCACATAGACGCGATGGAGCGCCAGCATCAGAGTGATGCTCAGCAGGAGTAAGAGCGCGTAATTGCGTCCATTGCCGAAATAAATCAGCAGCGTGAACGAGAAATCGACGAGCGCGGTGGCCGTTAATGCACCGAGATTACCAAACAGGCGCTTGCTCAGCATGTATATCGGGATAAGCGTCGCCGTTCCGCAAATGACTGACAGCAAACGTAGGGGAAATTCGGACGTTCCGAATGCCAGGAACGGTTTAAGCAGCGTGTAGTAGAGCGGCGGGTGAACATCAAACGGGACTCCCCAAAGGTCATTTAGGGAGGCTTGCGCCATGGCGAGGGAGTACCCCTCATCAACCCAAAGAGAATCCTGGCTCAGAGTTACGGTTCTGATGAGGATTCCGATCACAATCAGAACCAGAAATGCCCAGCGTTCCGACTGCGCCGACACGGTTCGCGGCTCGCGTCTGAAAAAAGTATCCAGAAATTTCATTTGAATTTACCTTCGCAGGGCGCCCGGGACTGCTGCGGATGACGCAATATGCATGCCATCCACGAGCGGCCGAACTAAGCGAAAACCTGGGCGGCGCCTAAACGGCTGATTCGAAGTTAACAGACGATTTCCTGTGGGCAGCCTGTGGAGAAATGCCGCTGGGGCGCAGGATATATCTTGCGTGCAAGCGCGACTGCAGACACTATATATGGTGTTGAAGCGAATTGCAGGGGCTACGCCATGGCTGACATTATCACGAAACTTCCCGGACTGATGACACCCTCTAAGTCCTATAAACCATTCCGCTATGCGTGGGCTTATGATTTTTGGAAATTGCAGCAGCAAGTGCACTGGCTTCCGGAAGAAGTGCCACTCGGCGAAGACTGCAAGGACTGGGTCAACAAGCTGAACGACAAAGAGCGCAATCTGCTGACCCAGATTTTCCGTTTCTTCACGCAGTCGGATGTCGAGGTCGGCGCCAATTACATGGAACACTATATGCCGCTGTTTAAGCCGGTTGAGGTGCGCATGATGCTGGCGGCCTTCTCGAACATGGAAACGGTTCACATTGCCGCCTATGCGCTTCTGCTTGAAACGATCGGCATGCCGGATTCTGAATTCTCCGCCTTCATGGAGTATGAGGAAATGGCTGCGAAGCACGATTATCTTGGTCAGTTCGGCACCGACACTGAAGAAGACATCCTGACCTCAATGGCGGTGTTTGGCGGCTTCACCGAAGGGCTACAACTGTTTGCGTCTTTCGCGATGCTGATGAATTTCCCGCGCTTCAACAAGATGAAGGGCATGGGCCAGATCGTATCTTGGTCGGTGCGCGACGAGTCGCTGCACTGCGAGGGCATGATGAAAATGTTCCACACGTTCGCTGCTGAAACCGGCGCGCTGACGACGCCGGTCAAAAACCGAATTCGTGAAGCCTGCGAAACCGTTGTTCAGCTGGAAGACAAATTTATCGACCTGGCGTTTGAGGCCGGTGAAGTTGAAGGCATGACCCCGCACGATATTCAGCAATATATTCGCTACATTGCCGATTGGCGCATGGGACAGCTCAAGCTTGATCCGATCTACGGGGTCGAGAAGCATCCGATCCCGTGGCTGACCGAAATCTTGAATGGCGTGGAGCACGCAAACTTCTTCGAAGCGCGCGCCACGGAATATTCCAAAGGTGCGACGCAAGGCGACTGGCACGGAGATGCCGGGGTCTGGTCAATGTTCGACAAGCGCAAACCACAAACGATTTTGGCCGGTTAGCGACCGACCCGTTCGACAAAAAAAGAGGCGCTCAGCTCGAGCGCCTCTTTTTGTTTCATTCTATCAGGGAATTAGACCTTCACGCCGCCTTTTTCAGCATCCGCCAGGAATGCCGCGAGGCCTTTATCGGTCAGCGGATGGTTGGCGAGGCCTTTCAGCACATTTGGCGGCACTGTCACCACGTCTGCACCGGCAAGGGCGGACAATCGAACATGATTGCCGCTGCGAATGGATGCGGCCAGAATTTCAGTCTCAAACATGTAATTGTCATAGATCAGCCGAATGTCCTCAATCAGCTCCATGCCATCGATATTGATATCGTCGAGCCGACCGATAAAGGGTGAGATATAGGCGGCGCCGGCTTTCGCTGCGAGCAGGGCCTGATTGGCAGAGAAGCACAGCGTGACGTTCACAGCCGTACCCATGTCTGCCAGTGCCCGGCAGGCGCGCAAACCGTCCATGGTCAGCGGCAGCTTCACCGCGACGTTCGAGGCAATTGCCTGAAGCTTCTTGCCCTCAGCGACCATGGTTTCCCAATCGGTGGCGACGACTTCGGCGCTGACATGCCCATCCGTCAGGTCGCAGATTTCGGCGATCACTTCCTTAAAGTCGCGCCCGGACTTGGTGATTAAAGAAGGGTTGGTGGTGACGCCATCAATCAAACCGGTGGCGGCGAGCTCCTTGATTTCTGAGGTGTCTGCCGTGTCGACAAAGAATTTCATGGCTCAGTTCTCCAGCGCTTATTTTTCAAACCCAACGGGGCTTATCAATGCTTGCCTTCTTTCGCCAGTGCAAATGCGCGATTGCGGGCGGATGGTGTGCGAATGCCGCGAATGTAATCGGATAAGAAAGGCCGCGATAGCGTACAAAAAAAGGCGGCGCATGAGCACCGCCTTCTTCAATCTTGTAACCGGGACATATCAGCTTGGGCGACCGATAGAGGTGTATTCAAACCCGCGTTTCGCCATGTCTTCCGGGCTGTAAATATTGCGAAGATCGACGACGATATCACTCGTCAGCGAGGTCTTGATCCGGTCAAGATCGAGGGCGCGGAACTGGTCCCACTCGGTCAGAATGATCATCGCATCGGCGCCTTCAACCGCTTCATAGGCGTTCTCGAAATAGTTGAGGCCATCCATCATTTTCGCCGCCTCTTCCATGGCTTCCGGATCGAACGCCCGGATGGTTGCGCCCGCTTCGATCAGGGCCGGGACGATGTCGAGGCTTGGTGCGTCGCGCATATCATCAGTGTTTTGCTTAAAGGCGAGGCCCAGCACACCGATGGTCTTGCCAGACACATCGCCGCCCATGGCTTTGATGACCTTGTTGGCCATGGCTTTCTTTCGAGCCGCGTTGACCTCGACGACCGTGTCGACAATGCGCACCGGAGAATCGTGATCATTTGCGGTCTTGGTCAGCGCCAATGTATCTTTCGGGAAGCAGGAGCCGCCATAGCCCGGACCCGCGTTGAGGAACTTGTTGCCGATCCGGCCATCGAGCCCGATGCCGCGAGACACTTCCTGGACGTTGGCGCCAACCGCCTCGCAAAGGTCCGCCATCTCGTTGATGAAGGTAATCTTGACCGCCAGAAACGCGTTCGCTGCATACTTGATCAGCTCCGATGTACGTCGCTCTGTGAAAAGGATCGGCGTCTCGTTCAGAAAGAGCGGGCGATACAGCTCGCGCATCAATTCCTGAGCCCGCTTGCTGTCGGTTCCGACAACCACTCGATCTGGAATTTTGAAATCCTT
>SPJK01029437.1_pt1 | contig 13548 bp, 10 predicted proteins | sample 3741771 | NCBI WGS metagenome assembly SPJK01 (sample SAMN10925997, study PRJNA522277) | cold seep metagenome | isolation source: Elba SIP-enriched marine methane seep metagenome, extraction at timepoint T2 | place: Italy: coast of Elba, Mediterranean Sea | reverse complement strand
TTCAGATGGTGAAGGTCTCAGCCATCTACAGCCCGTGCGTGGTGAACAGAGCATTCATCAACGGCAGCGGGAACATGCAGGGCTACAGCATGGACCCTCGCACCCACGGCACGGATAGGCTTCTCGCTTACACGGATGAGGACGGGATCATCAACAACCTGGTTGCGATCTCGGACGAGTCGGACTCGGTCAACGACTACCTGGATCTCCGGTGCATTGGGACCACGATCGAAGGTGGCCTGAACCAAGATTGGACCGAGGCGTCTATCACAGACACGAGGTATTCCTCCGGGTATCCGGGCATCTGGGGCTTCCGCACTGATGCCACGGGTGGTTACGGGGACGCCTTCCAGGGTTTCAATATCGACTTGACGGTGCCTCCGACTGAGGCAGATCGCCGTCGGCGCTCTATGATCGCGGCCCAACGACGAGGCTCGAAGAAGAAGCGGGCGTTCATCTCACTTTCAGAGAGGTAATCATGGCAGGACTTGTAGCAAGGGCGACGTTTCAGCCCCAGGCCACGGGCACAGCGGACATCACTCTGCTGATGCTGAAGGCTCCGACGAACCAGCGGCTGAAGGTCCGCTCCTGGTGTGTGTCCTTCCAGGGCACGGACAACCTGGGCACTCCGATCCAGGTCCAGTTGCTCCGCGTGAGCACAGACGGGACGGGCTCCTCGGTCACACCGGTGAAGATGGATGACTCCATTGCGGACAGCATCCAGGGCACGGCCACCGAGAGTTACGGCGGGACCAACGAGCCGACGGCGGGTTCGATCCTGGAGCGGCGGTACATCCACCCCCAGACGAACTACACCGAGATCGTTGCCGAACCTGACGAGGTCATCGTCGGTGCCGGCGACCGGATCGCACTCAAGGCCATTGCCCCCAATGCATCGGTGAATGCCACAGGCTTCATCGAATGGGAAGAGTAACGGCGTAGAGTAATGGTCAAGCAGCGCAGACTCGCAAGGCGTCACGGGTGGATTCCATACTCCCGTGCGTATGATGAGTACCTCCCCCCGGTTACGGAAGAGCCGGGGAAGGGCGCTGTCGTTGAAGCTGGTGGTCGCGGCCTGATCCTCGAAGTCGAGGTGAGAACGCCAGCATCCCCTCGCCGTGACAGGATTGTTCTGCTCCGGGAGCGGATCAAGAGCCCGGTGTTCAACGAGCCCTATGTGTTTGACCGGATCATCGATCACCCAGACACATACATGGCTCCTATTCAGGTAGTATTCAGAGTGGTGTCCGGCGACGCCTCGTTCATGTTCGACGCAATCGGGGCCATCCGCATCCGAAAGCGGTCGACCGGAAACAGTGCATTTGAAGCAACGGAGTAAGCGATGGTAGCGCCTTGGGAACAGTACATCATGAACCGCCCCTGGGAGCGTGGGGTTGGTGGTCGCGAGTCCCGTCCGCTTCATGAGTACTACAGTCTGGGCATCCCCGTAGAGAATCTGCGTGAGACGCCCGGTATTCAGCCAGGATACGCTCCGACCAACGACTCCTTCTTGGATGAGCTTGGGTTCCCCTCGTCGCTCCCAGGGCGCCACACGTCGCCTCTGATCCAGTTCATGGCGGAGCGGAAGGTCGCGGCCCGGAACGCGGACCTCAGCAAGCAGGCTGTGGGCCAGCTCCGCGCCGGTGTTGCCGACCTCCAGAGTGGGTTCAAGACTCTCCAGGCGTATCGCCCTGGCGGTGTTGCCGGGTTGGCCTCGGGGATGTTCCAGAGCATGGCCCAGCAGCGGAACGCCGTGGCTGGTGGCCTCATGAACTCCCGGACTCAGGCACCGGATGTGATGTTTGAGTTCGACCGGCATCTGCTCCAGCGTCAGCAGCGCCTGTCCAACCGTGCCAGCATGAACCAGCTTGTTGGTGCTGGGATCGGCGCGGTCGGTTCATTGGCCGGCGGGTTCATGGGTGGCGTGGGATCTGCGGGCGGGATGTCCAACTTCTTCGCAGCGAAGGGTGGCTCGGTTCCGCCACAACCGGGGGGCACGCAGATCACAGTAGGGGAGGCTGGAGAGACGGAGCACATTGTCCCGGACTCAGCGGTCCAGGCGCAGCTCCACCAAGACAAGGCTCAGAGGGCCGGGGGTGAGGCTCGTCCTTCACCTGTACCAATGTCGGGAGCAAGCGGAGCCCCCGGTCCTATTTCTCGCGAGGGTGGGGACGCCCAGCGGGCGGGCAAGGTTCAAGACGCAGCCGCTCGTGCTGCTGCCATGCAACCGATCGGCGAAGGCTACATGGGTGACGCCCTCCCTCGGATGGCTGGTGACCCTGGTGCTGATGGCTACGGCTTGCCTGGTGCGTCTCACTTCGTGAGTCAGCGATTGGGTATGCCGTCGGACCTCATCCATGCGCTGATGCGTGACGTCGAGTTCCAAGGTCAACCCAGTCTCGGAGAGCGGATGGGTCATCGTTTGGAGCGGTTGGTTTCAACGTTTGATACGGAGATGGTATGAGCAGGGCATTCAGTGAAACTCGGCAGAGCATGCAGAACTATGCGGGCCTCGGGGAACGCTCGTCTGCTCGCGGTGCCAGTGGTCTTGCCAGCGGCATTTCTCAGGCTGGTGGTGCTCTCGGCAATGCGATGTCGGAGTTCCCTCGTCGGCAGCAGGAGGCCCAGCTCAATGAGGTGAAGATGCGTGAGGCGTATCTCGGTCTTGCCAAAGACGAGATGGATCTCCGCGTCTACCAGGAGCGGGTCAATGCCCTGAAAGAGGAGATGAGCCTACGTCAGTTGATGGCGCAGACTCAGATGATGGAGGTCGGCGCACAGACTGAGCTTCGTCGGTTGAAGATGTCGGCGGAGAAGGTGCAGACCGAAGCGTCTCTTGGCCAAGTCGTCTGGCAGGAAGGCAACGATCACTACGGCATCGACTTCAAGGATGGGTCGCCTCGTAAGTCGCGCCTTGGTGATGACGACTTCCGAGTGAAGAACTTCGTTCGCCGCCAGCAGAACGAGCTGGCTCAGGGTGAAGCGAAGGCTCGTCGTGACGAGATGCAGGCACAGAAGCATGAGGCGGATGCGCTGTCTTCCATTCTGAATGCGTCTGCGAACCTGACCCGCGCGAACGATCCTTCAGATGCGTACTCCAAGTTCATTCTTCAGATGATCGACATGGGCTACTCGCCTGGTGAGCCGGAATACGACAACGGCCTCGAACTCCTGAAGCAGTCATACGGTGACAGCGGCAACAAGGGTGTCGCTTCAGTGATCGGGAAGATCAAAGACAACCCGGCGCTCGCTCCCATGATGGAGCGTGCAATCCAGGCACACTCTGAACGTCACCCTGGAGATGACACTCTCGAACTTCTGTCTGAAGCACTGGTCGAAGCCCGAGCCGCGAACCCGGGCATCGATGACCAAGCACTGATCGGAAGCCTGCTCCAGCGGATCATCAATGACGAGCTTCTCGAACCCGGCTCCTGAAGAGCCGCGCAAGTACAAGTGGTCGATGGACTCGCTCCTTCGGCCACGCTCCATGTGGAAGCCGTACGACTCGGGTCAGTCCGAGAAGAAGAGCCGCTTCCGCCCGATGGACAACCTCATGGAAGAGGGGGGCGTAGAGGAGTTCTACACCCAGACTGAGGCAGAGCTGATGCCCGGTCAGTCTGGTCCGTCGATGCTGGACACGTTCTTGCAAGGGTCACGGAACTTGGTCAACCGTGCAGTCCAGGGCGGTGTGATCGATCCCTTCCAGGGTGCTCAGTCTCTGATGGGGCATGAGGTCACTCCATACAAGTTCGACATCGCGACGGCGTTCATGCCAGAGGATGACACCTTCGTTCGCCAACCAAGGGAGGCACCGGAGGTCGACTTCAACGACATCACTCAGTGGCACACTGGGTTCGAGCAGGTTGGGCCTCAGTGGGAAGAGGTGCTGAACCCTGAGATCCAAGAGGAGATCGACAACGGGACTCTCTCGATGATGGACGTCGCCATGCGGAACGACAAGTTCCGGACGGTGATGGACGCACCTCATGGTGAGATCCGATCGGCCACGGCAAACGCCTACCTCACTGAGGTTGCGGGACTGGAAGAGCGCGTTGCCTCCAGTGGCATTGCATCTGCTGCTGCTGGTGTTGGTTCTCTCATCGGAGAGATCATCGGCCTGTTCGGTCCTACTCCAGCCGGCGCAGTGTTCCGTGGTGGCTCCGCGGTCACCGGCACCCTCATCACGAAGATGTTGGGCAAGCAGTTGCCGCAGGTCATCACCGGCAAGGCTGTGTCGATGGCTTCGAGCATCGCATCTACGGTTGCGACTCCTGGCTTCAAGACGTGGTTCAAGGGGTTCGCGGCCAAGGCTTCGGCCAACGCTGCTGGTTACGCGGAGCTGTCCTTCCTTCGTGACTACTACGACCCGGAGACCGGCGAGCTTCGTGATGGGTGGGAGCGTGGTGCCAATGCCATGGTCCAGGGCGCGTGGTGGATGGCGTTCGAAGGTCTGAACGTTGCGGCCAACCATGTTGCCTCTCAGGTCTTTCGAGGGAACGTTACTGCTCAACTGCACGGCAAGGCGTTCGAGTGGGCACGCACGTTGAAGATGAAGCCGGCTGCGAACGAGTCGGCCAAGGACTTCCAAGAGCGCGTCTACCGGACGTGGCTTGTTGACGGCGCACCGGGCATCAAGGGTTCTCGTCGCGAAGACTTGAAGATCATGATGTCGATGGCGATGGCGCAGACTGGTGCCGCTGCTGTCGAGGGTCTCGGGTTCTCTCTGTTGGACAGGGAGTTCACCAAGACGATGGGCATGGCGATCTGGGACAACGACGCCGATGCCTCGAAGGATCTGCTCCTCAAGTACATGGCGAACACCTCGCTGTTTTTGGGAGTGCGTGGGTTCAGCACCTTCAGGAGTGCGTATCAGAATCGCCTGAACGTTGACCCGACGGTTGCTCCTCCAAAGGACTTCAACGTTGGCCCTGTCCCGAAGGGTCCGATTGTCCCGAAGGGTGGCCAGGGTCCGGGAACTGTTCAGGGTGCGAAGGCTCTGCCTGGCAGTGGCGCGAAGGCTCTACCTGGAAAGCAGGTCAAGTGGGAGACGCCGAAGATCGATCTCGGTCTCGCTCAGAGCAACTTCAAGGCTGGCTGGCGTCCGAAGGGTGACGGGGAGACCTACATCCGTGAGGGTGACCCGAACCACAGCTACAAGATGTACTACGAGGGCGACGGCGTAGGCGAGACCACGCTGACCGTTGACCTATCACCTGAGCTGGCGAAGAAGGTGAACATCTCCTCCGAGGATGGGGAGCTGATGACCTTGTTCCACAACGACGAGGCGCGGCTGGCTCTTCAAGAGATCGAAGCGGTCACGTTGGCCGACCTCATGCGTGGTCGCCGCAAGCTCTCCGGTGCCGAGGAGGTGGACACGGATGGGCGGTATGTCCCTCGTGATGGCGACCCAACTGCACCGGTGTCCTCTCTCGTCTGGCGCTTCGGGACGATCTTGGAGAAGGAGTTCCTGAGCCCGGAGGACTGGAAGAAGAGTTCGATCCAGGCACCCAGGCGCGAGGGTGTATCAGACAGTCAGAGGGTTGTGGCCGATCACTTGGTTCGCCGTGCGGCCACGCTCCGAGACCAAGTATCAGACGTCCATGTTGAGGTGCTCGCGGAGGCTGCCGGCACAATCGCATACGTCCCACTGCAAGCGGACGTAGCTGTCCGTGACGCCTTCCAACTGTTGGAGACTGGTGTCTTCGACGAAGTCCTCGGGATGGCCCTTGAGAGCAAGGATCAGGGCCAGGTCCAGGAAGTCATTCGTAGCTTCTCCCGAGTCCTCTCGGGCACCGATTCGCTGCAAGTCGGGTTTGATAGAATGCAGCGCGCTGTTGGTATTGAGCCAGAGCGAGACCTTACCGAACCGGAGCAGTTTGAAGATGTTCGACCAAAAGACGAGGCAGGACCACGAGCTGGTTCACAAGAAGAAGATGGCGATGCAGAAGGCCAAGTTTCAGCAGACAAAGACCCAAGCCCTGAAGGGCCACAAGGGCAAGGGGACCAGCAATCCCCGGCTCCCGCGGAACCTCAAGGGCAAGTAACTGAGCAAGTTCAGGGACGTGAACCAGGCGTCCTGAAACATGCTTCGAAGGATACTGAGCCTGCCAACCTGAAGGACACGCAGGGGACCGACCCGCTTGAGTCCCCGCACTTCACCCGTCTGCCCAAAGAGTGGCAGAAGGAGATCTCGGACATCACCCATGATGATCCGATCCAGGCTCGCGCCCAACGTGTGCGCAAGTTCGTGGAGCTTACCGGTGAGGAGCCGGCGAAGACTCTGCGCAAGTCGGACATCCAGCGTGTTGCGGACAAGCACGAGGGTGCATCGGTAGACACGAAGACCAAGCGAGGAGATCCCGAGGTCCAGGGTCTTACCGACAAGGAGCTTGTCTCTGCGGGCAAGGAGTCGGCGAAGGCGCTCGCAACTGGTGACGACAAGAACGGGAACAAGCGGAAGCGGGCTGAGTCCATCGTCCGAGAGATCCAGTACCGCCAGAAGAACCCCGCTCAGTCCATGCCAGAGACTACGCCGAAGGCTGCACCGGGTCCGAAGGCGGGCAGGGTCCAGTTGTCGGCTCGCACTATCGAAGCTGTGTCTGAAGCGGACATGATTCCGTCGGACGCATTCGACAATGCGATCTCGGCCGGCAAGGCGACCAGTCGTGGCGGCGTGATCCTGAACGACCTACCTGTGAAGGACGCACAAGAGATCATGACGGATCTCATGGAGGCTCGTCGTAGTGCGAACGCGAAGACACAGAAGGCGATCGACTCCACCATTGCTCAGTTGAAGAAGGCTGTCGGCAAGAAGGCTGGCGCTGTCTCCAAGCCCAAGGTTGAGGCCAAGAAGGGGCAGGTCCATTCCACGGTTGGTGAGTTCAAGATCGTCCGGAAGGAAGCCGGCGATCCAATGGACTACGAGGGTTTGGATCAGGAGGGCTGGGTCATCCAGCTTGGTGAGAACCGTTCTCTTGGTGGTGTTGCTCTTGGGAGCCCGGAGGATGCGGTCGCACTTGCCAAGCGCCTGAAGGATCTCGGTCCATGGACTGGCCGCGAGGGTGGCGGCGCACCGATTGAGACCTTGGAGAAGGCTATCCCGATCCTGAATGCGGTCGAGAAGTCTGGCGACCCGATGGCCAAGCCGGTGAAGCCTGGCCCGGACATTGATGCTCTCGGTGAAGAGGGTCACGCACTCAAGATGCTGGGTGCCTTCGAGAAGCTCTACCAGGGCAAGTCGGAGGACGAGCTTGAAGATGTGGTCCGAGACTTTGTTCGCACCTTTGGAGGTGACCTAGATCTTGGTCGCTACAAGGTTGCCAAGACGATGAAGGACGTCCGCAAGCTGCCGAAGAAGGAGCTTGATGAGATGATCTTCTACGCGGAGGGCACCGGGAACCCGCTGAAGGAGGGCGACACGTTCGCTGACCTTGAGAAGCGCCTGTCACCCTTGGCCAAGAACTTCGCGAAGGGCGAGGGCCGGAAGATCTTCGACTATCTGCACGACAAGATGGTCGAGTTGGGTCTGTTGGACTCGGACCAGTACATCAAGGACTACGTGCCTCACTTCTGGCAACCGCAAGGGAAGACCAGCAAGCAGCGGGACGAGAACCTCAAGAAGGCGATCAACTGGTTCCGTCAGAAGCAGGGCCTGAGTGCGCTGCAAGCCCGGAAGGTGGGCACGTATCACGAGGGCATCACCGAGCACGGCCTGATCCCTCGGACCACGAACTACGCAGACGTGATGTCTGGCTACATGAACTCGGTCAACGCTGTGGTTGCGAGCGAGAAGCTCGTGCAGCGGCTGACAGAGAAGTTCACCATGCCAGACGGGTCAGAGGTCCAGTTCCTCGTCCGTCAATCAGCGAAGCCCCCAGAGGGCTATGTCCACCCGCTCGATGCTGGCCTGAACCACAACGCATTGGTGGTCCGGTATGCGAACCGGGGCAAGAAGCGGTCTGACGATGTCGTCCGCACGGACTACTACTTGATCCACCCGGCTGCGGTCGAGCCATTGCGCAAGGTGTTCGGGGAACAATGGCGTCCGACAGCCGTTGGCCAGTCGCTTCGCGCCCTGAACAGCGCATTGAAGACGGTTCAGCTTTCTGTATCGCTGTTCCACACCTTCACCCTTGTCGAGAGTTCGCTCGCGTCGGGTGGATTCACCGGCTTGTTCAAGTCGTTCCGTTCGATGTTGCCGAAGCAACGCGCTGCACTTGAGAAGCGAATCGGCGAGGACGCGGTCAAGCACGGGTTGGTCATCGGCGGCACGGAGGACATGCCGAAGGACTTGTTGGAGAGCATGGCCGACCATGTCTTCAACCGGATGGTCATCAACGGCAACCCGATGTTGGCGAAGGCGTTCAAGGTCGGGACTCGCGCACCTGTCTGGATTCAGAAGCAGTTGAACAAGATGTTGTGGGATGTCATGCATCCGACGATGAAGCTCTTCTACTACGAGTCCGAGGTGCAGCGTCGGGCGAACAACAAGAAGCTCTTCGCGAACTACCTGACCGAGACGGGCGACCAGCTTGCGGCGATGACTGCGCTCAAGCGTGACGTGGCTCGCGTGGTGAACAACGCGTTCGGCTCTCAGAACTGGTGGGACTACTTCAGGATCATGAAGTCGCGGCAGTGGCGTGCGAATGCGCAGCTTGCGATGCTCGCTCCTGACTGGACTCTCTCCAACCAGCGGATCGCTGCCGATGCTCTACTGGGAGCGACCGGCAAGTCTGCTGCCAGCAAGGCGAACCGTGCTTTCACCTTGGGCTACACCGCACGGACCTTCGTTGCGATGACTGCCCTTCTGGAACTCATCCAGGCCGCTTGGCTCTCCCTCACTCTCTCGGATGAGGAGCGGAAGGAGTTGGATGAGAACGGCAAGAGCATCCATATCTGGGATAACGAGGAGTTCGGGCTCAGGGCCTACAAGAACGACGCCGGCCAGTGGGTCTACATCAAGCCGTTCAAGCAGGCGCGTGAGGTTCCGGAAACCTACGCCAAGCCGATCGATTGGTTCCTCGGGAAGTCGGGACCGCTGGCCAAGCTGGTGTATGAGCAAGTGTTCGATGAACAGGCCGGCTCCAGCTTCCCGGCACCGTGGGTCTCCGAGCCTGAGAATGAGGCAGAGCTGAGAGCGATCTCGGCGGCGGAGAAGTTCTTCCCGTTCTCGGTCCTCGGCTTCGGCAAGGACACGCAGTGGTTCTTCATGCTGCCCCAGAAGCGCGGGATGACGGACACCGGGTTCATCAAGAAGATGACTGAGTTGATGGCTTACTACGCCACCGACTCCAAGGTGCTATTCAAGAAGACAGGCGTGGAGATGAGTTCGGACACCATGCTTGAGGCGGCGGAGAAGATCATCGCCGACGGCAAGGTGAACAACGTCGATGTCTCTGGCGGCATGAAGGCTGCGATTCGGACAGTGCGCAGCAACTTGCTGAGTCAGTATGTCGAGACCATCCGCAAGATGAAGGACTCTGGCACGCCAGACCAGTACTCCAACGAGCTGGAGAGTCTTGCTCGTGGTTACCTACGGTTGGACCCGACGACCAAAGTCTCCTCGATTGAGGACTCGATGATGGTCAAGTTCCAGAGGATGGTCCGACGTGCAGACATCGACTGGCAGGCTGAGTTGAAGGACACGATGCGAGACTCCAAGCGTCAGTTCTCACGTATCCGTCGTGAGATCGGTCGCGAAGACAAGTCGGCCATCCGTGAGCTTCAGAAGCAGATGAAGGTCGACGAACGAGAACAGAAGAAGAAGTTCCGTGCCTCTCAGAGATGATCTCCACGAGTTCTATGGAGCATGGGAAGGGCGTCGCGCCCTGATCTGTGGCCTTGGCCCAAGTATCGAGCTGCTCCATGGGTGTCCCACCAACGACAACATCATCACCTTCGGGGTGAACGACATCGGGAGGTACTTCGACCCCGATTACCTCGTTGTCATTGACCGTCCCGAGTCGTTCCACGGTGACCGACTTGGCTACATCTGGAACGCGAGCCCTCGACTTGGGACTTGGATCGGGACCGGGTTCGCGAACATGTGGAAGGAGCACATCATGGACTCCTTCTATGAGTTGAGAACGGTAGCAGTGAACCCTCAACTGGCGATGCCACCATGGCACGACGTCGCATCCCAGATCCACAAGGCGTCATCGTCACCGTACACAGCCGCGTCCCTTGCAGGTTTCATGGGAATCAAAGACATCGCACTCATCGGCGTGGATATGGTGGACCACCCGCGGATGGGACCAGAGATCGTCTCCCAACTGAATGAAGTCTTCTTTCCGATGCTGAACGACTTCTTCAAGCTGAGAGGGATCAAGATGTGCAACCTGAGTCCGGACTCCGCGATCAAATCTGTACCGCATGTGAGTTTGGAGGATTGGTTTGGAGCACCTCAGCGAAACTGATCTGTTCGAGAGTCGTACTGGCGAGCACGCATTCATCACTGGGCTTGGCCCGAGCATCAAGAGTGTCCCGACCGATCTCCCTGGGATGGAGATGACGGTCAACGACGGCCGTAAGATGAGACCAAAGGCTGAGTACACAGCGGTCATCGACAAGCCGCACAACATGTTCAGGAAGAAGCGGGCCGACTTCATCTATGACCATGGGAAGACGCTCCTGTCTTCGCGGCACGTCAACCGGTGGCTTCACTGGATCGAACTACAGGGCAGCCCGGAGCCGTTGGTTCGTTGGTGGGAGGAGAAGGTCATCGTCTTCGAAGCGCACATGTATATGCGCACTCGGAACCGCCAGCTTCCAGACCCTCGCCTCGGAAGCTTCTGCATCTACGACGGGACTCCATACATCGCATGCCAGCTCGCGATGTATATGGGGTTCAGCCGGATCAACCTGATCGGCGTCGACTACGTGGATCACCCCGACTTCAACAAGGCGAAGGTGCAGCAGATCTCGTGGTGGTACGACAAGCTCCGCCGGATGGGGACGAAGGTCGGCTGTCAGGTCTACAACTGCTCGCCGATCTCCCGAGTGAAGTCACTCGAACGGAAGTCGCTGAGAGAGGCGATGAAGGAAGCCGTCTTGGCCAATCAGCACGTCGCCCCATAGACGGTGTTCTTCCTCGTTGGCCCCTTGGCATGGTCCATCACCTTGTCGAGCACTGTGTGTGGCCAGACATGGCCAGGGCCAGCGATGTTCAGGTGACTTGAGAGGGAGAAGCAGGAGGGGTCACCGTTCTGGTAGATCCTCCGCCGGGCCACGTCGAACACGTAGCCATCACCGTACTCAGAGAAGTCGAACACCTCACCGGAGGTGTAGATCTCCCGCATGGTCTCGATGAGCTTGCGAGGCCGTTCCTTCCCCACCTGATAGGCGACGAACCCGGTCTCGCTGTATCGATACATGGGCCGGCCGAGGTAGATCACCTCTCGATCAGGACGCAGGAGATCACGCAGCCACTTGTTGGTCACCTCTGCCTTGGTCACGACGTCGGCGTCGATCCAGATCCACCAGTCAACATCGGGAACGTGGTGGCTGAGAGCCATGACCTTGCGCGACCACTTCGCAGCACCCCACCTTGGTCCCGATCGGTAGGCCCGACGGTCCCTCTCTCCGATGAGTTTCCGGAACGCTTTGATGTGCTTATTCTGCTCGACCAAAAGGTGTCGGAAGTGGGTTCGCGAGTCCTTGAAGTGCCTCGGGTAGAGCCCCTCATGGACGGCATACAGATCTACATCCTTCGGCCAGTAGCGTTGGAATGTCTCGACGAAATCATTCCCGTAGATCTTCGAGCCCGTTGCTGAGAACGACGTGCAGACTGCGATCTTCATGGCGTCTCATAGATCCAGAGCCTGTTCTTCTCGATCTTCGCTCCCGGTAGGAGTTCGTCGACCGCTTGCCGAACGCCGGCTTGGTTGTAATCGTCACCGGTGAGGAGTCCTCCGGACTTCACCTTGGGCAACCACTTCTCGATATCGACCTTCACGTAGTCATACGCATGGTTCGCATCGATGTGGACGTGGTCGAAGTAGTTGTCTTCTGCGTGGTGTGATGCGTCTTCCGACGTCATCCGGTAGATGCGTGCATTCGGGTGCCTTGCTTGGCATCGAGTGCTGATCTTTCTGAATAGGGTATTGAGTCCTTCTTGCCCCCGACCTCCGAGAGCGTCTTCCTTGATCGCGTTCTCCGCGTAGGTCATCGACCATGGATCAACCATCATGTAGTCCCGGAGAGTCTCGACCTGATCGAGAACCATCCAACTCATGTAGCCCATCCACACGCCGATCTCGGCCATGCTCTCGGCTCCCTTGGACAGCTCGACGACTCGCTCTCGGTACTCCGGCTTCTCCATGAAGATCATGACTGACGCTCCATCACCAGCATCCCGTTGCTGTGAGTATGGAGAAACTTCACTCGCCAGGAGTCGTCGTGCTCATCGACGTAGTCCATGACTGCCGGGATGATCCCCTTGATGTCGGGGTCAGGGTTGGGGCTATCCCAGGTTCGCTGTCCGTGCTTGCCCAGAGTGTCGGTGTCATGGAATGCCATGTACTTGCGGACCTTGTGGGCGTGGGCCTTCAGCTCTGCGGATACGTGATCGTAGTTGTGCAGGCTGTCGTGCAGCATGAGGTCACACTCTGGGATCTCGACCTTGGCTGAGTCACCAAGGGTGAAGACCCACCGGTCACCGACGGCCGACTGGATGGTTTTGTAGAGCTTCTCAGCCGGCGGGTATCGCTCAAGGTCGTAGCTGTAGACCTTGCCCCTGCATCCTGCGAGGAGAGCGATGGTTGCGTTGGGTCGGCGAACTCCGAACTCAACACACACATCGCATGACTCAGCGAGAGCGCGAAGCGTGGGCATGTGTCCGGACATCGCATCCGGAGCGGACATCCTGCCTCGATACAGGGTTTCGAGTATCGCTACACAATCTTGGTCCACCATCCGGTCTCCTTCTCGATGAATCCGAACTTGCGGAAGATGTCGAACTCCTTCTCTCCCTGATGCGGTCGATGAGATGGCGTTCGATACCAAGACTCATACGTCCCACGGGCTCCGAAGAAGTCGAACCCAAACACCGAGACCTCGGTGGCCAAGGTGTACTGATGGATGAAGTCGATGATGCGGATACCCGTTGATGGAGGGTGTCCGACGTACTCATGGACTCGGTCTTCGATGTCTCTTCCGTATCGCCAGAGACCAAACTCATAGGGTCCCCAGTCTTCCTCGGCCCGCTTGGTGATCGATTCCCAGTCCGCATCACCAGACTTGGTGAGACCCTTCGGCTTCATCCAGATGACTCCCTTGAGTTGAGCCCACTGGTCCTCGGTGGCTTGGAAGTACTTCTCCTTACCCTGAGTCCAGATGGTGGTCTTGGTGCCCAACTGATCTTCCATGCCACTCTTCGGCATGGCGTTGTTCATCCGGATGACGACATCGTGACTGTCGATCTCGATGCCGTGGCTCCGTTCGAGAATGGTCTTGGCATTCCCGACGACGGCCACCTTCTTATCCTTGAAGATCTTCTCGATGTCCTTCTGACGTACGAACTGCATCTGCCTCCGCAACCCATTGTTCGTA
>SPJK01002609.1_pt1 | contig 13569 bp, 12 predicted proteins | sample 3741771 | NCBI WGS metagenome assembly SPJK01 (sample SAMN10925997, study PRJNA522277) | cold seep metagenome | isolation source: Elba SIP-enriched marine methane seep metagenome, extraction at timepoint T2 | place: Italy: coast of Elba, Mediterranean Sea | reverse complement strand
GGGATTTATTCTGTTTCTGGTTATCCTCAGCTATAGCTTTAAGCAATATCTGGATGAAAAAAACAATCCCAACCAGGACATCCAGACTCGCTGGGATGGACAAGCCCATGAAGTCAGGTTAAAACAGAATCACTTTGGCCAATATCAGGCATCTGGCTGGATCAATAACACACCAGTCACCTTTCTAGTAGATACAGGGGCAACATTTATCAGTATTCCCCAGTCCATTGCGGAAAAATTACAACTAAAGGCCGGTTACCCAATGCAATCAGCAACAGCGAATGGCAGAATTACTGTGTACGCCACTATGCTGGACAGTGTTAGGTTAGGTGAAATTGAATTAAAAAATGTCAAAGCCACGATTAATCCACATATGAGGATTAATCAGATTCTTCTGGGCATGAATTTTATGAAAGATATGGAAATCACACAAAAACAGCAACAATTAATCCTTAAATCCTACCCAAAAGTACCATAATGCAATTGAATTAATCATTTTGATGAGTCAATCGAAATAGCCCATCCAATACCAACGCATTTGGACTGACTGTTCCAATCACAGATCTGTCATTTAAAACCGGCGCCCTTACCAGGTCATAATTGGCAAATAATCGAGAACAATAGCGAATATCCATCTCAGGATGTACAGAAATAACCGGCTTGGTCATAATTTCATAGACATTCACCCTTTCCGGTGCTTTATCTTTAGCCAGAACATGTCTGGCAATATCCCCTGCGGTAACCAAGCCGTACTCATCATTTTCATGACGCTTATTTACAACCAGCACCGAGGTTTTATTTTGTTTCATGGTATTCAGGGCTTCACTGATAGTGGCTATTCCATCAACACTGGCAAAATCAGTTTTCATGACATCCCGCACTCTGATAATTTTTTTCTCACTCATAGTTTTTCCTCAACAATCGGGGTCAGTTTTTCAACCTGGTGCATTACGCCGATAGCATCTTCCACATCAACCTGAAAAGCAATTCCAGTCCCAGGGCTGGCGTCAAACTCAGCCGCTTTTGAAATAGCTTCCAGGATTTTTCGACTTAAATGCTCCTCAACCAGAAATAGTAACACATCGCGCTGAGTTTCCAGTGTTAGCCCAAAAAAAGTTTTACTGGCTTTCAAACCTTCACCACGCGCATTATTGATCACGGTAGCGCCTGTTGCTCCATGTTCACGTGAGGTATCAAGAACCAGCTCCGTTTTATCATCTTCAACGAATGCAATAATTAATTTAAAATGCATAGCCTGACCTTATAATTATGAATTTTTTTCTCGATTTCGCCATTCAGCGAGTTGTGCATATGCCAATACCGAAATGATGGGAAAAAGGCTGGCAAATGCTATCAGGCCAAACCCATCGAGTAAAGGATTTCTACCCGGCACTGAAGAAGCCAAACCCAGCCCCAATGCAGTAACCAAAGGCACCGTAACGGTGGAGGTAGTCACCCCCCCCGAATCATAGGCTAAACCAATGATCAATTTAGGTGCAAAAGCCGTTTGAATAATCACCACAACGTAACCAGCAATGATAAATAAAAACAAATCAGTGCCTGTTACAATGCGAAACGTTCCTAAAGCAATTCCAAAAGAAACACCAACAGACACCGCAATACGTAGACCTAACGCTTTAATCGCTCCAGCCGAAATTTCTTCAGCCTTGATTGCCACAGCAATTAAGGAGGGTTCTGCTAAGGTCGTGGCAAATCCTATCGCAGCAGCAAAAACATAGATCCAAAAATACGCCTGCCAATCAACTCCAACCTGACTTGGATCTGCCTGTATAAAGTCAGGGGATGTCAATTGTTTAGCCATCAGTTCCCCTAAAGGAAACAAGGCCATTTCCAAACCTTGCAAAAACAGGGCAATCCCCAGCAAAACATAAATAAAACCCAGCAAGGTTTTTTTGGCATGGTGAATAGGTTTTCTGATAACTAATAATTGAAAACCGATGATGATGCCTAAAATAGGCACAACATCCTTGCAGGTAGCAACAAAACTATCAATTAATAAATTGAATAGTTCATTCATCTTAAAATTCCATACGCCATGACAAAAATCATTGGCGTTAATGAAGCAAAAGCAATTAAACCAAAACCATCCAGCATCGGATTTCTGCCTTTTATGGCCGATGCTAGTCCGACCCCCAATGCTGTCACTAATGGAACAGTAATGGTCGATGTCGTCACACCGCCAGAGTCATAAGCAATGCCTATGATTTCTTTTGGTGCAAAAAAAGTCATGAACACCACACCCGCATACCCGGAAATAATTAGATAATGTAATGGCCAGCCTTTGATAATACGAATGACACCGACCAAAATCGCAATACCAACCGACAAGGCCACACTCATGCGTAAACCGAAAGCATACGATTGCATGGCCGTTTCATTTTGCTCTATCATCTGACCTTTAGCTGCTATTTCCGCCGCTTCATCGGCAACGGCTATGAGCGCCGGTTCAGCCACTGTTGTGCCGAATCCCAGACAAAATGCAAAAAACAACAAACTCAACAAACTGCCTTTCCGGGCAAAATCAAAGGCCAATGATTCACCCAAAGGAAATAAACTTTGCTCCAGCCCCTGAATAAACAGAGTCAGGCCCAATACCACCAGGATCATTCCGGTAATCATCTGTTCAACATCGGGAACAGGCTGACGGATAATAAATAACTGAAAAACAACAACAACCAAAACAATTGGCAACAAATCCAGTACACTTCTGAATAACTGTAGAAAAAACCGGTTTTTAATCTTCATACGCTAGACTTTCCAATTAGGTCATCATCAAACAAGCAATATATGTTCCAGTTTTATAACGACATAAATAAGGAATCAGAATCCCATCAAACAATCGGAATTCTGATTTTAATCGCTTATCTCGTCGTATATGGAGTATAGCTATCAAAATAGATTCATCACAAAGTTATCTGATCAAAATGGCCAAAAAAGCGGAATCAGTCCAATAGACATTGCTGCGACCATTAAACTTAGAGGAAGTCCTAACTTGACATAATCCATAAATCGATAACCCCCAGGGCCGAATACCATTAAATTGGTTTGATAACCAATCGGCGTGATAAAACTGGCTGACGCGGCAATCATTACCGTTACCGCGAATGGAGTCATATCAAGATTTAAATTCTGAGCAGTGCTTAATGCTATTGGAAACATAACGATTGCTGCAGCATTATTAGTAATCATCTCAGTCAAAAGCACTGTCAAAAAATAAATCATGGCTAATACCAGCCAGGGTTCACCCTTTGTAATTGTCAGCGCCTGCAAAGCAATAAAATCTGAAAGCCCTACTTTCTGAATCGCCAGTCCAAGCGCAAAAGCACAGGCAATCACCAACAAGACCTGATAATCTATACTGCGTCTGGCTTCTTCAGGATTGACACAACCACTGCACAGCATCAAGGCTGCCGCCAGAGTAGCAGATTGCATAATCGTTAATAAACCCGATAACATCAACCCTATCATCAACAGAATAATCGCCATAGCCCATGCTCCACGCTCATGACGCACTATATTTGAATTATCCAGTCGACTGACCAATAAAAAATCTCTGCTATTTCGAAACTTGAATAAAAAGCCTTTTTGCGCTTCCAGTAGTAAGGTGTCACCGGGTTGAATGTTAATATCCCCTATTCGCCCTGCCAAGCGTTTACCATTTCTGGAAATAGATAAAATGACCGCATTATAGCGATGCCGGAAACGGGATTGTCTGATATTCGAACCCACAATCGGGTTATCGGCCGAAACAACCGCCTCAAATAATCGTCGTTCATGGGCATGTGCTTCCAGTTTAAAAACCTGATCATCGGCCAGAAACAATCCACGGATTTTTCTCAACTCAACCACTGAATCAACTGCACCTGCAAATACCAGTCTATCACCAGGCTGGATAACCATCGTAAGCGTTGTGACCGAAATAACTTCATTTCCTCGAACCACCTCAATTAAAAACAGCCCTGGCAAATTACGTAATCCTGCATCCTGAATACTTTGTCCAGCCAGATCACATCCAGATTTGACCAGCATTTCAACCAGATACTCCCGGGTATCGCTGAATTGCTCAATCGCTGCCGATTGCCGGGAAAGCAATAGGGGACTGATAAGCAATAAATAAACAACACCCAATAATGTCAGTGGAATACCCAAAGCAGCCAGTTCAAACAATTCTAAGCCTTTAAAGCCCTGCTGCTGCATCATTCCATCAATGACCAGATTAGTACTGGTACCAATTAAGGAACAGGTTCCACCCAGGATAGAGGCATAACTCAACGGTAACAGAAAATTAGATGGCTTGTGCCCACTACGCTTACACCAATCCTGAACAGCCCCTGTAAACATGGCAACAATCGGACTGTTATTGATAAAACTGCTCAAAGTTGCCGCGGGTACAATCAGACGAAGCAATGCCATAGTCAAATTACTGGGTCTTCCCAACAATAACTGGCTCAACCAACCGATGGTTCCAGTTTCTCGCAAACCTGAAACAACAACATAGAGCATGGCAATCGTAAAAATACCGGGATTAGAAAAGCCAGCCAAGACTTCAACAGGGCTTAATACCCCCGTGATTAATAAAATGCATAGCGCTGCAAGCAGAATCAAATCTGTTGGAAAACGGTTTGCAATTAAAAGTGATAAGGTAGAAATTAATAACAGGACGACTAACAAAAAATCGTTCATTCATTGATTGGCAAGGTAACTCAAATTGACTTTAATAGTACCTGACAAAGCATTTTTTTGATAGCCAAAAGGGCCGAATATAATTGTCAACAATATCAGCTCCAGCCTGGAGTCTCATGATTGGAAGGGCTATTCTGAAAAATCTGGCAAAAAAGCTTCAAAAAAATTGCGAAAGGCATAGCAGACTCTGGATTGAGCCAATTTAATCAAGAATGGAAGTCAAATTTTCACTTATCAGTTAAACTGAAAAACAGACACCCTCATTGACCAATATAATATCTATGTTATTGGAATCAACACTATACAAATACGATCAAAACCAATATCAGCTCACTCGCTGTTTGTTTATTCGATTACTCGCTCTGATTTATCTGGCTGCCTTTGCCTCACTGTCCAGCCAGATCCTGGCTTTAGCCGGAGCAGATGGCATCCTGCCTTTCAAAGAACGCCTGCAAAACCTGACGAATCTCTATGGAAATCTGAAATACTGGCGCTACCCCAACCTTTTCTGGCTTAATAGCAGCGATTTGGCCTTAAGCGTCTCAACCTACGCTGGAATAGTCTCATCCATATTCATTTTTTTCAATGTATGGACACGCCCTTGTCTGATCGTGAACTACCTGCTCTATTTATCTTTGTGTAAAGCCGGTCAAACATTCACCCTGTTTCAGTGGGATTTCTTTTTACTGGAAATTGGATTTTTAGCCATTTTTCTGAGTTATGGCTCAAAAATTATCTGTTTACTCTATCAGTTTCTACTGGCACGTTTCATGTTGATGGGGGGAATCGTCAAACTGGCCAGTGGAGATAGCAGCTGGTGGGATTTGACTGCCTTAAATTATCACTATTTAACGCAGCCGTTACCAACGCCACTAGCCTATTATGCACATTTTTTACCGGAATGGATAAATCAAAGCTCAGTCTTAATCATGCTATTGATAGAACTGATAGCGCCAATTCTGGTTTTCATACCCGGTAAAAGCAGGAAAATTGCCTTTTACTCTATCGTAATTTTACAGATAAGCATCATCCTGACAGGTAATTATAATTTTTTTAATTTACTGACGATCCTGCTTTGCCTGTTCTTACTTAACGATCAGATTTTGAAACAGTATTTACCACAGATCATTCTCAAAATTTTAAGCCAACAGGACACGATTGTAACAAACCCGGCCAATAAAATTGCATGCAGCTGGCTAGTGATAACTCTATTGCTATCAATCTTATCCATCTGGCATCAAGCCTTAAGACAACCTTTACCAGACACGTTAACTGAATTACTGCGCAGCAGCCATGCGTTTGCACTTTATAATAACTATGGACCCTTTGCTGTGATGACAAAAAAACGCAATGAAATAATTATTCAAGGCTCTTTAGATGGAATAACCTGGAAAAATTATGCCTTCCACTATAAACCGGGGAAATTAGATAGGCCTTTAACATGGCTCATCCCTCATCAGCCAAGATTAGACTGGCAAATGTGGTTTGCGGCTATCAGCCCACGATATGCGCGTGGCTGGTTGCAAAACATGTTGGCAAAACTGCTACACAACTCAACAACGGTGCTATCCCTGTTTGAAAAAAACCCTTTTACTGATCAGCCACCACGATATATCCGTGCTCAACTCTATGAATATCAATACACCACGCCAGCACAACGAAACAAAACAGGTGAAATCTGGAAGCGAACATGGATTCAACCCTATGGAAAAACCTTAACTCCCGGTAAAAACAATACAGATCATGCCTTAATGAGCATTTGAATTATTTTGATTGAGTATCCATAATAAAAACTGATCTGTTTCTTTTATTTGCAGTTAAAAGCTGAATATTAATAATCTGTGTCTAAAACGACTATCTCGTATCTAACCCAACAATTTAAAGCGTCTGGTCAACTGGTCTGGATAGGTATCAGACCCAGTAAAAACAATCCTTTAGTCACATTAGAGCAGGTTTTTGCTGATAGTAAACTAGGATTGGAAGGTGATCACTATCAAGGGGGCAGCGGCAAACGTCAGGTGACTCTGTTGCAATGGGAGCACCTCGATGTCATGGCATCGTTTTTAGGGGAACCAGTCAAACCTGAACAACTTAGACGTAATCTATTGATTAAAGGAATAAACCTGATCGCATTACAAAACCAGTATTTTCAGATAGGTGAAGTCCATTTCAAAACCACAGGAATGTGTCACCCCTGCTCTAAAATGGAAAAGATTTTAGGCCATAGTGGCTATAACGCCATGCGCAGTCATGGTGGCATTACAGCTCAAATCATAAAAAGCGGATTCATACGGAAAGGTGATTTACTCAAGGTCATGGAAAAACCTGTCAAACACAATGACTGAATGCGCTAATCAACCGGCATTAAATCAGCAAAGATAAATCCATCTCTTTCAATAACCTGCCCTGACTGAATCGATACAGCCTGGTTAAACATGGGGCCATCATAAACAAAACTGTGAAATTCACCATTTTCACCACAGGGATCGACCGTATCTGGCAAACTGGAAATGAATGCATGATTAAATTCCCTGCCAGCAATCTCGGCAAATGCCTGTTTCGGATCAACACAGGTCACTCTGGCTTTTAAACCAGAATCAATCATTTCCTGAGCCAATTGATCGGTAGGGATTCCCCAGATTGGAAAAACAGCGTCAATCCCGGTTTCTTTTAATTGATCCAGGCGATATTGTCGAATATCTTCCAAAAATAAATCACCAAAAGCAAAGCAATCAACCTGTTGTTGCTTAGCATCTGCGACAAATTCAGCCATGATAGATTGATAGTCTTGATTACTACAGGGAAATGGGATATTAATGACTATCAGTTTTAAGCCTAAACAAGCAGCTTGTTGATGCAATAATTGCAATCTGACTCCATGCATAGCCACCCGGTTAAAGGCCTGATTGACGGTTGTAAATAATCCAGCGACCTCATATTCAGGATTCTGCTGTAATTGATACAAAGCCCAGGCACTGTCTTTTCCACTGCTCCAGGACATCAGGGTCTTTTTTACTGAATTCATTAGTTTAGAATACTAATCAAAAAAGAAAGCATTTTAACCCGGAAGAGCAGGAATTGATAGAAACAGGAAAAACGAGGGAAGAAAAAAATGGCAGGCCATCCATGGCCTTTGCAGCGTCGGTAAACTTCATGTTTAATAAGCGCATCTCGACAGTATCAGTATATTTAATAAAGCTTTCTATAACCTTACAAAATAAAAAAATAGTTCGCTCAATGACACACTCTTGACGCACTGACTAACATAGATAAATCATCTGGCTGAATAAAGCCCCAATAAAATTACAATTCTTATACCTAAAAAACTGAATTCTAATCATAAAACAGTGCGTGTATGAAAAATCCAGGCAAAAAAAATGAATATGCTTGTTCAAAAATTCGAACGAGACATACTCATTTGTAGGTCTAAAAGACAATTAACTGCTTGTCATACTTTTATATCGACGGTATGAATATACTATTTCGAGCTTTCTATAACCTTACAAAATGAAAATATTAATTGTTGAAGATGATGAAGTGTTGGCAGATGGGTTGAAACATACCTTAAGCCAGTCTGGTTATCAGGTGTCAGAAGCCAAAACCGGGCATTACGCCGAACAGTTATTATTGGCACAAGGTTTTGACTTGATTATTCTTGACCTGGGTTTACCGGATATTGATGGCCTGCAACTACTCAAAAAAATCAGAAAAAATAAAATTTTACTCCCTGTTTTAATTCTAACTGCACGTGATGGTATGAACGACCGGATTGAAGGCATTACCAAAGGTGCCGATGATTATATGACCAAGCCATTTGATCTAGCTGAATTAGAAGCTCGAATCAATGCACTCATTCGACGCTGTTATGGTGGCTTTAATAATGATATAAAGCTGGGAGGATTAACATTGGACACCAGTAATCAGGCCATTTTAGCTGAAGGAGAATTAATGAACATTTCATCAAGAGAGATGGCATTACTGGAACTGCTCATGTTGCAATCCGGCAAGGTTGTCAGTAAAGATAAAATCGCCCAGCATCTGGCAACTGACCAAGATGTTTTGGCCGATAATGCGATTGAAGTTTATATACACCGGCTAAGAAAGCATATTGAATCATATGGGGTCAGCATTCGCACAATACGAGGACTGGGCTATTTATTAGAAGAACATCAAGTCAATGACTAACATCAACAGCTTAAAATCAGCCATAATCTTTCGACTGATCATCCCGATATTACTGTTTATCATTATCCTTGAGTCGCTTTTTTCTTACTTTGTAACCCTTCATAATGTACAAGAAACTTATGATCGCTGGTTATTAGATTCAGCCAGATCTCTGCAACAGGAGATAAAAGCCACTGACGGCAAAGTCTCAGTACAATTATCAGACACCGCACTAAAATTTTTCAAATGGAATGATGTAGATTCGATTTATTTTAAAATCCAGACTGAAAGCCAGGGTGTTTTAGTCGGCGATTTACCTTTACGCGATTCAACCATGACCTATCAGGAACGCCCTATGCTCTTCTCCAATATATTTCTCAATGGTGAAGAACTCAGAATGGTTTCACTGATCGTTTCCAACAATTTACCTGAAAAAGTCTCTATCCACGTTGCAGAAACCTTAAACGCACGAAGAAAACGACATTTTGAGTTGTTAATCATGAACCTTGCACCTCAATTAGCTTTAACCATACTTATTGGTTTATTGTTATATAAAGGTGTGAATAAAGGGCTGACACCCTTGCATAAATTGGCAGATGATATTGCAAGCCGCTCCCCGTCTGATCTGAGCCCTATTCCTGACTCACATGTTTTCGCTGAAGTCAAAACTTTAACCGACACCATCAACCACCTGTTTGCTCAACTTTCTGATTCCATATCTGCCCAACAACGATTTGTTTCCAATGCTGCACACCAGCTAAGAACTCCACTGGCCGGTTTAACCCTGCAGGCTGAAAGAGCCCAACGGGAAGACCGGATTGAAACCATGCGACCAGCGCTTAATCAAATACAACACAGCGCGGACAAAATCAGCCATATGATTTCGCAGTTACTGGTGCTAGCCAGATCGAGTCAATCTGAACAAAACCATCTATTTGAAACCTTTGATTTTTTAGAACTGGCCAAGTCTATCTGTATGGAATGGGTGCCCAAAGCACTGGATAAAAACATCTCTTTAAGTTTTGAGGCCAATGATCATTCCTTGATGATTCGAGCAAACCTGACATTACTGAGGGAATTGTTAATCAATCTATTAGACAATGCAATCAAATATGGACATAAAAATGGTCATATCCAGGTCAGCATTCAGCACCAACCCAGACCACTCTGCATAATTGAAGACGATGGACCGGGTATTAAGCAAACTGAAATGTCCAGAGTTTTTGAACGATTTTATCGAATTCCCAGCCATCAACAAGCAGGTTGCGGACTAGGCCTGGCTATTGTTAAGGAAATTGCTGATTTACACCAATATCATATAGAAATGCAAGCGTCTGAATTAGGTGGTGTAAAAATCATCCTGGATTTGAATCAATCAGAATGGCCTTAATCATGAAAAATCTCTCAACCTAAACGACGGCTGGAAACAACAAAAACCATTTGAACAAGACAACGCCAAAGCGTCAGGTTTGCCGGCTCTATACTAATCGCCTTAACGACCTGTACGACTGCTATCCCGATTTTTCCTTGAGCCTGATGTAATTTAGCCCCCTCAATTAAATGGCTCACCAATTCAGATTCAAAATTGACCGCCTCGTAATTTCCCTGCGGAATTTCCGGTATAATTCCAATTTGCAAATCATCCAATCCCAATTTATTACGCTGAAACAAGCAATCTCTGGCAAACTGCTCAAAGAACCGTTTTTTTTCCATACCTAATTTCTGGCTGATCGTTTTTCCATGTAAGCGATAAGAATATACCGGATTAGATTTATAAAAAATTATTCCCGTTTCTGCCAGACGAAATTGCATATCAATATCTTCTGCCAGTTGAAAAAACTCCCGGAAACCCGATATGTTTTCCAGAGATTCACGCCTGAACATATAACAACCAATATGTGTTCGAATTTCACCCGACTTTAATTCTGCACTGATATCAATTTCATCCTCTTTACTGTCAATGCTGCTGATTAATTCACCTTTTCTATCGACAACGTTGACAGCCCCGGCTAATGCAATCGCTTCAGGATGATCAGACAACCATTGACTCTGAGTTTCCAGCCTATCCAGTGTAAAGAAATCATCCGCATCACAACAACACACCAGATTTCCTCTGGCATAACTTAAAGCCAGGTTATATGCAGCCGCCACACCCTGACCGTAACCAGAAACCAATCGAATACGATAATCTGAATAACTGTTAATAATTTTCACACTGCTATCTGTAGAGTGATCATCAACTATAATTAATTCCAGATCTGCATGTGTTTGCAATAGAATTGAATTAATGCTGTCACAGATATAGGATTCAGCATTTTTAACAGACATTAAGACAGAAACAAGCTGATTCATCCGATTAGTTTTTAATAAAATTTAAAAACAACAGTCGCCAGCCTGACTTGTTGAACGGGCTTAGCCTGATTGCTTTCAGTGCATAAACCATTGCAGCATCTTTATTCTGGAAATTAAACGCCCACCAACCGATTTTTACAAAAAATGTATACCGGGATTCCAGCGTTTCTTCCGGCTGATACGAATAGTCTTTGTTACCATTTCCAGCAGTCCGTCTTCGCTGCCAGGCTGATTGACACGCCTTTTGAGCCGACTCAATTTGTTGCCCTTTTGAAAAGCTGTTCATGGGTTCAGACATTATCCGGGACTTATATAACATTTTTGGAATATAGGCCAATGCCCCAACTTCTCCTAACCTTAACCAAAAATCCAGTTCTTCTGATGGATAAAAATCTGCATGATAACCACCAGTTACAGCAATCGCTGACTTCCTGACCAGACTCGCTGGATGTTCAATTGGAAAATGACCATTCAGTAAAAGACGTTGAATTGTATGATCATCTTCAGGTGCAGACATTTCGGTCAGTGCTCTGCCTGACTGATCGATGATCAAACTATAACTTCCTACACAAACAACAGCAGGGTTTTTCAACAGAAATTCAAATTGTAAATTCAGACGTTCCGGCATCGAAATATCATCGGCCCCCATTCTGGCTATAAACTCGGCATTGCAATTTGCAATCGCCTGATTCAAGCTGGGAACCAGCCCTCGATGCTCACGACTGATCAATTGCACTCTTTGATCCTGCTTTTGTGCGGCCTGGATGATAGATAAACTGTTATCAGTAGAACCATCATCTACGATTATGAGTTCTATATTGCTCAATTCCTGCATAAGCACACTATCAATGGCTTGTTTCAGGTTTCTTTCACCGTTGTAAACAGCCATTACAACTGAAACATCAGGCTTGTTATTCAACACACTATTAACTTTTACCATTCCTTCCAATCATAGGGTTGCTCCGGATAGTTTTCAGGGCGATACGAATTTTCAAATTGATCAAACCTTCAAATGCTTATACGGTGCATTTTTTATTTTCAAAATAATCTGCAATACCAGATGGGTTCAACCATATCATTTTTAAAACAATTGGTATGTTGAATAATACCTTTACAAATCAACTAATTTTCAGTTTAAAATTTGACAACATGACTCTAAACAAACCACTGGTTAATGATTGTTTCCGTTTTGTTTCTCAAGGCTATTGAGAGCAAGAATGCTGTCACTCAGGCTACACGGATGAATTAACGCCATGTCTTGAGAGACAAAATGGAAGCAACCTGAGGGTTTTATAGAGCCATGTTTGACAATAGCTGATTGCACAAAAATTAATACAAACAACTGAGCTCACACACTCACCTCATGAAAAAAATACTACGAATACTGCCATTAATATCATTGTTATTTGCCTGCGCACCCAAACCACTGACGTATAACGACCCAATTCAATTTCAAGAAACACAGCTTCAAAATGGAGAAACCCGACAAACCCGTGTTTCAGCTGCGGTAGAAGAATGGAGAAATTCCGGTGTTATTGTAAAGCAAGGTCAAACCTACCAGATCACCGCCAAAGGGCGTTGGCGAACGCACCCAACCTGTAACTTTACCAAGCCTGATGGTATTGGTTTATATCAAGGATTATGTGGCAAATCGCCACTCTATCCAGAAGTCATTCCCGGTTATAGCCATTCGATGTTAATCGCTAAAATTAGAGAAACAGGGCAACCGTTTTCAATAGGCAGTGAATATACGCTCAAGGCAGAAAGAAATGGCAAACTGTTATTTCGGATCAACGATGCAATCAACACCAATTTCGATAATGAAGGCTTTGCCGATGTTTCAATTCAAGCTCTCTCAACATCCAATACAATCATTGAACAAGCAATCAAACCAGAAGAGCTGGTTGTTCCTAAGAATGACAAAATTACTGACCCGCGCAAACGCACTGCACTGGTCATAGGAAACAGCGCATACCAGTTCAGCCCACTAAAAAATCCGGTGAATGATGCCGAAGCCATTGCTGAACAATTACGCCGAATGAATTTTGATGTGATTTTGAAAATTGATGTGAATCAGCAAGACATGGAACAAGCCATAGATTTATTCAACCGCAAACTCGACCCTGAAGGCCAGATCGCCCTGTTTTACTTTGCTGGTCATGGCGTACAGGTTAATGGCGAAAATTATCTGATACCGTTAAACGCCAACATTAATCGTCAAAATGATGTGCGTTACAAAGCAGTCAATATCGGACAAGTCATAGGTTCGATCGGAGAAAGCGGAAACAATCTCAATATTATTATCCTCGATGCCTGTCGTGACAATCCTCTGCCCCGTAGTTTTCGTAG
>SPJK01046510.1_pt1 | contig 13570 bp, 7 predicted proteins | sample 3741771 | NCBI WGS metagenome assembly SPJK01 (sample SAMN10925997, study PRJNA522277) | cold seep metagenome | isolation source: Elba SIP-enriched marine methane seep metagenome, extraction at timepoint T2 | place: Italy: coast of Elba, Mediterranean Sea | reverse complement strand
AACCACCCGCACTAAAATCAGCGGCATCTTCCCGGCCGCTGGCATCCAAATCGCCAAAACCGCCGATACCATTGGCAAACACACTGATACGGTCATTCAATAAACCGTTCATGTCATCCGAACTGGCCGCGCCACCAAGTCCGAGATTATGCAAAGTTAATAAATGCGAACTGACAGCCGCCATTTGATTAGATAAAGTACTAGTCGCCACTCTTGAAGTGGTTCCTAATTCTTCTGTTGCGATATTTTGTGCCGCCCCGCCATATTCTTCCCGAGTCAAATCCAAAGCCCCGCCTTGTTCACTTTCCTGTAAAGCAAAACCGGTATCGACCATTGGATTACACTGCGTGACAAAATCCTCTTGAGCCGAGTTTCTATCCGACATTGCATTTAAAGCGAGACAGGTTGGCACAATCCCGTTCGCGGTATCCTGTTGCAGCTGGGTTAGTCCCGGCACATCGCCAGGCCCTTGTGCCAACGCCAGCACCGGCGTCAGCATCAGCCCGGAAATACCGGGACCAAGAAATTGTAGTTTAAATGGTAATTTTGCTCGATAACTCATGTTTGATAACCCCCATGTTAAAAATTAATTTAGAGCAGACATCCAAACTGATCGCCCTTTTAATCTGGAACTTTAATATAGTTTTATAAGCATTTGTTTTATATTTTAGTATTTATTACATTTCTTTCCAGACATAAAACCAAAAACCTTTCATTATTGTTCTTGGTTTTCGTAAAAAGCGGCTCAATGCAAGTTCTCGATTTGTATAGAAATCTTTGCTCACCTGATGTACAAAGTTAAATCAACCGCTTAGGTTTTTGTGCATGAAAGAGGCTGGCTTGTTTACTTTGTTTCCAGGCCCCGGATTGTTTGCCGGCTCCGGTCCTACTCCCGCCTACCAATTCCTTCATTGCCTTTTGATCCAACTCTTTGCTCATATCCAAGTCTCGAATAATTATTTTTGCCATATCAACCTCATTAACTATTAAAAGGCCCATTATCATCGACCCATGTTAAAAATAAACAGATCCAACACTGCAAGAATGCATAATCAAAAAGATTGACTACGAAAAAAGAAATCTCCGGACTCATGCCCACCATGTTTAATCGGTGCATATTCGGGATCCTGTTGAAAATTCAAGCGTCTTGCCGATTCATCAATATGCTCGGAAACATGCCGATATAATTGCTGACCTTCTAAAATCCCCTCATTATTATGCAGCGCATCCAAAAAAGCATTGGCGAATATCGAATGACCATTAACACCACTATCCAACACCGGCTTCAACCCACCTGACGTCAAAACCGTTCGTGATCGTGTTTTCGACATCACTTTCAACCATTTAATACGTAAACTATCACTCATACCCGGCTCCAGCCTTGCCAGCGAAGAACGGGTCATAGCCCCCGAATAGCAAGAATCAGCCACAACCAGAATATGCCTGGCTGACATGGCATTGATAATATCGGTAATGGCGATAGTTGAAATCCAATTGGCGGTGTTATCGGACTCCGCGTCTATCGGTAACCAATGTCCCCTCAAATTCACCCGATCCAATTCACCATGTCCGGCATAATAAATGAGCAAATTATCCACTTCGGTCAATTTTGCCCTTAATTTATTCAATTCTGACAAAATGGTATATCGATCTGCATTTAAAATCAAAGTAGTTTTAAAACCATATTTATTTTGTAGCACATCGGCAACCGCTTTCGCATCGTTTACCGGTGTATCCAGGCGCGGTAATTTTCCGTACTGTTGATTACCGATAACCAGTGCATGGTAGGGGCCGAAATCAATATCGTTCCGCATCTTACCGGATGGCGGCCGTTTAGAAGCCACCGTTTGGTTATTAGGAGTGACAGTTTGATCCGCTGCCAGCAACACAAAATCCAATCTGGATTGTTTGCCAGCCGAATCAATAGCAACCGCATTAACCTCAGTTTGTCGCCCCTGTATATCTATCATGGTATTAAATAAACCCGAACCATTAACCACCTGTTTACGGCCATTGATATTTAAAGTCATCAACCCCGCCGGTGCAGTAACCCGACCAGTAATCTCCCTTTGTTTGACACTGGAACGTAGCTTAATGGTTGGAAGCCCGGTACTTCGTGTCACCGTAAATGGCGGCTCGAGAATCTCAATAACCGGCGGCGCATACTCAGCTTTTTTAACCTCGGAAAGCTCGGTTTTCTGTAATTGACTTTGAAATGCCTGTCTTTCGCGTTCCAGTTCCAACATTTGCTGTCTTAGTTGTTCATTGGCCGACTCCCTTTCAGATAGCTGGGTTTCCAATTTTTTTATATCTTGACTGGATTCTGTTTTTACGGTTTTATTTTGTTGTTTCAGTTGCTTAAGCTCTCCATCAATATTGCGCTTTTCGTCTTGTAACCGACTGATTGCCTGCTGTTGCTGTTGCAGATCCTGCTGTTGTTGTGCCAATTCCGCATTCAATTGTTTTAAATTTTGATCTTGCTCCGCAGCACTTTGACCATGTGCTTTTTCCAAAGCCTGCTTTTCCTGAGCTAAGGCGGATTGAGTCCGTTCCAATTCGGCAATACGCCGATTACCAGCTGATAATTGTCGTTCTTTATCAGCCAATTGTTTTTTTAATTGCGCAATCTCGCTGCTTAGGTTTTGATTGTTTTGTTGTTTGATTTTAGAGATCTGTTGCCTTTCTTTTTTTATTAAAGTCTGTTCAGCATAAAACTTCTCATTAATGGCTTTTAACTCCGCATCAGATTGAGATAATTTCAATTGTAAATCACCGAGCTGCTCGGTAAGCTGACTTTGCTGCTGTTGTTGCGTTGACAATTCCTTATTTAACTGCGACGTTCTATTCTCAGCCTCGATCAACTTATTGGATAAAAACATATTTTGCTGTTTCAACTCATTTTCAAGCGTCAAAACTTGTTGCTCCTGACGAAATACTTCTGCCTCCCTGGCAGACAGTTGCGCTTTCAATGTCGTCAATCTGGCATCACCGGGCTGGGCCGACTGCTGCACGTTCTGATATTGACTCCGGGACTGCTGTAAATCACGTTGTAGTTTGTTTAATTTTTGCCGGTCTTTTTTTAGTTTTTTATTTTTGCTTTTCAAACTCGCTCGAAGCTCAGCAATCTCCTGTTTGCTACGATCCAATTCATTCCTCAATAATTCCATTTCCTCTTGATATTCGGATCTAACAGCCGATTCCACGGTCGATGCAAATGCCAAATCTTCACTTTCCAGTCCCGATGCTTTTTTATACCAGTTTAAAGCGGTGACCAAATTTTTATCTACTCCCAACCCGGACTCATATAAATAACCCAAGTTGATCTGTGCGCGGGAATTACCTTGCATTGCCGCTTTCTCATACCATTTCGCCGCCATTGCATAATCCGGGTCGAGACCATAGCCTTTTTCATAAATTTCACCGACATAAACCTGCGCTTCCGGATCATTTGCTTTTGCCCTGGGGAGCCAAATTTTCAATGCAGTCGCATAATTAGCACGGTCATAAGCCACATATTCGCCACCTCGTACCCGACAATCCAGAGCACTGGTTTTTACCGCCCGCCGCTGTGTCATATAGGTCATGGCAGTCCCTAAACGGCGCACTTGACCCGGCAACAAACAATCCACGATAAATAAATCGTCTACCTGGTGCGCTTGAAATTCGGCACTGGCTTCCGGAGATAACGGTGCATTGCTGCTGCAAGCGACAATTAAAGACAACATCAAGCCCATCAAAACACTTTTAATCCTTAAACAAGGAAAAAAGCTGGATGAAATTAGCATGCGTTTCATTGTTCTCCTCCAATTCGGCCAACGGCTAAAGCCATTAAATAACTGATTATAAATTAAGACACCATGATCAGCCCAGCGAATTAAAAAAACCAAAGCCAAAACTTGGATCAAATAGGATTTAATCTTAAGGCAAAGATCATATATAAAGTGTTCTAACACTAAGACAAGATAACATTAGTTGTAATTCCAAAATCAGCAGACCGTTATTTAAATAAGCAGTGGTTTTGGCTTGCAACTATGTTCATCAACATTTAGCAACTATAGCTAAATTAAATATAAGCGTGACATTACTGAGCCAAATCAATTTCAATGCGAATAATTATCGCAATTTGCAACATAAAAATAGAAATATGTTGCATAAATTGTCAGTTCAAGATCAAACCACATCTTAGCATATTCATGAATTTATATTAATTATCATGATCTTAACAAATAAAACTCATTGTGGCACAGCATCTGCAATATTTATTTTCGAAACATTATTGAAAACCGCTTTAGGCGGAAACACAAACTAAACCAAACAACTCAAGGTGATTAAAATGTTAGCAATCAACGATGAAACACAAGCAGAAAACTCAATTTGTGAAATATTAACTGAAGACCTGTTTTTGGAAAGCGCCTATGGCCTGGAATATATTATCAATGAAGTTATTTCCGAAAACATTGAAGCCAAAAGCCCGGTAACGGACGATTCCGTAGACTGGTTCGGCCTTTATGATTTAACCATATAAGTAGATTATATTCAATATGGCTTATTCAACATAAAAAACCCAGGCCAAATGGCCCGGGTTTTTGGTACTGCTTAGCTAAGAACTGAAAACTAAAAATGAAAATCAGTTCTGATCTACATGCAACAAATATTATTGCTCCGGAATACTGACCGTAACTTGTTTTACAAAGCCGGTAAATTTGGAATCTTTTACATTTTCAAACACTTTATCCACCACTTGTGTGGCATCATCCTTACCCACATCGGCAGTTTCATCCGCAGAAAAAACCAGAGGAATTGTTTTTTCAACACGTCCTTTAGCAACCTGCTTGCCATCAACAAATAGCTTAGCCAATCCACCTTTTCCGGTACCATTACCATCATAAATAAATTCCAGCTTAATTTCAGCATCACCGCTATTAATCTTATTGGGTGATTCAACGGTATACCGATCCAAACCAAAATAATTATAGGTATAGGCAGGTTTGCCTTCATTCATATACAAAGCCCAACCACCAAATTTACCACCCTGCGCAAGAATGACACCTTTATCGTTACCATTTAAACGCACATCAGCGACGATAGTTTTAGAGTTGTTCTTAATATTCAGAAAAGTATTTTCCAACATACCATCCATACCATCCGCCAGGGTTAAAGATTTTCTATCTCCCATTAAATCGGGGCGCCCGGCAATCGCCGCATTGAAACGCTCATAGAGTCTGTCATCCAGTGGAAATACATTATTCGCTATCGCTTCCTGCCTAAACAATGCCTGCAATTCTTTTAATTTTTCAGGATGCTTATCGGCAAGATCATTGACCAGACTAAAATCTTCATCAATGTTGTACAGTTCCCATTTATCTTCCTGTAATGTATTTAACGTCGTTGCTTGCCAGGGGACACGATGAATAACACGAGCCAACCAGCCATCGCTATAAATGGCTCTATTGCCAAACATTTCAAAATACTGAACCTTGTGTTGACCCGGCGCGCTGCCGTCTTCCGCAGCATAGAGCATACTGACGCCATCCATAGGTTTTTGTTTCACGCCATTGATCATTTTTGCTTCAGGCAAGCTGGTCGCTTCCAGCACTGTTGGCGCGACATCATTGACATGGTGCCACTGAGAACGTATTTCGCCTTTGGCTTTTATGCCTGCCGGCCAATGCATCACCATACCGTTACGTGTACCGCCGAAATCACCGGCAACCTGTTTGGTCCATGTAAAAGGAGCATCGGTAGCGACTGCCCAACCAGCTGACATATGCGGAAAAGAATCCGGGCCACCCCAATCAGGCTCACGTTTCAACATACTGGAAATGGTTTCCTCATCGAAAATACCATTCAGGTGAATCAGTTCATTGTAGGTTCCTTCCAGCCCGCCTTCGGCGCTGGACCCATTATCTCCCATAATGTAAATGAATAAGGTATTATCTAATTGACCAATTTCATCAATCGCATCCACTAAGCGACCCACCTCATGATCGGTATGTTCAGCAAAACCGGCAAACGTCTCCATCTGTAAAGCAAATAATGCTTTTTCATCTTCACTTAAGGCTTCCCACGCCTTAATATCTTCAGGCATCGGCGCTAATTGGGCATTTTCTGGAATGATGCCCATCGCTTTTTGGCGCTTAAAGGTTTTTTCACGAAGTTTTTGCCAGCCACCGTCAAATTTGCCTTTATATTTTTCAATCCATTGCTTTGGCGCGTGATGAGGTGCATGTGTTGCGCCGGTCGCATAATAAATCATGAAAGGCTTATCAGGCGTCATTGCATGTTGAAATTTTACCCATTCAATCGCCTCATTGGTCATATCGGTTGTAAAATGATAATCAGGATCATCTTTTTTAGTTACTTTGGTGACACCATCAAAAATTACCGGATCCCATTGATTGGTCTCACCACCAATAAAACCATAAAATTTGTCAAAGCCTGAATTTGTTGGCCAACGGTAAAAAGGACCTGACACTGAAACCTCCCAGGTTGCCGTTTCATGCCATTTACCAAATGCCGCGGTACTGTATCCATTTTGCCGTAATGTTTCGGCAACATATTTCGCATCATCCGGTCTGATGCCTTGATTGCCCGGAAAGCCTGTAGCAACTTCCATCACAGAACCGACATTGACATTGTGATGGTTTCTACCTGATAACAATGATGCCCGGGTAGGCGAACAAAGTGCCGTGGTATGAAAACGATTAAAACGCAGACCATTTTCAGCCAGTTTATCAATAGTAGGCGTGTTGATCGCGCCTCCAAACGCGCTTGTGGCACCAAAGCCGATATCATCAATGAGCACAATCACTACATTTGGCGCACCTTCCGGGGGCGTCACAGTAAACGGCTCTGATTTTTCTGCATCTCTTGCATCCATGACGGTTATCGGTGCCTGATGCGGCGGCTGAATGGGTAAAACACTACGATCCAGCTTGCTACTTGCTGCTTGCTGTTCCTTGCTAGTACAAGCTACAGACAGCAACAATATGAATGTAAAAGAAATAATTCCTAGCATTTGTTTCATTGATCTCTCCTCTGTATGTATTGTTTGCGATATACCTGCTTAGTCTATCCATGGCTGGTAATAACTGGCAATCGAGTTTGAATCAACGGGTGTTTAACCATAAACATCCGATTCACCCTAAGTTGAGAGGGCCAATCTCAGGAGACCGTCAAGTTTTTCAACAGGCGACAGTCTTGTACACAATAACATGATTTAGTTTGCAGTGATCCATTTATACTAACAAAGTAGGTCACGCGAGTTGATTTATCTGATTTGTAGCTCGACCTTAGAAAGGCATAATAATGAATGACTCTTGGCAAAAGACACCTCATCATAGAATGATAACTCACAAACCCGACACGCCAATATTTGCCATATGATAATAACCCCAGACAAACACATATTACAATATTTGCAACATAATAAATAAAAAATGTCGCAATAAAAGATTCATTTCAGTATCAAGCATCCACATCAAAACTTACGTTCCGTCAAAAAAAATATTTTCTTATTAATTATCAACATATTAACCACAACAACTATTAATGGCACAACAACTGCTTTATACCTTTTCAAGATACATCTCTATCAATAAACATAACCTCGAAAATGAGGAAAAATTAATTTTAAGGGGGAAAAGCTAAAATACGTATCATAGACACAAAAAATCAACAAAAAAGTAATCATAAGTTAGATACAGATGATTGAGATTCACTCAACTGCTTTCCGGCGGCTGCGACACTCTGATTACTGAAATCACTCCTCGTGCTTTATTCAGAGGGCGACTCATAGTCAAACAACTCTTCTCGGATTCACGCAAAGCTGAAATAGATCATTACCGTAAAACAAAATAATTTGCGATCATGCATGTTGTGTCTATCCGAACAGAGGTACTTAAACAGTCCCAAGGTAAGCAAAAACGGTTTTTGAAATGTGCAGTAAAGCCAAAACTTCAGAATATTTTTTACCATTAATTCACAATCTAAATAACTTGTCTATTTCTGTTAAAAAACTTATTTAACTAACATCCATCCGGCTTCTTGTTCCTATACAATGCTCATCATTCTGTTTATACTTAAATTTATGGAATGAGTTATGTAGGAGATTTAATGATTACCCAACCTAATGATTTTGAAAGTTTGTCAAATAGTACAAACCGGAAGCGTCCTGAAAAGTTCTATCCGGCTCAACCAGCTTTAGATGGTGAATGCAATGAATTTAACATGGCTAGTGGAATATTAGGCGCTATAGGTGAAACACCACTTGTAAAGCTAGAAAAAATCTTCGGGGGGTCACTTTTCAATTTTTTTGCAAAACTGGAAGGTTTGAATCCTGCAGGCAGTTCCAAGGACCGTCCCAGTGTCGCCATCATAGAAAGGGCACTGCAAACTGGTGAGATTAACTCCGACACTTTCATTATTGAAGCCAGCTCTGGCAATACCGGCATTGGATTGGCCATGGTATGCGCCTATCATGGCTTGCGCTATCGTTGTCTCATCGACCCTAAAGTTACTCAACAAAATGTCGATATACTCCACGCCTATGGTGCTGAAGTTGAAATGATTGGTCGTCCAGAGCAAAACACAGGAGAACTATTGCCAGCCAAGCTAAAACGAATTAAGGAGCTGCTCAATTCGGTAGAAAATAGCTTTTGGGTCAACCAATATGCCAGTGGTGAGAATTCTGGCGCACATTATCGCTCTACGATCAAAGAAATCCTGCGTGACCTGGATGGTCGAATGCTTGATTATCTTTTTATTGCAACCGGCACTTGCGGTACTATTCGAGGCTGCCTCGACTACCTTATGGATAATAGCTATCCTACCAAAGTGGTCGCGGTTGATGCGTTAGGCAGCCAGATTTTTTCTCATAAAAAACATAATCGCCTGGTGCCAGGTCTAGGGTCAGCCATCTGCCCAGAACTAACGCCAACTGAAGGTTTACACAAAATAATACAGGTCAACGATGCCGATTGTGTGGTGGGCTGTCGACGTCTTGTACGGAAAGAGGCAATACTGGCGGGTGGATCATCCGGCGGCGTTATCAGTGCAGTATCTCAAATGATCAATGAGATTCCTGAAGGGGCTACTGTCGTAGCCCTGCTCGCTGATCGAGGTGAACGCTATCTCGATACTATTTACTCAGATGACTGGGTATTGGAAAACCTTGGCGACATTGCTAGTCTTGGGTAAACAATATAATAACCAAATTAAATAAGCATAGTGTCTAGTAACGATATATTGATCATCGGGGCTTCTGACGTAGAGTCAGCCCTGCTAGGTAATGAAAAGCTTGTTCTCGATACCGTCCAGAAAGCCTACGAAACACACGCACAAGGTGCCAGCTCATTGCCGCATTCCAGCTTTCTGCGCTTTCCTGATAATGACAAGGACCGGATTATTAGCCTGCCCGCTTATCTTGGTGGTACTTATCAACTAGCCGGCATCAAGTGGATTGCCTCAATACCCGACAATATAAGCAACGGTATGGAAAGAGCTTCGGCAGTTATCATCCTGAATGATCGTGTCACCGGCCGACCCAAAGCGGTTATTGAAGGATCGATTATCAGTAAACAAAGAACCGCAGCATCTGCTGCACTGGCATCTAAAATAATAGCTCAGAAAGAACCCGAGGTTATCGGGTTTGTAGGTTGCGGCCCGATCAATACTTCGATTGCACATTTTCTTACCATCGTCTGGCCTAACGTTAAACAATTCATCGCATTCGATCTTAACCCGGCCCGTGCTGAAGCTCTTGGCACAACCTTGCTTGCTCAGCAGCCTAATGCTGATTTTATCGTGGCGAAAAGCTTGCAAGCGCTACTCAGCGAGTGCCCGATGGTGGCATTCGCAACAACAGCTATCACACCTTATGTGCAAGATCTTGATGCCAGCCCGGCAGGTGCAACTATTCTCCATGTATCATTGCGTGATATTCAAGTTGGTGCAATCCTATCAAATCACAACATTGTTGACGACCTCGATCATGTAAACAGGGCAGCCACCTCGATCCACTTGACATCAGAACAGCAAGGCCATACCGGTTTTGTGCATGGTTCGTTAGGCAATATACTACTAGGCCGCACTGCCCTACCTGAACAAGATGGGCGAAAAGTTATTTTTTCACCTTTTGGTTTGGGTGTGCTTGATCTGGCTGTTGCAGACCTTGTCCAGAGTACACTTGCCACAACCGGCGCACGAACACTCTTCAAATCTTTCCTCCCTTAACACTATAAGGAATAAAATATATGTCAGTCGTTTGGAGTTGTAATGAATGGGACCCATTAGAAGAAGTTATTGTCGGCAATCCACTGCGCGCCAGATTTCCTACAGCGGATCTAAGCACTCAATTAGCAGAATTCCCCGACCGTTCACTAGAGGACATTCCACAGGGGCCTTTTTCACAAAAGATTATTGAGGAAACGGAAGAGGATTTGAATGAATTTGTTGCTGTCCTGGAAAAACTAGGCATTACCGTCAAACGCCCGGAAACCTGGCCTCACGAAGCCAAATTTTCCACTATCCATTGGGAGTCTGAAGGATATTACAATTATTGTCCGCGGGATCTAATGCTGGTGATTGGCGATCAGATTATCGAAACGCCCAATGTAATTCGTAGCCGTGCTCAGGAATCGTTCAGCTATCGCTCGATGATGGTTGATTATTTAAAATCAGGTGCAAAATGGTATAGCGCTCCCAAACCTATGCTATTAGACTCGTTATTTGATGTGGACCTGGACAAGCCCACACCGCGTAATGACGAGCCTTCCTTTGACGCTGCAAATATCTTGCGTCTTGGCCAGGACTTGATATATCTGGTCAGCGCCACCGGTAACGAATTAGGGGGACAATGGTTACAAACAATTTTAGCTGATAAATATCACATTCACTACCTGAAAGATGTTTATTATGGCAGCCATATTGACTCAACTTTTGTAGCATTGCGTCCGGGTTTGATGCTTTGCAATCCTGCTCGAATCAATGATGACACCCTGCCTGAAGTGTTAAAACAATGGGATATCATATACAGCCCACCGATGGAAAGCACAGACAGATATGATGCAGATTATCTATCCAAAAGTATAGGCAGTGAATGGATTGATATGAATCTATTCAGTATTAATCCTAATTTAGTCGTGGTTGATAAAGATCAGACGGCTTTGATCAAACTTTTGGAAAAAAAAGGTCTTGATGTAATTCGACTCAAGTTGCGGCACTCCAAAATGCTGGGTGGCGGATTCCATTGCATAACACTGGACACACGCCGAAAAGGAAAGCTGCAGCGCTATTTCGACTAATCGCAGCACTTTGAACATACTCTAACAAAAAGTTGTTGCATAATTGTTCCTAGACACCTGAAATTTACACCCCGGTAAGGAAAACACATGACAGCAATGATACTAGCAGCCGTCTTCGTAGTCTTTTTTACAGTGACGTATATCGCTTGGAAGCGCTACCTTTGGGCTGCAGAAAAAATTCCTGACAGTCAATCTGATACTTGCCCTTACAGCTTGACGGATGTTTTTGATGATCGACACCTAATCAGCATTCCACATCAGAAAGGAGCCCAGTGGCTGACAGATATTTTCAGTCGTTCTGCGCGTAAATATCCAGAACTGGTAGCGCTGCAGATTCCTCATACTGGAGAATCCTTAAGCTTTGCTGAACTCGACGCAAGAGCCGAAAACATTGCTGCAGCCCTATCTGGATTTCTTATCGGCCCTGATCAGGTGGTGGCCGTCGCCATGGAGCAGGACAATTGGCACATTGTGGCATCTCATCTCGGTATACTCAAAGCTGGAGGCACCTTGATGTTTCTGGATACTAGCTTGCCGGATGCCTTGATCACCCACATGATCAATGATGCACAACCTGTGGTCATTGTTACCCGCGGGCAAGATCAGTTTCGGGACTTACCAACGCTTGACGTCCTGGCATTGCCTGAACAAATAACTAGACGTGAACCACCATCCTGGTTGGATGATCCCACGCAACGTCTTGCGACACTATTCTATACTAGTGGCACCACTGGAATGCCCAAGGGTGTGGAGTGTCCACATGCAGGTTATGTCAACCTGGCTTTGAGTTACGCCGATTATTTCGACCTCATTCCTGGCATGGATGCAAGCTCGCTAACTTCTTCCTTAGGTTATGATGGCAGCATTTCTGAAATGTATAGTGCCTGGGTGTCAGGTTGTGCAGTAGTCTTGCTGACCAAGGAAGAAATCCGCTCAGGCCCCGACCTTATTCCGATTTTATGTAAAGCTGAAGTGACTGTGTTATTTTGCCCCCCAGTACTACTTAGCACGCTTACACCAACCCCGGAATTTGATCTTCCCTACCCAATTTGCCGTTATATTGTACCTGCGGGAGAAGCCTTTCCAAGCGCCCTTGTTGAACCCTGGACGCTTGGTAAACGACAAATCATCAACACCTACGGACCCACTGAAGCAAGCACTGACACAAGTCGCCAAAGTTTACGGCCTGGCGAACCTGTTACGATTGGCACACCATTCGCTAATGTGACCTATGTCATTCTAGAGGTCAACCAACTCCGGCCATTGTTACACGGTGAAGTCGGTGAACTTTGCATTGGTGGAGTCCACGTTGCGCGTGGATATCGTAATTTACCGGAGCAAACCGCCGAAAAATTTATTACTCACCCTCAGTTTGGGCGCCTATATCGCACCGGGGATAAATGTAAAATAGACATCAACAGCAAACGCGTTCATTTCCTTGGCCGTGTAGACTCTCAACTAAAAGTGCGTGGACACCGTGTCGAGACTCAAGCCGTTGAAGATATACTACAAACACAGTTCGAAGAAATCGAGGCAGCTGTTCTAGATTATCAGAAAGATGAACTGATCGCTTTCATTACCGCTCCATTGATCTACAAAGCAGGTATTTCTGAGGTCGTTCCCGCACCGGCGAAATGGACAAGCCGGGCAATGGATATTCTATCCACACAGCTCCCTCCGACATCAATTCCGTCCAGGATATTTCTGGTAAAGCAATTCGTTATGAAGCCGGTATCCGGTAAGATCGACCGGAAATGCCTACCCCAACTATCCCAATTAATAAGTAAGGATACGCAGGAAACAGAAGCTGGCAATGATAGCTCAGCAATTGATATACCCATCTCAGATTCCGCGATAACCCAGTCCTCCAGTAAAGCTACCTGTGCAAAACATGATAATGAGGAAGTGTTAACAATCTGTAGATCTGTTTTTGAAACACCATTAGGCTGGGATGATATATTTGCTGACCATGGTGGACATTCCATCATTATTGCACAACTGGCTCAGAACCTACATGCCGCGGGTTGGGAGGTGCCCGTTCGATCCCTGCTCAGCGATTGTAATACGGCACGCATTGTTGCCAGTAACGCTCGTAAAACCAAGAAGAAACCTCAACCTCCTGCAGCAGCCAGGTTAAAACCTGAACAAAACGGCGTTGACCGAGATGAAGCTGCTGCAAAGGTACTTTCTATCGGGTATTTCACCACCTTGCAGGTTCTATTACTATGCCTGCTTTATGCGCCTCATTTACTGGGTTTAATTGGTTT
>SPJK01062753.1_pt1 | contig 13578 bp, 8 predicted proteins | sample 3741771 | NCBI WGS metagenome assembly SPJK01 (sample SAMN10925997, study PRJNA522277) | cold seep metagenome | isolation source: Elba SIP-enriched marine methane seep metagenome, extraction at timepoint T2 | place: Italy: coast of Elba, Mediterranean Sea | reverse complement strand
TGGGCAACGGATGTGTCGACCGTGATGACGAGGTCCAATTGCTGAATCAAGGCAGCTGTTTGAGCGAAATCGCCTAACGCGCCGGACATGTCGCGGATAAAGGGCTCCAACTGGGCGCTGGCGATATCCTGGGCGCGCGGGCCCTTTTGCAGAGAGAAGAATGCCACCCCTTGCATTTCTATCAGCGAGGCAAAGTCTTCTATCGACAGGGATCTGTTCCGGTCGTTCTTATGGCTTGGCTTACCCGCCCAGCAAAGGCCGATACGCATTTGGGAGGCTGTCTGATCCGGCAATTCCGGCAAGTCTGTGTCTTCTGGGCTGCTCAGGTAAGGAATGTCGCCTGGGACCGTGTCCAGTGTCGTTTTCGCAAGACCGGGCAGGCTTAGCAGCGGAACCTGGAAATTGTATCCGCCGCGCAGCGGTGCTCCTTGCGGGGTGACGTCAATGCCTTCGAATAAGGGCGACGCTTTCAGCAGTGAAACGAGGGGCGGTTGGACCTCGAACGTGATCGCGCGGGGGGACTGGGCCTTCAGCACCGGGACATAGCGGCAGAATTGCAGACTGTCGCCCAGCCCTTGTTCACTCCACACCATGATTGTCCGGTTCTTCAGCTTCGCGCCGCGCCAACGGGGGATGCGGTTATGCCGTATCGCGGCTTCCGGCAGATCCCAACGCGCTTCGTAGTCGCGGAAACCGGCTTCCAGGTCGCCGGCAAGCAGATGCGTTAAGGATCGATCCCATACCAATTCTGGCTTGTTGTAGCCCCGTTGCTCCGCCTCTTTGAAACTGTCGAGCGCTTCGGCGAATTCCCCCTTATCCCGCAAGACAAGGCCGAGATTATAATGTATCTGCGCCGCTTCCGGGGAGCATGCCAATGCCTGACGGTGGGCTTCTTCCGCGTGATCCAGTCGGTTTTGTGCCCGAAAGGCATTGCCCAGATTGGACCAAGCCGATCCATCATCAGGCTTCAAGGAAACGCCCCGCCGTAAACAGGCGATGGCCGGCTCCAGATGCCCGGTCCGGCGGAGCAGGACGCCCAGATTGATCCAGGGGGCGGGAAGGGTCGGATTTGCCGCGATCAATGCGCGATAGAGCTTCGAGGCTTGATCCAACTTTCCTTGCCCATGCAACGCCACGGCCTGGGCAAGCAGCTTAGGTTCCGAATCTTCATCCGACACTGAACTTGCCGCAGTTTCTGGCGACCCTAATGTGGCCTCTTGTGCGGGTGACGGTTCAATGGAGACGGACCATTCTTCCTTTGGCGGCGGAGATGTCTCAGGCTCTTCTTCGGCTGCTGGTTCAGGCTGAGGTTCCTCTGAAATCTCAGCGTGACCCACATCGGTTGTCACGTCGGTTTCTACAGCCTCTGCGTTTTCGACAGGCTGATCGCTTGCAGCTGCAGTGGCATCGAAGACTTCGAACATCGCGTCAAAATCATCGACCTTATCCCCTTCGGATGGTGAGGGTGCGGCGTAGCTCGTTTCGGCGACCTCAGTTGCCTGAGGGACCGGTGCGGATGGGGCAGATGGGGCAGATGGGGCAGATGGGGCAGATTGGGCGGATGGCTCGGTAGGGCTCTCTTCGTCGTGGGCTGTAGAGCTTTCTTCTTCGCCGACGATTGTGTCTAACATGACAAAGTCATCTATCATATCGGTATCGACTGGGGTGTTCTCCTCACCGGGAACAGCGACGGAAGCAGCGATGCTTTCCACGTCTTCATCATCATCCGCCCAGTCAATATCGGGGAACTCGTCTTCATCCAGTTCAATAGAGGCTGGCGGCTTTTCGAAATCGTCCAGCTCGGTTGATTCGGTTTCCGATATTGCGGCTTCCGATAACGCGGTGTTTTCGGTCCTCTGCGCCGTAGGTAACGGCGGGTCTGCTTCAAATTCTGTAGACCGCGAGCCGTCTTGCGGGGCTTCGCCATAGATGACGACTGGCGCATCACCAGCCTGAGTTTGAGCACGGGCGCCCGTGTCCGGGCCATCGGCTGTCATCTCTGCGGATTCGAGCATCTCGGACAGATCAAGCTCAACCAGGGATGACAGATCGATCCCCATCATGTCGTCCCGATGGAGGATATCGTCAATCTCGGCGTTTACTTCCGCCTCAGTCTGTTCATCGATACCAGAGGTTCCAGGAGGCTCCGGATCGAACATTGAATACGGGTCGGAATCGCCAGCTCCACTGTCATCAGACGGTTTACCAGAAGACGCAGTGGAGGACGCACTGGCCGCGTCTCCCGTTTTCTTCTTCGGCTTGCCGAAGTCGATCACGAAATCCGCGCCCAGTTCAAAGCCAGAACCATCGCCCCGGCTGCCCGATCTCTTATTCTCGTCGACCATCAGCGCCGACCCTACCCGGTTCGCACGCCTGGGTCGAGGTCCACGCGCATGCCGGTCAAATCAAACCGTCAGCGATCATTTGCTCGGCAATCTGCACCGTGTTCAGGGCAGCCCCTTTACGCAGATTGTCCGAGACGATCCAGAGCGCCAAGCCATTCTCGATGGTCGGATCTTCGCGGATGCGGCTGATATAGACGGCGTCTTCACCCGCTGATTCTTCCGGCGTTACATAGCCTTCGTCAGCGCGGTGATCGACCACGATGCAACCCGGTGCTTCCCGCAGAATTTCCCTTGCGTCATCGGCGGATAATTCGCGGGAGAGCTGGAGATTGGCCGCAACCGCATGGCCGATGAAGACCGGCACGCGCACACAGGTTGCATGCAGTTTGATCTTCGGATCGATGATCTTTTTGGTTTCGACCATCATCTTCCATTCTTCCTTGGTCGAGCCGTCATCCATGAAGACATCGATATGGGGAATGGCGTTGAAGGCGATCTGCTTGGTGAATTTCTCCCGCGGGAGCGGATCGTTCACAAAGACGGAGCGCGTTTGGTTGAAAAGCTCGTCCATTCCCTCCCGGCCCGCGCCGGAGACGGATTGGTAGGTCGAGACCACGACACGTTCGATATTTGCGGCGTCGTGAAGCGGCTTCAGCGCGACCACAGTCTGGATCGTCGAACAGTTCGGATTGGCGATGATGTTCTTCTTGTTGAACCCTTTCAGCGCTTCCGGGTTCACTTCCGGCACCACCAGCGGCACATCCGGGTCCATCCGGAATTGTGAGGTGTTGTCCACCACCACGGCGCCGGCTGCGGCTGCTTTTGGAGAATATTCAGCGCTGACCTTCGCACCGGGCGAGGACAGAACAATATCGGTCCCGGTGAAGTCGTAACTGGCGAGATCCTGTGCCTTCAAGACATCATCTTCGCCATAAGAGATTTCGACACCGACCGAACGGGAAGACGCAAGCGCGACAACCTGGTCTGCCGGAAACTTTCGCTCAGCCATGATCTGTAAGACCTCGCGGCCGACATTTCCCGTGGCCCCGACCACAGCAACCTTATACCCCATATTGAACTTCCTTTCATCCTAACCAGGACCCTTGGGCGGCGCTTCAATAACGCCGGGGGACGGGTCTGGCAATTCAACAAATCGCGCCCGCACTGTGCGGACAAATGAAAAGGGCCGGGGAAAACCCCGGCCCGTCGATCTGGCGGTGGTCCGCCGAGATGTTCGGTTCCGAGGCTACCCGTCAGCCACGGTGGTTTTCGTTGTCTTGGTCGTTTTCGTTGTCTTGGTCGTTTTGGTCAGCACAGGCGACTTCGACTGGCCTGCCGTGGCGGCCTTGTCCGTTGCCGTGCTGGCGGTCGTTGCATGTTTTTCAGCATGTTTTTGTGCGAAGCACATGCCTTCAGCCATGGCGGAGGCACCGAATCCGATGACGCCAAACGCGACGGTGCCTGCGACGGCGAGACCGGCGGCAACTGTCTTGAGAGCGTACATCACGGCATTCCTTTTCGTTTGCTGGCGCGCAGTCTAGTCTTTCAGTAGAGATTCGGCAACCAAGGAGGTTCTCTCACCGATGCCAGTGTCAATTGACCCCTTCTTTGATGAAGCGACCAATACCTTCAGCTATGTAATCGCCGATCCTGTTTCCGGCGATGCGGCCATTCTGGATAGCGTCTTGGATTATGACCCGGCGTCCGGGCGTACATCGCACGGATCGGCGGATCGTCTGATTGCGGCCATCAAGGATAAAGGGCTGACGCTGCGCTATATCCTCGAAACCCATGTGCATGCGGATCATCTGACCGCGGCCCCTTACCTGAAGGCGGCCTTGGGTGGGGAGATCTGCATCGGGTCCAAAGTGCCGGTGGTGCAGGACACCTTCGCGGGGATCTATAACCTGGGGGAAGACTTTGCCCGCAATGGGTCGCAGTTCGACCGGCTTTTGAACGATGGCGAATGTTTGAGGCTGGGGGATGTGGAGATTGAGACGCTCCACACACCCGGTCATACGCCAGCCTGTGTTTCCTATAAGGTGGAAGATGCCGTATTTGTCGGGGATGTCATGTTCATGCCGGACTTCGGGTCTGCCCGATGCGATTTCCCGGGGGGCGATGCCCGGACGTTATACCGATCTGTTCAACGCATTCTCTCCCTGCCGCCGGAAACCCGACTGTTCATGTGCCATGACTACTGTCCGGGTGGACGGGAGCTGCGGTGGATCACGACGGTCGCGGAGCAGCGGGCGGATAACCCGCATATCAAGGATGGGGTTGATGAAGAGGCCTTTGTCACTCTCCGGACGGAACGGGATGCGAAATTGTCGATGCCGGCTCTGCTGTTGCCTTCCGTGCAGGTGAATATCCGGGGGGGCTCTTTTCCGCAGGCTGAATCGAACGGCAACAGCTACCTCAAGATCCCGTTGAATGTGGTCTAGCATATGATTTCTGGCGCCGTCATACCGGGCACATGCTACGCGTCTTTGCGATTCCGGCCTATCTACTGGCTGCGATTCGTAATGCCCGTTGCGCTGCTGCTCGCTTGTTTGATGGTGACATTTCCCGCTTTTTCTCAGACCGATGAGCAAACAGATTTCCGTATCACACTTGCCAATTGGTCCTTGGAACTGGATCGGTTGGAACAGCGGATCGGGGATGATGTGTTGGGCGATGCGGCGGCGCAGGCAATTTCTGTTCGCCTCGCCTGGGTCACGCGGGAGGCGGAGGTAGCGCGGGATAAGGCAAGGATTGTTCTGGAAAATCGAACAGAGCAGTTGGCAGCCCTGGGCCCCGCACCGGAAAACGGAAATGAACCGGAAGAAATCGCCAAGGCCCGCCGTGGACTGACCGAGGCCGTCGCTTTCGCCAAATCGAATATGGCCCTGGCAGAGCTGACCATTACCAGAACCGGCAACCTGCTTGATGCATTGGCGGATCGCCGAAGAAGTCGTTTGCTTGAATTCGTCTTCTCATCCAGCCCGCTACCCTACAGTTTCGAGACTATAAAAACCGCCGTACCAGATTTCTTTCATTTGCTTGGTGAGATCGCGGCCTTGCCGGGGACATGGTGGGTATCGCTACCGCCCGAAAAGCGATCGCCGATGGTTTTTGTCGCGCTCTTCCTCATGCTCACGATTGGGATCGGTGTGACGTGGTTCCTGCGGCGGCTGGTGCTGTCCCGCATCGGCCCCTATGCGACAGAGATTCAGCCAGCCTATAGCCGCCGCTTGTTGGCTGCGGTCGCTGACGGTCTTGCGAAGGGTATCGTACCTGCTGGTGTGTTGATCGCAATTGTCGCGCGGACACAGATGGAAAGTGCCAGCATTTATGGACCATTCGGTGATCTGATCGGAACCTCTGCCGCCTATCTGGTACTGTTTCTGCTGGTGACGGCCTTGCCGCATTCGGTGTTGTTGCCGGAATTTCCAGGCTGGCGCCTGACGCGAATTCCGGCCCCGCGGGCCCGGGATATCATGCGGCATGTCTATCTGATCGCGGCCCTGTTCTGCGCGGGAGAGTTCGTCTTCGACCTTGCCCGGCATGTTCCCAGCATCGGGGCAGCCCTGACGGAGCCACTGCGGTCCGTGCTAACCTTCGGCCTGAATATCGCCCAGGGATTGGTCGTCCTATCCCTGCTTCGCACCCGGCATTGGGTGTTGGACCCGCCGGATGAGACGCAGCGGGATGCACTTGATGACGAGGGGGAACAGTCGCTCTCCAAATCCGAGGAAACGGATGAGGAGGAGGACGGCGTTCAGCGTGTCGACCGGAATATTTTCTGGCATGGCCTGCGCGTACTTCTCGTCTGTTTGGCGTTGGCTGGAATGATCGCGCCGGCGCTCGGCTATGTAAGTTTGGGGAATTATCTCCTCAATAACATGCTGGGTTCGGCCTGTGTGCTGGCACTGCTTTATATATTGCGGGGGTTATTCAGGGAGGTGATTGGGCTTGTCACTGGGAGCCTCATCCTGCGCGACCGCCTCGGCATGCCCTATATCGCCCGGCGCCGGATCAAGCTGTATCTGCGTTTCGGTGTGGATCTGGTGATGCTGATTCTGGGCATTGCCGTCGTCGCACCACGCTGGGGAGTGCCTGCGGAGGACCTGGCGGCGGGGCTGACCATTGCGCTTGGATCCTTCACCGTCGGCAGCTTCGAATTCTCTATCCTGGAAATAGGTCTCGCGATTCTGAGCTTCTTCATCGTCATGGGGCTGACCGGGGCCAGCAAGCGCTTCCTGGATGAGCGGTTCCTACCGGAAACCCAGATTGACCCCGGCCTGCGTCACTCAATTACCGCCGGCGTCGGTTATGTGGGCTTCATTCTGGCCGCCCTGATCGCTGTGATGGCCGCTGGGGTGGACCTCACCAACCTCGCCCTGATCGCTGGTGCTTTATCGGTCGGTATTGGTTTCGGCCTGCAAGGCATCGTGAACAATTTCGTATCAGGCGTGATTCTGTTGATTGAGCGCCCGATCAAGGTCGGCGATTGGGTGGTGGTCGGCGAACATGAGGGCTTTGTGAAGCAGATCAATATGCGGGCGACAGAGATTGAAACCTGGCAGCGGGCCAGCGTCATCGTGCCCAATGCGGATCTGTTGAGCTTCGCCGTCACCAACTGGACCCACAAGGATAAGCTGGGCCGCGTGGATGTCCGTGTTTCCGTCGCGCAGGATAGCGACCCCGACCATGTTGAGCGTATCCTGACGGAAATCGGTGCCGCCCATGAACGCGTCCGACGCTTCCCGCAGCCCGCCGCCTATATGTTTGAGATCGCGCCGGATCGTCTTGTCTACGAACTGCGAGTCTTTACCAGCGATATTCTCTGGATTTTCGTCATCCAGAATGAGCTGTTTAAGGAAATCCTGCGCCGCTTCCGGGAGGAAGGGATCACAGTCCCCCATAGCCGCCAAGTTGTGCATTGGGTCGAAGGTGATCAACCAACACCAACGGGGCCGCCAAAGGAAATGTTGTCGGATAAATCGTGAGCCTTTTGGCTATGCCGCTATCCTTTTGCCGTCTTTATCGAAGAAATGCAGCGCGTCTTTGTTACACGCCAAGCCGATTTCGGTGCCGACTGCCGGGATGTCAGTATCTGCTTCAAACCGTGTGATGATAGGGCCGCTGTCGGTTGTTAGATGCACCAGTGTCTCGGCTCCAAGTGCCTCGGTGAAGGCGACAGTGCCGGGAACTAAGATGTCGCTTGCGGTGAGGGTGAGATGTTCCGGTCGAACGCCGATTGTGACGGTTCCCTTTGGCGATGACAGTGTGGGGACCAGTGCTGCATCGATGAAATTCATCGGGGGCGATCCGATAAAGCCCGCGACAAACGTGGTCGCTGGTTTGCGGTAGACATCCAAGGGCTTGCCGATCTGCTCCGCCACACCGTCATTCATCACAATCATTCTGTCGGCAAGCGTCATGGCTTCAACCTGATCATGAGTGACATATAGGGCGGTTACGCCCAGGTCACGCTGCAGGGCTTTGATCTCCATCCGCATTTGAACACGCAGCTTGGCGTCCAGGTTGGACAGCGGCTCATCGAACAGGAATACGGCTGGTTCCCGGACGATGGCACGACCCATGGCGACTCGCTGACGCTGACCGCCCGATAACTGTCGGGGCTTGCGGTCCAGATAGGGTTCCAGTTGCAGCATTTTTGCGGCCTTGGCGGTCCGGGCCTCGCTCTCAGTTTTCGACTTGCCGGCGATCTTTAGCCCATAGGCCAGGTTCTGGCGCACGGACATATGTGGGTAGAGCGCATAGTTCTGGAAGACCATGGCGATGTCGCGCTCGCGCGGCTCCAGGTCATTCACAAGCCGGTCGGCGATGGTGATCTCTCCGCTTGTGACGGTCTCCAACCCGGCCACCATGCGCAGCAAGGTCGACTTGCCGCAGCCGGAAGGGCCGACAATGACGATCAACTCTCCATGCGCGATGTCCATATCGACGCCATGGATGACCTCGGTCTCGCCATAGGCTTTGCGGAGAGTGCGGAAACTGATTTCGGCCATTGGACGCCTTCCTATTTCTCACTTTCGACCAAGCCGCGCACGAAGAGCTTCTGCATGAAGATCACGACAGCGACAGGCGGCAGCATGGCCAGGATCGCGGTGGCCATGATCACCGGCCAGTCCGCGATATCGTCCCCTGATGGGAACATTTGCTTAATCCCCATGACAATTGTGTTCATGTCCGGGTCGGTCGTGATCAATAACGGCCAGAGATACTGGTTCCAGCCATAGATGAAGAGGATCACGAACAAGGCGGCGATATTGGTTCTCGACATTGGCAGCAGGATATCGATGAAGAACCGCATTGGCCCGGCGCCGTCGATACGCGCGGCCTCGGCCAGTTCTTCCGGTATGGTCAGGAAAAGCTGCCGGAACAGGAATGTCGCCGTGGCGGATGCGATGAGGGGTAGGATCAAGCCAGCATGGCTGTTCAACATTCCGAAATCGGCGATTACTTGATAGGTCGGCACAATCCGGACTTCGACCGGCAGCATTAGCGTCATGAAGATCAACCAGAAGAAGACCATCCGGCCAGGAAACCGGAAATAGACGATTGCAAAGGCCGATAGGATGGAGATCGCTATTTTCCCAACAGTGATCCCCAGCGCCATGATCGTCGAATTGAACAGCATTAACCAAACCGGCGCATTTACGCCGGATGATAAGGCGGCCCAGTAGTTCTCGAAGAATTTGTCTCCGGGAATGAGGGGTAGAGGCGGGTGCACGATCTCGGGCTGGGTGACGGTCGAGGCGACAAAGGCGATATAGATGGGGAAGCAGACCAGCAGAATGCCGAAGATCAATCCGGCATGGGTCAGCCAAAGACCAATGCCGCGCTTTTCGACCATACCTGACTTTTGCACCGCCATCAGTAATGCACCCGCCGCTCGATATATTTGAACTGCACGACAGTCAGGATGCCGACAACGAAGAGCAGGATAACAGACTGCGCGGCGGAGGAGCCGAGGTCCTGACCGACAAACCCATCCGCGAAGACCTTATAGACCAGGATCATCGTGTCCTGCCTGGGGCCGCCGGCGGTGATTGTGTGAATGACGCCGAATGTATCGAAGAAGGCATAGACGACATTCACCACCAGCAGAAAGAATGTCGTTGGCGACAACAGTGGAAAGACGATGGTCCAGAACCGGCGCCAGAAACCGGCGCCGTCAATGGCGGCGGCTTCAATCACCGATTTCGGGATGGCCTGCAGACCCGCCAGGAAGAACAGGAAATTATAGCTGATCTGCTTCCAGGAGGCTGCCGCCACCACCAGACCCATGGCTTCAGCACCATTCAGGACATGGTTCCAATCATAGCCGAAGACCTCCAGGTAAAAGGCGACCAGGCCGACGGAAGGATTGAACAGAAACATCCAAAGGATCCCGGCAACAGCGGGTGCGACGGCATAGGGCCAGATCAGAAGTGTGCGATAGAACCCCGATCCCTTGATCACCCGATCCGCCATTACGGCGAGCCACAAAGCCGTTCCCATCGAGAGCAGGGTCACAAGGCTTGAGAATATGGCCGTGGTTTGAAAGGACGCCAGATAATAGCTGTCGGTCAGTAGGAACTCAAAATTCTCCAGACCGACAAAGACATCATTCAGGCCAAAGGGATCAGGCAGATAGAGGGACTGTTTCACCGCTTGCCCTGCAGGCCAGAAAAAGAAAACGAGCGTAACCGCCAACTGCGGGGTTAGCAGCAGATACGGGAGAAGCCGATTGTTGAAGGTGGCACGTTTTTGCATGGAAGAACAAAACTCGATGGCAGCCCCTCCCTCATTTGAGGGAGGGGGCTACCGTCTTAAACTTACTGCATCGTCCGTTCAAAACGGCGCAGCAGCTGATTACCGCGCTCTACCGCGCTGTCCATCGCGGCCTGGGCGTTCTTTTCCCCGGACCAGACAGCTTCCAGTTCCTCGTCAATGATGCCGCGGATCTGGTCGAAGGAGCCAAGACGCAGACCTTTCGAATTGCCCGTCGGCGCCTTGCCGGTCATCTGGATGATGGCGATATCGGTGCCGGGGTTCTTTTCATAGAAACCCTCTGCCTTGGTCTGTTCATAGGCCGTCATTGTGATCGGCAGATAGCCCGTGTCCTGGTGCCATTTCGCCTGGATCTCAGAGGTTGAGAGGAAATTCAGAAAGGCTGCAACGGCTTTGTACTCTTCCGCCGAATGGCCCTGCATCACCCATAGTGAGGCACCGCCGATGATGGTGTTTTGTGGCGCGCCGGCAACGTCTGCCCAATAGGGCAGCGGACGGATGGAGAAGTCGAACTTCGCTTCCTTCTTCACCCCGGCATATCCGGCGGAGCTTTCCGTGAAGAAGGCGCATTCCCCGGCCCGGAAGCGGGCGCCGCCTTCATTGCGGCGACCGGCATAGATGAATTTGCCGTCTTTTGCCCAATCACCCATGGTCTGAATATGTTTGACCTGTGCCGGGCCATTGAAGGCCAGTGTCGTGTCGAGCCCGCCGAACCCATTTTCCTTCGAGGCGAAGGAGACATTGTGGTAGGCGGAGAAATTCTCCAGGTGAACCCAACTCTGCCAAGCGGTGGTCAGCGGGCAGTTGTGACCCTTGGCTTTCAGTGCGTCGAGGGCGCTGCTGACATTCTCCCAGGTCGACAGATCCATCTTCGGATCCAAACCGGCATCGGCCAGGGCATCTTCATTCACATAGAGTACCGGGGTCGAGGAGTTGTAAGGCAGGGACAGCATCTTACCGTCGGTCGTGGTGTAATATCCTTTAACCGCAGCCAGATAGACATTCGGGTCAAAGCTCAGACCGGATTCGGCCATGACTTCATAGACCGGCTTCACAGCGCCTTTAGCACCCATCATTGTCGCGGTGCCGACTTCGAAAACTTGCAGGATATGCGGCTGTTCACCGGCACGGAAGGCGGCGATCCCGGCATTGAGGGTTTCCGAATAGTTACCTTTGTGACTGGCGATAACCTTGTAGTCGGATTGGGACTTGTTGAAGGTCTCGACCTGCTCGGTGAGCAATTCACCGAGGCGGCCGGTGAAAGCATGCCACCAGTTGATTTCGGTAACGGCAAAGGCCGGCGTGGTTGCGAGCGTCGCTGCGACAATGGTCGCAGAGCCCAAGAGGCGCTTGAGATGCATGGAATTACTCCCCGATGCTATGGGTGATGCTGGACGGAACGCAGAACGCCGGTAATCCCGGCGAAAAAGCGCGACCACGCTACCAACGCCATGCAAACATTTTGTGACGGGTGTAATTCAGTTGGATGACATTACACGATACTTGCGGTGACTGGATCTAGCCATGCGCGCCGATCAGGTTGCTGATCGCTGTTCCGATCCGAAGCAGGCGGTCGTGATTGAGCGCCAGGGGCTCGAATAGGGTTTCATGTTCCCTTTTATAGTCGCGGCCCCCATCGCCCTTATAGGTCGCGACCTCCTCGAAGTCTTTCAAGTCCGCGGGGCCGGGATCTGCTGGGAAGACATCGCGTAAGACTTTCAAGGCGGCCACCGTATCCAGGTTGAGGATATCCATAACGATCTCTTCGGCCTGAAGGTCAGGGTGGTTCGTAAAGTTGGGAATCTTTGCTGCGATCATGAAATTGCGTTGGATGAGGGCCAGGCGAAGCGCATGCAGGATCGCCCGGTCGGTTTCTGCCTCCCGGCTTAAAGGGCGGGGGGCATCAAGACTGTCGGAAACATCGGTCAGCCCGTCGCGCAGATCCATCGCGTCCTGTCGGAATACCCGCGCGATCCGCATCGCCCGTTCCCCGATATCGGTCTTTCCAAGCAACCGTGCGACCCGGCGTTTAACTTCCCGGCGCTCGTAGTCCGGGGCGGCTTCGGCAACGGTTATCCAATGCTCCGCTTCGAACAAACGCGCATAAGCTGATAACGCATGGGTCGAGCCCAGCGCTTCGGCATAGGCAACCATGCCCATCATCCGCTTCATACGGTCAGACTTGCGAACGATCTCTGTGAACCACTCAGGATCCAGCGCTATCGCTTCGCCGACACCGCCCAGGGTATTGGCCAGCCAACCCAGTTGATGCAGAGCCGCGTTATGCGGGATGGCGCGCAGCTGTGTTGGATGGGCCCAATCAATGCCATGGGCGCTGTCATGCTGCCGGCGGGTGCGGCGTGATCCCGTACTGCGCAGAAGGTTTATTGCAAACCCACCGATCAGGGCACCGTAGTCTTGGTGGTTCATGATCGAGCGATTGAATCGGCTGATCGTCAGGAAAAACGACAAGGTGTTGTCGGTTTCTTCATAGAAAGGGTCAGGTGCTGATGGGGCTGGCCCATGCACATGTTCCAGCATCCGGGTCACCGCAGCATAAGCCAACTTCGGGGTCCCGAACATGAGATACCCATCGCCACCTTGGAAGCTCACTTCGTGTTTTACAGGAATATTGTTTTTAGCGAATTCCGCGCGGCTGGTGGGTGAAGACAGATAGTCGAAGCGGGCGCGCAGGCCGGCAGGATGCGCACCGCGGCCCACGGATTCGCCATGGGTGTCGAAGATCACGACCTCTACATCGTCCAGCCCGGCCTTGGAAACCAGCTGGGCCAGTTTGATGTGCAGGCGCTCGACAGCCAAGGTGCAGGCGATTTGGCCAAGATGGCGGCCGGCGTCAGAGAACCCGGTTTGGACGCTCAGTCGGCGCCTGGAACGGACATAATCCTTGTAATGGGGATTATCGAGGAGCTGCGCTATCAACTCCGCCCCATGTTCCAACGCCGCCGGTGTCTCGAAAAGCGGCGAGATATCGCAGCGATCCTCAACACCAAACAGCTTTGCGAAATACAGCGCCGAAAGCACAATCAACGGTGATTCCGTCTCAGCGATCAGGAAGCGAACCGGGATCGCCGCATCACCATATTTCAACATCTGCCGGACCGTCATGAACAGGCGGCGGGCGGTGGCGCGCTCTGCCATCAAGGAGCCGAAATTTATGCTCTCTGCCTCGGTCTTTTCGATCAAGCGGGACAGCCGGGCTGTCTGGCGGCGGCGATGGCTCGGGTCGCCCATTGCGTCTTCCATGCCGGCTGCGTGCCGGACGGCATTGAGGATCTGCGTCGCGTTCAACCGGACATGAACATGGGCTGTGGCAAGACCGGTCGTCTCAAGATCGGCCGCCAGGCCGGCCAAGGCACGCATGGCCTCGGGATCATTTGTCTCGGCAATTGCCTGATGGATCAACCCGACAATTGATTTGGCATCATTG
>SPJK01027226.1_pt1 | contig 13580 bp, 15 predicted proteins | sample 3741771 | NCBI WGS metagenome assembly SPJK01 (sample SAMN10925997, study PRJNA522277) | cold seep metagenome | isolation source: Elba SIP-enriched marine methane seep metagenome, extraction at timepoint T2 | place: Italy: coast of Elba, Mediterranean Sea | reverse complement strand
GCGCCCGGGTCAGCGGCGTGGTGGACCGAGGTCCACAGCATGGCAGACATGCCGCGTTCGCCGTAATTGTGGGCCGCCTGGAGCAGGATCGCCGATTTGCCGGCATTCATGGCGCTGTAGGTAAAATAGAGCTTGGACATGTCAGCTTGCTAGGACGATTCCGGTCAGGTGGCAGGGCAGAAGTTGCAGTGGCGCCAGGAGCGAAAGCTGTGCCGCCGCGTCAGCAACAAGGCCGCGCGCAGAAGGTTTGTGCCGACCGGCGGCTGCCAGGCCAGAGTGCCGGATTGCGCCGGTCTCAGCGCACGCTCCACCCCGACCCTGATCGGACAGCACTGTGGCCCGGCATGAATGCCTGATCGGAGTTGCACTCGCCGCCGCCCCCCCCGATCACCGGACGTTGACCTCGAACAATGCGTGACGCTTAGTGCGCCAGACAGGGGCTTGGCATGACAAATCAATCTTCGGCAAACCTCCCATCGGGGACGTGCGCCAATTGCGGCGCCGCGCTCGACGGACCCTTTTGCGGACAATGCGGCCAGTCGCGCGAGGAAATTCGCCGCCCGGCCTGGATGCTGGTCACCGATACGGTCGGCGATGTTCTCGTCTGGGACGGTCGGTTTCTGACGACCCTGCGGGCCCTTTTCGCCGGCCCGGGCACGTTGGCACGGTCCTATGCCGACGGGCAGCGGGCTCGCTGGACACCGCCAATCCGGCTTTACCTGCTGGTCAGCCTCGCTTTCTTCGCGGCCATGGGCCTGGCTGGCGTGCGGGTCATTGCCGTGGCCCCCTATCCTGCTGCAGAAACTGTTCGCGCCCAGGACGAGGACGACATCCAGCGCCGCATGGCGTCGATTGAGACAGCCCGCGCGCGCGGCTGCACGGATGGGGCGTCAATCTCCTGCGGTGTGATGCCTGGCCCCGACGAGATCAACGCCGACGGCCAGCTCGTCTACGCGGCCGATGGCGGCGTCAATGTCACCATGATGCAACGCGGTGCCAGCCCCGAACCTCGACGGATCGACCGGGCGACCGCCGACTGCCTGCGGGCTGTCATGGCGGATGCGCAGGTGCCTGCGATCATCGCCGAGCTGACCATTGGCGCGATCCGTGACCCGGCCGGTTTCGAGGCGAGTTCATCGGCCGCGGCGGCCCAGGCATTGATCCTGATGGTCCTGGCCATGGCCCTGATCAACCTGCTGCTCCATCCCAAGCGCACGGTGATCGAGCATGTGATCCTGTCGCTCTATTTCCACGCCGCCTTGTTGCCGGGCTTTGCGATTGTCCTGCTGCTGGCAAATCTTGTGGCCGGCAGTATCGGTGCCTCTGTGGGGGTCGCGATTCTCGCCCTGGCCGGGCAGTTTGCCCTGACCTGGTTGTGCGACCGGCAATTCTACGGGTCGAGCTGGTATGGCGCCCTGCTGCGACTGCCCGTGCAGATAACCGGCTATGCAGCCGCTCTCACAGCCGCCGCACTGGGCCTCATCCTGCTGCCTGCCCTTTAGTCGGTCAGCCCGCCTGTCCTGGCATCAGCCAACGAGACTTGCCATCAGATGGCCGATCAACCGGCCAGAGACTGGGCCGCCCGGGAGATTTCATCGGCGGAGGTCTTCAGCGCCTCATTGCCGCGGGCAATGTCGCCGACGGCTTCGGACACATGCGACACATCGGTGGCGGCCTCGCCCATATTGCGGCTGATATCCTGGGTGACGGCAACCTGCTCCTCGACCGCCGCGGATATGCCCGACGCGATTTCCTCGATCTGTCCGATCACGCTGCCGATCCGGGTGATCGCATCGACTGCCCCGGCGGTATTGTCCTGCACTGCTGCGATCTGCCTGGTGATGCTCTCGATGGCATTGGCCGTCTGGCCGGCGAGATTCTTGACCTCGGAGGCGACGACCGCAAAGCCTTTGCCAGCCTCGCCGGCACGGGCCGCCTCGATGGTGGCGTTGAGCGCGAGGAGATTGGTCTGCTCGGCGATCGAATTGATCAGCTCGACAACCTGGCCGATCGACTGGGCCGCCGTTGAGAGCGTATTCATGACACCCGCCGTCTGCCGGGTCTCGGACACGGCCTCCTTGGCGACATCGAGCGCGCCCGACACCTGCTGACCGACCTCCTGGAAAGAGGCCGACAATTCCTCTGCCGCAGCGGCAACGCTCTGCACCATCTGGGCAGCCTTGCCGGAGGCGTTCGACGCCTCGCCGGTCTTGTGTCCAGCCTCGGCGATATTCCGGGTCACGGTCACCAGACCTCGCCCGACCTCCTCACGCACCTTGTTGCGGTGCAGGCGGGCATTGACCGACGCCGTCACGTCGATCGCCAGCTTGATGACGCTGACCGGAGTCCCGGCCAGATCGAAGACCGGATTATAGGTGGCCTGCAGCCAGATCTCGCTGCCATCCTTGCGGAAACGCTGATATTCACCGGCCTGGAACCGGCCCTGCCGCAGATTGTCCCAGAAATCCCGGTAGGTCTGCGATTTGGCGAATTCCGGATCGCAGAACATTGAGTGATGTTGGCCGATGACGCTGTCAGGGGAATAGCCCATGGCCTCTCCGAACACGTCATTGGCGGCCAGCACATGGCCCTGCATGTCGAAGCGGATCATCGCCTGAGACCGCTCGATTGCTTCCATAGTGCTCTGGTACATGTAGCGCCGCACCCGGCTTTCGGTGATGTCGGAAGCCAGCTTGACGATACGGACCACCTTGCCCGAAGCATCGAGAACAGGATTGTAGGACGCCTGGATCCACACGGTTTCACCATCCTTGCGCACCCGCCGAAACTCCTCCGAGTGGAACTTCCCGCGTCGCAGATCATCCCAGAAGGCCGCGTAGTCCGGCGTGTCAGCCTCGCCCTCCAGCACGAACATGCGGTGCTTGCGGCCAACGATCTCCTTGGGCTCATAGCCCATCACCCGGCAGAAATTTTCGTTGGCCTCGAGGATGGTGGCATCCGGCTTGAAGCTGATGATGGCGTAGGACTTGTGCAGCGCGTCGAGCACGGTGCGATCCTGAGACGGGAAGATTTTCATGTGCGACGTCCTTGCAAAGGGACCAGTGCTGACTGGCCCGGCGTATGTCCGATTGAAACGGGGCATTAACCATAACCTAAGCGGGTATTCGCGAATGAGTCGTTAATCGACGCGATGGCGTCATTGGTCATATTGTATTACAAATCAGACGCCACGGAACGCAAATCGGGACATGTTCGCCCGAATTTCTGACGTGAAAATTCGAGCCCGAAGCACAACCTTGCATAATTTTTACAAAACCGGATCAAACAGTAGCGCGTAACCAGTCCGGTCGTGGGGACGGTCAAACGGGACAATGCCCCAGCCCCGCCACGATCATTTCCGTCCAAACTGGACACACCCCTTCAATGCACACCCGCGATCCCCTATATTGAGGGGGTCGGCTTGCCGACTATGGCGATAAACGCGCTCGTAATAACCGGACCGGACCCGGGGGCAGTACCCGGCGGCTCCCCCATAACTGTTCTGCGTTGGCCGACATGCTTGGGGCCGAAACAGGATCGACGGACGGGTAAAGGGGATGGCTTTCGCCGGGGTGAGGCCCCTTACAGGCTCATTTTCAGAGTTGCCAACGACAACTTTGCTGAAGAGGTCGCTCTCGCTGCGTAGTCAGCGCGGGTAATCTCGCACTAAACTCCTATTCCCTTTAGCCGGAATAGGCGGGGCCCGGAGGCGCCTGGCAACAGAAGCCTCCACTTATCTCCCCTCCCAATGGACCGCCCTGATAGCCGCCACGGAAGCTTGGCCAGGACGGCACGCCCGTTGCGACACGCAACATCTCTGACGTGCCACAGCCAGGAAATAACTTTACGGTTGACCGGAAAATTCATTGAACCCAATCTCCCGACCGCCCCATGGAGGGGCCTATTGGGGGAAATATGAAAACGTCTGCACTTTTCGCCGCCGGCCTGGCGGCGCTGTTCGCTTCTGCCTGTACGTCCACACCCAAAGTCGACGTCCGCCAGCCCGGCGACCGCAACATGAGCTGCGCCCAGCTGGAAGCTGAAATGGAAGCCCTGGATGACATCCAGGAAGAAGCCGAGAACAATCAAGGTGTGAACACCGCAAATGTTGCTGCCGTTGTCTTCTTCTGGCCGGCCGCCGTCGGCAATTACATGGAAGCTGACCGCGCCATGGATCTGGCTGAAGAGCGCCAGGAACATCTGATGGACATCTACACCGAAAAGAATTGCGACGGCTAAGCCTTCGGAAATTCACCAACACCAAGGGCGCGCGCCGGCAAGGGGCGCGCCCTTCTTCGTTTGACCACGCCATATGCAGTCGTACCGCCCTTGCTCGTTGACCTGCCTAGCGCTTGGAGTACCCTTCACAGCGTTACCGGGGGAGTTGAAACATGGCCAAAGACCTGATGCGCTATGACCTGATGGCGCAGGACGCACTTCGCGGCGTCGTGCGACAGGCCTTGCTCAAGGCCGGCGCCCCGGAAGGCCTGCCCGGCCCGCACCATTTCTACATCACCTTCCGCACCACGGCTCCCGGCGTCGATATCGACCCGACCCTGCTGGAGAAATACCCGGAAGAGATGACGATCGTGCTGGAGCACCAGTTCTGGGACCTCAATGTCACCGAAACCGGTTTCGAGGTGACGCTGAAATTCTCCGGCGTGCCGAAATACCTCAAAATGCCCTATTCCGCGATTTCCCGCTTCCACGATCCAAGCGTCGGCTTTCACCTCCAGTTCGAGCATGATGGCGCCGAGGACGAAGCCGGCTTTCCGGACGACGACCCCAAGCCCAAAAAGGGCAGCAAGTCCGGTTCCGGGTCTGCCTCATCTGGTGATGGCGGCGATGGTGCCCAGGTGGTCAGCCTCGACAGCTTCCGCAAGAAGTGAGCGAACACCCCTTTTTGCTGGCACCGGATCTGGTTGACGGTCCGCCACCGGACCCGTTGAGCGAGGACGAGATCCGCGACCGCCTCGTAGTTCGCGGCGTCCGGACCAATGTCTCCACCCTGCTCGGTTTCGAACTGGTTGACCTCTCCATCGAAGGGCGCTGGATCGAGGCCCGTTTCAATCCGACACCGCAACTCGCCAATCTGCGGGGCAGCGTGCAGGGCGGGATCATCACCGCCATGCTCGACGAGGTGATGTCGCTCTCCGTACTGGTGGCCGAGCGCTTTACCTGCGGCGTACCGACGCTGGAAATCAAGACCAGCTATTACAATCCCCTGCCGGTCGAGCCCTGCCGGGCCCGCGGCGAGGCGATGCGGATCGGCGGCCGGGTCGCCTTCATGGAAGGCACGGTCTGGACACCGGCCGGCGAGATCGCCGCCAAGGCCAGCGCCACCTGCCAGGTTCGCCGGGTCAAGCCAGCCGCCAAGCCGTGAGTGGCAGCGCCAGCCTTCCCGGCAAGGCGACCGCACTTGCCCTGATCGCCACATCGCAAGTCCTCGCCCTGTCCATCTGGTTCGCCGGAGCCGCCGCCCTGCCCGCCTTGATGGCCGCTACCGATATCGGGCCCATGCGACAGGCCGCCCTGACCAGTTCGGTCCAGCTCGGCTTTGTCATCGGAGCCGTGCTCAGCGCCGTGACCGGGCTTGCCGACCGGATGTCGCCGCAACGCCTGTTCGCGCTCGGCAGTATCATTGCCGCCCTGGCCAATATCGCCGCCCTGCAGCTGGAACCAGGCGGCTGGAGCCTGATCGCCAGTCGGGCTCTGGCCGGTGCCGCTCTGGCCCTGGTCTATCCGGTCGGCATGAAGCTGGCGGCCAGCTGGGCACGAGGCGATGCGGGCTTTCTGGTCGGGTTGCTGGTCGGTGCGCTGACCCTGGGCTCGGCCCTGCCCTTCATGTTCAACCTGGCTGGCGACATCGCCGACTGGCGCCTGCCCTTCATGGCGTCAGCGATGGCCGCCCTTATCGCGGCCTGCCTGATCCTGCTGGCCCGCGGCGGGCCGGGCCTGCGCCCGGCCGCCCGGCTGGACCCCGGCGCATTCACACTGTCTGTCCGCGACCCGGCCTTGCGTCTCGTCAATCTGGGCTATCTCGGTCACATGTGGGAGCTGTACGCCATGTGGGCCTGGATCGGCCCGTTTGCTCACGCCTATTGGACGCGGCTGGGCGGTGATGCCCGACTGGGTGACCTGACCGCCTTTGCGGTCGTCGCCAGCGGCGCCATCGCCTGTCTCGCCGCCGGCCGCCTGGCTGACCGGTTCGGCCGCACACGCATCACCATCATCGCCCTGGGCATTTCCGGCAGTTGCGCCCTGCTGGTCGGCCCCGCCTTCGCGCTGGCGCCCTGGCTGATGATCCCGCTTTTGATTGTCTGGGGCATGGCGGTGATCGCCGACAGCGCCCAGTTCTCCGCCGCCATCACCGAGCTGGCGCCGCCGGAACGGACCGGCACCTTGCTGACCATCCAGACGGCGATGGGCTTTACCCTGACCGTGATCATGATCCAGGCCTTGGGCTATTGGATCGAACTTGTCGGCTGGGCCTGGGCCTTCACGCCGTTGGCGATCGGACCGGCTGTCGGAGTTTGGGCGATGGCCCGCCTGCGCACCCGACCGGAAGCGGCCAGGCTCGCAGGCGGCAATCGCTGATCAGTTGGCAGGCCGGGTTGATCCGCTGGCCAGGGCCGCATCGACAGACGGCGAAGCGGCATCGACCACCCACACCGTGCCGCTGGCACAATCATGATCGGCCGCCAGCCGATCGGCCATCTCACGAGCGATTTCATTGGCGCCCGACACGGCCGTCGCGTCAACCAAACCGACATGGCAGGAGGTCGGAGAACCGCCCGGCCGCAATGCGGTGACAATCAGGGTTTCCTGCCGCACGGCATCCCCAGTCTCGAAGGTGGCCGAGACATAGCGATGTATGGTGGCGTAGGGCGCTCCATCAAGGACGCGCCACTCGATCACCGTGTGAAACTGGCCAAAATTACCGAGATAGCCGCCATACTGGCCTTGGACTTCCGGATCATTGCGGTCGCTGAAGCGGCTGGTCTCGCCATGCTCGCTCGCCTCGGCATACCAGCGCCAGCCGGCCACGCCGTCACAGGCCTGGACATAGGTCACACGCTCATCCTCGGAGACCTGCTCTTCGCCGCTGCACGTACCGCGTTCGTCGGTATAGGAGAGACTCGTTTCCGGATCGGCCGCCGGTGTGACGCCGCCGCTATCCGCCGGCCCATCGACCGGGCCCGCAGCTGGCCCCTCATCGGGCGCACCGCCCGGCATGAAATAAACACCGGCCACTCCCGCAGCCGCGACGACCAGCGCCGATACAAACATCTGTTTCATCTGACTTCCCCCTAAACACCCAACAATAACTACACAGCAACACCGCCCGGCGTCATGCATCCTCCAGGATGCGCACCTCTTGCATCGGGCGGGCAGTAACAGCGATGCGCGGCCGGTCGCCCTCAACCCTGGTGACCAGCAAACGCTCCACCTGGCTGTCGTCATGGAAGACCACACCGGTCAGAGCGTCGAGAACCGCCTTGGCGACGCCATCGACGTCATGGTCCGGACTGGCCGGATCGCGCGCAACCTCGATACAGACCTCATAAGGGCCCCATTTGGGCTGGGTCCGCTTGAACTCGAGACGGAAGAACTCCCCGATCAGCGATTTGAATCGCCGTGTCTGGGTCGTCACCGCGTCAACGCGCAAATTGAGTTCATCGCCAGACATGTGCGCCTGAACCTTCCCTTGGCCGATCTCGGCCTTGCCCAACCGGTTTTTGCGTCATGCCCCCCGGCGATGCGCATCATCATCTTGATCGCCCATGTGCGAGTGATACACGTTCGAATCAACCGTTACCATCATCGACCCGCGCCCATGGCGCTGCAAGGAGCCTCCCCTGATGAGCGAGATGCGCACCGAAACCGACAGCTTTGGACCGCTGGAAGTCCCGTCCGAAAAACTCTTTGGTGCGCAGACGGCGCGCTCGCTGATCAACTTCCCGATCGGCGTCGAAACCATGCCGGTTCCACTGATCCGGGCCCTGGGCATCGTCAAGCGCTCGGCCGCCCTCGCCAACAAGAAACTGGGCAATATGGAGGCCCGCGAAGCCGACGCCATTGCGGCAGCGGCGCTGGAAGTCGCCGAAGGCAAGTGGAATGACCATTTCCCCTTGTCTGTCTGGCAAACCGGCTCCGGCACCCAGTCCAACATGAACACCAATGAAGTGGTCTCCAACCGCGCCATCCAGATGCTCGGCGGCGTGGTCGGTTCAAAGGATCCGATCCACCCCAACGACCATGTGAACCGCTCGCAATCGTCCAACGACACCTTCCCGACCGCGATGCATATCGCCGCCGCCGAAGAGATCACCCACGCCCTGCTGCCGGCCTTGCAGAAGCTGCACAATGCACTCAACGACAAGGCGAATGCCTTCAAGGACATCATCAAGATCGGCCGGACCCATTTGCAGGATGCAACGCCGCTGACGCTGGGCCAGGAATTCTCCGGCTATGTCGCCATGGTCGGCAATGCCATCCGCCGCATCGAGGCGGCCCTGCCGGCCCTGCTGGAACTGGCCCAGGGCGGGACCGCCGTCGGCACCGGCCTCAACACGCTGCCGGCCTTTGCCGAAACCTTCGCCGATGAAGTCGCGGCCCTGACCAAGCTGAAATTTGTCACCGCGCCGAACAAGTTCGAGGCGCTGGCGACCAAGGACGCGCTGGTCGAGGCGCACGGCACGCTCAATTCGGCCGCCGTCTCCCTGTTCAAGATCGCCAATGATATCCGCCTGCTGGGCTCCGGCCCGCGCTCGGGCCTGGGCGAGATTGCCCTGCCGGAGAACGAGCCGGGCTCGTCGATCATGCCGGGCAAGGTCAACCCGACCCAGTGCGAGGCGATGACCATGGTCTGCGCCCAGGTGATGGGCAATAACACCACGGTGAGCTTTGCCGGCAGCCAGGGCCATTTCGAGCTCAACGTCTTCAAGCCGGTGATCATCTTCAACGTGTTGCAATCGATCCGCCTGCTGGCCGACGCTGCCAACACCTTCACCGACAAGTGCGTGGTTGGCATCACGGCGCGTGAGGACAATATCACCGCCCTGATGGAACGCTCGCTGATGCTGGTGACCGCGCTCAACTCGACCATCGGCTATGACAACGCCACCATCGTCGCCAAGACCGCCCACAAGAACGGCACCACGCTGCGCGAGGAAGCGGTCAAGCTGGGCTTTGTGACCGGCGAGCAGTTCGACGAGATTGTACGTCCGGAAAAGATGATCGGCCCGAAGGCCTGATCAGATCAATATACTGCCGCTGACAGAACGGGGCGACCTCACTCTAGGTCGCCCCTTTTTGTGCCGACCGCCTAGCCAGACTCAAACGCAAGGATCGCCTCCATGGCCGGGTCACGGCCCGCGATGTAGGCGTCCCAGTTCATGGGAGCAGGAATGTCGATGTCGAGATCGTCCACGATGACCGGGAAAATGTGCAGACTGCCCCAGGGGCAGATGAAAAGACCCTCGCACCCGTTCTGCAAATCGTAGAAGCCGGTCGAGTAGCGCGCCCGGAAACCCGAATTGGGCAGGGAGAACCACCAGCCCTCGGCCCAGAATTGCAGCCGGTCACCGATCGGCTCCCCGACCAGGCGGGTCTGCCCGGGCGCAGCCTCCTTGGCCATGGCCAGATTGACGATGCCGGCCGAGAAAGTATTGCCACTGGTCAGCATGTAGATACGCCCCTCCGGGCCCACGATATCGCCCAAGCGCACCATGAGTGGCTCGGTGATGGTCAGGTCACCGCCACCATTGAGACGCTGGTCGACAATGATCACCGAAGGCGCCATTGCCGCGATCTCGTCACCGGCACGCATCACGAAATCGGCCAGGTTTTCGCCGCTCTCATCATCATAATTGCGGGCCAGATTGAGGTAGACCGCATCCATCTCTGGCACGGCCTCAAACCAGTAGCCTCGCGCCGCATGCTGCAGATAGAGCGGATCGGCGGCCGGACGCACGCTGAGCCAGTCATCGGTTTCGCGCCAATTTGGCAGGATCAGGTCTCCGGAATAATAACGGTTCGCGCCTTCGACTGGTTCGACCGGCGACAGGCTCACCTCTTCCACACGACCATCATTGAAGCGCAGGCGCAGAGTCGTGTCGCTGATGCCGACAGCCGCCAGATAGTCCGGCGTATCGAGAAAGAGCGGGGCATAGGTGACAAAACTCGCATCGATGCCGCCAAAGGCATCGCGGAACCGCATCATAGCCTCGGCGGCCGGAACGCCACCGATATGGGTCAACTCGGCGCCCAGCAAGGCTTGTTGCTCGGGCAAAGCTCGCATAACGCGCAGCTCGCCATCCATCCAGGTCGTTCGAATCGGCAGGCGCGGGAAGCTTGCCACCATGCGGGTCGCCGAACCGTTGGAATGCCCGTTGTCGATGATCGCCTGGATGCGGGCCAGGGCGAGCTGGAACTCGGCGTCGGTGAGGTCAGCTGCCTCGGTCTCGAGTGCTTCGACCGCAGCGTCAAAGCGTGCCTTCATGGCGTCATCCATTGACCGCTCATTGCGGCGCACATGGTGGAAATGGCGCAGATCCTGGGCGCGCGCTTCGGCGATGGTTTCCGGCTCGCCCTGGAAAATCGGCGGCACCGGGATCGGGTGAAAGGCAATGATCGTGGCGATGATCAACAGGATATTGCGCCCCAGCCAGGCCAGCACCAGGCCGGTAACCAGCCAGACATACCAGGGGATGAGGCGAAAGGGCGCCGTCAGGAAACGGACGGTTTGAGCCAGCATGGGAATTTCCTTATCGAACGCACGAGCCGTTGATAGGATGCGCCGGTCCGGCATTTGGATGCACACAAAGTGTGCGAGGCACAGTCGAGCGTCACATGACCAAACCCGTCAATCTTCGCCAGTACCGCAAGCAAAAGGCCCGCAAGGACAGGGCGGCTGTGGCCGAGACCAATCGCGTCGTCCATGGCACGCCGAAAGCCCTGCGCGATGCGGCTGAGGCCGAGCGCCTGCGCCGGCTGGCCGAGCTGGATGGCAAGAAGCGCGACGACAGCTGAGCCAGCGCGCACCCCGGGACCCGCCCCTAGTATTGTGAGTTCATCGGCGGCGGGCGCCCGTGCTTGCGCTTGTAGGCCACGATCAGGCGCTGGGCCTCTTCGGCATCGGCCCAGGTCTCGGCAAACATCATGGCTTTCGGATGCAGGCCCCGCCCCTTGTCCGGGATGGCCAATTCACGCTCGAACATGGCCCGCAAGGAGCGCGCCGGACCAATTTTGAGAACGCTGGAAATGTCGTCCGGTTCACGCAGGAGCACATAAACACCCGGCATGTCCGGCACGTCTGTCATACGCAATTTCGACAGATGGACAGGTTTGTACCAACGCAGCATTCAGCGACTCGCTCGACGGATCCGACCTGACGGGAAATGAGCCAGGTTGCCTTCCAATACCAGAGGGAAAGGTCAGTGCGGCACAATTATCTAACCGACGCTCAGCGCCAGGATCCGGCTGACCTCGCTATGTGAGCGCCCACTTTCCCTGGCCCAGGCCGCAATGGCCTCGGCTGATCTGGCAATGGCAGGCTTTGAAGTCGGCGCCTTGTCGACAATGCCCTCGCGCACCAGGGCCGCACCGACATCTCCGGACAGGATCCAGGCATCCCAGCCGGAAAAGCGCAGGAAATACTGGCCGGTCATGCCGGATACGCGCGATCCCCGGGACTTGAGGAGGGCGAGCAAGCCGGCCTGGTCCTCGCGCGGCCAATCGGCCATGAAGGCTCCGAAACCGCCATGCTCTGCCGACAGGTCGGCGACCATGCGGGCATTGGCCACGGTCGCCGTGATCTTCTGGCCATTGCGAACAATCCGCTCATCCGACACGAGGCGGGCGATATCATCATCAGACCAGAAACTGATCCGGCTGGGATCAAACCCTTCGAAAGCCGCCTCGAACCCCTCCCACTTGGCCTCGATCACCTTCCAGACAAAGCCGGCCTGAAACACGCAGCGTGTCATTTGCGCCAGCCAGCGATCGTCCGGAACCGCCCTCAGCTGGTCGGCTGGTTTTGGTGACGGGTGGGCCGCCAGACGCTCGTCGAGGTCGGGATGATGTTGCAGGGCCCGGGCGTGGATCTCGTCGAATGGGGTCATGACTGAAACTCCTCTTTCCATAGATGGCCAGTCTGGCGGCGGGTGCAAGTCGCGCGAACTGGCCAGCCAATGCCCCTTGCCATTTCCGGGCTGACCGCCAAGTGTCCGGCCATGCCCTTGCTCAAACGCTCCCTCTCCCTCGCCGGCCACCGGACCTCGATTTCGCTGGAACCTGACTTCTGGGCCGAGCTGGACCGGTTGGCCCGCGACCAGGGCCAGTCTCTGGCCAGCCTGATCGGCGAGATTGACGCGGCACGCGAGGGCGAGCCGCTGGCCTCATCGGTCCGGATCTGGGTGCTGCAGGCCCTGCGCCGCGAATTGGACGGCGCCTAGCCGGCCCGCTTGCGGCCCAGCGAGACGAAATAGGATTCCACATCAGGCATGGCGTCGTTGAAGAGAACCGGCTCATTGCCGCAATCCCAGCCGCGCGCCAGCTCATCGGCGACCGCTCGGGCGATCAGATTGGCGTCGGGCCAAACCGAGGCGTCAACAAAGGCGACCGGACAGACCGTATAGCCCCCTTCCGCCGCCAGCGCCGTGACGATCAGCGTATTGGGTTCTTCGATACCCTCATAGAATTCCACGACATCCGGTGTGTTGTAATGGACATAGCGGTGGATCGTGGCGAAGGCCCCGTCCGCATCAAGGCGCCATTCGATGACATCATGGAAACCGCCGAACAGGCCGCGCGTCGGCGCATTGATATACTCCGAACGGGCGTTGCCAGGGCGGGCGTAGGCAGAGGCCGACCCATGCTCACCCGACAGGATGTGGACCATCCAGCCGCCGAGTCCGGGGCAGACCGCCTCATAGACCGGTTCATCGGGGAGTTGGCTTTGCACGCAGGCCTCGTCGATCTGCGTGTATTGGCTATTGAGCGCTTCGTCCTGCGCGGCAATTGCGCCGCCACCGACCATGGAGAGTGCCAGCAGACTGGCTGAAACGATCTGTGATTGACGCATGATACCCCCCACATTGAACCGCCAGCTTACCGGCTCGATGTGGGGGGACAAGCGCCAACTCAGGCCGTGGCGGTTTCTGCTTCCATGACCCGTTCTCGCAGCTTGGCGAAATGCTCGTCCCAGCCGGCATCATGGTCACACAGGCTGTCGAAGACATCGACTTTTGCGCCGGCGAACCCGTCATGGACAAGTTTCAGCAGGGTGCCATTGGCGACTGCCGACAAGGTCCATTCCACACGGGTCTCATGCCCCTCCAGCCAATTGTGCGTGAAACTGTAGACCAGCCGGGTTGGCGGCTCTGCTTCGAGCACCTCGCCCCAGCACACCTTCGCCCCGTCGCCGCTATTGCTGAGCAAGGCGTAAGCCTTGCCCACCGTCAACTCGGTGTCGGACGGATGGAACCAACGGGCCAGCAATTCCGGCCGGGTCAGATGATCCCAGACCCGCTGCGGGCTGGCTTTCAGGAAGACCGATTTTTCAATGCGGGCTTCAG
>SPJK01004152.1_pt1 | contig 13594 bp, 10 predicted proteins | sample 3741771 | NCBI WGS metagenome assembly SPJK01 (sample SAMN10925997, study PRJNA522277) | cold seep metagenome | isolation source: Elba SIP-enriched marine methane seep metagenome, extraction at timepoint T2 | place: Italy: coast of Elba, Mediterranean Sea | reverse complement strand
GACCGGAATGATGGCACGGATCGGCGCCCGCACGGTTTGCCCGTCCGAGAGCGAGAGCGACACGTCCATACCCACCTGCAGGAAGGGCGCGACGGCAACAGGGACCTGGGCCACCGCTTCCTTGTGTTCGATATCAACGAGGCGGGCGATATCGCGTCCGGGCGATGACAATTCACCAACCTGGATCAGGCGCACGGCGACCCGTCCGGCAAAGGGTGCGCGGATCTGGGTCCGCTCGAGGGCCAGCTCGGCGCGGTCGAGGGCAGAGCGGGCTTCACGGGCATCTTGCACGGCCAGATCACGGGCGAGTTCCACTTCGCGGCGACGAGTGGCCGGAACTGTCCCGTTTTCTGCCAGCTGTTGATAACGCGTCGCCTCGGCGTTTTGGTAATTGGCATTGGCGGTTGCGCGCGCATGCCGCGCGCGGGCCTCTTCCAGCTGGATACGGGCCTGGCGGTCATCCATTTGCGCGATCAGCCCGCCCTCGGGGATCTCGTCGCCCGGCTCGGCGATGAAAGTGATGCGCCCGGATGCCTCGGCGGCGATCTGCGCATCATTGCGAGACATGACACTGGCCGGGGTGGTCAGCGTGCGGGCCATGTCCAGCGAGGTGATCTCGGCCGTACGCACGACGGCAGGCGGCGGCGGTCCGGGTTGGACGGCAAGCGCTGCTCCCGTCAGACCGGGCAGGAGGGCGGCAAGTGCCAGTTTGGTTAGTCGGGCCAGCATGAGAATCTCCGCAGACAGGTCTATTCGGCCGAAACGGGTGAGGATGTGAGCGCGATGCGCTGACGCGCACCCTCGCCCAGCCGCAACAGGCACGGGATGAGGATAAGGGTGAAGACAAGGCTGATGCTCATGCCGCCGACGATCGCCGCGGCAAGCCCGCGATAGATTGCACTGCCCACGCCCGGAACGAGCAGGAGCGGCAACATGCCCAGAAGGCTGGTCATGGTCGACATGAAAATCGGCCGCAGGCGCATGTGCAGCGCCTGCTCCACCGCTTCGCGCCGCCCCAGGCCTTCGCGCTCGCCCTGGCGGGTCTGGTCGACCAGCAGGATGGCATTGTTGATGACCAGACCGAGCAGGATGACAAAGCCCATCATGGTCAGCAGGTCGAGCGGCTGGGTCACGAACAGGTTGAGAATCTGCAACATGGCGACCCCGCCGACCCCGGCCAGCGGGATCGAGACCAGTACCAGCACCGCATCACGCAGAGAGCGGAACATGCCGGCCAGGATCAGGAAGAGGATGACCATCGCCATGCCCATATTCATCAGCATGGTGTTGACCGCCCGGTCGAGACTGTCGGCGCTGCCGCCATAGACCACCGATCCATCGGGCGGTAACTCGGCCCGGATGGCGGGCTCGACCTCGTCCTGGACGACGGTCAGGATCTCTTCCAGAGACACGCCTTCGGGCTGGTTGATATTGATGGTCACCGTGCGGCGGCGGTTGAGGCGCTGGATGCCTCCGACACCGACCTCTTCACGGACCTGGACGAGGTCGCCCAAGGGTACAACCGCGCCGCTGGGCGTGGCGATGGGAAGACCGGCCAGCTGGTCCGGCGTGTCCCAGCCTTCAGAGCGCAGGATGATATTCATCCGGCTTTCGCCATCGAAATACTCGCCGATGAACTGGCCATCACCGAGCATGGCAATCATCCCGGCGACATTGCGGCGGGCCCAGCCGGCTTCCTGGATGCGGCGGTCATTGGGCACCAGGGTCAGGCGCGGCTGGGTCGATTCCGGTGGCGGATTGGCATTGATGTTCACGCCCGGGAAGCGTTCACGCAACATCTGCAACCCAACCTGAGTGGCCCGGGCACGTGCGCGCTCGTCGGAGGACTGGATATTGACCTGGATATTGCCACCCTGGGCGAAGCCGCCGAACAGATTGCCCTGTTGGGCAAAGCCGATCACATCGGGAATCCCGGTGATGATTTCCTCGCGCACAATCCGTTCCAGCTCGCCCACGCGTGACTGGTCCTGCACCCGGATACCGGCCGTCGCGCCGCCACCGCCCGGGAAGGTCCCGAAATAATAATTGCGCAGGGCCGGCTCGCGTTCGCCGCTCATATAAGGTTCGAGCCGTTCGACAATGGTCGCGGCGACCTCTTCCTCGATCCAGTCGAGATTGGAGCCCGGCGGGAACATGAAGAAGGCATCGACCGCGTCGCGCTTGACCGGGGGCAGATAGTCCATCGCCGGACGGGAGAACCAGGTGAAGACCAGCGGCACGGCGATGAGCACCGCCGCGACCCCGATCCGCCGCCGCGGGCTGTCGCTGACCGTCATCACCAAACCGGCGATCCGGTTGAGAACAGGCTGACGGGTGACGGTGGTGCGGTCGCGGATCCAGTATTTCGCGGCGACGGGCAGGATGGTCACCGCCACGATCATCGAGATCGCCACGCCGACCGCAATGGTCACGGCGAGATCGGCGAAGATCTGCCCCTCGGCATTGCGCGTAAAGATGATCGGCAGGAAAATCGCGACCGTGGTCGTTGTAGAGGCGAGAAGCGCGCCCCAGACCTGCTGCGCTCCCTTGTCCGAGGCGGTGTCGGCATCTTCGCCGGCCTCCCGTCGCCGGATGATGTTCTCCAGCACGATGATCGCCGCATCCATCACCATGCCGGTGGCGAAGGCCAGGCCCGCCAGCGAGATCACATTCAGTGAGCGACCCAGCAAAAAGAGCACGATCAGGGTCGACAGGAGCGACACCGGAATGGCGAGCGAAATGATCAGCGTCGCCCGCGCCCGGCGCAAAAAGAGCCACAGGCCGAAGATCGCCAGGGCCACACCCAGCAGGAGATTTGTCCGCAACAGGTCGATCGCCCGCATGATGAAGACCGACGCGTCGAAGGATGGCGCCATGATGAGCTGGCGCTCTTCCAGCAGGGTGGCATTGATCTCCGCAACCTCCGCCTTCACGGCGTCCAGGGCCAACAGGACATTGGCGCCCGGCTGGCGTCGCACCTCAATGCCCATGGCCGGATTGCCGTTCTGGTAGGTGAAGTTATTGCGCTCGCCATAATTGACCGCGACCGTGGCCACATCGCCCAGCCGCACCGGCGTACCGTCCCGCCAGACGATGACAAGCTCGTCCAGCTCCTCCGGTTCGAACTCGCCCTCAAAGCGCATCTGGTAGGAACGCCGGCCGATCTCGGCATTGCCGCCGGAGACGTCGGAATTATTGACGATGGCGCCGGAAATCTGCGGCAGGGTTACCCCCAGGGCTGCGGCGCGGTAAGGATCGATGGTGACCTGCAACTCTTCCGGCCTCTGACCCCAACCGATCTGCACGCTGGCAACGCCCGGAATCGCCTCGAGTCGCGGAATGACCGTGTCCTCGACGAAGGCGGAGTAGTCATGGATCTCGTTCGGATTGTCCGGCAGGGCCTGGAGGAAGAACCAGATCAGGCTTTGCTGCGCGTCACCGCCGAAACCGCCGATATTCGGGCCGACCGCATCGCGGGGCAGCGGCGGCAATTGCGACAGGCGGTTCGAGATATCGATCGCCGTCTGGGTCATGTCGGTTTCGAGTGCGAAGGTCAGATTGATGAAGGCCGAGCCCTCACCCACAAACACGCGCATTTCCTCGAGCCCCGGAAGACCGGTGAGCAATTGCTCCTGTGGCTCGATGATCTCGCTTTCCATCTCCAGCGGTGAAGCCGAGCGCCAGAAGGTCGCGATATTGACCTGGGGCCGCTCGGTATCCGGGAAGAGCTGGATGGGAAGCCGCGTGAAGGCGACCACACCCATCAGCACGATCAGCGCAATGCCGACAAAAACGGCAGCCGGATTGTTCAATGACAGGCGTGTCAATGGCATGTGATTCTCCCTCGCATGCCTGTCTTAACCGGACGCGCTTGTGTGCGAAGGTGAAACCCGGATTAAACAATGCTAAGGCGGCTCACGCTTTGGTGAACCGCCCTTGCCTTGCCCGGTATTTGTGCAGGGTCAAACGGCCGTGTCAGGCCGGTTCGTGCTCAACCAGCTTGGCCGCAACCGCGTATTTCGCTTCGGTCTGCTCGGCGACCAGATCGAGGGACACGCCCGGCGCCAATTCGATCAGCTCCAGCCCGTCCTCAACCACATCGAACACGCCGAGCGTGGTGATGATGCGATGGACACACGCCTTGCCGGTCAGCGGCAGGGTGCATTCCTTGAGCAGTTTCGGCTCACCCTTCTTGTTGGCGTGATCCATGATCACGACGACGCGCTTGACGCCGGCGACCAGGTCCATCGCTCCGCCCATGCCCTTGACCAGCTTGCCCGGGATCATCCAGTTGGCAATATCGCCCTTCTCGGAAATCTCCATCGCACCCAGGATCGACAGGTCGATATGGCCGCCACGGATCATGCCGAAACTGTCGGCCGAGGAGAAATAGGAGGTTCGGCGCAGCTCGGTAATGGTCTGCTTGCCGGCATTGATCAGGTCCGGGTCGACCTCGTCATCATAGGGGAAAGGCCCCATCCCCAGCATGCCGTTCTCCGACTGCAGGGTCACATCGATATCGTCAGCGATGTGGTTGGCGACCAGTGTCGGGATGCCGATGCCGAGATTGACGTAGAACCCGTCTTCCAGCTCCTGCGCGGCACGTGCCGCCATGTCATCACGTGTCCAGGCCATTATGCGACCTCCCTTTCACGAATGGTGCGTTGTTCGATCCGCTTTTCGAAACTGCCGACGAACAGGCGCTGGACGAAGATGCCCGGCGTGTGAATTTCGTCGGGATCGAGCGAGCCGAGTTCGACGATTTCCTCGACCTCGGCCACGGTGACCTTTCCGGCCGTCGCCATCATCGGATTGAAATTGCGGGCGGTCTTGCGGAAGACCAGATTTCCTTGCGGGTCAGCCTTCCAGGCTTTCACGATCGAGACATCAGCCTTCAGACCGGTCTCCATGATGAAGGTTTCACCGTCGAATTCGCGGTGTTCCTTGCCTTCGGCGATCAGGGTTCCGACGCCGGTTTTGGTGAAGAAGCCGGGAATACCGGCGCCGCCGGCGCGGATACGCTCGGCCAGCGTGCCTTGCGGATTGAATTCCAGCTCCAGCTCGCCGGACAGGAATTGGCGCTCGAACTCCTTGTTCTCACCGACATAGGAGGAGACCATTTTCTTGATCTGCTTGGCGTCAAGCAACACGCCCAGACCAAATCCGTCGACGCCGCAATTGTTGGAAATCACAGTCAGGTCCCTGACCCCGGACTTGTGCAGGGCGGCGATCGAGTTTTCGGGAATGCCGCACAGGCCGAACCCGCCGGCCATGATCGTCATCCCGTCGAAGACCAGTCCGTCAAGCGCGGCCTGGGCGTCGGCAAATACCTTTTTCATGCGAACCCCGTCTCGAAGTTGATATTCGGTTCATGTTTATATCGCGGCCGCAGCAAATAGCTAGCCCGGGTCTGACATCGTGTCGTCAACTTCACGCGAAGCGCGCACCCGATTGTCGACTTCAATGGCCAGGGCCCCGCCAAAGAACACGGCATAGGCAGACCAATAAATCCACAGCAGAAAGACGACAAGTGCGCCAAGTGAGCCGTAGACGCTAAAATCAATCACCTCGGCAACATAGGTCGAAAAACCTTTCGACAGGCCAAGCCACAGAAGGGTTGCGACAATGGCCGCGACGGTCGAGGCGCGCCAGCTCACGGCCTGTTTGCGCTTGCGCATGGTGACCCGGTAAAGCAGTTCGAGGGCGATGAACATGAAGCCGGCCGCCACGGTCCATTCATTGACAACCGAACCAAGGTCCAGCGCCTCGATCCCCAGTGCCGCGGCCAGGCGCGCCAGCAGGACCGGGATCAACAGTACCGCCAGATTGGCAACCGTCAGCAAGGCGCCGCCAACCAGCACGCTCATCATGGCTAGAATGTTGAACTGGAGGATATTGCGGATGTCCCGGTCCTCGGCCAGATGGTTGAGACCGGCGATGATGGCCTTCACCCCGCGCGAGGCGGCGAACAGGGCGATCATCAGGGCAATGAAACCATTCACGGACAGCGCCGCAATCGGTGCGTCAGCCAACCGGCCCATCTGCCCCAGCACGAAGTCCTGGGCCCCCGGAGGCATGATTTCAGCGAAACGGGCGATCTGCTGTTCGGCATCGGAAGCCGAGAAGATCAGGCCATAGGCCGACATGGCGAGCGCAATGGCCGGAAACAGCGCCAGCATGCCGAAGAAAGAGGCCCCACCGGCAAACAGCATGACGTCGCGCGCCATCGCCCGACTGATCGCGGCGATGATGACGCTGAAAATGCGGACCAGCAGGTGAGGCTGGCGCGGGGTCGGGTTGAGTGGTTCGTCCATGTCCTGTCGAATGCAATTCACACGCCGGTGAGTCTATCAGATCAACCGGCAATACAGCAGCGCAATTCAGGAAGACATCATGTCCTTTGGCAAAGCGGTTGATCTGTTGCGGCTGGCCCGCATGGCCAGCAATTACAGCGGCGTGTCCCTGACCGAGATCGAGCGCGAATTCGGCTGTGTCCGGCGAACCGCCCAGCGCATGACCCAGGCGCTGGAACAGGTATTCGCTGACACCGAGGATCATGTCGATGGCGACGGCGTCAAGCGCTGGCGGGTGCCGCGGCGGCGCGTTGGCGAGTTCTTCGCCCCTGAGGCCGATGAGGTTGCCGCGCTGGAAGTGGCCCTGTCTACGCTGGAACGGGACGGGCTTTCACGCGAGGCCGGCCAGCTTCGCAGCCTTCGCTCCAAGATTGACCTGCTGATGCCGGATCGCGGACGGGCCCGTGTGGAAGCTGACGAGGAGGCGCTGCTGGAAGCCATGGGGCACGCGGCCCGCCCGGGTCCGCAACCGGCGTCCGACCCCGAGGTCGACGCTGCCATCGCCCAGGCACTCAAGGGCCCCTTCGTTCTCAAGATCCGATATCGCGGGCGGCGGGACGAGGCGGCAAGGGAGCGCTGGATCGAGCCCTATGGCCTGCTACTGGGCGCACGGCGCTATCTGGTCGGGCGTGATCGTGATCGCGAGGATGGTCATATGCGCCACTTCCGTGTCGAGGACATGGAGGCGGCAGAGGCAACCGATGACTGGTTCGCCCGTTCGGACGGGTTTGACTTTGACGCCTACGCCAACCGGGCCTTCGGCGTGTTCCAGGATGAACGGGAGTTCGGCGAGGTCGTCTGGCGCTTCACCGCCAGGGCCGCACCGCACGCGGCGCGCTATCGCTTTCATCCCGGACAGACCAGCGAGACCGCCGAAGACGGCTCACTCACAATCCGGTTCGAAGCGTGCGGCTGGCTTGAGATGTGCTGGCACCTCTATGCCTGGGGCGACCAGGTCGAGGTCGTCGCCCCGACAGAACTCGCCGACATGGTCCGCGAATACCAAAGAAGTGATTTCCCGGGCTTGCCGTAATCAGCCCCGATCCGGCGTGAATTCGAGCGTCACCTGTTCGGGCAAGAACAGGTCATGAATGAAATCGCCCTCGACGCGGGTCCATACAATGCGGACATCCGACACGCTTTCACCATCGATTACGCCAGTCCAGTCGACCTGCTCCTGATTGTCGATGAGGTAGCGCGCGCTGAAGCGAACCTGTCCTTCCTCCGTGGTCAGGACATACGCGCCACACTCCCTTGAGTCGTTCACGACCCAGCTCAACATGCCGTCCCCCAAAGAGAGAACACCACGCACGCTGGCAAAACCAAAAATACCGCGCGCCCGAACAGTCCCTGTGACTGTCAGGTCTACAGCCATGGGGACCTCAAGGCTGTCCGGTGCCGGCGACCTTGACGTCGCCGCTCCAATCCCGACAGCAGCTCCGTCAGAGGCGCACGCAACCGTCAAAGCAAACATAGCCAAACTATTTATCATGCCGACCACCTTGAAATACATGCAATAATATACCCAATGCTGATATATCGCAATTATCACGGCATATTGTCGGGACATACTGATTTACAAGAAATATTCATGTAAACAGTATTTACCCAAGCTGGTACGAAGAGCCTGACATTTTCGTTCAGCGGATTGCGATCCGAACGGTTTCGGCTGGCAGCCAGGACGGCATGGAATGCCCGTCCGACGTGCTCATCGCCAGCTGATAACCCTTGTTGAGATAGCGACAAACGGACCGCAGGTCCTCGACATGCAGGCAATCAATATCGTCGCCCGGGCGCTGCATGCGATAAAATCCGTCGCGGAACCGGTGCGGGACCATGTTGCGCAGTCCGCTGACGCCATCGACATATGCATTGATTGCGATTGCCATTGTGATCTCTCCATCGCGCTTTCGCTTCGTTGAGGATCACTATGTCAGGCGGTCAGGACAAAAGCTGTCACCCGCAAATTCCTTGTGCTGCAACGTGCTCACAAAGAAGAAACGCCGGTCATTGGGGGTGACCGGCGTTTCGGGGCTATCTTTACGATAAGAGCTCAACGAACGAGCGAGGGACTGAAAAGGGTGTCCGCTGATCTCGATACTGAAGATGACGCATACGCCCTGAACCCGACATGAACACTTTCTTGAACAAAATGCGGTGCACTATCATGACCACTTCTTGCCGCAGACCTGCCTGCCTGACCGGATCTCAATCGCTTGCCCCTATCTGCCCCCACTCCGATTGATCAAAGCGCACTTGACCGGATTTGCGACGCCCACGAGCGGCTGCTTGCGGGTGCGTCAAACGGATGCCTGGCGGCCCTGCAAGGCGCTGACCTCAGCGGACTGTCCCTGGCCGGGCGGGACTTGCGCGACGCCGATTTGCGCGATTGCACCCTGACGGGCTGTGATCTGGAACGGACCGACCTGCGCGGGGCCCGATTGGCTGGCGCCCGCCTGGCCACGGCCAGAATGCTCGCCTGTCAGCTGGACCGCGCCGACCTGCGTGGCTGCGACCTGTCAGGCGCCGACCTGACCGCCGCGCAATGTGCGGGCGCCGATTTTCGCGAACTGGCTTCCAAGTCGACGAATGGCCAATCCACCGCCGCCGGATCGATCGCCACGCGATTGGACGGGGCCGACCTGTCCGGCGCGGTACTGGATCAGGCCCGACTGGCAGGTGCCAGTGCAGTTGCGACCCAATTCGCCGAGTGCAGCCTTGTGGGCGCTCGCTTCAATCGCGCCAACCTGACCGGAGCGCTTTTCGTCAACGCCCTGTTCCGGAACACGAATTTCTCCAGCGCCGACCTCACCGATGCCGATTTTCGCAATACTGCGGATGATCAGGCCGATCAGGGCATGGCGATCACCAAGGGCTTGCTCACCGGCGCCCTCCCCGATGCGCCCGACCTTCCGGATCTTGCGCCCGATACAGACAAACGCACGCCGCAGCAGCGCATTGACGACCATGTTCGCCGGGTCAAAACCGGGGGCCAGGAAGGTGACCCGGCTCGACTTGACGGGTTGGACCTGCGCGCAGTTGTCGGCTTGGCCGGTGCGCCCCTGACAGCATTGCAGGCGGTCCGGGCCAATCTGTCCGGTCTCGACCTCAAGGGCGCGGAACTACAAGGCGCACGCTTGAGCGGGGCCGATCTGCGCCGGTGCAATTTGCGTGATTGCGACTTGCGTGGCGCGGACCTCTCGGGCGCGAACCTGACGCATGCCGATCTGCGCGGCGCTCGCCTCGACCCGCTGACCTTGGGACCGGGACGCGCTGTCCCAACCAACCTGTCCGGTGCGCGCCTGCGCTTCGCGGACCTGCGCGATTGCCATCTGTCGGGCGCCATGACCGACGACACCGATTTCGGGCATGCCCGCACCTCGACGTCCGCCTGAACACGCCCCGCCAAGGGCGGGATATCCCGTGGTCAGTCTGACAGCCAGTCGGCCAACACAGCCTCACGATCTGCGCCAGGTTGCGGGGCACTGCCCTGGATCGCACCGGGCGTGCGCGAAAAACGCGGCGCCGGCGCGGCCTGCCGGACGCCGTCGATTTCGACGTGAACCCCACGCTCTACCATGTGAGGATGTCGGGCCGATTCCTCATAGGTCAGCACCGGAGCAAAACAGGCATCACTGCCTTCCAGCAGGTCACACCAGTCCTGCCTCGACCGGGTCTTGAACAGGTCAGCGAGGGCTGCCTTGGCCTGCGCCCACCCCTTGCCGCTCCAGTCGGCGGGCCAGGCCTGACCGTCGAACCCGGTTTTCTCGCACAGCAAGGCATAGAATTCCGGCTCCAGCGGGCCAATCGAAATGAAGTGACCGTCAGCGCACTCATAGACGGTGTAGAAATGGGCGGCCCCATCGAGCAGGTTCGTACCCCGTTCCGAAGACCACAGGCCCAGCGCTGCAAGTTGGTATTGCGAGGCCATCAGCGAGCTTGCACCGTCGACGATCGCCGCATCAACCACCTGCCCCTCACCGGTTGCCCTGGCATGGTGCAAGGCCGCCAACACACCAAAGCCGAGATACATGGCACCACCGCCGAAATCGCCAACCAGATTGAGGGGGATGGCCGGCTTGTCCCGATCACCCATTGCCCCGAGCGCCCCGGTCAGGCTGATATAATTGATGTCATGGCCGGCCGCATGGGCCAGCGGGCCATACTGCCCCCACCCCGTCATGCGGCCGGAGATCAGCGAAGGATTGCGCTCGAGAGCGATGTCCGGGCCCAGTCCCAGTCGCTCCATGACACCGGGCCGATAGCCCTCCAGCAGGATATCGGCCGAGGCAATCAGACGCCGAGCCGTTTCAAGCTCTTGCGGGTCCTTGAGATCGAGCCCGACCGAGCGACGCCCGCGGGCCAGAACATCCGCCGGGCCAAGCCCGTGTGCGCCGGGTCGGTCGATGCGCACGACGTCCGCCCCCATGTCCGACAACATCATGGCGCAGAATGGGGCCGGTCCCAGACCGACAAATTCCAGCACTTTAACGCCTTTTAGAGGACCTTGCGCTTTCATGGGGGTTCACCTCGCGAATCATTCGTTTTGAAAGCGTGGCACTTGTGACAAACTCGCGAAACACCGGAGGACCGGGGACGATGGCAGGGGGACGAATGGGGCGCACATTGGACGTCCTTGTATTTGGCATGTCCGACGGCGTTGAAGCCTTGTCCGAAAAGCTCGGACGGCTCGCGCTGAACTGTCGCCTCGTCCGCGCGGACAGCCCGCCCGCCCGCCGTCATCACTTCTGGGCGGTCGGTGTCATCCTCGCCGAGTGTGACCGTGATGTCGAAGATGGTCTCAAGGCTTTCGAACGCTTTGCACCGGGCGAACGGCCAATCCTGGTGGTCGGACCGGACAGTTACGGCAGTGAAGAACAAGCAGATGCCTGGATCCGTGAGCCGGCGACACCGGTCCAGATCGCGGCCCGCGTGCGCGCCCTGTTCCGCCTGCACACCATGGAGATCATCGCCCGCCGCCGCACCGAAGTCAGTGCGCTGTACGGACAGAAGGCGGGCCTTGTGGAGCGCCAGGACCAGCCGCCTTGCATTCTCTATGTCGGCGATGCCTCACCGCGTTTCATGGCGCTCCAGCACACATTGGCGTCGGTCGATGCCGACGTGATCGCCGCGTTCTCCTCCTATTCGGCCTTTGACTATCTGCATGAGCGCGCCTTTGACGCTGTTGTCCTCAATGCGGAAGGCAAGCGCGATATCGCCTTCACGATTTCTTCGGCCATGCGCCGCAATGCCCGGCTCTATCATACGCCGGTCCTGCTCCTGACCGATGATGTCGATACCGATACCTCGGAAGAGGCCTTTGCGCGCGGGGTCTCTGATCTTCTGCCCCCGGGCACGGATGACACCGAATTGCGCGATCGGGTCCTGACCCTCACCTCCGAACGGCGCCGGCGGCGGGAGGCCAAGGCGACGCTGGAAGCTTGCCGCGATACCCGTTCCCTCGATATCGAAACCGGCTTGTTCCACGCCTCCTTCCTCACTTCTCACGTCGAGGACCTCTTGCAGGCCAGCGCCCGTGACGAGCTGCATTTCTCGATGATCGCCCTGCAGATCATGCTGCCGGATGGCGCGGAACGGCCGGATGAAACCTCGGCCGAGAAGGCGCGGCGCCAGTTCGCTGCCATGTTACGGCACCTGCTCCGAACCGAGGACGCCGCCGCACGCTTCGACGAGGACATTTTCCTCGCCGTATTGCCGTTCACCGACACTGTCGGGATTGATTGCGTGGCGGCACGCGTCGCAGCGATCGCTGAATGCACGGCTTTTGAAAGCGATGACCCGCTGCGCCCCTTCCGGCTCAGTGTCCGCGCCGCGCCCGTACCGACCCGGCCGGGCGAAACCGCAGACATGCTGATCGACCGCGCTCGCCGCAACCTGCTCCGGCCGACGCCAATCATCGCCAGCGCCTGAGCTGACTGACCGGCCTCAGGCTTCCAACTGTTTGGCTTTCACGGCCATCTCGGCCAGTGGCGCAATGGCTCGCTCGATAGCGCGCAGGCGATCCTCCGGCTCATCCCATTCGGCCCGCAGCACCAGTTTGAGATCCGGTCGGACCTTGAACAGGGCCGGATTGGCGGAGATGTGCGCCACCAGACCGGCCGGATCGGCAAAGCGGTCATTGCGCAAGTGGATGACCGCGCCCTTGGGACCGGCATCGACTTTCTCGATCCCGGCCTTCTTGCACAGAGCCTTGACCGCCACGACTCGCAGCAGTGTCTCGACTTCCTTGGGCAGGGGGCCGAAACGGTCGATGAGTTCGGCGGCATAGCCTTCACGTTCGGTCTTGTTGTCCAGGGATGACAGGCGCCGGTACAGCTGCAGGCGGACATCAAGGTCCGGAACATAATGATCCGGGATCAACACCGCCCCGCCGGCATTGATCTGCGGCGACCAGTCGCCCTCCTCCAGCTCATCGCCACCAGAGCGCAGGGAGGCGACCGCCTCTTCCAGCATGGATTGATAGAGCTCGACGCCGACATCACGGATATGACCGGACTGTTCTTCGCCCAGCAGATTGCCGCCGCCACGCAGATCGAGATCGTGGGAGGCCAGCGTGCAACCGGCACCCAGCGAGTCCAGCGACTGCATCACCTTCAGGCGCTTTTCAGCGCTCTCGGTGATCTTCTGGCGCATCGGCGTTGTCAGATAGGCATAGGCCCGCGTCTTGGAGCGTCCGACCCGGCCGCGCAGCTGATAGAGCTGGGACAGGCCGAACCGGTCAGCCCGGTGGATAATCAGCGTGTTGGCAGTCGGGATGTCGATGCCGGACTCCACGATCGTCGTCGACAGGAGCACATCGTAGCGGCCCTCATAAAAGGCGGTCATGATGTCCTCGAGCTGGGACGCTGCCATCTGGCCATGCGCGGCGACGAAACTCACTTCCGGCACGCTCTCGCGCAGGAAACGGGTGGTTTCTTCCAGATCGGTGATCCGTGGCACGACAAAGAAGGCCTGCCCGCCCCGGTATTTCTCCCGCAGGAGTGCTTCGCGAACGCTGACCGGATCAAACGGCGCGACATAGGTGCGCACGGCCAGGCGGTCGACCGGCGGGGTGGCGATGATCGACAGGTCACGAATGCCGGTCAGGGCCAGTTGCAGCGTGCGCGGAATGGGCGTCGCGGTCAGGGTGAGCACATGCACGTCGGACCGCAGCTCCTTGAGGCGTTCCTTGTGCTTGACGCCGAAATGCTGCTCCTCATCGACCACCAGCAAGCCGAGGT
>SPJK01051988.1_pt1 | contig 13598 bp, 12 predicted proteins | sample 3741771 | NCBI WGS metagenome assembly SPJK01 (sample SAMN10925997, study PRJNA522277) | cold seep metagenome | isolation source: Elba SIP-enriched marine methane seep metagenome, extraction at timepoint T2 | place: Italy: coast of Elba, Mediterranean Sea | reverse complement strand
GCAACGATAGCTTGGGTAGGGCAGATGTCGATGCAGGCGCTGCAGGTGCCGCAGTGGTTGCTGGCGGGTGGGTCGATGGGTAGGTTTAAGTTGGTGTAGATTTCGCCTAAAAAGAACCATGAGCCTTGGTCTTTATTGATGAGTAGGGTGTGTTTGCCGCGCCAGCCTTGGCCTGATTTTTCGGCTAGTGCGACTTCTAGCACGGGTGCACTGTCGGTAAACACGCGGGCGGCATAGTTGCTGATGCCGTAATTGCTTGGATTATCTGCAATTGTAGTATTGATTTTGTCGCTGAGTTTTTTGAGCTTTTGGCGCATGACTTTGTGATAATCGCGCCCCATGGCATAGCGCGAGACAAAGGCTTGATTGCCATCGTTGATGACTTGCCAGCTGTCTTTAGCTTTGGGTGGCAGATAGTCTAGTCGTGCGGTGATGATGCGTTTGGTTTCTGGCACGAGTTCGGCAGGGCGGGTTCGCTTGGTGCCGTGTTTTGCCATATAATCCATCTCGCCGTGATAGCCTTTATCCAGCCATTGCTGGTGTTCGGTTTCTGCCTGGCTTAGGTCGGTATCCGCAATGCCGATGTCGCTAAAGCCTAGGTCTTGCCCCCATTGTTTGATGTCCTGACTGAGTTGCAGGAGTTTGGCGGGGTCAACCGAGGGGCGGTCATAAGAGTTAGGAGAATGCATGCAGGACTATTTTACATTGGAATTAGCAGATGAAGCAGCCACCATGGCCTTTGGTGGGCGGCTGGCTAAGGCAATTCAGCCTGACTGCTGCATATTTTTGCAGGGTGATCTGGGTGCTGGCAAGACGACATTGAGTCGTGGATTGCTCCGTGGGCTGGGTTATAAGGGCAAAGTAAAGAGTCCGACCTATACATTGTTAGAAAGTTATGATATTAATAGAGAAAATGGTTTAGGTTTTGTTATTAACCATTTTGATTTATATCGGTTTACTGATGAAGAAGAGTGGGAGGCCGCTGGCTTTAGAGAGGCGTTTAATCCGCAAAGTGTGTGCTTGATTGAGTGGGCCGAAAAGGCCGAACACTGTTTGCCAACGCCTGACTTAACAGTAACACTCGCCATGCATCCATTGCCTGTAGGCGGGGCGATGGGGCGCTTGGTCACGGTGGCACCATTCACGGCATTGGGTAATACAATTTTAGAGGCATTGAACGCAAGTTAACTGATTTTTAGTCATGCAAACAGTTAGGACGACATTTACAACACAGCAAGCGACCAAAGGGCTTTTGGCCTTATTTTTTTGGGCTTTGCTATTGTTGGCGGGTGTGGCAGATGCCAAGCAAACCATGGTGGCAACGCGGGTGTGGCCTGCGGAGGACTACACTCGGATTGCGCTGGAGTCTCGGCAACCCTTTAATGTATCCATGCAGCAGCTGAATAAACCTGACCGCATTGTGCTGGATTTGCATGGCGCGGTGTTGGATGCACAACTGCAACAAGTCTCTAAGCAAGTGGCGTTGAATGATCCTTTTATCCGTCGCATTCGTTTAGGTAACTTTAAACCAAATGTGGTGCGCTTGGTGGTAGACCTCAAGCAGGCCGCTAATCCTAAAGTCTTTTCGATTAAACCGGTGGCGGGTTATCAACATCGTCTGGTGCTGGATTTGTTTCCTGTTAAAGATTCATTGATGGCCATGTTGGAATCGCGCAATGGCAAAAATAGCCGCGTGATTCGTAAATCAACCTCCAAAGGTAAGAACAGTAAGACAGTGGTTCCTCCGCGCAAATTGGTTGTGGCGATTGATGCGGGGCACGGTGGTGAGGATCCTGGTGCGATTGGCGCGACGGGTAGTCGAGAAAAAGACCTAACCCTTAAGATAGCCAAAAAGCTTAAGCGCTTGGTTGATAAACAACCCAATATGCGCGCGCATCTGGTGCGCAAGGGTGACTATTTTATCCCGCTTAAGGGTCGTGTTTTGAAGGCACGAAAAGTGCATGCCGATATTTTTGTATCGATTCATGCGGATGCGTTTACTAAAGAGTCAGCGAATGGGTCATCGGTGTTTGTCTTGTCAGAACGCGGTGCCTCCAGTAAGTTTGCCGCGCAATTGGCCAAACAAGCCAATGCCTCGGATGCGATCGGTGGTTTTGACCTTAAGAACTCTGATCCGATTTTGGAGCAGACGTTGATTGACTTGATGCGCACGGCGATGATTAATGACAGTCTTAAATTAGGTCGCGAGGTGCTCAAAGAGGTTGGCAAGATTAACCGCTTGCATAAGAAAAAAGTAGAGCACGCGAATTTTGTCGTGTTAAAAGCGCCGGATGTTCCATCGATATTGGTTGAGACGGCGTTTATCAGCAATCGTGCTGAGGAGCGTCGTTTGCGCAGCAGTAAATATCAGCAAAAATTAGCTGGTTCAATCTTAAAAGGTATTAAGGCTTATTTTAAAACCAATCCTGGTTTAGCGAGAATCAAACCACAACAAACGCTAGCCGCTAAAAAGTAGTAGCCTAAATTAGGCGACCGCAAGCCACTTGGCAATGACGCCAGCTGTGTTTGTGTATTATCTAAAGAGGTTTGATTCTTTACATGCAAGGTCTTCGTTTGATCCGCATTTATCTGCGCAATGGTTATACGGTTTTTGAGCTATTGTTTATCGCCGCAATGCTCAGCGCAGTGGCGCTGCTCTTATTCATGCAGTCTACGGATGCTACACGTACTGTGAATCTTTTGTCAGTGGATCGTTTGGCGAATGATGTCAGGACGATGACCAATCTTGTGCATTCTAAATGTCATTTGCATCCTGATTGTGATGTGTCCTCACCCAGCCAATTGGTCAGTCTAGATGGGCGTACCTATGCTTTGAACAATGGTTGGTTAGATGCAGGAGATGCGTTGCAAACCAATCAGATTGATGTGCATGTTAACCACGATGGCTTTGAGGCAGAGCTGGTGAATGCAAGGACTACGCGTTTTAAGTTGATTGCGGCACCAGATCCTGCCAATTGTGCTGTTATCTATCATGATGCCTGGCATGAGCCAGAGAGCCACAAGTTTTTTATTGTGGAGAAAAACACCACGGGCTGCTAAGCCTTATCGAATTACCTTAAGTAATGCTGTTCTTTTGCACGCGTGGTTTTGCCATAGCCGCGATGTTTTTTGATGGCTTGTGCGATATAGGTATTCACGCGTTTTCTTAATGCGCTCACCTCATCAGGGGCGTCGACAAAGAGTGTTTTGAATTTGTATGTCAGCCAGGCATAAAGGCTGATTTGCTGGCTTAGGGTCTCGGCATCTTCCAGATGGTCGGCTTGTTGGCTGTCTAACCAATAGGGTGCTGCGGGCAGATGACGCACTTGGTTATTGTCGACACTTTGCAGACACTGGATAAAGTAATCTTTTTCGATATTCACATTCAGTGAAGTCGGCGCACACGCAAAAATATACTTGTCTTGCATCGCCATGTCTGGTGCGTGCGCATCAATAAGGTGGGCCTGAGCCAGTTGTGTTGAAAGGTTGGCCGGGTGAAACAATGGGTTGTTATTGAGTCGTTTTTGATAGCTCGGTTCAGCAAACACATCCAAGACTTCGGCAAGTTTTTTGGTATGCCGTTGTTGTGCTACGGCGGCAATGTCGGCAAAGGGCAGGGCAATAGGTAGGCTGTTGAGCTCGGCGGTGTCATCGGAGTTGAGCATGTGTTGTACGTGGTAAAATTCATCAGCTTCTAACACGTTGACATAACCTGTGTCATACAGCCCAAAGCGTCCTGCACGTCCAGCAATCTGCCTGACCTCGGTGGCGTTTAGCAGGCGTGGCGCGACACCATCAAATTTGTGCGTATGGCAAAAAATCACACGTCGTATCGGCAGATTTAAACCCATCCCAATCGCATCGGTGGCGACTAAAATATCAGCCTCTCTATTTAAAAAACGAGACGATTCTTTGCGCCTGACTTCGGGTGATAATGCGCCATAAATCGTAGCGACTTTAAATCCCCATTGCCGAAACTGCGCGGCATAGGTGAGAATATCTTTGCGATTAAAAGCAATAAAGGCGTCGCCTGTTTGCAGCTGTTTTTGTAATTTTTGTGTGGCATACACTTCACCACATAAGCTGTCTTCTTGCAGTACCAGCGGAGTTTTTCGTTCTAAATAGGTTGTCGTGTAGGGTTCGTGTAGCGCCTCCAAAACGCGAAGGCAAGGCTGTGTGACGGCATCAGACCCACAGACATAGACTGTTTTGGCGGGCACGCCAACCAGTGCGGCTGTCCAAGCGCTACCGCGATCAGGGTCTTGCAGCATCTGGATTTCATCAATGATGGCAACCTCTACAGGCTTTTGTGGGTTTAGCATCTCAATGGTGGAGGCCGTATGCTGTGCGCCTGGCATGATCGTACGTTCTTCACCTGTGATCAGGTTGCAAGGTATGTCACTATCGACCAAACGGTCACGCACCTCCATGGCGAGCAATCGTAACGGCGCAAGATAAACACCTGACTTGGCCTGACTCAATGCGGCTAGTGCAGCATGGGTTTTGCCGGAGTTGGTCGGGCCAAGGTACAAGTGATGCGCGCGTTGCATGTTGCGCGCCAGTAAAAACTGTTGGCTGTAATCAAATTTCGGCATGGATTCTTAAGTTGGGCGTCAGTGGTGAGAGCTTAGCGTTACAATGCTAGTTGCCTTAGCGCGTATTATCGCGCATTATTCGGCTTAATTTCATTCAACTATTTTACCCCTTAACGATGCCAATTCAATTGTTACCCGACCAGCTCATTAGCCAGATCGCCGCAGGCGAGGTGGTTGAGCGGCCTGCCTCTGCACTCAAAGAACTCATGGAAAACAGCCTGGATGCACAGAGCACCGAGGTTCAGGTGTCGTTATTACAGGGTGGCACCAAGCAACTGCGCGTGGCGGATAATGGTAAGGGCATTCCAAAAGAAGAGTTGGCGTTGGCATTAACTCGACACGCGACTAGCAAGATTGCGACACTAGCCGATCTTGAGTCTGTTGCCAGTTTAGGGTTTCGTGGCGAAGCGCTGGCGAGTATTGCTTCTATTTCGCGTACTACCTTGATGAGTAAAAGTGCCGATGAGGCCCATGCCTGGCAGGTAGCCTCATATGGGCAGGATTTGTCTGAGATTACACCAGCCGCTTTGTCAGAAGGCACAGTGATTGAAGTCAATGATTTGTATTTTAATACACCAGCCAGACGCAAGTTCTTAAAGCAGGAAAATACCGAATATGGGCATTGCGAGGCGGCGTTTCAACGCATTGCCTTGTCGCGGCCGGATGTCGGGTTTACTTTGCAGCACAATGGGCGCGCCAAAGCCAAGTGGTTGGCGGGTTCTGCCGAGAAGCGTATTCAGTCTGTAATGGGCAATGATTTTGCCGCAGAGTCGGTGTTTTTTGATGAGACTGCAGCCGATTTACGCTTTTGGGGGATGGCGGCCTCACCAACGTTTAGCCGCCGTACACGTGATGCACAATATACCTATGTGAATGGACGCTTTGTGCGCGACAAGGTGTTAAGCCATGCTATCCGTCAGGCCTATCAGGATGTGATGCACCACGACCGGCATCCCGCTTATGTGCTGTTTTTAGAATGTGATCCTACCTTGGTGGATGTGAATGTACACCCAAGCAAGACCGAAGTGCGTTTTAGAGACAGTCAGGCCATTCATCGTTTTGTGTTTCACAGTTTGCATAAGTCATTGGCCGCGCCTACTGGAGCTTCTTCTGCGGTAAATGTAGCGCAAGCCGAGCATAATCCGTTTGCCGCGCCAGCCGAAACCGCTTCGCCAGTGCCAAAAGTGCAATCCGAGATGCCTTTGCGCCAGACACACTTTTCGCCGCAATCATTTTCGTCATCTGCGCGTCCTTCAGGCGCCGATGATTTTTATAAAAAAATGTATGGTGATCAGCAAAATGCAGTGTCGCGCGTTAATGAGTCGCCTGCGAGGTTTGATGCTGTCACTACAGACCAGGAGGCGTCACAAACAAACCCAGGTTTGGCCACTGAGTCAGCTGAGGCGTCATCATCAGCGCAGGAGTTTCCTATGGGTTTTGCTTTAGGGCAGCTGCATGGTGTGTATATTCTGGCGCAAAATCAAGAAGGTCTGGTGGTTGTAGACATGCACGCGGCGCATGAGCGTATTAAATATGAGCAGCTGAAACAAGCACTGGACCAACAAACAGTGGCGATGCAGCCATTGTTATTGCCCGTAAGTTTGCAGGCGGATACGCTGGAGGTCGCCACGGTGCAAACATTGTTGGACGAGGGTAGTGACGTGTTACAACAATTAGGGTTTGATTTTGCGGTGTTGTCACCAAATACCTTGGCTGTGCGCGGTATCCCGACCTTGTTACAAGGTGCCGATGTCGAGGCATTGGCACGTGCGGTGTTAAAAGATATTGCTGACTACGGGGCAACACGGGTGCTGACTGAGCAGCGCAACGAGATGCTGGGTACGATGGCCTGTCATGCTGCGGTACGTGCTAATCGCTTGTTAACACTTCCCGAAATGAATGCCTTGCTGCGGGATATGGAAGCCACAGAACGTAGTGGCCAGTGTAATCATGGCCGCCCAACCTGGTTTCAAGTCAGTATGCTGGACTTGGATAAGATGTTTATGCGTGGGCAGTAATTAGGACTGATTTTCTGTTTCTTTGTCCTCACGGACTTTGTAAATCCAGTTCCAGACATAGCTGTTAGCTTCTTCAACGCCATCAATGATGTAGGTGAGTGTTTTGATGTTGTTCAGTGTGTGGTTCAGTGCGCGTCTGGCTGCTGGTTTACCGCACATCAACACCATGTCACCTGGTAATACTGGGATATCCATCGATGGGTTCAGCTTGTGATTGCGTTTTTGATAGATCATCAATGAAACAATCGGCAGCAGCTTGTTGCGGTTAAACGGGTCCAGCATCAAGTGTTCTAGGTTAACCCTTTTACCATCAGATAACTGGCTGACCACTGCTGGGGCGTCTTCTGGTGTGATGGTGACGCACCAGGTTTCGGGGACGTTTTCGCCCACCACACTGACCAGGCGGCTGATCAGGCTGTTGGCCCATTCATTGGATTGTAAGCGGGCTAATGCCAGGAACTGCGCTAATAGCGGTGCCGTTAAATGTGCCAGGCACTCATGCGCAATAATATCGGTTGGCTGCATGGTGATGTTGGCATTTAGCTGGCGGAATAATTTAGAGTTGTGACGTTTGTTACGGCGGATAACGGTAAACAGGTTGGGGTTGAGCTCTAATGCTGTCATGATGATAGACAGATTGTTCACGTCATTATCGGTACCTGCAATAATGCCAACAGCATTTTGCACGCCAGCTTCAATCAACGTACGACTTTCGGTACCACTGCCAACCACACAAAGGTCGCAGCCAGTGATGTCAGGGGTGGCTTCAATAATGGTGGTGGTGATCTTTTCGCGCTCAAAGTTTGCAATCACCGATTTGCCAAAACGGCCATATCCGCAGACTATCCATTGTCCAATTGGCGGTGCTTCTGGCGGTAGAATGGTTTCACCTGGGGTAGAGGTCAGCCATTCATGGAGGATATAGGTGCCAATCGCATGCACACGCATGGCAAGCTGGTCGCCAAACAGTGTATATGGGTTAATAATGTGGTCAGTACCAAAAGAAGCCATATTAGCAGTAATGCTGTCTAGCTCAGCCCGTGCCAGCATGTTGAGTTTTGGGTTCATCAGCTTGACGGCGATGGCGACTGCCAGATTGACTTCATCATTGTCTGTCAGTGTCACCACACCACGGCACTCTGGGTGATGCACACCTGCGCGAATCAGGTTTTCAGGCAGCTTGGCATCCGCACATAAGCTTGGAATGGCATTGCGGGTATTGGCCAGTTCTAGTTCGTATAAGCGTTCTTCTTGGGATTCGATGACCACGACGCGGATGTCTTTTTGGTCGAGAGCTTTGGCGAGATAGCTGGCGGATTCGCCGTAGCTGCATAGGATATAAAATGGCGTGTTGATGGCCTCAACACTTTTGCTAAAGCTATTGATGTAGGTCGCTTGTCTTAAGCTGGGGTCTTGCAATAGCGTCACAATGCGACCGATGGCATAAAACCATGGAATCACCGTGAAATAGATCGAAAACGTCATCCATAAGCGTTGTGATTGGCTAAATGCATAAGGCACCTCGCCAAAGCCAATGGTGGTGGCGGTGTAGCTGATGATGTAAAACGCTTCAAAGATGGTGAGATAGCGCGTGTTACCTTGGTCATCAATACCTGGCATTAAGGTCAAGCCAAAAATACTGATCGCAAAACTGACGATGATCAGGATGATCGGTCGTCGCATTTTGCGCAAGATTAAAAAGAGAATGGTTTCCATGGCGTGTATGAAGCGAAGTTACGCTTGCGTAGTGCCTATATGTTTAGCTAGCGACGTTGGCTAATGGTTTCAGAAATAAGCAGGATCACTGAAACGAAGTTTGCCATCAAGGCCCCGCCAGACAGCGAAACAATATACACCATTTGGTGTGAGGCATCCATGACATCGCTAAACGCTGACCAGATAATGGCTGCAGCAATCAGCTGCAAGTCTGCTGCTAGACTGGTTGAGAGTAGAATTGCGCCCACGTGTGTGCGGTCACCAAATTTTAAAATCGTGGCAATCAAGCTGACAATTAACGCCGCATAGAGCTCATAGACATGGTGGTGGCCCGGATTGTCAATTTCCCCAAGAAAAAACCCAAAGTTAAGTGTCATTGCCAGCACAATGAAAAAACCGAAGATCACTTTTTCTAGATTCATACTTCAACCTTTATCGTTTTAGTCAGTTTGTCTGAGCATTATAATGATATATTGGCCTGTTTATAACCTGATCATCGTGATTATTTCCTATTTTATGGTGATTATCATACGCGTATATGACTGAATATAGAAAGAAACCTTGCCTTGATGGAAAATAAGTCTATTCAAACCTTGCCCCCTGCTATTTTTTTGATGGGGCCAACGGCTAGTGGTAAGACGGCCGCCGCGATTGCGGCGCATGCTGAGCTGCCTGTAGAGCTGATTAGTGTGGATTCGGCACTGGTGTTTAAGGGCATGAATATCGGGACGGCAAAACCGGATCAGGCCACTTTAGCTCAGTCGCCACACCATTTGATTGATCTGGTGCCGCCAACCACTGCGTATTCTGCGGCCAGCTTTAGAGAAGACGCACTTGACTTGATGGCGCAGATTACGGCTAGGGGCAACGTGCCATTGTTGGTCGGTGGCACCATGTTGTATTTTAAAGCACTGGAACAAGGCCTAAGTGGTCTGCCAGAGGCTGACCCAGAAATACGCGCCAAGATCGATGCAGAAGCGGCCAAAGAGGGCTGGCCTGCCATGCATCAAAAGCTCAGTTTGTTTGACCCTGCTACCGCAGCAAGATTAAAGCCCACAGACGTGCAGCGTTTGCAAAGGGCGATTGAAGTGTATCGGATCACGGGCAAAACCATGACGGCGCAGTTTGCTGAACAACAGGCACAAGAGCTACCCTATCGCTTGTGCAAGCTGGCGCTGGTGCCTGGTGACCGCAAGGCTTTGCATGCAAGGATTGCGGCGCGTTTTGAGGCGATGTTGGAGCAAGGTTTTGTCGATGAAGTCAAAGCGCTCTTGCAGAAATATCCTGATTTAACCGCAGAATCAACCGCCATGCGCTGCGTTGGCTATCGACAGGTGCTGTTGTATTTAAAGGGTGAATACGATCTAAAAGAGTGTCTGGATCGCGGGATTTTTGCTACGCGTCAATTGGCCAAACGACAGCTAACCTGGTTGCGCAGTATGGAGAACTTGATTGAGATAGACTGTCTTAAAGAAGACTATATAGATCAGGTGCTGGCGCAGATTCGGCATGCCATTGGTGCACATGCCGAAACATAACGGACGATTTAAGCCAAGGCTGCTAAAGCGGCCTCATAGTTTGGCTCTTCGGCGATTTCGCTGACTAGCTCAATGTAGGTAACAGTGTCGTTCTCGTCCAAGACGATGACTGTGCGTGCGGCCAAGCCTGTGAGTTTGGTACTGGCGATCTCAACGCCATAGCTGGCTAAGAAATCTGGGCTTCTAAAGGTAGACAGGTTTTGCACGTTTTCGATGCCTTCTGCGGCACAAAAGCGTTTTTGCGCAAACGGTAAATCAGCGGAAATGTTAAGTACAACAGTGTTATCCATGCTGCCCGCTTTTTCGTTAAAGGCTCTGATAGAGCTGGCGCAAGTTGGGGTGTCAACGCTTGGGAATAAATTTAAGATTTTGCGTTTGCCAGCAAATGCTTCTAGGGTGACATTTTGTAATGCGGCATCGGCTAATGAAAACTCAGGGGCTTTGCTGCCGATGGCAGGTAGTGTGCCATTGATTTCGACAGGGTTGCCTTTTAATGTGACTGGGTTTGACATAGTGGGTCGTCCTTGCGTAGTTGGTTGAGGGTGTTGCCAACATTGCTGACAACAGGCGAATGAAGGCTTCATTGTAAAGCGAGAACAACACATGTCAAACTTGCTTTATTCTGAACGATGCCGCCCCGTGCTTAGGGATTATGATGTGGCTGTTTAAGATTTTGGTCAGACTGCCGTTATGGCTGATGAGTCCCTTTAATCCTGTTGGTTGGAGGGTGTAACAAACATTAGGTTAAGGATTGATCTGTGAGTGAACGACATCCGATACAAGACGTCATCAGTTTAGAGCAGTTGCGCAGTATTAAAGTGATGGTCATTGATGATAGCCATACGATTAGAAGAACGGCTGAGATATTTTTAAAGAGTGTGGGCTGCGAAGTGATTTTGGCAGAAGACGGGTTTGATGCATTGGCGAAAATCACCCATCATCGTCCTGACATGATTTTTATTGATATTATGATGCCCAAGCTGGATGGTTATCAGGCCTGTTCTTTGATTAAACGTAACGCACGTTATCAGGCAACACCAGTGGTCATGCTGTCGAGCAAGGATGGCTTGTTTGACCGTGTGCGTGGGCGCATGGTTGGCGCGGAAGCGCATTTAAGTAAGCCATTTACCCGTGAAACTATCTTGGATGCGGTTTACGAACATGCGGTTAAACGAATTTTAAAACTTAGAAAGCAGGTGCCTGATGGTGTCAGCTGAGAATAAATGGCGATAGAACATATTCTGGTTGTGGATGATTCTGCAACCGATCGATTTTTTTTGACCGAGTTACTCGAAACCGACGGCTATGAGGTTTCGAATGCGAACTCAGGCGAGGCTTGTCTAAAAGCGTTGCTGAAAAGAACACCTGATTTAATCATCTGCGACATCGTCATGCCTGGCCTTTCTGGCTTTGAGGTGGTGCGCGCAATGGCGAAAAACCCTAACACCCAACACATTCCTGTGATTCTCTGCACAGGTAAATCCAAAGAAACTGATCAGATATGGGCCCAAAAGATGGGTGCCAAAACCTGTATTACCAAACCAGTCGATGCGCTCGCGCTTTTAAATCTGCTTGACGAGATGGCTTAAACACTTAATTGTAGTTATAATTCAGTTAATTAAATTAACTGCTTAAGCTAAAATGTTAAGTGGGGTGGTGGTTTGGTATGACCACGCCATAATAGCGATCGAAAAATGGTAACCAGTCAATTAGAACGACAAGAAAATCAAATGTTGGAAGAGGAGCAAACCGCGGGTTGGTTAGGGCTAAAGCTGGGAGAATTTCATTTTCTGGTTAACCTTGCTGACGTGGTTGAAGTGCTGCCAGTGCCGACTATCCAGCCAGTGCCATTAACCAGACATTGGTTTTTAGGCATGGCTAACGTGCGTGGTAACTTGGTGAGTATCACTAATATTGCGCAGTTAATGGGGATCGAGGCGCAGCCTGTAAAGCCTGCTAGTCGTATCGTTTTATTCAATTCTGTTAGAACCACACAAGCGGCTGTTTTGGTGGATGGTGTATTGGGCTTGCAGCATCTGGATGCAATGCAAACGAATAGCATTGATTTTGATTACGAATACGTTGCGTTGCGAGAATATAGCCATTGGTTTGAAGCTGAGAGCCAAACAGATAAGCATGGTAAACAATGGTTGCGGTTAAATGTTGATCATTTGTTAAGCGACCAGGTGTTTTTGCAGCCAGGATTGGTCGCATGAGGCCTACATTGAATAAGCTACGTGATTGGTTACAGCAACTACCAGGCAGGCTGCGTTCTGATATGCACGCCAGCACACGTGCGGTTGAACACAGCGACACGCTTAAGAGCAGCAAGCATCAATTGTATTTACAGATGCTGATTTTTTTGCTGTTTGCGTTGCTTTGTTTGTGGATGATTGCGCATGTTCGTGTGAATGGGCCAGTGTTTCAATCCCTCAAACAGTATAACGATCTTGAGCTGGATGTGTCTTCCCCAGCATTGTTTCCCGTAGAAGCCTATTCGGCCTATAACTTTGCTTTTGTTGCAGGCGCTAATCAGCAGTTGGATAAGCGAGACCAGGCCTTGGCACAAGCCGCTGAAAATGAACATCGGTTTGAAGCGCGTGCTGCTTATTGGCAAGCACGTTTAACTGACCCCACGCTCCGTGAGAAACTTGAATCTGCACAACGCGCTGCTGAAAGCTTTTTTATTGTTGCCAATAAATCGTTTAAGCCGAAGTTATTGCAAGGTGCTGGGCATGCGACCACCCCTTTGATGACGCTGACAGAGGAGTATTACCGCAGTAAGATGCAGGCGAAACTCTTTATGGACGCTGTGCATCTGCATCGCATTGAAAAGGTAGAGGCCAAGTCAAATTTCATCAACACGATGCTGGTGGGTTTGGTGTTGATTGGCCTAGGCTTGCTAGCGTTTATGTATTTTTCGGGGACCAAACGGGCGGTGCGTAATGCCGAGCTGACGAATCGACTGGCAAATGAAACGCAAGGGAATCAGGAAGCCGTCAAGCTGCTATTGTACGAAATGGGTGAACTGGCAGATGGTGACCTGACGGTGAAAGCCAAAGTGCGAGACAGTATTACTGGTGCGATTGCAGATGCCATTAACTTTGCGATTGAAAGCCTGCGTGATCTGGTCATCGAAGTTAACAGGGCGACCGAGCAGGTAACCCAGGCAACAACCGTAGCACAGAATAGCTCTCAGCAATTATTGGCTGCCGCCAAGACGCAGACGCAGGAAATTGACGAAGGCACTAAAGTGGTTAATCAGATGACCGGTTCGATCATGAGTGTGTCGCAGAATGCGCAATCGGCATCAGAAGTCGCGCAAAAGTCACTGACCACGGCCAAAGAGGGTACACAGGCTGTTCAGGATACGATTATGCGCATGCAAGACATTCGCTTGCAGATTCAAGAAACATCTAAGCGCATCAAGCGGCTGGGGGAGAGCTCTCAGGAAATCAGCGAAATTGTTGAGCTGATCTCTGATATCACTGAGCAAACGAATATCTTGTCATTGAATGCGGCGATTCAAGCCGCGTCGGCGGGTGAAGCCGGGCGCGGTTTTACCGTGGTGGCCGAAGAGGTGCAGCGTCTTGCAGAGCGTTCGACCGAGGCCACGCAACAAATCGTGACTATCGTCAAAACCATTCAAACAGATACTAATGGCGCTGTAGCGGCGATGGAAAAAAGTACCGCAGGTGTCGTAGAAGGCACGCGCGTTGCGGACCATGCTG
>SPJK01004896.1_pt1 | contig 13603 bp, 15 predicted proteins | sample 3741771 | NCBI WGS metagenome assembly SPJK01 (sample SAMN10925997, study PRJNA522277) | cold seep metagenome | isolation source: Elba SIP-enriched marine methane seep metagenome, extraction at timepoint T2 | place: Italy: coast of Elba, Mediterranean Sea | reverse complement strand
TGTTGGCTAAATTGCATGAAGCGGTCTTTGAGTGCCGTGTCATCGAGTAATGAAATATTGCCCTGAATGACCTGGGCAATTTCGCTATCGATAGCTGCTCGACGTTTTTGTAATTCCTGCAGACGATGTTCGGGATCTTCCTCACTGCCTTCGCTCATTTGCCTTAACAGTTCAAATAAGGTTAACAGGCGTGATTCAGTGCCGATAAAACTGAGTTGAGTCAGGTTATCCAGCCAGCTAATGGCTTTTTCTGTAGCTGGCGTTAAATCGAATTGGGCTTCATCAGAATTAGGGCGATAAAATTTACGCAGCCAGCCTTTTTCCGGAGCTGCCCAGTCATTTAAATAATCCAGTGCAGATTTGGGGAATTTATCATGACCTAATCGCTCTCTCAGATTGAATAGATCATCTTCCAAGGCTTCAACCAGAGTGGATTGTGCCAGGATGCGCGCATTCTTTTCGACGAAAACGTTTTGAAAAAAACTGGCGATCAAAGGTGCGTGAGGACTGTTTAACAGCCTCCAGGCAGGATGGTTTTGTCTGAGCGCTTCCAGTGTTTGATAATCTAAAGGCATGCGTTATTTTAGCCCGTATAGTCCATCAGGGGAATGGCTTTTCTATCCCTGATCATTCATCGCAGCAGTATATCGACCGGAGTTTTTCCATTAATAATATGGAGTGTCTGAATTCCGCTGATAAAAAGGGCTGTAATGTAATAAGAAAATAACTTAATCATCAGAAAAATGTCGAATTTCTGAATTAAAGTGGTTGCACGTTTAAGCATGAATGTTAATAAACAGGTTATCATGAAATAAAAGTATGTTATCTACTTTAGTATTAGAAGCTTAAAGGCATTTGAATTGCTAATAATCAACGATCGTGTATATGAAAATCAGACCGAGAAAAAAAACTTGATAGATGCAGAATAAACTGAGAGCTTTATGAAATTTAATAGCCCAATTCCAATATTGCGTAGTTTCGACGAAGCTAAAGCTAAAGAGTTTTATGTGGACTTTCTTGGGTTCACTATAGATTGGGAGCATCGCGTTGAAAACAATACGCCTTTATATATGCAGTTATCAAAAGATAATTGCATTATTCATCTTTCTGAACACCATGGTGATTCAAGTCCGGGGGCATCTTTAAGGATATTAACCCAAAGTTTAGATACCTATCAGAAAGAGTTGTTGGAAAAACAGTATAAGAATGCGAAACCAGGCATTCAAAATATGCCTTGGGGTACTCGTGATATGGCTATTTCTGATCCATTTGGTAATAAGCTTATTTTCAATGAATAACCAAGCACCTAACAAAGCAAACGCTTGTGTCGAGATAAATTAGGAACTTTGTGATTCTCTAAAAGAGATGAAATAGGTTAGTGAGTGTTGAATAGCACAAGTCCCACCTGCCTAAAGTCTAGCCAACAGGACAGTAGTGAAACCTGAGGGTAAACCCGGTAAAGGGAGTCCGAAGCCAGGTGGATCAAGAACAGAGGGTCAATATAGAGCTCCGAAAAATATAGAAACGTACAGGGATCAAAGTACAGGAGTCATGCCTTACAATTGACATAGGCCAGGTGGTCTCATAAAACCCAACCTGATTTCAGTTGGGAATAAAAAATGGCAAGCCCCTTAAGAATCGAATGTGTGGGCGGCTTATATCATATGACGAGCAAGGGAAATGCACATGAAGATATCTATGCGGACGACGATGACCGGATATTTTTTTACAATGATTGCAAACAGCCTGCCCCCGGTATGACTGTTATTGCCATGCCTATTACTTGATGTCCAATCATTACCATGTGTAAATAGAATCAGGTAGCCCGAGTTTTTCTATAGGTATGAAATACATCAACGGTATACGCAAAGCTACAATCGAAAACACAAAAGAGTCGATCATATTTTTCAAGGTCGGTATAAGGCCATATTGGTTGAAAAGGAGAGTTATTTATTGGAGTTGTCGAGGGATATGGTCTTAAATCCGGTTAGCGCGCGCAGGGTCCGATCAGCCAAAGACTGGTCATGGAGTAGCTACCGTGCAACAGCAGGAATCACAGCAAATGAACCTTGTCTAACGACAGACTGGCTACATTCCTGTTTTTCAGATAAGAAAAACTTGGCCGAAACAAGCTATCGCAAATTTGTACAAGCAGGAAAAAACCAGCAATCGCCCTGGAATAATCTTAAAAATCAAATTTATTTAGGAACAGACGAATTTGTAGAAAACATGCAATGTCAGCTTGATCCCGAGCAATCATTGAAAGACATACCCAAAAAGCAAAAACGGGCAGCCCCTAAACCGCTAGCGTATTACAAACAACAATCGCCAGGAAGCAATGGCAAAGGCGTATTTGAGTGGTCATTATACGTTGAATGAAGTCGACGTGGTTTTTGATGATAGTGATGCTACAGTATGTAGAGCTGTTAAATGATATGAGGAAAGGGTTTAGTTGTGTGTTTTGTAAGGCCTGACGCCGTAGTTTCTCGCTTGACTTACCTTATTTCTAAAGAATAGACTAATCAACAAAGGCGGATTTAACGCCTGATTTATCGGTTAATATCAACTTATCAGGTCAGTTGACATGATATTAGAATTTCAGGTCAATTTTCCCAATTTACCCGGTCATATCCAATATCAGGGAAAATCGGCCTGATAATCAATGGTTATGCACAAATATCAACTCTTTAGGAGAAAAGAGCATGTATGACGATTTAATCAAACAGCGTTTAGACAGAGCTGAGCAATATGACCAAAGGACTAGAACACAGCACAAATGGTACAGCAGAAAAGCAGGAGCCAACAAGTTAGCGTTTCAGGCTATTGGTCTGGCGATAATAGTACTTGGGGCCATTGTCGGCATTGTCCCTTTGCTGTTAGGAGATGGACCATCGTTGCCAGATAAAATCGTAGCAATGCTAGGAGCAGCAATTGTAATTTTAAAAGGTGTCGAAAGAATCTGGCTACCAGAGGAAAAGTGGATGACTTACAGAAAAGCATCAGAATCTCTGTTGCGTGAAAAGGAAAGATATACTGAGTGCATAGGCCCGTACAGCAGCGAAATGGATGAGGATGCGGTATACAGATTATATGTTGAGAGATGCACTCTAATAAAAGCAGAGGAGCAAAATAACTTTTGGGGGATAAGCAGTAGTAGCGATAAGGAAAATCCTGCTATAGGCTCTAACGACCAAAACGGCAGTACATCAAATACGCAATAAGCATAATCGATAGGTATGCAAATGCTCCGATCCTTTGCTGCTTATCGCCAGTAGTTGCCTTGGATTAACGACTATTTAAAGATATTGTGATCGTTTAGGAAATGGTAGGCAAATAAAAAAAATGGAAACTGAACGAAATTACGATTTTGCCATATCTTATGCAAGCCCCGACACATCATTCGTTGAGCAGGTAGTTCAAGCATTGAAAGGCCGTGGGTTGAGCGTTTTTTATGCTCCAGACGAGCAAGCAGACATAATTGGTAGAAATCTGATCGACTACCTAAGTGACGTTTATCTGGCTAAAGCCAAATTTTGTCTTGTATTTATTTCAAGACATTATGCGGAGCGTCCATGGCCAGATAAAGTTGAACGACCGGCAGTTCAAGCCAGGGCGTTTGAACAGCAAGAGCGTTACATAATTCCGATACGTTTGGACGATACATCAGTACCAGGAATCCTTAGTACGACTGCTGATATTCGTGACGCCACACCAAAGCAAATCGCTGATATTGCTGTTTCAGTACTGTTACGAGACGAAGCACCAACAGCCGTATCCGATGAACATTATACCGGGGAACGGTTAATTGTTCGAGTAAACAGCTTTACTGACCTAGATGTTGATTTACTTAAAAAATCATTTAAACCTTTTTCCAGTTGGGTGGCTGGAAATGCTCACATGATACCAGTGCAGCTTTTTCTCCCACGTTTTTTCATGGAGACCGTTGAATATTATGAAAGTATATTAATGTCTGACAAGTACCAGGACATTGACCCTGAAACACGTAAACAATTTGCAGACTTTGTCACTTCGATACGAAATGATGTGTTTAAAGAAATACTTAGTGTTCCTTCAGCTATTCTAATTCCAAGCCAACCAGATGATGGATCGTCACTAATATTAACTGATAAGTCAGTAGATCTGATAAGACGATATATTCTTGCCAAGGTGGTAGTTTTAGCCAGATGCTTGGTGAGTTATCAACTAAAAGGCTATGCAGGCCCAAAATGGGCAAGGCAATTTGCGGGTTGTGACACGATATGGTCTCCTCAGATAATGGGGGGGTTGCCTTGGCTTTGCCGTGCGGAAGGCTTAGAACTTCATATGTGGCTTGATGCTGATATTACTGAATGGGCCGGGAATTTTAGTCGAGTACGAATCAAGTTGCCGTCAAAAATGGTATTGAGAAAACATGATGAGGAGTTTTCACCGGAAGAAATCCTGCACTTTGTTGCGCCTCAACTCGTTGAAAGACAGCTTCAGAAAATATCACCGTACCTTCTACATGGTGCGTTTCATTATGCTCAGCGCATGAAAGTGACCAAGAGAAATGAGAAAATAATCGAGTGCCATCATTTTCACGAATTAATATTAAGCAATTTCAATTGGAGAGAAGCTTTGCCTGCAATCGAGTCTCTTCGTGACGAAATTGTAGCAAAAAGAAATGCTGGAGTTATTACTACTAAAGATGCGATTATGTTAATGCATAATGCTGAATATATCATAGACCGCCCCGAGGTTTTCGAATCAGCATTTAAGGTTTTATACGCTGAGCTAACTATAGAAAAAGAACGAGAAAATGATGCATAACAAGGCCGTAAACTCGGACGTATTTTTCGTTCGCTGCGCTCACTACAAATACGCCGGTTACGGCTAACGTTAGCTATCTTCGGTATATTTTGTCATCCATAGGGGTTGCAAGGAATGGGATCATATGCAGATCTAAGTTTAGGGAAATTAGAAGTTGCTTGGAGCAAAAATGAATTTCTGCTGAGTCACAGCGAACTATTTCAGGAGAACTGCCTTCTATCTTCCCCCTATGATGATTCCGAGAATGAAGCCAAAAAAGAGTGGTATGAACTTAAACTAGAGCTGGTCAAAGATAGGCTAGAACTTCTTGGCTACACACTCGAATATGCTAAGAAGCAGTTTGAAAACCCATCACCATTTAGTGATGAAGATCCGTTATCTATTAGCTTTGAGGAAGTGTTAAAAATCCTCAAAACTGTTGACGTGAGTAAAGTAACAAATGAGTTTAGTGAGAAGGCGAAGCCAGGCGAGTTTGCTCCACAACACATTCAAGAATTGATTAAGTCCTCACAAAATTTAGATTTTGCATTTGATCATTGGGATCTAAGTGCTTTATTAGAGAATTTTTGTCCATATTCTCAACTGAGAGTTCTCGCTGAAAGCCCATTGAACTTAGAGTTACCCGTTGTATGGAACTTTGATGAAGTAGTAAGAAATGGGTGGGTGGAGCGCGACGCAATTACTCATGGGGTTACTAACAAATTTCTAATAGTAACTGAAGGAACCTCTGACTCACGGATACTGAGAAAAGCAATTGACCTATTAAGGCCACATATCAATGACTTATTCTATTTTGTTGATATGGAGGGTGGCTACCCTTTTACGGGAACAGGCAACTTATTCAATTTTGTTAAAGGTTTAGGCAGTATTAATATCCAGAATGACGTTCTAGTGATCTTTGATAATGATGTTGAAGGAGTTCAAGCAATGAATCGTTGTTTAGAGCTTGAGCTACCAAAAAATATGAGAATTATGAAATTGCCTGACCTTGACGAGTTCAATTGCTTTCCAACCATTGGACCAAATAGTGAAGCGAAATCAAATATTAATAGCAAGGCAGCTGCAATAGAATGCTATTTGGATATTGGCGGGGATGCAAAGATACGATGGACTAATTACAGAGAAGATACTCAATGCTATCACGGTTCATTGATAGCTAAAGATAAATATAAAAAAGCGTTTCTTAAACAGAATGAAATCGTTTCTGGCTATGACTATCGCAAGCTTGAAAGAATCTTAGATAGTATTATTTTAGAATGCACAGCAATAGCTAACAAAGCGTTGCACCGGACAAGCCGGTGAACGCGGCGTTTTATTTGCAAACCAACCACCAAGGGACTCCCAAGGATAGTAAACAAGTGATAATCCATGACATCTAAAAAAGAACTATCAGAAAGAGACATTTGCACCAAATACATTCAACCGGCTTTAGAAAAAGTAGGCTGGAATCCGCTGACTCAAATCAGGGAAGAAGTCTCATTTACTGATGGTCGAATTTATGTCAAAGGCAACCTCACCAGCCGAGGTAAACGCAAAAGAGCAGACTATATACTTTACTACAAGCCTAATATCCCTATTGCCGTCATAGAAGCAAAAGACAACAAGCATTCAGTAAAAGCTGGCATACAACAAGGTTTAGGCTACGCGGAAATATTAGATATTCCCTCTGTTTACAGCAGCAATGGTGATGGATTTTACGAACACGACCGCACCTGCACTGATGGAAAAATTGAAAAAGAGTTATCACTTGATGAATTCCCCACGCCTGAAGCACTCTGGCAACGCTATAAAAAATACAAAGGCATAGAATCCAGCGAACAAGAAAATATTGCGGCTCAAGATTACTTTTTTGATGGTACAGACCGAAGCCCACGCTATTATCAGCAAATAGCAATCAACCGAACTGTTGAGGCCATTGCCAAAGGGCAAGATCGAATTCTGCTGACTATGGCAACCGGTACGGGTAAAACCTATACCGCCTTTCAAATTATCCACCGTTTATGGAAGAGCAATACCAAAAAGCGCATTTTATTTCTAGCAGATAGAAATGCACTGATCGATCAAACCAAGCGTGGTGACTTCCGTCATTTCAAAGACAAAATGACGGTGATAAAACAAAAGAAAATTGATAAATCCTACGAAATCTACCTTGCCCTGTATCAAGGCTTAACCAACTACGATGAAGACAAGGATGCTTATCGACAATTCAGCCCGGACTTCTTTGACCTAATCGTTATTGATGAGTGTCATAGAGGCAGTGCCGCCGAAGACAGTGCATGGCGTGAAATTCTGCGCTATTTCGGCAAAGCAGCTCATATTGGTTTAACTGCCACGCCCAAAGAAACAGAAACCATATCTAGTACAGAGTATTTTGGCGACCCCATTTATACTTATTCACTCAAACAAGGCATACAAGATGGTTTCCTCGCGCCCTATAAAGTTTTGCGTGTAGGTCTAAATGTTGATCTGGAAGGCTGGCGACCTGAACAAGGTAAAACAGATAAGCAAGGTCTGCTGGTTGATGACCGCATTTATAACCGTAAGGACTACGACAAAAATCTGGTAATAGATGAGCGAACCGAAGCAGTTGCTAGAAAAGTTACCGAATTTCTGAAAAAAACCAATCGCTTCGACAAAACAATTATCTTCTGTGTAGACATCGACCACGCCCAACGCATGAGAGCCGCAATCGCCAATGAAAACAGCGACCTGATGGCACAGAACAGTAAATTTGTCATGCAAATTACTGGCGATAACGACGAAGGCAAGATGGAGCTGGATAATTTTATCAACCCCGAGGAAAAATACCCCGTTATCGCCACCACTTCAAAACTCATGACCACAGGCGTTGATGCACAAACCTGTAAACTCATTGTGCTCGATAGCAACATCGGCTCAATGACCGAGTTTAAGCAAATCATCGGTCGTGGCACACGCATCAACGAAGAGTTTGATAAAACCTTCTTCACCATTATGGATTTTCGCAATGTCACCGACCTGTTTGCCGATCCTGATTTTGACGGCGATCCGGTTAGAGTGAAAGAAATTGGGGAAGACGATGAAATAGAATCACCAGATGAAGAAGCTACCGAAAATGACCCCGTTACCGATGAAGAAGGTGAAGAAATTATTTTTGACCCACCCCAAGACCCCAACCAACCACCAGAGATTATTGGCGGTGGCGATGTTATCGTTGAACCCAGAGCCAAACACTACGTCAACGGTGTCAATGTCGCCATTCTCAATGAGCGCATCCAGTATATGGATGGCAACGGTAAACTGATTACGGGTAGCCTGAAAGACTACACCAAACAGAAAGTCCGATAGCAGTATCAGTCACTGGATGACTTTTTAAACAGATGGAATCAGGCAGATAAAAAACACGCCATCATTGAAGAACTCACCGAGCAAGGCATTATCTTCGAAAACCTCAAAGAGGCTGTCAACAAAGAGATGGATATATTCGACCTTATTTGTCACACCGCCTTTGACCAACCGCCACTGACTCGCGCCGAACGGGTCAATAACGTCAAAAAGCGAGATTACTTCACCAGATATGGCGGCCAGGCGCGTCAAGTATTAGAAGCACTGCTGGATAAATACGCCGATGAAGGCATAGAAAACATCGAGGATATGAAAATACTGCGAGTCAATCCACTAGATCAATTCGGCTCACCGCTAGAAATCGTCAAACTCTTTGGTGGTAAAAAGCAGTATCAAAAAGCACTCACAGAATTAGAGCAAGAAATTTACAAGAAGGCAGCATAAAACATGGCAAATATCAGTGGCATCGTAAAATCAGCAAGAAACATCATGCGCCAGGACACAGGCACAGGCAGCGACGAACTGCGTATCCTGCAACTGGGCTGGATGCTGTTTTTAAAAATATTCAGTGACAAAGACAAAGAGCTGGAATTAATTCAGGATAATTACACTTCACCCATTCCCGAAGCCCTGCACTGGGATGAATGGGCAGGCGATGACGAAGGCATGACGGGCGATGAACTGCTTGCCTTTGTCGATCAAACTTTGTTTCCGCAATTAGGTAATCTTGATCTATCCGTTTATAAAGTTGGCACAACCGCCAGTCGTCGTGCCTTGTTGGTACACGAAGTCTTTGCCAATAACTATAACTACATGAAGTCAGGCACTCATCTTAGGCAGGTGATAAATAAGCTTAATGAAATTGATTTTAACAACAGCAAAGACAAACATGTTTTTGGGCAGATTTACGAGACTTTTTTAAGTGAACTGCAAAGTGCTGGTACGCTGGGTGAGTTTTATACACCCCGAGCGATTACCGAACTACTAGCTGAACTCACTGACCCAAAAGCGGGCGAGAAAGTGCTAGACCCTGCCTGTGGCACAGGTGGTTATCTCACTGCTGCTTTGGAGCATTTAAAAGCTACCGCTAGTAGCGTTGCTGAGCGTGAAGCCCTGCAACATAATGTGGTGGGGTGAGAATATAAACCCTTGCCTTATCTACTAGGCAACACCAACTTAATTCTGCACGACATCAATACGCCTAATATCCAGTTTGGTGATTCCTTGGCTAAGCCATTAAGTGAATATCGCCAAAAAGATAGAGTAGATGTGATTTTGGCCAACCCTCCTTTTGGTGGTGTGGTCTCCAATAACAACGAAAACAACTTCCCGCAAACCTACCGCACCAAAGAATCGGCCGATCTGTTTTTAATCTTGATGATCCGCCTGCTAAAAGAGGGTGGCAGAGCGGCCATAGTACTGCCCGATGGTTCACTCACGGGCGATGGCGTTAAAGAGCGCATACGCCAAAAATTGCTGGAAGATTGCAATCTGCACACCATCATCCGCTTGCCTAATTCTGTATTCCAGCCCTATGCCTCGGTAGCCACCAACTTACTGTTTTTCACCAAAGGCGAACCGACCAAAAATGTCTGGTACTACGAGCACAAACTGCCAGAAGGATACAAAGCCTACTCCAAAACCAAACCGATTCAGCTGGCAGAGTTTGATGCACTTAAACAATGGTGGAAAAACAGAGAAGCAAACGAACAAGCATGGCAGGTGGATATAGCAACCATCAAAGCCAACAGCTACAACCTCGATATTAAAAACCCGCACCAGCCTGAAGAAGAAAAACAATACAGTAGTGGTGAATTGTTGGACTTATTGCACCAGTCTTTTTCCAAAGGTGATGAACTGCTGGAGCAGTTGCGTGAGGAGTTGGTGTAGTGGGAGGTCGGAAAAAAACTAAAATCGGAGAGTTTCTTTTTGAGCGTGAAGGAAAGTACAAACCTGATAGTGAAGAAATTGCAGGGTTGAAGCGTATAGACAAAATAGATTTTTCAGGAAACTTTCATATTGCAAGTAAGCCAAGTAAAACCAATATGATTTTAGTGTGTTCTGGTGATCTAGTTATTTCAGGGATTAATGTTGCAAAAGGAGCTATGGGCATCTACTACGGCAAAGAAGATGTAACCGCAACCATTCATTACTCTTCTTATACATTCGACAAATCTATAATAGATGTAGATTATTTTAAGCGATTCCTAAAGAGCGCAGAATTCATCAGGCTATTACAGGAGCAAGTTAAAGGTGGAATTAAAACGGAGATAAAACCAAAACATATACTGCCATTACAAATTGTTCTGCCCGATATTGAAGAGCAGAAAGAAATAGTTGATCACTTTAAGAGCATAGAAACAGAAGACAGTGAACTCAAAGATGAACTCACCCACCAACAAAGCCTGCTAAAAAAACTCCGCCAGCAGATATTGCAAGAAGCCATCGAAGGCAAACTCACCGCCGATTGGCGCGAGAACAACCCCAATGTAGAACCTGCCAGCGAACTGCTGGCACGCATACAGGCAGAAAAAGCCCAACTGATTAAAGACAAAAAAATCAAAAAACAAAAACCACTGCCAGTAATCACCGAGGAAGAAAAACCTTTTGCATTGCCGGATGGGTGGGTTTGGTGTCGGTTGGGGGATTTGTGTGATTTTATCACCAAAGGTACAACGCCTCCTGCATCCGAGCTATTGAAAGATGAAGAGATTCCTTATCTAAAAGTTTACAACATAGTGAAGCAAAAAATTGATTTTCACTACAAACCACAGTTTATTAGAAGAGAGGTGCATGAAAACCTTCTTGCTAGATCGAGGGTTTATCCAAATGATGTATTGATGAATATTGTAGGTCCGCCGCTTGGCAAGGTCGCGATAGTACCGCATGACTATCAAGAGTGGAATATAAACCAAGCTATAGCGATTTTTCGATCAATAGATCCGAAAATGTTTAAATATATTTATTTATTTCTTATTGAGGGTGCGCCTGTAAGAGCAGTGGAATTAAAAGGCGTTGTTGGACAAGATAATATTTCATTAACCCAATCAAGAGAACTTTTAATGGCTATGCCTCCTATACTCGAACAACAAGCCATCGTCACCAAAGTAGAAAAATTACTCGCCCTCTGTGACCAACTCGAAACCCAAACCACCCATAACCAAGCCCACGCCGAACAACTGATGCAGGCGGTATTAAAAGAAGCCTTTACTGCAAACACTGACCAAAACAACAAACCAGCACAACAGGTGGGGGCAAATGCTTAACAAAGCCGCCAAACTCACACTGGTTGCCACTTCACTCGCGCCCATCTGTTTAACCCTCTGGTTTGTGGAGTTCAGTAAGGCATGGGACAGTAAAGCCAGTATTAGCGATAACCTGATTACAAACTGGCAGGTGGGTGGTGGTTATTTGCTGGCAACGCTGTTAATGAGTGTTATGTGCTTTCTGCTGGTGTGGCTTTCTGGGCGTAATCTGGAAAAGCTGCCAGTAAAAATCAAAGCGGTTAAAACCGTGGATAAAGAAATTGTCGGTTTTCTGCTGATTTATCTGCTACCACTCATCAATCAAACAACGAATACCATTAGCTTGCCGGTGCTTATTTTTATTGCAGTGATCTTTTTCTTCATTGTGCAGAATTCACACGCATATCACTTTAACCCCTTATTGGGTTTCTTTGGTTATCACTTTTACGAAGTCACCATTGAAGGCGATATAACCTATGTGCTCATCACCCGACAAAATATTGCAGATTGCAAGAGCATCAGCCAGGTGGTGCAACTTACTGAATATATGATACTGGAGCCATCAAATGCCCGATAATAATCAAAATAACAATGCAATTGCCAACCTGTTCGCATTATTGGATGACGAACAAACCCCTGTTCGACGCATTCCGCTGACCAGTAACTTTCAGCAGGAATTGAGTGAATTCTTTACCCAACAGCAACAGACACTTATAGCAGACAGGCAAGCCATCGCATTTACCGGCAGTTACAATGTGGATTCAAGCGAGATATTCCAAATTGAAGACTATCCCTTGCCTGAAGTGATCTCCAACGCACTTAGTAACCCGTTAAATAACCCGATACTTGATCTGAACACAGAAACTCATCGCATAAAAGCACTGTTTGCAGGCAACTGGACAGATCAGCAGCAAGCCGTGAGCTTTCAGGTATTCGATACCGGCAAGCTACTCTCCAAGGGGTGGACACTCATTGGCTCAGGAGATACCTACAAAAAACTCGAAGAACCGGGGCTGGTTTTACAAGATAAGCTCACCGCTTATTATGGTGATGGCAACTTGTTATTTACCTCTTACCACAACACAAAGCGCTTTCTGGATTTAAGCGACTACTACGCAGCGGCCACTGACACTGATCTGGATAGCTTTGCCGAGAATGATTTATTTGAATTTGAAGATCAGGATACTTTTAAAGGCAACGCTGATTCCATTATCAGAAAGAAGATTGCCTTACTTCAGAAAAACAATGTACTGGATGATTTATCAATCAACGATATAGAAACCGTAGCCAATGATCTTAACCAACACGTTGCTGATGAACACAAAATAAACATTGCTACCAATAACGGCAAACTGGTCATCCCCAAAGATAAAAAACAATTAAAAGAGCTAATCAGATTCCTTGATGAAGACTACGTAACCGCACCTTTAACCAAAAGAAGATGCCTGACAAATTCAAAGCAATATCTATAGCAGGCAAGAACATTGAGTACCCAAAAATGCAAATATAACAAGTTGCTGCACGCGGATAAATTACTCGCTGCGCTCCTAATTTACCGGTGAGCAAGGCGTTATGTGCAACAGATAAAACATGAAAACTGTAATTAACAAAACAAGTCAGTCATGGAAGTTAAATATAATGTACGTGTCTATTTTTATATCAGGGACGTTAATGATTTATGGGGCTTTGAATATTAAGGAGATGCCAGCAGAATTATTTTTAGTAAATCTAGGCGGTAGTTCAATTATCGGTTTGTTAGGTTTTGTCTTTGCTTGTGCAAATATTAAATGTCCAGAATGTGGTGCCAAATGGTTTTGGTTGGCTGTAAGTGAGAAGGGTTTCAGGAAATGGTTGTTTTGGCTTATTTCTCTTGAAGTTTGTCCAGATTGTGGTGAGCCAAAAAATGACTCGTTTGAAAGCACATAACCAATCGCTCCAGCTGACTGCCAAAAGCTACGTTTCGCTGCCGCTACACTACGCTTTTGGCAGCATCTGAGCTTGGTTGTTAGCTATTCCGTAAATCAATAGGAGGAATTATGAAAAAGTACATTATTGTAACAATAGCAGTTCTAGCCTCACCTGTTACAGCTATAGCTGCAAATCAGGAAATTGACCAATGTATTGAGTCAGTTAAAAAAGCTAAAAGTGGAGCAATCCTTAAATTGGAATCCTTAGATGTTAAAGGAAAAACGATTTATGAGTTTGAAGTCGCTGATGAGAATGGT
>SPJK01093815.1_pt1 | contig 13609 bp, 18 predicted proteins | sample 3741771 | NCBI WGS metagenome assembly SPJK01 (sample SAMN10925997, study PRJNA522277) | cold seep metagenome | isolation source: Elba SIP-enriched marine methane seep metagenome, extraction at timepoint T2 | place: Italy: coast of Elba, Mediterranean Sea | reverse complement strand
TGTCATCGACAATCCCAACAAAGACCCGCCAACAGAGGAGCCTAGAGCGGCTCCGGCGGTGGACAACAATACGGTAGCCATGACTTATACTCCCTTGGGAAAGGCGAAACGTGCGGCGATCCTACGCCGCCACGGAAGGCTGAGCGGGCTTTCGGCCACGGCGTGGCCGCTATAGGCGTGAATAAAAAAGGCGCTCTCGGAGGCACCTACAAAGGAACAAATCCCAAGGTGCTTGGCGATGCTGCCATCTCTCATCCGAAAGAGCAGAACCTGGCCAGAACTGAGCGGATCGTCCGTCATGGGCACAAGATGCCGTAAGGCTGCGCGAAGCAGAACCTCCTCGCCTTGCGGCTCTCCCCAATCATGGGAATAAGCCGGAACAACCTCTGGCTCTGTTCCATTCAAGCTCCGCCAAATCCCGCGAATTAGGCCAAGACAATCCGTGCCCGCGCCGCGGCATGAAGCTTGGTGCACATATGGCGTCCCAATCCACGCGCGGGCTGCGGTCACAACGTCAACGTCACTCCAAATTTGGTCTGTCATCTGCGGCTGCCACCGGCAAGCGACGGTGCCTTGGTCGCATGAACCATGATCCATTCTTCTTCGGGAATATCCGGGAAGCCTTTAAAATTAATCGCGTTGTCGAACTTCGTCCGGCATGTCTCGAAACGTTTGTCACAGCCTGCATAAAGCTGAATGCTGTCACCTGGCGAGACGGTAACCCTAAGGGGTTCCCAGAGGCTGATCTCACGCAAACCATCATGTATGCGGTCCACTTTGATCGCGGCGCGCAGACCTTCTGCGTCTCCGGACCGTATGACGAAAAAACCGCGTCCGAACCAATTAGCGGCAAATTCCGTCAATCCTACAAAGCGAAACACGCGGCTGTTCTCGATTTCGATGACAGGCGCTTCGACAGAAAACTCCGGTGTATCCAGATTGACGCCGCAGGTTTCGCTCCCGGTGAAAGACCCACAAGGTTTCTGATAGACACGCCCAATAGGGCGATTGAGCGCATCAGAGACACCGCGCAGCTCGGCGCGAAAGCCGCCGCCAGCGCGACTAATTTCACCAATATTGCCGCGAAATTGGACAACACGCTGAGCCGGATCAATCCAGTTCACCAGCCACGCGGTCACGTCGGCTCCGTCGAAACGTCCAGCGTTAATGTCTTCATCGCGCAGCGAAATATCGGAGATCGCCCCGATGGCTTCAGTGTTGTCAACAGCAAGCCCGGTGGTTTTCTCGAGCGTCAAGGCCGACAATCCGCTGTCAGGTTTGAATGACACGCCATCCAATTCGAGCGGCGCATCATGATCTGTGAAGGCGAATTGTTCACCGTCTTTTCGATCGATCAGCCATGCACGGCACAGACAGGTTGCCCCCGTATCCAGGTGAGCTTGCAATGCCGCGGGAAGCGCTTCGGTGCCTTGCGTCATATCCGGACCTCAACAACTGGAATACTCGGAACTTCACCAGCGCGGAACGAGGCCGCAGAGGTATGAATGTGATCGGTGTCAAATCGCACAGGCACGTCAAACTCGAAGACAGCAGTTATCTCGGCACCGCTGTCTGGCGCGCGGTCGAATGTCAGGAATCCAGTTTCGGTGTTCACCGTGAAATGAACGCCTAGAACCTGTTCATCGCCGGCAATCGCGACACGCACCGTGCCACTGACTGGTTTCGTGACGGGACGTGTGTAGCCATGTGCGCCGGATTGGTAGGTTTTACTTAACTGGAATTCGGTCGCGGCACCATCACCATATCCGATGCGCTGATCATTTGCGGACACGGTTTGGGACGGAATACAGGATTTGTGGTCAGCCCAGTCTTTCCAGCGAAATCCAAAAAGCTGCCCTTGGCGCGCTTCGAAGAACTGCAATATCTCATCCAGCTCATCCAACGACCGGACACCAACGCCCGCATCATAGCGGCGACGTGAATGGGCCCAAGGTGTGTTGCGCTCTTCGAAACCACTGGAGAGTGTGACGATATCGGTTCGTCTCTCCGGGCCGCCAGACGAGCCAAAGCTCAAAGGTGACGGAAACCTGATCTCATGAAACTGCATGTCCTATCCCTCCATATTCCGAATTGGTGTGAAATGATCAGCGAGCGCGTTGCGCGCGCCCCAGAACCCGGCTCATCTGCGCCGCGATCTGAGTTTGACTACGCTGGAACCCAGCGACGTCAGGGGTGGAGATATTTATCACCACGTTCTGTGTGTTTGCCCCGCCGCCTTGCGCCTGGACACCAAGCTTACCATCAGCGCCGCGTTTGAGCGGCATGATCGCTTCGGGACCCGCTTCGCCCATAAGTCCCGTCGCGCCGCGCATTGGGAATGTCGTGGGCGCAGAAACAATCTCGCCCGAAGCGAAAGGCGCAATGCGGCCTTGGCTAAAAGAGCCGCCATTGGCGAACGGGAGTAACCGGCCTTGAGAGAACGCTCCGCCACTTGCAAAAGGCAACAGACGGCCATGCGAGAAAGCCCCGCCACTAGCGAAAGGCATCACGCGTCCTTGAGAGAACGCGCCCCCGTCAGCAAAGGGCAGCACTTTACCATGTGAAAATGCCCCGCCTTGCGCAAAGGGCATCACACGACCCTGCGACATTGGAGCACCGTTCGCGAAAGGCAGCACTTGGCCCTGCGAAAAGGCACCTCCCAGCGCGAAAGGCATGACCCGACCTTGCGCCATAGGCGCGCCGTTTGCGAAGGGCAGAAGGCTCCCCAAAGTCGATGCCGCTGCGCTACCCAAACCTGCAAGAACAGGCATGACACCTCCGCGCGCAACGGCGCCGCCTGCGACCGGCGCTGCGGGCGCAGCACCGCCACGCGCCAAAGCGCCACCGAGACCAGGAAAGACGCCTTGCACCAAAGTACCGATACTGTTCGTGATCAAGTTAGACGCATGTGAGGCGATAGGTTTTACCGCCGCGTTTAAGGCCGTTGTCGCCATGCTTCGGCCAATATCCCGCAATGCTTCGCTTAGTTTTTTGCCATCAAAGGCAATGTCTTGAAGCGCGCCTTTCAGGCTGCGGCTTAGGGACGTTTCGAGTTCTTTAAGACCCAAATTCGTGGTCGCCATCGTGCTTTGAACACGTTTCATTTCTGAATCAAAATTCGCCGCCATATCTGCGGCTCCAGACAGGCTACGTTCCAAGCCGGTCAGATCCACGTCCAACGGCGCACTACTATCAAAGTCACTCATCATCTGGTCCTTTCAGACTAGGATCTCCTGCGTTCGGCACAGGATCGTCGGGATAGGCGCGCATCAGCTCTTCCAAGCCATCGCGTCCCATAGGCCGTGTGCCCGGAGCTTGCCCCAGACGCAGCCGGATAATGAGTTCGGCGGGCGTCAGAGCCCAAAACTCACGTGCAGGCAAGCCGAGGCGCCCCATTCCGGCATGCATCAGAGCAGGCCAATCGAATGGGGCGCCACCGTCTTTTTCCGAAGTCATTCCTGACGCTCTTCAGGCATCAAAAATGCTCGCGCCAGAGCTTGGGCTGCGGCAGTAGCAGCCCCGCGCATGCCACCGTCGATCTCAGCAGAAATCAGGTCAGCGGAACCAATGTTCCAACCGCCGCCGCGAAGCCCAGCCACGAGAATAGCAAGGACATCACGACTGGAGAATGCGCCTTTTTCAAAGCGCTGCACGAGACCAAGCAGAGTGTCGTCGCCAAGCTGCCCTTCCAGTTCTGCAAGCGCGCCGAGTGTAAGCGAGAGCTTGCGCTCAGTGCCGTCAATCCGGAGAATGACATGGCCATCCCACGGATTGTCCAAAACTGGTGCGACTTGCGCCTCACTCATGTGTCAGCCGTAAAGGTCAATTCGCCAGCGCTTGCCATCGACATTTCATATGTCGCTTCGCCGTTATGCGTGCCGGCATATTCGATTGCAGTGATCTGAAAAGGTCCTTCAACGGTCCCAAAATCTGGAATAATCACCTGGAAGTTCGGCAACTCGCCATCAAAAAAGATTTGACGCGCGCGTTCGTCAGTCGCTTCATCGCGGAACACGCCAGACCCAGACAGCGCAGCCGTTTTGACGCCCGCGCCGCCGAGCAACTCACGCCACCCACCACTTGACGAAACGCTCGTGACATCAATGCTTTCCGTATTGAAGCTCAGACGTGATGCGCGCAGTCCCGCGAGAGTTTCGTAGGTGCCGCTGCCTGTCGCATCGACTCGAATGAGAAGGTCTTTTCCGTTTTGCACAGCCATTTGTCGTCTCCATTTGTAAAATCAGTGCCCAAAGCACAGAAGCCTCAGGCTTCCACGCGCAGGCGGAATTTGAGATCAATCCGGCGTTGGCCGGACGTGTTGCGTTTTGAAGTTGAGTCCAGGAACCAAAGAGCGCAGACGCGCCCTCGTGACAGCTCCAGAGCAGGATCGTCGAGCGCGGTCGCGATTGCTGTGGCCGCGCGTTTCATGGCGAGAAAACTCTCTGAGATACTGAGCACCGACACCGTCACCTCGTGCATCGCCCCAAAAGCTGTCTTGTCGGAGGCGTCAGTGACACTTTCCTCGCCGATCAAGACATAGAGGTCCGGGACGGGACCAGATGGAACAGCATCATAGAGTTGCGTGCCAATGATCTCGGTCAGGTCACTGTCAGAGGAAAGGCGCTCATAGATCGCCGTTTGCACAGCGTCAGAAAAGAGCGTGATCATGTCACCGTCTCCTCTTTTGCGTAGCAGGTTAGGTAGTGCCCTTTCGGATCCGTCTCTGAAACCGCCTCAATGTGGTAAAGGCGCGCGCCGTCGCGAAACCGCTGGTCTGGACAGGGACGTCGTGTGTCGCCGACTGGAGCGCTCCGCACCGTGATACGAAGAGATGCCTGAGACCGAAGTGTGCCCCGCACGCCATGTTCCGCTGCGGCCCCCGAGACAATAGAAGCCCAAAGAGTACCCAATGAGGCCCATGTCACGACCAAACCGCCCGCGCCATCGGACGCGGTCACCGGGTCCTCAAGAACGAGAGGTCTGTTCAAAAGGGGTGCTGTCATGTCGCGGTCCCTGAAAAGAGGCGGATGGGACGATACCGCTCCAATAGGCTTTGCACGCCAAAAGGCATGCAGCCCGAAGCCAGCGAAGTTTCGTCGCGGTACTCGTAATAGTGAGCGGCCAAAAGGAAGGCAGCTTGGGCCAAATCGTTAGGAACAGAGTCCCAAGTTGACCCAAACCCCGCAGTGAAGATGACACTGGCATTTCCACCCGACGGGATGGACGGCAAGTGCGATCCAGTGGCGCCCAGAACCGGACGCGTGCTGTCTACCTTTAAACAATAGCTCTCAGGATCCGCGGCGGTCGATGCCCCTGATTGGTCCTGAAGCGACACCTGTGACACGGAACCAACCGGGGCAATAGGCAACGGCTCGTGGTCAGGCCCACGCCAACGATTCACAGTCCACCGAAAAGAGCGCTCGATCAACGCCTTGGACACGCGGGCCTCAATTGCTGAAATGGCCGCTCTTAAAAAACTCACCAAAACAGCATCCTGAAGATCATCTTCGGTAAATCCAGTACCCAGACGCAAATGCGCCTTGAAGGCCGCGAGCGGTAGAACCGCCTCGGGCACCGTGGCTTCTTCGACTAACATCATGGAGTCTCTCCATATATTCGAGTGGTCCGACCCCCCGCTGCCATGACGGGTGGGCGCGCGCAGCTGCATTGCTCGGACGGAGGGGAGCAGCTAGACAACGCAGGAGGATCTGCGCGCGCCCATAGCAAGCCCGCGCTCTGATGCGTGTTCCGCATCGGGATCACGAGATCGGGGCGCGCGCTATCTTGAAGCGAAGCTTTCGATCTTAGACGGCAAAGCGAAGAAGTTTGATCGCAGTGAAGTCTGTCACATCGCCGCCAATACGTTTGGTGGCATAGAACAGAACATTCGGCTTGGCACTAAACGGATCCCGCAGAATGCGCAGGTCAGGACGCTCAGCAATCGTGTAGCCAGCGCCGAAATCACCGAAGGCGATGGCGTCAGCGCCAGAGGCGATGTCGGGCATATCTTCACAGATCACAACTTTGTAGCCAAGAAGCTGGGACGGTTGACCCGCATTGAACCCATCGGTCCAAAGGAAGCGACCATCCACATCCTTCAGCTTGCGCACGACGCTTGCTGTGTTGGAATTCATCACAAATGTCGCGTTGGCGCGGTACATTGCAGGCAATGAGTAGACGACATCAATGATTGAATCTGCACCATTGACCGCCTGGAAACCGCCGTCTTCACCCGTTGTCACAAAGCCCAACTCACCCCAGGACTCGGTGCCGTTCGCAGCTTTTGGATGCGTCAGGAAGCCGCGCGGCTTATCAATGCCGTCACCCGTGATGAAGGACGCTGCTTCCGCGCGTGAGAACTTCTCTGCGATCTTACCAGCCAGCCAGGTTTCCATATCAAAAGCGGCGTCATCGAGCAGACGCTGGGAAATCTTCGGCAGAGCCGAGAGTTCAAAGAGAGGGATGGAAATACGGTCAATACGCGGTGTGGTTGTTTCTGCTGTCGCGATCGCCTCGTTACCCCAGCCAACACCAGAGTCGGCGTGATCGACAAGCACATCATAGGCTGTAGCTTCGACGTTCACGACGCTGGCCACAGCGCGCAGAGACGCCGCGCCTTTCAGAGACGACTGAATGGCTTCAGAGGTCTGAGGGTCAACCAGATAGCCGCCATCGGCCGCGACAGCAGTAGACATCGCCTTGCCTTCCAGCTCGATGCCACGCAGCTGATCTTCGTCGCCACGGCGCAGATAGGCTTCGAACGCCTTCTGATGCGGAGCTGTTTCAGGGGTCGCGGAGGCCAGCGCCGGGCGGGCATGCGAGGTCAGGGACTTACGTTCAAACATGGTCAGTCGCTCTTCTTGCTGTTGAAGTCGGGTAGTCAGGTCGGCCCGTTGGCTGTGACAGCCGGCCACGAAGTCCGCCAAAGCGGATTTGAGGTCGTCGGCAGGAGACAAAGCTTCTCCTGCCTGAGACCGCGTCTCAGGTGTGCTCATGGACAATCCTCTGAGGGTTAGTGAGATCAGCCGCCGATTATGGACGTGCCAGCTCGCAAGTGGCCGCGCGCAGCGCCGCCGCCAGATCACGCAGATCAGAGCTTTGCGGTAAAGAACCCGCCTTTGCTCCCACCCGCGCCGTTGGAAGCATGGGAAAGGTCACAAGACTAACTTCCCAAAGCTCCACATCTTCTAAAATACGGGCACCAGCCTCGCCGCGCCGCGCTTTTTTCGTTTTGTAGCCGATCGACAAGCCGTCGATGGCACCTGCCTCGATCAAAGCAATGGCCTCTGCACCTTTCTGAGTGCTATCGAGAATGCGCCCTTTCACGAAAAGGCCTTTGGCGTCTTCGCGAACCTCATCCCAAATGCCAATGGGAAAAGCCGGGTCATGCTGCCAGAGCATCTTAACGCTCCGCCCAGCGGCCTTGTGCGCCGCCAGCGAGGCGGCATACGCTCCGGGAGCGACAATGTCGCCGCCTTGATCAACAGCACCGAAATAGGAGGCATAGCCTTGAATTTCGGCACCATCGGTGAGCTGAACGGCTTCACCGAATTTCGCAAATTTGGTCTCTAAATCAGGATCTGATTGCATTAACGCTCTCCAAATCGCCGAGCCTATGGTCAGGCTCGGTTCAGATTGTTCCATTCAAAATCGACTGAAAGGCCTGTGCGAGAATGACAGCTACGACGCCGTAGACGGTCAACCACAAGCGTTTTTCAAGGCGCTCGATGAGGGCTTCGATACGATCCAAACGCTTGTTCAGACCTTCATATTGCAACTTTGCTACGCGCTCATGTGCTTCCAATCGCAGAGCCGGAGCGCAGTCGAACGCTTCGAACCCGTACCGCTGCCGCCGGTCCTCACTCATCTCGGACCTCCGTTTGAGGTACGTCGTCGTGAGGGACGCCACCTTCCTGAAGTGCCGGATCTAAGGAAGTCGGAGCGTTGGAAGGAACAGGCCTTACAAAAGACGACTCCGACTCGGCAGGCTCAATCGCGGCAGCAAGAGGTGGCAGACCGAGCATCGCACGTTTTTCGTCTTCAGTCAGAAACTCGGCCCCTGCCACGCGTTTCCATTGCGCATCGCGCTCCACGGACAAGGCGGAGACTTGGTCAAGATCAGGCTTCAGCTCCAGATTTTCTGCCGTGTAGCGCCCGAGCCAATCACCGAGTTTGGAAGCCACCTTACCAACGAGCGGAAGAACCACTTGGCGATAAAGTGCGCGATTGGCCTCTTGGAAATTGGCGTAGGTCGCATCGCCGGGAATACCCAAGAGCATAGGCGGAACGCCGAACGCTGTTGCGATTTCACGGGCGGCGGCTTCCTTGGTCTTTTGGAACTCCATGTCGGACGGCGAGAACCCCATCGGTTTCCAATCCAAACCGCCTTCCAAGAGCATCGGACGCCCTGCGTTGGCCGCGCCTTGGTGATAGCTCTCCATCTCATCTTGTAAGCGGCGATATTGCTCTTCGCTCAATGTGCCCATTCCGTCGCCACCGGAATAGACCATGGCCCCTGAAGGACGCGCGGCATTGTCCAAGAGTGCTTTGGACCACCGCGAGGCGGCGTTGTGCACATCAAGCGCGGTCGCGGCAGCTTGCAGCGGCGACAAGCCATAGTGGTCATCCTGAGGATGGAACGCTTTGATATGACAGATCGGGGACACCATCGTGCCCACGTCGAACCTGTGCTTGCGCGCTCCAACGGCGTATTCATAAGCAACGGGCCAGCCATCGGGACCGGGCACGACGCGCATTCGGTCAGAACGGAGCACATGCAATTCATATGGGGTGCCTGTCTCGCCTGCGACTGCTTCAACATACGCATCCCCACTGAGGAGAATTTGACCATAGAGCGCTTCCAGCAACTCGGCGCGCCCTTGGGCCCCATTGGGCGCGGCCAACAGCGACAGAAGCGAATGCTGGTCATACCGTTCTGTGTCGCTTTGTAAGATAAGCGGGATCGCAGCCGCCGATTCCGCAATGAGTTTGACAGCGCGGAACCCTACGGGATTGCCCGCAAAGCCTGTGCGTGTGAGCGATACGGTGTCCCGCGCGGTCCAGGCCACGCGCCCTGCCCCGTGATAGGCGATCACCGGACCTGTCGCACTGGCTTTAGCTTGCGGCGGGGCTGTCTCGGTAGCAGTTTGAAGACGTTTGAAGAACTCAAATGCCATTGCAAGGCTCCTTTATGGGTGCGTGTCTGCGGCGCGCATAACGGCGTGCCGGTCTCATTGAAATTCGGGCGGTGAGTGTCACAGCCCTCGAATTTGCGGGTTGCGCCATCCTTTGGAGGGCACGATCATCAATTCATGCAATGCCCAGACCAGCGCATCGACACGGTCCGGACTGCCTTTGCCCTCGTACCCACGAGAGGTCATTCGGCACATCTGGTCCTCCAGTGCACCGAGATCTCTCAGGTGACTGACCCGGCCTTGCTCATAGAGCGAAGCGACTGGTTCAGCGCGGGCGACTTTGCCTTTGCTGGCATGCACTGTTTGTATGGGTGCCAGCGGATCTATTTGGCGGATCACGGCACTGACCATATCCCCACCCTGATTGACCTCAGCGACAAGTTTATCACCGCCCCAACGGTCCATGGCGTCCATCGCGGCTTGTGCCCACCCGGTGGGCGACACGCCTTGCACTGTGGCGTCTTCTAGAACGACGGCGCGCCACTCTTGCGGTGCACCGATTGTTTGCGCGCCGACAACGACGATGCCGCACTCATCCGAGCCGACCTTGGCCGTGGTCGGTGGATCAATGGCGACCACGATCCGATCGAGCATTGGCGTGTCCGCGATGCGATGTGCTTCGATAAGCGCGGTGCTCCATAAAGCGCCTTCGCGATCGTCGAGCAGAACGCCTTCTAATTCCTGACGCCCCAGACGCGTTCCGGCATAGCGCCGGTTGACTTCATCCAGGAAGCTATCGGCCAGATTGGCGCGATTGGCTTCGGTTGGCGCGTGGCTTACGACCGTTGAGGGCGCATCCAATAGTTGCCTGAGCACCGCGACTGAGCGCGGTGTCGTTGTGACACAAACCTGCGGATGCTCTCCAAGGCGCAGGGCAAATTGCAACATGTCCCACGCGTCATCGGCGCGGCGCCATTTTGCCAGCTCATCGACCCAGGCACCATCAAATTGCGGTCCACGCAGGCTTTCTGGGTCATGCGCCGAGAACACTTGAGCAGTGGCCCCGTTTGGCCACAACAGGCGTTTGCGGCTGGCTTGCCATTCCGGACGGCGGTCTGGTGGCGAGCAGGCTAGAATGCCGCTCTCTCCAAAAACCATAACGTCCCGCGCCTGATCAATTGTTTCTCCGACCAAAGCCAACCGGGACGCACGTCCTGTATCGCGGGGGCCTGAGCCTTCCACCATGGAGCGGACCCATTCCGCTCCGGCGCGAGTTTTTCCGGCGCCTCGTCCCCCCATTACCACCCAAGACCGCCAGTTTCCTTCTGGCGGCAATTGGTGGGGCAACGCCCAGAAGTCGAACAAAAAAGGGAGAGCTAAAAGCTCTCCCTCTCCCAGATCATCCAGAAAGGCATCCTGGACATGCTGTTCGGCGCAGGCGATCCAAGCGGCACCCGATTTGAGATCGGGCGCCGTTGAGATCGAGACTGTTCCCAGATCCGCTCCCGGCGGTGTCTTGCCGTTGTTTTTCAAGACGCACCTCCATTTCATGGGCAATCTTCAGCCAATCCCGGACATCGCCGAGCAGCTTATTGGCTTCCGATTTTGGTCCGATCTCCCCTAGCTCGATCCGATGCTCCAAATGCACGAGCGCTTTGATCACGCGCAGCAATTGAGTTTGAACAGATCCATGCAGCACCGCGACAGCGCGGAGGTCCATGTCAGGGGTTTGTGGTTCCATGCGGCTTACTCCTTCAGTGAAGGGTGGTCCCCCGCAGAGCAAAATGAAAAAGCAGGCTCGGGAGCGATCCCGGCCTGCTTAGCCACTTTTCCTAGCATGTCACAACTTATAGGCGAGACCGTTCACAGAGTCAAGCGAGAACTTTTGACATGACGACCACTAACCGTACGGTACTATTACCAAAAAGTTAATTCAAACCTCAACTCTAGAGGGTCTTTCCTATTAGCTTAACGTTCCAGTTTCGCAATGTCTTCCGGCGTACCGACAGCACTACACGCGATGGACCGGTCAATACGGCGGATCATACCGCTCAGCGCTTTTCCTGCGCCAATCTCCCAAACTCGATCCACGCCCAAGCCTGCCATATGCTGCACGCTTTCACGCCACCTCACAGATCCAGTCACCTGCTCTACGAGAAGCGAACGGATCAGAGCCGGATCACTCACGGGTTCGGACCGCACATTAGCAACAACCGGCACAGCAGGTCTTTGGATGTCCACTTGCCCCAGCGCTTCGGCCATAACCTGTGCGGCAGGTTCCATCAGCGCGCAGTGGAATGGCGCGCTCACTGGCAAGAGCACAGCCCGCTTAGCGCCCTTTTCTTTCGCGAGAACAAGTGCGCGTTCCACAGCGTCTTTGTGGCCTGAGACCACCACCTGACTTGGATCATTGTCGTTGGCCGCCTGGCACACCTCGCCCTGCGCCGCTTCGGACGCAACTTCGCTTGCGGCTTCAAAGTCGAGCCCCAGCAGTGCGGCCATTGCGCCGACACCCACTGGCACCGCTTCTTGCATTGCCGCCCCGCGCGTGCGCAGAAGGCGCGCCGTATCCGCGACACTGATCGCGCCAGCCGCCGCGAGCGCGGAATATTCGCCCAGAGAATGCCCTGCCACATAAGCCGCGTCGGTGATCGCCACGCCTTCGGCTTCCAAAGCGCGCATCGCGGCAAGCGACGTGGCCATAAGTGCGGGTTGTGCGTTTTGTGTGAGCGTCAACTCCGCGATGTCGCCGTCCCAGATCAACGCACTTAGCTTTTCGCCCAGAGCCTCGTCCACCTCTTCGAAGATCGCGGCAGATACAGGGTAGGCTTCGGCCAGCGCCTGGCCCATTCCGATTGTCTGTGCGCCCTGCCCCGGAAATACGAATGCTGTGCTCATGAGGTGTCCCTTTCCTTGCCCAACGGTCCACTTTGGTTTCGCTGGATCTACCGATTGCGTCGTCTCAGGGCAAGGCTTCGCAGAGATGCAGACAAAATGTGCAGTCATGGACAAGAAAGAAACGAACAAAACACTGCCTCTGCGTGTTCAAGGATATATACCTGCGTGCAAATCCCTAAGGAGTTCTCTCATGCCTGCGCATAATACTGCCGCCAGCTATGGTTCCGTTGCCAAGACGTTCCATTGGCTCACGGCCATGCTGATTTTCACTGTGATCCCCCTCGGTATCATCGCCAATGGGCTGCCCTATGAGACGAGCGAAGAGCTGGCTCAGAAGGCGTGGCTCTTCTCGATGCATAAGACAGTCGGGATTACATTGTTCTTTGTGGCATTGGCTCGCATCGCCTGGGCCTTCCCGCAGCCCAAACCAGCCGCGCTTCATCCTGACGCCAAAGCTGAGAGCTTTCTCGCCGAATTGGTGCATTGGCTGCTATATGGGTCTTTGATCATTGTTCCTTTGTCAGGTTGGGTGCATCACGCGGCCACAACAGGATTTGCCCCGATTTGGTGGCCCTTTGGTCAAGACCTGTTCTTTGTGCCCAAAAGTGATGTGGTCGCCGGGACATCCGCTGGGCTGCATGTGGTCTTCGAACGTGTTCTCGTGATTTCTATCCTGCTTCACGTGGCCGGAGCGCTTAAGCACCTGGTGATCGACCGCGACGGCACATTGCGCCGCATGTTGCCCTTTGGAGGTAATGTCGCTCTGCCGCAAACCATCGCATCGCACAGCGTGACACCGGCTATCTTTGCGCTCGCTATTTGGGGCGTTGCGATCGGTATAGGTGGCGCGTTGGGCCTATACGGGGCGCATGGCGGACCAGAAATCGAAGCTGAGGCTTTGGCAGAGGTGGCGTCCGACTGGCAGGTGCAGGATGGGTCCATCGAGATTTCGGTAAACCAGTTTGGCAGTGATGTTGTCGGAAGCTTCGCAGAGTGGACCTCGGAAATCGCATTCACGCCCAGCGATGGCGCAGGCGACAAAGGGTCAGTGCGCACGGTCATTTCCATCCCGTCTCTGACGTTGGGATCTGTGACAAGCCAAGCCATGGAGCCGGATTTCTTCGATGCAGCCACGCATCAAACCGCCGTCTTCGAAGGTCCGATCTCCGCTCTTGAGACGGGCGCTTATGTCTCTGAAGGCACCCTGACGATGAAAGGCATGACGCAACCTGTCACGCTGAACTTCACTCTGGTTGTCGATGGTGCAACAGCGAAGATGGAAGGGAGCACTGTGCTGAACCGCCTCGATTTCGGTGTCGGTGCCAGCATGGCGGATGAAAGCTCGCTGGGTTTCGACGTCGAAGTGTCGCTCGCGGTCACGGCGACCCGGTCAGGATAATCGCATCCGGTCCGAATGGAGTGCGCCTCTGTTCGGGCCGACGACCTTGCCTGTGACACTTCAATCCGCAGTGATTGCCTCACGTCGCTGGTACAGAACACAAAAAACCGCTGCCTACTCAATGGCAGCGGTTTCTTTTTTGTCGAAACGAGGATGCTTACTCAGCAGCGCCGGCTTC
>SPJK01009481.1_pt1 | contig 13615 bp, 9 predicted proteins | sample 3741771 | NCBI WGS metagenome assembly SPJK01 (sample SAMN10925997, study PRJNA522277) | cold seep metagenome | isolation source: Elba SIP-enriched marine methane seep metagenome, extraction at timepoint T2 | place: Italy: coast of Elba, Mediterranean Sea | reverse complement strand
GTAAACCTCCTGTTGGACTGTTGGACTGTTGGGCTTCCTTCTTAACCCATCCTCTTATCCCTGCCTGCTCGACAGCCTCGCTGGCAGGCAGGCTTCCCTTCGAAATGGAAGGGCGATCAGTTTAGAAAGATTGGACTGAGTCGACTGTTGGACTGAGTTGACCGTTGGTCCGTTGGTCTGAGTCGACAGATTCATCGAGGATGGTATCGTCATTGATTGGAACTGAAGCTGGGGTCCCACGCAGGCTCCACAAACCTAATGCACTGACAAGTGCGAGTCCGGCCGATAGTATCCAAAGCGAGGAAAACCCAAATTCTTCCGCCCAGCGCAAGCCGACTGAGGGGGCAAGAATAAAGGCTCCTGCCCAGCCAATACTCAACAAACCCATGTATTCACCACGCCTGGACACTGGTGCCTGGTTGGCCGCATAGGTGCTTGAAAATGGCATCGAGAGCATTTCACCAATCGTGATGAAAATGATGAATAAGATCGGGAAAACAACCGATAGCATCGCTCCTTGCAGCATAACGTAACCTACGGCCAACATCAGGAAGCCGAAGGTCATAATGGGCAATGGCTTGAATCGTTCGCCGGCTTTGTGTACCAATGGCATCTCCATAAAAACGATCATCAAGCCATTTAACGCAATGAGCAATCCGATCTGATGTTCCGAATACCCCAGTCCCTCTTTCAAGTAGATCGGTAGGCTACTGAAAAACTGCATGAAGGCTGTTGCTCCCAGCATATTGAAGAATACAAATGCCAGGAATCGCGGGCTTCGATAAGCCGACTTGCCATCTTGCACCTCTGCACCTTCCACATCCGGCTCCTCTTCTTGCCGGCCGGGAGGCAACAGAAAGCGGAAGACCAAGGCAGCCGCCAAACAAGTAAAGCCGTTCACGATAAACAACCACTCGTACCCTAAACCTGCAATCAGTAAGCCGCCCAAAACTGGTCCCATAGAAAAACCCAGGTTCACTGCAAGTCGCAACAAACCGTAGGCACGAGCGCGGTTATCCGCTCGGCTATAGAAGGCCAGTGCCGCCTGGTTGGCAGGGCGAAAAGCATCGGTAATCATACTCAGGATGAAGATACCAATGATCAGTTCCCAAAAACTCTCCTGTTGCCCCAGGTACCAGAAGGATAAACCGCTTCCAATCAATGTCAGTAATTGTACCCGATAGAAGCCAAAGCGGTCCGTGACCCAACCGCCGGCATAGGAGCCTACTAGCGACCCTACGCCAAAGCTACTCATGATCAAGCCTGCATCAATTAGAGAAAACCCTCGTTGTGTGGTCAGATAGACCGTAAGAAAAGGGATCACCATCGCGCCAGAGCGATTGATCAACAAGACGGTCGAGAGGTACCAAACCTCCTTGCGGAGTCCCGCGAAAGATTCGCGGTACATGTCAAATGTTCTTTGTAGCATGGGAGGGCGATTTCGGTATACAACCCTTTGCAAGCAGCTATAGTTCCATATCTCTGCTCCTTATTCCGGCCATTTTACGTTCTCCACTAAGAAGCATCAACCCATTCATTTGTGGCAGCGACACACCTAAGTCTGGAATTCAGTAAATTAACAAAATGACTACTAAAAGCAATCTGTAGCTTTATCGGAAATACCCCAATGAAGAAAACGCTCCATTTACTCGCCGCTTTCCTAATAAGTTTTACTTGCTCCGCCCAAAGCGATCACCCGCAAAGAGGATTGATCTTTCGCATTTCAGCGGCCGAGATAGAGGAATTGTGGCAGGAAGAGGAGGCCGCACTGGATCGTTACCTTGATCAGGTCGAGTACGATACGCTGCGCCCAGGCTACCCTTTCTCCAATCTTCCCAAAGGTCATTACCTCATCGTTGCTACCGATGGCGAAGAACTACACTGGTCAACAGTCAGTCGAAACAATCACCTGGTCTACCTCCGTGACGATCCCAAGCAGTTGCAAGTAGTTGTCACCGACATCCTGGGGCAGCCCGTCTCCGAAGCAGCGGTGCGTTTGAATAAACAGCCATTGAACCCTCAGCCGGATCCAGGCGTGTACGGTCGCCGCACCAAGCAGGAAGGCTTGCTGCGAATTACTGTTCCAGGAGACACCCTCTTCTTCGAGATCGAAGAGATGGATGACAAAGCGATTTTCGTGAGACGCTGGAAGCGATTCCAACGTACGCGGCATGGCTATATCCTCGCCACGCCGGTCCGAATCGTGAGTGGCACGATCAGTTATCTCTCCCGGGCGATTGGCACGGGGAACTTTCGGATCTATCGCTATCCGTTTCAGCGATTGATCCGCCGCTTGTTCTATCGTGGCAACCGTCCTTTCCAAGGATACATAGCCACCTCGCAACCGATCTATCGCCATGGAGACACCCTCAAAATAGCCGCCTACATCACCAGCCCTAAAGGCAAACCTTATCGACGTCCGCTTTGGTTCACCCTCAGCCGCGATGGCAAAACCTATCATCGGGCCGAGGTTGAGGCAGAATCTCCTGGTGCCTATACCTATGAATTGGCCTTGAGTGACTCGCTATTGCTGGATCAACAGTATGAGTTGCGTTTTTCCAGCGATCACAAAAACCCCAGATACATCCGTCACTTCGTATTCCTGGAAGATTATGAACTAGACGAATATCGACTGCAGTTGCAAGCAGAGCGGACATTTCCTAACAGCCGTGAGGTAGCATTTACCATTACAGCTGAAGACACCAACGGACTCCCTGTTCCCTCTGGCTCCATTGAAGGCCATTTATTGATCAATAACGTCAACAGTACGTATGTCGACAGTCTGCTGCTGTCAGATACTCTTTGGTCGTTCCGACAAGAGCTTGGTAATCGAACGGAGTTTACCATACATCCGCCCGATAGCATCTGGCCAGCAGCACATCTGCAAGCTAAGGTAGTGGTCACTTTTGTGGCTGGTTCTGGCGAATTAATCCGGAAAGAACGCTTTTTCTCCGTGAAACACGCTTCACATTTACCCTACCTAAGACTACAAGCAGATTCTTTGCTGCTCTACGGGCAAGGGTCGACAGGAACTTTATCGACCGTATTCGAAAGTGGCGACACCCTGCACCAGCAAGTCACTATACCTTCCGCTGTGCCTTTCGAGCCTTACGGTGCCCAGTATCTCCTCCAAACAGGGGAACACGAGGCCCGATTAGCTCGCTATCAATTGGAAGAAGGAATCAACCTGTCGCATTCCTGGAAAAACGACACGCTCCATCTCCATTGGACCAACGACCACCACCTGCCCATCAGTTGGCAACTTAGCAATACACAAGGCACCATCTATTCCGACACCGTCATCACCGGCCATTTCGCTCTAGCGGCGAAGGAACAGCAACGACAGCTTTGGTTGGCCTATCAATACCCCTGGTTTGGGCAATTGCGCTCAGAAGAAGTCACCATCACGGCACTTAAGAATGCGCTGGACTTAACGTTGGATGTGCCGCAGCAGATTCAACCTGGTGAAACCGCAGACATCCGCATTCAATTAGCGGACAGCCAAGGCCAGGCGGTAGCCGGCGCTCAAGTAGTAGCTGCCGCTTATAACAGCCGTTTTGGCGAAGACAAAGCCTATAGCGAAACGGGAGTTCCTTATCGCGCGAAACGGCCGCCATTCGTACGGCATGAATACCAGATGAATGACTTATCCATCAGTCATCGGACACCGCTGACCTACCGCTGGTACCATCGCTTGCATCTGGAAGACTTTCTCTACTACCGCTTGCGCTATCCGCCAATCAGTGGTTTGTATGAATACCAGGCAGTTGGCTCGACGGATAGTTTAGCGAGAGCGTTGGCACAACTTGCTCCCTTCGTGACACGAAATGGTCGTTTACAAAGCATCTACCAAGTCTATATCGACGGGGAGCTGGCCTACCATCACGATGCTTGGCAAAACACGCCCTACAGTCTAACTGCTCAAGCGGGCTACCACGAGATCAGCTTGCGCCTGCGGGAGCAAGAGATTACCCTGGATAGTGTTTTGCTTAAGGCGGGACACCGCCTGGATCTTGGCCTATCGCTGCAACATCTTCCCGCTACAGGTGCCCGTATACGCGAAAAAGAAGCCGTCTACGAGCCCGCCGAAGTGCAACTTTTTGATCGACGGCAGTTTTATCTCTTTCAGGAACCGGATCGCCATCAAAGCATTTTTGTTTCCCGGCCTGGACGAGCAGTTTTCAGCTTGACTTTTAGTCATAACTCCCGGCCAGCACGCCATTTCCCACTCGGTCTGTTTCACAGCCAGGATACTATTTTGTATCGCCATACAAATGGTGATCAATTCAGCCTGCCATACACGCCAGGGTTTAGTTATGAAGTATTACCTGAGCGGGATCGTCTATACGCTCATCATCCCTATGAAAGCGAAAGTGATCGGCGCTTAGCACGTTCCCTGAAGCAGCCATTGGTCGGGCAGGAAGCCCTCTTCCCAGCTGACCTCCCCGATCTGTCACCGCAGAAGTACCTGGCTCGTAGTGAGTACCCTAAGCGCGAAGACCGCGATGACGCTTTGCTCAGTGTACTGCGCCAGGGATTGGAAACATTGCCAGAAGCGGTAGTACTTACCTGTGGACAAGAGATCGTCCACATCCAGGCGATGCACATTGACAACTTGTACTTAGTTCCAGGCCAGTACGAATTATTTTGGCTTGGGGAAGGGAATAGTTGTTGGAGAAAGACCATCGATTTACCTGCTGCCAAGCGGATGATCATCCGGCCATCTTTAGAAGAATTACCGCAAGAAGAACAGCCTCTTTGGCTGCAAACCGCCTTGGAAGAACACCGTACTGCTGATCAACCGATGAGGGGCTCCCTCAGCCGAATGCTATCCGCCTATCCCAATTTCCGTGGCGGTCAGTTTATCCAAGGTTTGGTAACGGACGAATCTGGGGAGCCTATCATATTCGCCTCCATCCTTTTGAAAGGTACAAATGTAGGTTCAGAAACTGATTTTGATGGCTATTTCGAATTATGGATTCCTAACATGATTTCGCCAACTATTAGCATTAGTTATCTTGGTTTTGAGACAAAGGATATCTTAATTGAACTGCCTGAAAACTACCTTAACATAACCATGCAGGAAGGAAATGTTCTATTCGAACAAGTTATGGTAGTTGCTTACAAGACTGCCCCGATACAAGAAGGAAGACAGCTTCATGCCCTAGCAGCAAGAAGTTCGGGTATCTCGATCAGCCAGGACGCGACCACCCGGCCTGCCCCAAAAGCAAATGCCTCGCTCTCTAATGATGATGACCTTCCTACCGTAGAGACCGATATCACTCTACGCCGGAACTTCACCGACCAAGCCTACTGGCTTCCGCTGCTCACCACTGATCAGCAAGGACAAGCTCAAGCGACGGTCACCTTTCCTGAGGACATTACCAATTGGACGCACTATGCGCTGGCTGGCGATCGCAAACGACTGGGTTTAGCGCAGGCAACTACGCAATCTTTCCTAGCCGTACAAGCCCAATTATACACGCCTCGTTTTTTGATCGAAGGCGACGAGGCTTCCGCTATTGGACTGATCAACAACCGCTCGGGGCAGCAACTTTCCTTGCAGCCCTTCTATCGTATTGATGGCCTTGAGCAAGCTCTCTCCGATGCGCAAGTCGGCGAGTATTGGCGCAGTTCCATACCGATCCCCCTGGTGCAGTCAAGTGACTCGCTCCAGGTTGCCTTTGGCTTCCAGCATCCGCAATACGCAGATGGTGAGCAACACCCCGTCCCCGTTTACCGGAAAGGCGTGCAAAATGCGAATGCTAGCTTCCACATCATCACCGGCGACACTATATTGACCAATAACTTCGCGGCAGAGCATGGTCCTGTGCAGCTGCGAATTAGTAGCCATGGACTGAGTCTCCTGTTAGAGGAAGCCGAGCGCTTACGCAATTATCCCTACGACTGCCTGGAACAAACCGCCAGTCGCCTTATGGCCCTACTCGCCTTACGAGAAGCCCAGGCTTTCCAAGGAGAGTCCATGCAATACAACAACCAAATACAACGGGCAATTCGCCGACTTCTCAAGCACCAAAACGACGATGGCAGCTGGGGTTGGTGGCCAGGCAATGAAGGGCAGATCTGGATCACCAAGCATGCCATGCAAGCCCTGCAATGGGCAAAGCGCCTTGGCTTTGCAGAGCACGGTCTTTATCGCGCTGAACGATTCTTGAGGAGCGCCATTCGGGAGATGCCAGTGCGAGAGCGCCTCCCCTATCTCGTCTTTTTGGACGAAGAAGGCTACGGTACTGGCGAGTTTACCGAATGGCATAACTTGACAATGGATTCACTTGAACAGGGCGAGCAGCTTTGCCTGATCCGATTGCAACAGCTAAGTGGCCGCGAAGCTGATTTGACTACGCTCTATGACAGGCGAAATCGCTCGTTTACCGGGCAATCGTTTTGGGGCGATCCCCGTCGATCATCGCCCTTCCATCCTAGCAAAAACACCGTAGATCTAACGCTTTTAGCTTATCGCATTGCTCGTACAGCAGGGGACACCTCGACTTTACAGGAAATCCAGCAGTACTTTTTGATGCGTGGCGGAGAAGACAATTACAGCACCTATGAGATGAGCCGTATCATTCCCCTACTGCTACCCGATTTATTTCCAACAAGCAGGATCGCGAAGCCAAGTATAGCTTTTCAGTTGGCAGACGAACTTCCGATGAGGGCCACCAGTCTACCGACAACAATGGAAGTCAGCCCGGAACGAATCAGCACTATTCAATTAACCCCTGATTCAGGGCACACCTATTACCTCTCTCTGGCGCAGCATTATTGGAATGAGCAACCGGAAGTCGCTAATAATGGTTTTGAGCTCACCACTACTTGGAAGAGCGAACCTAACAAGGCTCCGTTTCAAGCGGGCATGACAGTAGACTTAGTGGTAAACATGAAAACGGCAAATGAAGCCACCTACGCCATGCTCGAAATACCCGTTCCTGCCGGTTGCTCCTACGGTGAAAAAATCTTCTACGAGCTCCCGTACGAATCCCACCGAGAATACCAACGGGATAAGGTTGTGATCTATTTTCAATACTTGCCGGCCGGTACATATCAACTGCACGTACCATTGGAAACGCGCTATCCAGGGCAGTACATTTTGAATCCGGCACGCGCAGAAATGATGTACGCTCCTGCCTTTTCCGGGCAAACGGGTATTCGCAATGTCCACATCTGGCCTTAATGCGATTATAATTTGATGCTGCAATGTTATTAATACTATAATGTTCTAATGCTTCGATACTACCTGAAGCTTCCGTTACAGCATTAAATCATTTACTGCCCATGCGCTGGTAGCGCCCGGGGGATGGTGTATAGCTCCGTTTGTCGACCGTCGATATAGCGAACAGTCTCGCCATCGAAAAAGGCATCTTCTTCCATCATCATGCGAATCTCTTTGCCCCATTCTTCGAGATAAACAGCATTGTTCAATTCAATCGAGTAAGCAGTATTCGGGTACAGTGGATAATCTCCCCGAATGGGTACGCCACCTTGTTGATCCCACAAACCGATGGTAGGCCCTGCGCCATGGCCGTGATAGCCAATCGGATGCGTATAGATAGTTGGGTTCAGGCCTTCCGCGCGGGCCTGCTCCAGGGCGGCGGCCAGCATTTCATTGCCCGTATTTCCAGTAGCGTATTGCTCGGTCAAGACATCCATCAGTCGTAGGCCGGTTTGATGCGCCTCAACCAAATAATCAGGTGGTGCGGTCTCTCCAGGGCGCAGAACGTAAGCGTTTTGCTGGGTATCCGTATTCAGTCCGAGATAGGTAATTCCAAAATCGACATGTAACAAATCACCAGGCTGAATGAGTTGTTCGCCCGGACGCTTGGAAAAGGATCGCAAATGATCGAAGTTTTCTGGGTCTGCTCGTTGAATGTCCACTGTTGGATGAAACCAGGCCACCAGTCCCAGTTCGCGAATGCGATCGCGATAGTACCAACACACATCATCGGTGCTGGTTACACCCGGCTGGATTACTTGATCGGAAAAGCCTTCAGCGATGATTTGATGAGCAATACGCACAATCTGCTGGTAGACCACCATTTCCTCCGGTGTTCGGGTTTCTAACCACCCGATGGCCAATCGCTCTCCTACTACTACCCGATTGTTGTAGGGCGCAGGCAAGGCATCCAACAAGCGCTCATAGTGATAGGAGGACAAGCCATCCGCTAAGCCAAAATTCTCAGATCGATTCACCGCAATTTGGCGCGGGTTTCGCTCTCGAACGATTTCGGCCAGGCGGGCCCATTGGTCAGGTTGTGCTTCTTTGTCCCAGGCTTTTCGGAATACCTCTCCCACGTCATATCGAGCACATGCCAGTGTTTCTAGGGAGTCGCCGGTATCATAAATGACCAGCATGGTTGTTCGACGGGCCGACAACCAAGAGCTCGGCAACATCGTCTTCAGCACCGGATCTTCATTGTACTCCCGGCTGATCAAAATCCACATGTCTATGTTTTCCCGACGCATAATGTCAGGCAGCACGGTTTCCATACGCTGGCTGAGCCAGGCATCTTCCACTTCACCTCGCTCTTGCATGCTTAGGATATGCGGCATTTGGGCCAGGAGAGGTGCAGTTAGCGCTAAGAATAGAACTAGTAGAACGTTTTTCATTAATTAAAGCTTTAATACTATGATGATTTGATGCTGCAATGTCATAATGCCGCGATGTCTTGACATGCTAGGATAGTATTAGCACATTGTAGCATTATAGCATTGTTTTACCCAAAAATCTCATCGATGGAGGACTGCAGATCGTCCAGGTCCTTCTTTTGCCAGGGGGCTTGCTTGTCTTTCAATAGCTCATTTAGCTCCTGGTTCTTGAGTTGCTCAGCGGCATCCAATTGATCGACAAGCTGCAAAATCGTTTGCAACAATTCAATATCCTGCGATTCACTGATCCGCTTGATCAACTTCAGTTTAAGTGACTTAAGATCCATGAAAGAAAGGTAGGAAATTCAAGGCGGAAGTTACAGAACGAGCGTTTTGAAGGAAAACTAGCGAGTCAATTGGATCGGACCAAGCAGAAAAGACCGCTTCCCAATATGTAGACCAAGACATCTGCCATGTCGGAAGTAAAGCCATCGCTCCATCGTGGGAAGCCCCATTCAAATAAGACCGCCATGACCATAGTGGCACTAATAATTTCCCAAGTTTGCAGGCGAGGGAGATTCCAAAGTCGGCTGCGTTCCCATTGCCAGAAGCCAAGGAGCAGAGGCATGCAAAGCAATGGGTCCAGGTAGGCATCTGCCCACGGAACGGACAGCTGAAAGCCCTTTTGGGCGATCTGATGAAGGGCAAAAATTGCTAATGCAGCCCACCAAAGTATCGCTCCTGTTGATGTCGCTCGCATCGGTTAAAAAACTGCTGCAAAAGCGATCGTCAGGCCAATAATTAGGAAGGGCGACAAGGCGATCATTATCAACACGCCTATGAAGCGAAGAACGAGCTTGTAGCCGAGCATCCAAATAGGGTCATTCGGTCGAAACTCCACATAGTCGTTAAATTTCCGGTAAGATCCTTGTGTGAAGTCCAAGACCTGATCGACAGCATTGGGGTCTTCTTTTTCATTTCGATCGGGGTAAACACGCATGAGCAGGTGATTTTGCGATAATCGTTCATTGGTAGCACAAAGGTAGCTCACAATCGAAGAAGGCGCCCCCTTTTACGACCTATAGTCGACGAAATCAGACTAAGGGCTTTCTCGTATAAATCACCGCCAGGCTCTGACGAACATCACCATCCTCCCCTATGAATTGGGCTAGCTTGCTTACCTCATCAAATCAAATAAGTTATGACAAAGACGGTTTCCAAACCAGTATATATCAGTGACCTCCACTTCGAGCATAAGCTCTGGGACAGGCAATTGGACTTCTACAAAAATGAAGTTGAATTCTTTGAAGGTCGATTAGAAGAATTAGTCATGCGATGGGGAGACCATGATATGCTTGCACAATTAGAACGATTCCAGAATCAATTTATCAGGGAGCGGGAAGTTATCGATATCCTTCTGCACGATATCCATGCTCATGAGTCTGGTTTGGCAGCATATGCCAAGGAGCATCCTATCGCGATCGATCATATTCAATTTGCCGATCACGAAGAGTTACGTGAACGGATGCGCCGCTTCCGCCATATTTTTGAAGAACTTAAAAGTGATTTCCTCCAGTTCGTGGTAAAGTATATGTAGCGGCCAGCATTAATAGGCACCGTAATAACGGCGCAAGAACCACTCGGCTGTGAGTAAGCCTAATAGCAGGAAGAAAATCCAGCGAAGGTTGATCGCAGAACGCGTATTAACGGTTTCGTAGATCACAGGCTTTACCGTGCCGCGTTCCTCCAATTGCCCAGGTAGGTCGCTCAACTGTGTGGGGCCAAGCAAAGCACCACCGTAGCGATCGCTGAGCAATTGCAGGAGCGAGTGGTTCGCCGTCGTTTCAAAGCGTTCCAATTGGATCGGTTGAACGGTAAACTGACCATCATAGGTCAGTGACTCTGTGCCTGTATTGACACTTGCCCGAAATCGGTAATTGCCAACCGGCAAGATGCCCGCATTGAGGCGATAGCTATTGCCCGCCGGATTGAAGGTATAGCTGTATTCTTTACCATCCACATCGGTGATAACCAGGCGCGCAGATGGTTCATTGATCAGTTCATAACTTTCGTTATACAATTCCGCATCGAAGATGATCGGTTCGTTCTCGTCGAAGATATTCTTAGCGAGGCTGACACGGAATCGACGCTTATCATCTTTGATACTCAAGTACTGCGTGACTTGACTGATCAATTCATCGAATCGATTGTGGTTCTTGCGCTCCAGATAATCAAATAGGCGCCATTGCCACAACCCGGTAGCGGCCATGATCGCCACTCGGCCACCATCTTGTTCCCCCAGCAATAAGAGCGGGTATTCTGTAGGCACCTTGCCAATGGTTTGATACATGAGGACCGAAGCGTTAGGGCCCGCCACATAATCACCGAATGGTGCTTGGACCGGCGGAAAGACAGGCATGCCCTGTCGTACCTCATCATCCAGGTTAAACAAGCTGAATCCGTTGGCAATACGAGCCTGGACTTCATTGATAGAGCGGCCGCGCGCTGAAATTGTCAGCAAAGATTGCGAATTATTCAGTCGGTTTAAATTGGATTGCTCTCCCAGGATATACCAGACGGGCAATTGCCGCTCACGAATTACGCGTGCGACTGGCTCCAGGTCAAAGCGTGCGCTGGGAAGTTGATGCAATATCAGGAGGTCAATATCCTGAATTGGACTGCTCAAAGAGCTGGCATACTCAATCTCCACTTCATTATTTCGGCCTTTGCTCAGGCTTTGCTTCAAAGCCGACAGATCCGGGTGAGGTGCATGAGCAAGGATCAGTACTTTTTGCCTGGCTTCTAATACATCCACAAAAATATCCCGGACATTATTGGCAGCAGTTTGTTCTCCGTCGATCCGGCTCAGACTAATCCGATAACGATTTACGCCACCGCGGTCGGCATCCAGGATAAACTCGCGGGTCAGGAAGAAATCATTGCGATCGACAATCACTTCTTCTGTGATCAACTGCTGAGGTTGACCATTTTCAATACGAGCAATGGTTAACATACTACGAGAACCTGCTGCGTTTTGCGCACTGATGTCTACCTGAATGGAAAACTGATCGCCCAGGTAGGCAATTTTGTTATTAAAAACGCGCTTCAGTACCAGGTCTTTCTTCCGGGTCGTATCACCCAGTGCCACTGTATAGACTGGCGCATTGAGTTTTACATCCGTATAGACGGGATTCGCTCCTTCGTTGTAGATACCATCTGAGCCCAGGATGACTGCTCCCAGGTTTTGATTGCTGTACAGATCATAAATCTCTTGAAGAACAGCGGCGAGGTTGGTTTTCTTATCGGTAAAACTAAAATCCAGGGTATCGCGAACATCTTCACCAAAGGTATAGCCAACCACTTCGTATTCGTCGTCCAGGTTATCCTGTAAGCTTAGTAACTCAGATACGTACTGAGCGCTATCCTCCACCGTCATTCCGGCCATAAGGGATTCTGATCCATCTTGCGCGATGACGATCACGGGTTTCTGCGTCTGGTTTTGGATACTCCGCAGAATAGGGGAAAGCAAGAGGATCGCTAATATTGTTACGGTCGCGAATCGCAATGCCCCTAACAATACGGGAAACCAGGCTGCTTGCTCTGGAAAAGTGCGGTCGCGGTAGTAAAGCACCAATGCATAAGCCAAGCCGGCTAAGGCGCAGAACAAGATAAACCAGGTTGGATATTCGAAACTAATGCCCTCCATGCGGTGCTATCTGAGTCAGTTGAGATCGTGAGAGATGCGATTCGGGTTTCTCTCCAATGTATCGTAAACGTTTGCTGGTCTGCGAGGTTTCAGAAACATGGAAGAACTTGCGTTTGCCGAGTCGGACGCCAAAGGTAAGAGAATTCAACGTTTTTTGGCGATCGATAGCTTGAAATGTCAGCTATGGAGATGCGAGCGGATCGTTCACCGCGGTAAGCGTACGATCCGATGCAGCTTACTGTTAGTGATTTGTTAAACCAAAGGCCCTGGCCATCTTTTTTCTTTACTTTGTCGTAAGCAATTTACTATTTCAGGCGTTTGAAAGATGTGCCTTCAGCTTCAGCGACCTAAATCGAAACTTCTCATGCTACGCAAATTACTACTTCTATCTCTCTTGTTGGCGGCTATAAGCCCGCTCTCCGCTGCCTATATGCTCATCCCGATGGATGAGGAGCAACGCAATCATTTGAAGGCCTACGGTATTACCTATTGGGTACTCGACAACGAAATCGAGGCCTGGTGGCTTCTCAATTATCGCGGCGGTTCGTTTGCTTTCCCGCATACCGCAACTTTTGAACGCGAATGCCTCACACGTGATGTGAGCTTCGAAATCATCCCTGACGCCCAATTCAATGCTATCCTGGAAGAGATTGCCAATCCGGAGATCAATATGGATGCCATGAAATTGGAAAAGGCGCCAAAAATTGCCGTGTACACACCCACTGTTAATTTCCGCACCGGTGGCCAAATTCAACCCTGGGATGATGCTGTTACCCTGGTGCTTTCCTACGCAGAGATACCCTACGAAACCATTTATGACACCGAGGTGCTAAGTGACCAACTTGTTCAATACGACTGGCTTCACCTGCACCATGAAGATTTCACCGGGCAATACGGACGCTTTTACCGGGGGTACCATAATCAACCTTGGTATCGAGAGATGGTTCGCTATCAAGAAAGTTTGGCAGAAACCAACGGTTTCGCAAAAGTATCGCAACTTAAGCTCGCCGTCGTAGAGCGCATTCGCGAATACGTCTTCGGTGGTGGCTTCATGTTTGCTATGTGCTCGGCCACCGACTCGTATGATATCGCTCTGGCTGCCCGCGGCTTGGACATCTGTGCGCCGATGTATGACGGTGACCCCGTTGATTCGGATGCACAGCAAAATCTGGACTTCTCCCGCACTTTTGCTTTCGAAAACTTTAGCCTTACGCGCGATCCACTGGAATACGAATTCTCCTCTATTGACAGTGGTACGAAACGGAATATTTCTCCAGAACAGGATTACTTCACACTATTCGATTT
>SPJK01048728.1_pt1 | contig 13616 bp, 12 predicted proteins | sample 3741771 | NCBI WGS metagenome assembly SPJK01 (sample SAMN10925997, study PRJNA522277) | cold seep metagenome | isolation source: Elba SIP-enriched marine methane seep metagenome, extraction at timepoint T2 | place: Italy: coast of Elba, Mediterranean Sea | reverse complement strand
GAAATACCGCCAGCCATCAGTTTCGGATCACCGGCACCGAAGTTTGTAATCGCGGTAAAGGTAATGATCATGCCGATAACCGTACCAAGCAGACCCATAAGCGGGGCCACCGCGGCAAGCACTTTAACGATGTCGTTATAGCGTTCGATTTTCGGCGACTCACGAAGGATCTGCTCGTCGAGCTTCAGTTCGAGGGTCTCGAGATCTGCATTCTTATTGGTCTCATAAGCTTCGAAGACGCGTGCGAGTGGGTTGCCATCGCCAGCTTGCTTCGTTTTCGCGGTAGAGCGAATTGCGTTGCCCATGAAGAACAGTGTGATGATCTTGAACAGCGCTACGGTCAGACCAATGACCAGAAGGCAGAGAACAATATAACCAACGATACCGCCCTGGTTTACACGCTCTCCAAGGCTTGGCTTGTCGCCTTCGATCTTGAACAGCTCGCCGCGGTTCGGATCGAATGGAACGGTCAGGGTCGCGCCTTCATCTGCTCGGATAAGAGACTGGAACGCACTGCGGAAACGACCGCCTGGCTGACGCTCAAGCTTCTCGAGGAAGAAGTCGCCATCGCCTGCGCGTTCAATGGTCACGAAGCCGGCATCATTGTCTGTGGCTGCGATAAACGTACCGACGCGAGTGACGGCAACGTCAACGACAGATTCATCGCTTCCGCCCATGGATACTGGCGAAGTGAAGGTTTTCACCTCTGACTGTGCGATCATCTCCTGAAGGATTGCCTTTGGCAGACGATCGAGCTCTTCGCGAGTTGGAAGTGTCGTCGCTTCTGCAACTTCAGCCAGACCTTCATAACGGCCCGGATATTCAAAGCTCGCGAGGCTTTCACGCATCAGTGGCTGAACTTCACCAACTACGGCGCGAAATTCACCGACCAGTTGAGCGAAGTCACCGGCCTGAACATCAAGCTCAGTTGCCAGCGTATCAATCTCTGCCTGATAAGCGTCAAACTGTGCACCCAGCGCGTTACCACGTGCATTTGCTGCGTTCAGTTCGCCGCGTGCCTGCGCCATCTGAGCTTCTTGCTCGGAGGTCGCACGACGGAAATCATTCAAGCGCTGCTCGTTCTCAGCTGAAAGCTCCTGGCTGTCCTGCTGCACACGCGCGAGAATATCTGAAAGGGACTGCGCCACAGCGGGCGCAGAGGCGGCCATTGACGTGACAGCAAAAGCTGCCGCGATGCCAATGGTTTTAAGTGATTTTGTGAACGGTTTCATGTGTTCTTTCCTCATCTCCATTGGGCTTACTGGACGTTAAGCTTGGTTGCAGGGACATACATCACGTCTTGCGTGCGCTTACCCTGGATGATCCGAATCGCTTTTTCGATTTCGGGCTTGTACTTGTTCTCTAGGTCGACCCATGACTGGGTTTCGCGGTCATAGCGTTTCGCATAACGACCGGTTGGGTCCATGTAGACCATCGCGACACGACCGAAGAGGACCATGTCCACGGTGACTTCTTTTTCACCGTCTACTGTGATGGTTTCTTTCCACGTGTCCGTCTTACGCCCGACTTCCATTTCTGCTGTGTAAGCGTCCATGATTTGACGATAGCGCTCGGTCACAGAGATCGCCGGATCGCTGAGATAATCGCGAAGACGCTGAATGCGCTCCTTGCGTGCTTCGAGGCGGAACGGAAGATCAGCATCGATGAAAGCGTCGAGGTCGTCGATCAGCGTTTCAAGCATTGGAACGGTCTGAGAGGTGATCTCGTCCACTCGGCTAAGCTGATCTGTCAGGGACGCGATTTCGCGTTGCTGACTTTCGACGGCAGCTTCCTGCTGTCTGGCGTAAAGCTCTGCGGCTGTCTTACGCTGAAGCAGGGTTCGGAATTCACCGACCATATCTGCTCGCTCGTCATCGAGCTGGTTAATTTGCTGCTGAACTTGTTCGGCGCGGCGTGTCGCCTGTTCGCCGGTCGCGATCGCGCGATCCAGTCCCTGTGCAACTGCGGGCGCGGTCAAACCGACGACTGTAGCTGCAAGAATGGCTCCGCGAGCCGGTGTCAGAACATTCTTCATGAAGTCTGCCTCTCACTCTCCTAATGGTGCGCCGCCGATGGACGTCGCTGAAACTCTTGGTTAGCTCCAACAGAATGTTGAAACGATCTTAGCGGGGTAACACACACAAACCCGCGCAGTTGCAAAAAGGAAAACGGGCGTGGCCCACCTCCTCCCAGTTTTTGACCTTGAGACATTTCGTCTTTCTAATCTACGCAGCGAACGGGATTAACCCGTGGTCATATTCGCATACATGGTCACCTCTGCAAAATGCTCGGGAGCTTGTCAAACTCTCATTCATAATTGAGGCAGTTACAAGGCCTTTTTGAAATATTATTACATTCTGAAAATAGATCAAGGTCCGATCTCGGACGAGTCCGTACTTGGATCTTGCCGCACACAAATTTGGACTGAAATGAAAAGTGGCTGGGGTGCCAGGATTCGAACCTGGGAATGCCGATACCAAAAACCGGTGCCTTACCACTTGGCGACACCCCAACTGAGCGGCGGACATAGCCAATCCAATTTCGGCTTGCAACACCCAAATCACTGCCAAGTTTAATTGAGCTGCATTTTTGCGAAATTTCACATCCTGGTGAGGTCCGTTCACGAGGGTTTTTGAAGTCCATGTGATCTTTGTGTTTTGACAAACCCTATCTTAACGCCCATATCGTTATCCGATAAGAAAGATTACGGAGCCTTACGCCAATGAAAACCTTTTTTGCATCCCTCGGGGGGGCAGTGATTGGATCGATCGTCGGATTGTTCCTGCTGTTCTTCATCGGCGTTGGGCTCATTCAGATGACCGTCAGCAATGCGATGAAATCAGCGTCAGGCCCTGAGACCGGTCAGGATGACGGAGATCCGATTGTCCTGACATTGGATTTGCGCGTGCCTTATGCCGACCAGGCACCGACATCGGGGCCCGAAGTCCTCTTTGGTGGCGGCACCGGCTTTATCGATATTATTTCAAAACTCGATGCGGCAGCCTCCGACGATCAGGTCAAAGGCCTGTTCATTCGCGCGAGCGAATTTGGAATCGGGTCATCGCGGGCAGAAGAGTATCGTGAGGCATTTCTGAAATTCCAAGCCGCAGACAAGTTCATCATTACCCACAGCCAGGGGTCTTACGGTGGTGGGCCATCTGGATATCGGGCGATTGCGCCTTCTGATGAAATCTGGATCCAACCCGGCAGCGACATGATCGCAAGCGGCATCGTTTTCGAAACTCTGTTCTTCAAGGGATTGCTGGATAATCTCTCCGTAACGCCCGAGATTGAGGCGCTGTACGAGTATAAGAATGCGCCTAACGTCTACAAAGAGGACACGTATACCGAGCCGCATCGCCGTGCGATGACGGAGCTCGCCGAATCAATCTGGGTCGTTTCGCTGGGCGACATCGCAACAGATCGCGGCATCACCGTGACGCAAGCCCGCTCGGCGCTCGAGGCAAGCCCGATCAGCGGTGAGCAGATGATCGAGTACAATCTGGCGACAGAACTAGGCTGGCCGGAACAGGCTCTCGACAAAGCCACGGAACAAGCGGGAGAAGATGCGATTACGATCGATGTCGCCTCGTACGCAGCACCGGAAACAAAATTCGGAGCGCCTGTAATCGCCATCGTTGGTGGACAAGGTCCGATTGTGACCGGCGAAGAAGGCGGTAGCCTGTTCCAGGAAGGTAACGGGTTTGCGTCAGACACGATCGCCGCCGCACTTTATGAGGCGGGCCGTGATGAAGATGTCAAAGCCGTCGTCTTTCGCGTCGACAGCCCTGGCGGCTCCCCAACAGCGTCCGACCAGATCTGGCACGCTATAAATTACATTCAAACTGAAGAGCAAAAGCCCGTAATCGTCTCCATGGCATCGGTAGCGGCTTCCGGCGGCTATTATGTCTCTACCGGAGCTGACTGGATCGTCGCAAACCGCACAACGATCACCGGTTCCATCGGGATCTTCGGGGGCAAAATGGCGATCGATGAGGGTCTGGCCCGAATCGGCATCAATGCCGAATCAATCAAGGTCGGAGGTCCATTTGCCGGAGCTTTCTCGACCACCGAAGGTTTCACCGACGCGCAACGCACAATGATCCGTGCCTGGCTCGAGCGTGGATATGATCGCTTTACAACCCTGGTCGCCGAAGGCCGTGAATTGTCACTCGAACAAGTCGACGAAATCGCACGTGGACGGGTCTGGAGCGGCGAAGATGCGCTCGATAACGGACTGGTCGATGAGCTCGGCGGCCTGACCGTCGCAATTTCGAAAGCCCGTGAGTTGGCTGAGATCGAGGAAGACGCCGAGATTCGCGTGAAGACTTACCCGATGAATGATGGCGGGTTCTCATTCTTCAGCGCTTCATCCTCTGCGTCTGCAGCAGAGCTGAAAGCCATCGGGCAACTGGCCGAGATCATCAATGATCCCGAAGTCCAGGCACTGCTCATGGAGACAGAGGCGATGCGCAACAGCCGAATTCAGGCGCGCATGCCGACCTTCATCGAACGATAATCGCAGCGGACTGCGCACAAGGCCTTCCGAGCAAACCTCGGAAGGCCTATTTCGTTTGTAGCGAGACTTGCCGCGGCGCCGCACCGCATCGCTTTTGTCGGGGAAGATCTTAGATATGGGTCAGAAACAAAGGTCGAAAGCGATGTTGAAGTCCATCGATAAATCTGATCAGCAGCACCACACCGCTGAAACAGCTGAAACCATGGCCGACGTACGCCACGAGGTGGATCGCATTGATCGCATTCTGGTGAGCCTGCTCGAGGAACGGCAATCTTTCATGGACGCCGCCGCTCGCATCAAAGGCCATCGGAAAGCCGTGCTCGACCGTCCTCGAATTGAAGATGTCGTCAGCAAGGTGAAAGCGGAAGCAGAGCGTCAGGGACTATCACCCGCCATCGCTGAGCCCGTTTGGCGAACACTCATAGACCGTTGCATCGCCTATGAATTCGAATCCTTCGATCGGCTCAAGCCGGGCTTGGATAATTCATAGCTCGCCCGAGCGCACGCCTCGATCACGTGCACCAGATCGTCCTTGAGCGCGGATAAGAGCGCTGCAGCTTCGACTCTGGACGCCCGCTCTTCTGCCCTGCCCCGTGTTTCGACCTTTGCACAGGATTCAGCGAATTCAGCGGCGCCAATGCTCAACGCCGCACCTTTCAGCGCGTGGGCCGCATCTGCCCATTCGGTCTGGTCTACATCCACGGACAACATGCGCCCCCAGGTTTCCGCCTGGTTTCGAAATATCTCGAGGACTTCATCCGCTAGGTTAGCATCCCCTCCGGTCATTTTCAGCAAATGATCAATATCTATCTGCATGGTCAGCTGCCCTCATCTAAGCGATCCAGTTTGGGAATTTTATCTGCTCTAGCCTCTTTTCGTTAAGACGATTCTGGTTTAATGATATTCGATAATTTGTAGGGGTTTGTCATGGTTGGCATCTTGATCGCTGTTCGGAATTTCACCATTGCCGTCCTGCTCGCATGGATGGGCTTCTCGCTCGCGCCAGACGCAGACGACAAAGAAGAGTCCGGTTCTATTGCACCAAATAGCAGCGCCATCGCGTTTATTGGCTGAGACTAGTGGTGGGCGAATGCCCGCCAATCTGTCTATAAGGTCGCGATGACGCTTGGCCTGTATCTATACAAGACATTGACGCTTCTATTGACGCCCTTTCTGGGCGTTTTCCTTCGTGGCCGGGTCAAATCCGGAAAGGAAGCTGCCGATCGACTGAACGAGCGGCGCGCCCGAGACTTGGCCGAACGCCCAGACGGAAAGCTGATCTGGCTTCACGCGGCGAGCGTGGGTGAAAGCCAGATATTGCTGGAACTTGTACGTCGTTTCTCTCGTGAGGGATTACACGATGCCACGGTCTTGATGACGTGTCAGACTCGAACCGCGGCGACCCTTATCGCCAATGCGTTCACGACGGATATCAACTTAGAACCCGTTCGCGGCATCCAACAAATGGCGCCCTTCGACTCCCCAAGCGGTGCGAGGAGATTTGTATCACACTGGAGACCTGATCTTGCAATCTTCGCCGAAGGCGAGATCTGGCCAAACCTGATGCTGCAATTGCACACAAATCTGGTTCCGTGCGCGTTGATCAATGCGCGTATGACGGAAAACAGTATCAAGGGCTGGATGCGATGGCGCAAAACCGCGCGGCGCGTGTTCAATTGCTTCGACATCATAGTCGCGGCCGATGTTCAAACAAAAACCGGCCTCGAAGCTCTGTCGGAACGCGCCGTCGACAATCCTGGTAACCTGAAATCGGCATTACCCGCACCGAGCTTTGACGATCAGCAATTGCCCGATCTTGAAACAGCCATCGGCCCGCGAAAGGTCTTGCTGGCCGCATCCACCCATGCTGGCGAAGAAGCTCTTGTCCTCGACGCGTACATGCGCCTGCCCGCTGATACGTTCCTGATCCTGGCCCCACGCCATCCCGAACGGGGGGACGAAGTCGATGCGCTCCTCTCGTGTACCAAATATGCCATCGCCCGCCGATCTGAGGGAGATCAAATTACGCCCACCACGAATATACTGTTGGCCGACACAATGGGCGAGATGGGTTTGTGGTATCGCCTTGCGGACACGGTCTATCTCGGTGGCGGACACGCGCCGGGCGTTGGCGGACATAATCCATTGGAAGCCCTTCGCCTCGACAAACCGATTGTGACCGGTCCCAGCCTGTTTAACTTCAACGATCTGACAAATCGGCTGATCGGACATCAAGGATTTGCCATTGTCGACGATGCCGAGGCGCTCGCAGAAGCCTTTCCAGCGCCGCCCGTTTCTGCTGAATTGACGGAAATACTGGAAGCTGACGCATTGGGTCCTATGGCGAAGACGCTGCAACTCCTCAAGCCGTTACAGAAGCGTGCTGGAATAAGCGGATGAGAGAACCCCGATTCTGGGCCCGTGATGTTGATCCTCGCTCACGCGAAGCCGCCCCCCTCTTGCGCTTCATGCTCACGCCGTTCTCCTGGCTCTATGCCGAGGCGACGCACCGACGGATCGCGCGAGCGACGCCACTAAAGGTGCGGCCGACTGTGATTTGCGTGGGAAACCTCACCGCCGGAGGCGTCGGCAAGAGCCCCATTGTGGCAGCGCTGCGCGCCCATTTCGAAGCCACAACCGACTTACGGGTCTCAACACTCAGCCGCGGCTACAAAGGCAAGCGGAAAGGACCGCTCAAGGTCGATCCGGACGTGCACACATCCGAGGATGTCGGGGATGAGCCAATCATGCTTGCCAGGACAGGAGAGTCCTGGATTGGCGCAGATCGCGCCGCAACGGGACAGGACATGTCGAATGATGGGGTCGATATCATTATCATGGATGACGGCCATCAAAATCCCGGATTGCACAAGGACCTGTCACTTATTGTGGTCGACGCGGCCGCAGGATTTGGAAATGGACATGTCATCCCAAAGGGTCCGCTACGAGAGCCCGTCGCGGAAGGATTGGCGCGCGCAGACGCGATCATCGTCATGGGCTACGGTGATCCCCCCGCTGAAGTCGAGGAGAGCAAATTGCCCGTGTTCAGCGCTGTGCTTGCAGCGCAATCCAAACCGCCCGAACTCCCCTACGTCGCATTCGCTGGCATTGGGCGCCCGGAAAAGTTCTTTGATACACTGAAAGCGATGGGCGCGGACGTTCGAGATGCGGTGCCTTTTCCGGATCATCACAAATTCACCGATGGCGATCTGAGCTACCTTCGCCGCCTCGCAGGCGACTATGGCGCAACCTTGATCACAACGGACAAAGACCTGGTGAGATTGTCGGCGGCGCAGCAAACGGGTATTCTATCGCTCCCGGTAGAGGTGATCTTTGATCGCAGGGCAGACCTCGACAAAATGCTGGAAAATGTGATCAAACCCGGCCGCGATGACTAAAGCTGCGCAGCAATATATTCGACCGAAAGACATCGACAATCGCTCGACGTTCTGGCAGCGCCTGACCTGGCGCCTGGAGGCGATTGCATGGGATGTCATTTATTGGTGGCCAATGAAAGCGCTTGGGCCAGATCGCGCTTCGAATTTTCTCGGCTGGTTGTTCAGATCGCTGGGTCCCGTTCTTTCGCAACACAAAACCGTGCATCGAAACTTGCAGCTCGCCTTTCCAGACATGGGAGAGGAAGAGCGCGAACAGATTGCCAGACAAGCCTGGGAAAGTGTCGGTCGCACGGCGGGAGAGCTTCCGCACCTGCCAAAAATTGATCCCTATGATGGCGATCGCGTCGAAGTGATTGGCGCCGAACACCTGGATGCGATCGAAGCCGCCGACCGGGGTGCGGTCATCGTGTCCGGCCATTTCGCGAATTGGGAAGTCATTGGCGCCGCTATCTGCCGGCGCCCGGTTGATTGTCTGATCACCTATCGCGCCCTCAACAATCCGTACATTGATCGGCGCCTCAATCAGGTTCGCCATGATTATGGGATCGGTGTCCTCGCCCCGAAGGGCGCTGGTACGCGCGAACTCATGCGGGCGCTCAGCGCAGGTCGCGTCGTCGCTTTGATGAATGATCAGAAATTCAACGAAGGCCTGGCCATCCCATTCTTCGGACACAATGCCATGACGGCCCAGGGCCCATCTCGCCTGGCGTTGAAATATGGTGTGCCGATTGTGCCCATGTCGACCCGCCGCACCGGGCCGGCGCGATTCAGAGTTACGGTTCACCCCCCCTTCACGCCTGAAATCACTGGCAATTCCGAAGCCGACCTGATTGCCAGCGTGAAACGCATCACAGCCTTTGTGGAAGACGAAGTACGAGCCAATCCCGGGCAATGGTTCTGGCAACATCGCCGTTGGCCAAAAGACGCCTGGAAGAGCGCCGGCATCACATAAGGTCTGTTCAAGCCGCGGTCGCGCCCTATTCTCCTGTATTCCAAGAGACTCAAAGGTGTTGCATGCCCCCTATCCTCGATCTCATCGCCATCGTCGCGCTTGGATTTTGCGCCGCCCTGGGCCTTGGTGCCCTGTTTGTGCCGAAATGGGCTGCAGGCGTCGTTCGCCTCGTCGCCGATCCCGATCCGGACAAGCCCGGTGGATTCTCGGAGTTCCGTGCAACCTATGGCGGCCTACTACTGCTCATACACTTGACCGTTTTGATCATCCTGCTTCAGGGCGAGCTCGGGCTGCAATACAAGGTGTTTGCGCTGTTCCCGGTTGCCATGGGCTGGATCGGCGCCGGGTGCGGACGCCTGTTATCGCTCTTGCTGGATGGGACCGAAAATCGAGAAAAAGGTCTGATCCCTGTGTGGATCCCCTTGGAACTGGCGCTCGGATTTGCCATTCTAGCCCCAGTCTTCGGACTTTCATCCGGATAGGAGCTCCATATGGCGGACCGTCGTGAGACGAACCGAAATCGCAAGAAACGTCCCAACCGACGAAATTCCAACCCTGACCGCGACTGGCAGGATGGCGAACGGATCGCAAAATACCTTGCTCGTGCAGGCATCGCATCGCGCCGAGAAGCCGAGGCGATGATCGAGCGCGGAGAAGTGCGCATCAATGGCCGCAAGCTCACAACGCCTGCCTTCAAGGTCACCGGCCGCGAAGATATTCGCGTGAACGGCAAGCCCGTCAAAGCGCATGAGCAGACGCGCGTCTGGCGCTATCACAAACCTTCGGGCTTGATCACAACGACGTCCGATCCTGAGGGACGCCGGACAATATTCGAGGAACTCCCGAAATCGCTCCCGCGCACGATTACGATTGGGCGCCTGGATCTGACGACTGAAGGCATTCTGCTTCTGACTAATGATGGCGGGCTCGCGCGGGCCATGGAACTGCCAAAGACTGGTTTCATTCGCCATTATCGGGCCCGGGCACATGGCAAGATCACGCAGGCGGAGCTTGATACCTTGAAGGGCGGCATCACGCTCGACGATGGTACGCGGTACACATCTATCGAAGCCGAACTCGAACGCGAGACTGGGTCGAATAACTGGATCAATGTGCGCCTGAGCGAAGGCAAGAACCGCGAAGTGCGCAAAGCGCTTGAACATCTGGGCTTGCAGGTCAACCGCTTGATCCGGACGCAGTATGGACCATTCGAATTGGCAGAGCTTCGCCCTGGCGCAGTGGAGGAGATCTCCGGCGAACAGTTACGCGCAGCATTGGCCGACCAAATTCCGGCTCACCTGTTACCGTCCGAAGAAAAACCACCCACTCGCGAACGCAGAAAACCTCGCGCAGGGGCACGGGTTCACGGGCGCGAGCGATGAGTTAGTCTCTGGTACAAAGGAGTTGTCTTATGGGCTTTCAGAACGTTACCGACACCTATCAACAAGAGACACCATCGGCACCGCCGTCCAATCCTCCGATCCATGCGCTGACACCCCCGGTTCAGCTAAACGAACCAGATGTCTTTTCCAGCAATAATGGCTACACGTTCGATGCATTCGATCAGATGCGCCGTGAAGCGCCGATCATGTGGCATCCGGAAGAATATGGGCGCGGGTTCTGGGCGCTGACTGAGTATGATCTGATCAAACAGGTTGAACTCGACCCCGTTACTTATTCATCGCAGCGCGGCGGCATCCTGATGTCCTATGGTTTGCCGGAAGTGCCGCGCCACCCCCTCCTTCACTCATCATCGCTTAACTCGCTGATCAACCTGGATCGTCCGCACCATACGCCTTTGCGTATGGAGCATATGGCCTGGTTTCGGCCGGACTATGTCGCTGAGCTTCGAAAGAAGGTCGACGCAAAGGTCAATGAACTGCTCGACGGCATGGAACGCAAGGGACCCGTCGTCGATATGGTCGAATCGTTCTCTGCGGAACTTCCCCTGTTCACCTTGTGCGAGATTCTCGGGGTTCCTGAAGCAGACCGCCCCAAGCTCGTGCACTGGATGCATTACCTGGAGAATGCGCAGTATCAGGCACAGCAGGAAGGCCTCGGAAACCTTTCGCCTGAACAGATCATGGAATTCATGAATGAGATCCAGGCGCTGTTTGATTATGGACGCCATCAATTGCTCGAGCGCCGCAAGAATCCCCGCAAGGACTTGCTGAGCGCCATTGCCAACGCGGAAATTGACGGCGAGCTGCTCTCGGACGAATTCCTGGATGGCTCCTGGTTGCTGATTGTCTTTGCAGGCAATGACACGACGCGCAACTCGCTATCCGGCACGATGAAATTGATCACTGACCATATGGCACAACGTGAGAAATTGATTGCCAATCCCGCCCTGTTCCCAAACTTCGTTCATGAAGCAATCCGAATGGTCAGTCCGGTCACGTACATGCGGCGCACCGTAACCAAATCGACCACGCTCGGCGGTCAGGCGCTGAGCGAAGGCGACAAGGTCGTGATGTACTATGCCGCTGCCAATCGCGACCCGGCAAAATTTGATGCACCCAATGCGTTCGATATCGAGCGGAAAAACGCCAATGAGCATCTGGCATTCGGCAATGGTCCACATGTTTGTCTCGGCAAGCGCGTCGCCATCATGCAGCTCGAAACCGCATATCAGAACATTTTGAGACGCTTCCCCAACATTCGGTGGACGGGCAAGAGCTCACTTGCACCAAGCAATTTTGTACATGCAATATCGACGCTTGAGGTCGATCTAGGCGCTTAAAAAGGCTTCCGCCTTGCTCACGGACATCGGTCGCCCGAGGGCAAACCCTTGTGCATGGTCAAAGCCCAGTGTGCGCAGGAGGGGCATGATCGCTTCATCTTCCACACCTTCCGCCGTCGAGGTCATTCCCAGGCGCCGCGCCATGAGCGTGAGCGCCTCAAGAATGGTTTCGACGCGGGGATTGTCCAATTGCTGGATCAGCGATGCGTCGACTTTCAGCGCGTCCGCCGGCAGATCGGCGAGCCAGAGGAAAGAAGAATGTCCCGATCCAAAGTCATCGAGGACGATCCCTGCCCCTGCCGCTTTCAGATCGTGCAAGCGGTTGAGCGTCTGCTGGGTGTCACGCAAGGCGTCTTGTTCGGTCAGTTCGAGGCGAATGGAGCCCGGCGCGAACTTGTGACCACTTTGCAGGGCTGAGATCAGATCAATCAGCTCGTCACCCTCGAGGTCCAGGCTGGTAATATTGACCTGAACGAACAGATTTGGATTGCGGGCCGTCTTGCGAAATCCGACCAGGGATTCAGCGGCATGGATCAGCATCGATGATGCGAGGCCTTGCATATCCCCTACTGGCGTCTGCGCCCCCTTCTCACCTTCCCAACGTGCAAGGGCTTCAAAGCCTTCGACCCGGTGGCTGCGCAGACAGAGGATAGGTTGAAAAACCGGAAGCAACTCGACGACTGAATCTTCCGCCGCGCCTGTCGATTCGCCCACCGACAGGATCACGCCGCGAGACCAGTAATCGTCGACAGCGCCACCTGCCAGATGCACAATGCTGCCTTCAGCTGTCACGAGCTCCAGCGCGACGTCGCCGTCTGGCGTTTCCAGGCCATTGCGTAATCTCTGTCGACTCAATCCGTCGAGCACATTGCTGAGATCATCCAGCGCCCAATCGCCTGACAACAGCCGCTCCAACGATGGAGGCACCAGCGACAGAGTCAGTCGTTGCGTGCTCTTGTTCCACTGCCATTCGCCAATTGGTACGCTCATACTTTATGCCTCAGCGGTCATATGTCCGCGAATTTGATCCTTGATCAATTTGAGATCGTTCGCCACCCGCTCAAACACTTCACCACGCGCCTTGAGTTCTGAACACCGCTTCGGCAGGGGTGCATCATCACCCGTCGCCTCCAGAACGGTTTCAGGGAACTTCGCGGCATGCGCGGTCGACAAGATGACTGTCGTCGCCTCAGACGGCGGCAGACGTCGCTCAGCAGCCGTTCCGACGGCCGTGTGCGGGCAAATAAGCGCGCCAGTCAGTTGCTTGAATGTGCGCATTTCGGCGAGCGTGTCTCCATTGTTGATCACCGCTGAACTAAAGCCGGTACATCCTAATGGTCCACGAACGGATTCAGGCAAAATCGCCGAGCCTGATTGACGATACTGGTCATAGGTCCGGCGCACAGCCTCACCATCACGCCCGGCGACTTCGAAGAACAGGCGTTCGAAATTGCTGGGGACGGAAATATCCATGGCTGGACTTGGAGTCGCCACCGCCTGTTCTCGCTGCATCTCGCCGTCAGTCAGGAGCGTGGCGAGGGTTTTGTTTTCATTGACGGCGCAGACGAGTTCAAACCCAGATAGAAGACCGCATCGTGCCGCGACATAGCCGGCAAACGCATCACCCATATTGCCGCTAGGAACCACAAATCGAATGGGTCGATCCGGTCCAATCGCCGCTTGTGCGGTAGCATAGTATACGGTTTGCGCGGCAATCCGTGCCCAGTTGATTGAATTGACGCCAGACAGGCTGACCTCTGCGGCAAACGCCTTGTCCGCGAACATGGATTTCACCAAAGACTGGCAATCGTCAAAATCGCCATCAACCGCGAGATTGTGCACGTTTGCGGCGCCTGTCGTAGTCATGAACAAGCGCTGCACTGGCGACACGCGCTCATGCGGATGCAGAATGTAGAGATCGACAGAAGCCGCACCCGCAAAGGCCGCCGCAGCGGCGCCGCCTGTGTCTCCGGATGTCGCACAGACTACGCTCATGCGTTGGCT